>NPIG01001348.1_pt1 | contig 13252 bp, 10 predicted proteins | sample 8637441 | NCBI WGS metagenome assembly NPIG01 (sample SAMN07420675, study PRJNA396082) | bioreactor metagenome | isolation source: sample BR6 brine-fed electro-methanogenic bioreactor BR | place: Japan: Kochi | collected 2016-06-14 | reverse complement strand
CGCAGGCGTTGTTGCTGATCACATTGGTGAAGCAGGCGACGATCAGGAACAGCACGGTCAGCACCACCGGCACGCTCTGGCCGTGAAGGGCGCCGACGGCAAGATGGGCCAACAGGCGGGCGCCGCCGCTCTCCTGCAGCGTCAACCCCATCGCCAGGGCGGCGCCGATGGCGGTGACGATTCGCGGATCGACGGCCCGCGCCGCCTGGCGCACGTTGAGCACCCCGGTGCCGACCATGGCTGCGGCGCCGCTGAGTGCAGCGACGACGATGGGCATGAGACCCGACGCCGCCAGGACCATGACCGTCAGGAAGATCAGGCTGGCCCGCTTGGCGTGATCGAGGGCCGGCAGTTCCTCGGCCGACCATTCCATCAGCACGACGTCGCGGTTGCGCTTCAGCGCGTCGATGTCGTCGGGATGGCCCTGGATAAGCAGGACGTCGCCGGCAGCAAGGCGGATATCGGTCATCCGCATGCGGATCATCCGCGAGCGCCGCTGGATGCCCAGCACGATGCAGCGGGTATGATAACGGAATCCGATGCGGGCCAGGGACTGCCCGATCATGCGTGAGGCCGGAACCACCATCACCTCGGCCAGGACCCGGTCGATGCCGTGCCAGGGCTGTTCGTCGGGAGGAATTTCCTCACCGTTGCCGAGATCCGGATAGAGCAACCCCGGGTCCTTGGCGAGGGCCTCTTTCAGGGCATTTCGGGTCGCGGCCACCACCAGGACATCGCCGGCCGACACCGCAAGACCCTCGAACGGTGGCAGGATCGCCCGCTCGCCGCGTTGGATCATGCGCACCGTCATGTCGGGCAGTTCGGCGAAGATGCCGCCCGGCGCCGTCTTGGCGATCAGATGGGAATCGGCGGAGACGGTGATCTGGGCGATGAACTGCTTGCCGTCGCCGGCAAGCATCCGTTTGACCATCGAGGCCCGGTCGGGCAGCAGTTGCGGTCCGGCGATCAGAACGTAGAGGAAGCCGGTCAGGGCCAGGACGATCCCCGGCACCGTGAAATCGAAGAAGGTGAACGGCGTTTCTCCCATCTCGATCAGCGCGCCGTTGACCAGCAGGTTGGTGCTCGAGCCGAGCAGGGTCGTCATGCCGCCGAGGATGGCGGCGAAGCTGAGCGGGATCATCACCTTGCTGACCGACACCCGGAAGCGCTCGGCCAGGATCTGCATGATCGGGATGAAGATGACGACCACCGGCGTGTTGTTGAGGAACCCGCTGACCACCAACGCCACGAACAGGACCAGGGCGATGGACAGCCATCCCCTGTTGCGGGCCAGCCGGAGGATGAGGCGTGCGCCGCGGTCGATGACCCCGGTACGGACCATGCCGTAGCCCATGACCATCAGGGCGAGGACGGTGATCAGGGCGGGGTTGGCGAATCCCTGCAGGATGCGCGCCGGACTCAGTCGGTTGCCGCCGGAGCCGTCATCGATGGGAAAGAAGCTGTAGAACAGGAGCAGCGCACAGACGATGGCCACCGAGGTGACCTCGATCGGCGTCTTCTCCCACGCGTAGAGCGCCAGACCGGCGATGATGATCGCGAAGGTCACCCCGATCTGCAGCGATGGGCCAAATGCCGAAATGCCAGCCATCGGACTCGACTCTCCCGCCGAGATCCGGCCGCCCCGTCATCGGCCGTTAGAAACCATAATACCACGGAACGAACAGCGTGAAGGCGCCCCAAAGCAGGAAGATCAGGGGAATGCCGACCCGCGTGAAGTCCAGGAACCGGTAGTGCCCCGGCCCCATCACCAGAAGGTTGGTCTGGTATCCGATGGGCGAGGCGAAGGAGCAGTTGGCCGCGAAAACCACAGCCACCGCGAAGGGTACCGGGGAAATCCCCAGCTGCAGCGCGACATCCACGGCAATCGGTGTGAACAGCACCGCGCAGGTCTTGGTACTGATGATGTTCGACAGTACCGCGACCAGCAGGAAGAAGCAGGACAGGACCACCGTCGGGCTGGCGTCGCCGACGAGGTTCAACAGCAGGCCCGCCAGATAGCCGGCGCCGCCGGTGTCCTGCATGCAGACCCCCATGGCCAGAGCCGCGCCGATGGTCGAGACGACTTTCGGATCGAGCGCCCGGCTGGCCTGGCGGACGTTGAGCACATTGGTCGCCACCATGGCGATGGCCCCGGCCAGCGCGGCGACGACGATGGGCACGACCCCGGCCGCGGCCAGGCCGATGACGCCGACGAAGATCAGGGCCGCCCGGCGGGCATGCGACAGCACCGGCAGCTCCTCGGTCGACCACTCGATCAGCACGACGTCGTTGTTGACCTTGAGCGCGTCGATGTCCTCCGGCTGCCCGAGAACCAGCAGCACGTCGCCGGCCTGCAGGCGGATGCTGGTCATCTGGGTGCGGATCATCCGCGAGCGGCGGCGGATTCCCAGCACGATGCAGCGGGTCTTGTAACGGAATCCGATATGGCTGAGGGTCAGGCCGACCAGGTTGGACCCCGGCGTCACCATGGCCTCGGCCATCAAGCGGCTGCCTTCGCTCCACGGCGTTTCGGCCTCGTCGTCGTTGTCGCGGCCGTCACCGAGATGCGGGTACAGCAGCCCCAGATCCTTCTCCAGGGCATCGGTCAGGGCCTTGCGGGTGGCGGCGATCACCAGGACGTCGCCGGGCGCCAGGACCAGATCCTCGAACGGCGGCAGCACCGCGCTCTCGCCGCGCTGGACCATGCGCACGGTCATGTCCGGCAGGTCGGTGAAGATGCCGCCGCGGGCACTTTTGCCGATCAGGGCCGAATCCGCGCTCACCGTCATCTGGCCGATGAACTGGCGGCCGCCGCGGTCGACCAGGGCCTGCACGTAGGAGGCGCGGTCGGCGAGGATGCGCGGCGCAAACAGGTAGACGTAGACGAAACCGGCCGCCGCCATGACCAGTCCGGGAATCGAGAAATCGAAGAAATCGAAGGGCGTCTGGCCGACCTCGATGAGGGCGCTGTTGACCAGCAGGTTGGTGCTCGACCCGACCAGGGTGGTCATGCCGCCCAGCACGGCGGCGAAACTGAGCGGGATCATCAACTTGCTGACCGAGCGCCCGAACCGCGCCGCCAGGACCTGCATCACCGGAATGAAGATCACCACCACCGGGATGTTGTTCAGGAATCCGCTGACGCCGAGGGCGACGACCAGAACCAGGCCGATGGAAAGCCACGACCGTCGCCCGGCGAAGCCGAGAATCAGCCGCGCGCCCCGGTCCAGGATGCCGGTTCGGACCATCCCCTGCCCCATGACCAGCAGTGCCAGGACGGTGATCAGGGCCGGATTGGCGAAGCCTTCGAGGATGCGGGTCGGCGTCAGCAGGCGCTGGCCGCCGTCGTCCATCACCGGGAATACCGAGAAGAACAGCAGCAGCGCCGCGACGACCCCCATGGCGGTAACCTCCATGGGCGTCCATTCCATGGCGAACAGGAACAGCGCGCCAAGAATGATCGCGAACACTGCCCACATATGGAAAGACGCGACAAGCGTCGCATCGAGCATCCGATGACTCCCCGTGAACTTCCGTTGCCTCGTACAGCATATGACGGCGAATGCGTTCCGCCAACCGGCTGTGCGACCCGCACCTGCCCGTAGTGGCTTGCCGCGGCGCCACGGCTGGAGCATATTCCGCCCCATGACGACCCATACCTATCCGCTGATCGCCGTCCTCGGGGACTATTCCCGCGCCGCCATGGGAATCGCCATTTCCATCGTGCCCGTGGTCATCATCGAGGGGAAGCCGATCATCACCTTCCTGTTTGGCGCGATGATCGTCGTCTTCGTGTTCTTCGGCCTGCGCACGGTTCGGCGCCACATGACCCGGATCGAGGTGTCCGACGAAGGCATCGCCGTCAACCAGCCGAGCCGCAAGGGCTTCGCCTGGAACGAACTCGACCACCTTCGGGTCAAGTTCTTCTCGACGCACCGCAAGAAGAAGACCGGCTGGTTCCAGGTGACCCTCGGCGGTGCCGGCCATCGGATCTCCATCGATTCGAAGCTCACCGGCTTCCGCGATCTCGTCGACCGCGCCACCCGGGTCGCCGCCACCAACGGCATCGAACTCGACGAAACCAGCGCCGCCAACCTCGAAGCCATGGACCACGTGCCCAACCCCTACGCGCCCCTGTAGGGATCTCCCGGCAGCAGATTCTCACATCCGAAGATCCGGTCAGGACCTCATGACCAAACTCAGCGCCTGCGACAGGGCGTCGATCGAGAACGGCTTGCCGAGCACCCGAAACGTCGTCGTCCCGAGACCGGCGTTTTCCAGGATTCCCTCGGGATAGCCGGAAACCAGGATCACCTTGAGATCAGGCCGGATTTGCTTGGCCTCCCGGGCCAACTCGACGCCGTTCTTGCCGCCCGGCAACACGACATCGCTGAGAAGCAGATCGATTGTGGGATCCTTCTCGAGCATACCGGGAACCGGAGAGGCATCCGCCGCCTCGAGGACCTCGCAGCCCAGGGCCTCGAGGAGAAAAACCGTGGACGCGCGGACATCCTTGTCGTCCTCGACGAGCAGCACCCTTTTGGCATGTCCGAAAGGTGGCTCTTCCTTGACCTCCGGCTCGTCAACCGGCGGCAGTAGCTCGCTGCCGGCATGAGGCAGCAGGATCCGAACCGTGGTGCCCTTCCCGGGTTCGCTCTCGATCGATACGTTGCCGCCCGATTGGCGGGCAAAGCCGTACACCATGCTCAACCCCAGCCCGCTTCCTTCGCCGACCTCCTTGGTCGTGAAAAAAGGTTCGAAGGCACGTTTTGAGACATCCGCCGGCATCCCGACGCCGGTGTCGGTGACCGCAAATTCGACATAGTCACCGGCGGGCAACACCTCGTTCTCAAGCTTCATACCTCGATCAAACCGGCGGTTGGCGACGGAGATGGTCAAGGTGCCGCCTTGCGGCATCGCCGCCCGTGAGTTGACGGCAAGGTTCAGAAGGGCATTGGTCAGGCCGGTCTCGTCCACCAAAACGCTCTGGCCATTTTCGATTTCCGTCTCGATCCGGATATCCTCGCCCAGCGTGCGCGTCAAAAGGGCCTTCAATCCGTCGATCAGGCTCTGCGCATCGATTTTTTGCGGTCGAAGAGTTTGCTTGCGGGAATAGGCGAGAAGTTTCTGGGTCAGGCTGGCGCCCCTCTGCCCCGCCAGCAGCGCGTTCTCCAGAATATCGGCGACTTTTGCGCAATCGACGGCCTGTGATCGGGAAAGCTCCAGTTGAGCCAGTTCGAGACTGCTCTCGATCACCTGCAACAGGTTGTTGAAATCATGGGCCACGCCGCCAGTCAGCTGGCCGACGACCTCCATCTTCTGCGCCTGGACCAGTTGCCGTTCGATGACGGCCCGGTCCGTGACGTCGATGCTGATTCCACCGACCCCGACGTTCCTGCCGTCCGGAGCGATCACGGGAAAGCGTACGACCATCAGCGAACGATCGCCGATGCCAGGCAGGTTGCGGATGACTTCGAAGGTTTGCGGTTCGCCTGACTCCATGACGATCCGCTCCTGCCTAATCACCTCGTCCGCCACCGCTTTGTCGTTGACCTCATGGGTCGTCTTGCCGACGATCTGGTCCAATTCGATGTCTCGCCTCGCGAGAAAGGTTTTGTTGGCCGCAAGAATGACCCCGTTGCAATCCTTCAGAAAGATTGCAGCCGGCGCGTTGTCCATGATCGCACGAAGGCGGGTTTCGCTTTCCTGCACGGCCAGATCCGACAACTTTCTCTGGCGGACGAGATGCATGCCGGCCATCGATGCGGCGACCATCAGCACACCGGCCATCAGGAACAGGATACGAATCAACCAGACGTTCTCGGCATTGTCAGCCCATCCCCCGCGGGGGATCGCAGCCATCTGCCATGCCCCGTACGGAAGGGTCACGTTCGCAAGAACGGGATCGAAATCGAACAATGCCGCGTCACCGAAAAACACCTCTCCCGAGGGGCCGTGGGCGTCCTTGCCGCGGATGGCGATCTCGACCGGCAAATCCTTGTCGAGAAGACCGCCGTCGCGGTACAGCCCCTCAACATCGATGACTGCGGAAACCAGACCCCAGAACTCTTTATTCTCACCCGGTTCCCGCGGAATGAACACCGGCATGCGGCTGATGAAGCCCTGGCCACCCTGAACAAGGTCGACCGGCCCTGCGATGATGATCTCACCGGCGTCACGGGCACGCTCGGCCGCGGCACGCTGTTCCCGGTTCTGACGGTAGTCCAGACCGATGGCCGCTTCGTTTCCCTCCATCGGATACATGAACCGGATCACCATGCCTGGCGCAGCACCTATATTCCGGAGTTGGGACCGCGACTGGAAAAGCTGCGACGCGAGGCCGGTAAACCGGCCTTGGGAAAGGTCGGGTTCGATGGCAATCGCGGCAACCAGACCGCGCACGAGTTGCGCGTTGGCAAAGACGGTTCCCTCCAGGCGGGCGCGCACCGTGCTCAACTGTGTTGTCACCGAGACGCGCTGCTCATCCCGATAGCGATGATTGATGAAATTCTCGGTGGCGATTTCGGCGCCGGCAACCAGGGCGGCAACGACAAGCGCCGGCAGAATGTAGACGTACCGCCGCCACATGGACACCGCCGAGAAACCTGGTTTGTCACCGTGCATTACCCGTTGGTCCTGTTCGGTCCCAATCCCCCCCTCACGCTATAGAATTCGCGGGCTCTAGGGAAGCGGTTGCGGCCTGCATCCGTTCTGATACCGGCACAAGGCAGCCGCCACCACCGCACGAAAAATGATGGGTGGTTCAAGGCTCAGAGCCCCCTTTGCCGCTCCAGCTGCGCGGTGTCATAATGCGGCGGGCTGAACGAATAACGCACGGCTTGCCATAGGCAGGGCAATAAAAGGGGTTTCGGGAGAGGAAATGGTGGTTGGGTTTCTTCGCGCATTCTGTGTCGCCGCGAGCCTGATGGCCGCGGCGGCGGCTTCCGCACAGAACTTCGATCAGGCCCTCGACGACGCCGGCGACAACCTGGCGGCGGCTCTGGGGCGTCAGGGATTCGGCGCCGACACCTCGGTCGGCATCGCCCGCTTCATGGGCAATGCCGGGGTTGCCTGCGAGCCCATGTCGTCGCTGCTGACCGGCGGCCTGCGCCGTGCCCTGGTGCGCCACACCGAGCGCATGGGCGTCAGGGCCANNCCAAGGTCGTGAGGGCCGTCGTTTCCGGACGCTGGTACCGTGGCGCCGAGGGCAAGACCCGGCTGTCGCTCAAGCTCGGCGACGTCAGCGACATGAGGTTCACCGACCTTGCCGCCGACGAGGTCACCTTCGACACCGCCAGCCTGCCGCCGGACGCGCGGCGCTGTGTCCTCGAACTCGAGCCCATCGAACGCGAGGTGACCGCCGACCGGCCGCTGCTCGCCCGCGAGGCGCCGTCGTCGGTCGGCAAAACGGTGACCCGCCTGGAAACCGGCGAGACCGTATGGGTCTCGGCCCGCGTCCTGTCCGAGGGCGCCGCCGACTGGTTCGTCGTCCGCCTGCCCGACGACGAGACCATGCCGGTCGGCATGCGCGAGAGGCGGGCCTTCGTCTACGGCGTCACCCTGCCCGACGACATCCGGAATCGCTTCAAGGTCACCGAGATCGAGGCCGTCATGCTGGCCGAAAAGACAGCCAAGGTACGGGCCGAGCCGACGGTGAAGGCCGACGAGATCGGCGTGCTCGCCGTCGGCGATACCGTCCCCGCCACCGGCAGGGTCGTCGACCGCGACTGGATCCGCGTTTCCTGGATGGGCGAGGACGCCTATGTCTTCGCGCCCCTGCTGAAGCCGGTCGATGCCGCCGAGGCCGCCGCCTGGAACAAGGTCAAGGACGGCCGTGACCGCGGGGCCCTGGAGGGCTTCCTGGCCAAATGGTCCAAGGGGGCGCTGGCCGCCCTGGCCAAACAGCGCCTGGATGCACTCGGCCCGCCACCGCTGGCCGTGCAGGTCTGGACCGAGCGCAAGATCTACCGGGCCGGCGAGGTCATCAAGGTCTTCATCAAGGGCAACAAGGACTTCTACGCCCGCGTCGTCTACCGCGACGCCGGCGGCAACCTGGTCCAGCTTCTGCCCAACGCCTATCGGTCCGGCAACCGCTTCGCCGCCGGAAAGACCTATGCCATTCCGGACGATACGGACCGTTTCGACCTGGAAGTCGGCGAGCCCTTCGGCCAGGAGTCGATCATCCTCTTCGCGGCGACGACGCCGACCGAGAACCTGCGCGGCGAGGACATCGGCGGCGGGCTGACTCTGCTGCCGGGAAGCCTCGAGGGTATTCGTGACACGACCCGGGGCATTGCCTTGAAGGAGCGGCCGGGCGGCGGCAAGGCCGAGTTCGCAGAGGCCTCGGCGGAATTGAAGACCGGGCCCTGACGGGCCCGGTCCGGGAATTCTTTTTCTTTCGGATGCGGGCCTCGGGGCCCGTCAGTCGGCGCGTTCGACGGTGATCTTCGCGCCAGCGGAAACGTTGCGCAGCTGCTGCACGTCGTCGAGGGCACGGCCCCAGATGTTGGCCGGCGAGGCAAGGCGGATCTCGTCGCCCTGCGAGATCGGCGTCGGGCCGTATCCGATCGCGATGGCGTCGCCGTCGGTCCAGAACGCCATTTCGCCGGCTTCGACGATGGCCCGGGCATCGGGCTCACGGGCCGGACTGATCGGCGTCGCGAAGTAGACCTCATCCCCCCAAGTCATTGCCGAGGACGCGAACGGCGCGGCTTCGTAGAGCTCCTTGGCCGTCGGCGTATCGAAAAGCTCGGCATTAATGACGACAGAGCCGATCGTCATCCTGAGTTTTCCCATCTCTTCCTCCTGAACGGTTCTTATCGTGCCGCAGGATGCCGAGGCGGGCGTGATTATACAAGCTTGACATGACCCCCCCTTTGCCGTCAGCCCGGGCCGGTTGACGGACGCGGCGATGACGGATGACCGCCGGGTCCGATTGTGCTAATCGGCTTCAACCGAAAGGGAAAACCATCAAGGAGGAGCGCCGGAAATGTCCGGACACCCGCCAACCTGGCCGGAGGATATCTTCAACGCCCTGGTCGACCTCGACATCAGGCAGATCGGTTACGTCCCAGATCTCGGCTACGATCGGATCATCGAGCTGGGCACCGCGCACCCCCGCATCCGGCCGGTGCTTCTGACCCACGAGCAGGAGGGCATCGGCCTCGTCTCCGGCGCCTGGCTGGGCGGCCAGCGCGGCGCCCTGCTGATGCAGAGCAGCGGCGTCGGCAACATCGTCCAGGTGCTGACCCTGACCCACGTCTGCCGATTCCCGCTGCTGCTGATCGCCACCATGCGCGGCGAATGGGGCGAGACCAATCCCTGGCAGAACCCGATGGGCCAAGCCACCGCCGAGACGCTGCGGCTGCAGGGCGTGATTTCCTACAAGGTCGACAAGGCCGAGGACGTCGGCGAGGCCGTGCGCGCCGCCGGCAGCATCGCCTTCCACGGTCCGGCCGCCGCCGCGGTGCTGATCTCGCAGCGCGTTCTCGGCATCAAGCAGTTCTAGGAGGCCAGGCAACCATGACCGCGAACACCGACAACCGCCTCGACCGCCGCGCCGCCGTCGCCCGCATCCTCGAGGACCGCGGCGAGATCCTGGTCGTCGCCGGACTCGGCTCGTCCTCCTTCGACGTCACCGCCCCCGGCGACTCGCCGCTCAATTTCCCGATGTGGGGGGCCATGGGTTCGGCCGCCACCATCGGGCTCGGGCTGGCGCTGGCGCAGCCGGAACGGCGCGTCCTGGTGATCACCGGCGACGGTGAGATGCTGATGGGCATCGGCAGCCTGCTGACCATCGCCATGCAGGCGCCGAAGAACCTGTCGATCATCGTCATCGACAACGAGCACTACGGCGCCACCGGCATGCAGGACACCCATACCCTACAGGGCGCCGACCTCGCCGGCATCGCCGCCGCCTCGGGCATTGCGGTGACCGGCACCATCCACAGCGAGGAGGACCTCGAAGCCGCCCTTCCGGCGATGCGCACCGGCGCCGGCCCGTCCTTCCACGTGGTCAAGGTCCAGGCCAACACCCCGCCCAAGGCCCTGCCGCCGCGCGACGGCTCCTACCTCAAGGACCGCTTCCGCATCGCCTTGCTCGGGGAGGAAAAGGCGGTGATCTGAGCGACCGGCATCGGAGGCCGGATCACATCAGGTATTCAGCCAGCATCCCCTCGGGAATGAAGTAGTCGAGGAAGAGATTGAAGATGGCATAGACGGCAAGAACGATGCCGAGGGCATTGACCACGGCGATTCCCGCCGTCCGTTTCGTCAGACCCGAAACGTGCACGAAGATGAAAATCGCGTACACGAAGCTGGCCGCATAGAAACCGATCCCATAGATCAGGACCGCATAGGCCACGGTCGCGACCAGGGTTATGACTTCCTTGGCATTGGTCGAGAGTTCATTGTCGGCCTGATCCCGGAGAGTCAACGAGGTCACCGCCGTTCCCACCATGATCCCCATGCAGATCAGCGGAACGATCAGGCTTCGCAGGTTCATGCCGCCCGTCTGAACGGCGAAGGCGGCCACCGCGACGACATAGGTGATGGCGGCGGCAACATGCGGCTTTCGCAGGATACGGGAATTCATGCCGCGCTTCCTTTTGCCAGCACCGTACCGTATTCCTCCAGGACCTTCCGGCTCGGCGCAAGCCCGATACCGGGAGCATCCCCAAGATGATAGGTCCCACCCTCCACGGGCTCGACCGGATCGGTTAGCGACGGCCGGTCGTCAACGGCGCGGAAGCAGAACTCCAGCGGTTCCTCGGCACCGACCACCTTGCAGAGATGAGCGGATACGGCCGTCGCGATGGGGCCGGACGGATTGTGCAGCGAGAGCGCACATCCCCGCGCCCGGGCCAGAAACAGCAGGTCGCGCAGAACGTCCAGTCCGCACAGATGCTTCTCGTCGGGCATAAACACATCGGGCCGCGCCGGACCGTTAATGAGATTCTCCGCAGCGCGGGGATGGATCACATCTTCGCCGCCCGCCCACCGGGTACCGGAAAACGCGCTGCGGAAATCGGCCACAGACTGATCGGGCAATTCAAAATCCAACAAGTCCTCGAGCCAGTAGAGCCTTCCGGCCGTCTCCTGCCAGTCCATGAATGCCCGGGCCAGCGCGAGATTGAATCGCCAATGACAGTCGATGGCCACGCGGGTCGTGTCGACCGCGGCGAAGACCGCTTCCAGCCGTTGCTGTGCCGGCGTCAGGACGCCCCTTTCCGAGATGTCCGGGGTCACTTCATCGAACGGTGTCACCTTGGCGAAAGCGAACCCCGCCGCCAGGGCGTCTTCGGCGTTCCGCGCGAAGGATTGGGGACGGCGATCGCGCAACAATCCGCGATTGAGGTTGGCGTAAAGCGGGACCTCGCATCGGCTGCCGCCCTTGCCAAGAAGAGCGAAAAGCGGCACGCCCTGCGCCTGCGCGGCAATGTCCCAGAGCGCCTGGTTGATTCCGCTCCATGCCGTCGTCGCGCACCGGTCCCGCAGGCGCGGAATCCGGAACCGGTTGAAGACCGCCATACAGGCATCGATATCGAGCGCATCGAGCCGCGCCAGGCTCGAAAAGGCTTCCTCGGCAAACGCCGCGGCCGCCCGGTCGTTGCCGCTGCCGGTGATTTCACCCCAGCCCGTTATGCCGCCATCCGTGATCAGTTGCAGAAGGACGAAACTGTCGCCGGGCGGCGAGAGGCGTATGACGGTGTATGCGGAGAGCTTCATGCGTCGCCTCCGACCCGTCGCCTCTTGAGGAACTTCCGGAAATTGGAATAGATCAGGATCAGCACGACGACCATGAGCACGGCCGAGATCGGTCGCGAGATCAGGAACGAAATCACCGATTCGTCGTTGAAATCGGCAAACTGCAGGGTGCGCCGGAAATTCCGTTCCACCATCGGCCCGAGGATGCTGCCCAGCAGGACCGGCGCCGCCGGGATCTCGAGCTTCTTGAACAGCACGCCGATGGTCCCGAAGACCAGCATCAGCCAGATGTCGAACAGGCTGTTGCGGACCGAATAGACGCCGATGGTCGAAAAAATGATCACGGCCGGAATGATGTAGCCGACCTTGATCTTCAGAATGCGGGAAAACAACCGGGTGCTGAGAAGACCCGAAATCAGCATGACGAACACGGTGACCATCATCCCCGACATGAAAATGAAGGTGACCTCGCGATAGTCCGTCAGCAGTTTCGGTCCCGGTATCAGGCCGTGAATGGTCAGTGCGCCGTACAAAATCGCGGCCGTGGCCGAACCGGGGATCCCCAGGGCCAGCAGCGGGATCAGCGAACCGCCGACCGCCGCGTTGTTGGCCGATTCGGCGGCGATGATTCCTTCGGGGTTGCCCTGGCCGAAGGTTTCTGGCGACTTCGAGACACGTTTGGCCTCGCCGTACCCGACGAAGGCCGAGACCGCTCCGCCGGTTCCCGGAAGGACTCCGATCCCCACCCCGAGGAGCGATGTCCGCAGGATCAGAAGGCCGCGCCGCAGGACGTCGCGGACGACAGAAACGAAGCGGGTGTCGCGCAGCGGAGCCTCAACGAAGGCTCCCGACACGAGGCCGCTCAACGTCACCATCTCGGCGATGGCGAAGAAACCGACGACGAGCGGGATCAGGTCGACCCCGGCGCGGAGATCCTTCATGCCGAAGGTGAACCGGAACTGGCCCGTACTGATGTCGGTGCCGATCAGGCTGACCATGATCCCGAAGGCGACCGCGAAGAATCCCTTGTCCAGTCGTTTGCCGGACAGGCTGCCGACGATGGTCAGGCCCGCAAATCCGAGCATGAACATCTCGGGCGGCCCGAACTTCAATGCAAACGCGGCCAGCAAGGGGGTGAAGAACAACAGGGCGGCGACCCCGAACAGGCCACCTACAAAACTGGAAAATATGGAATAGAACAGAGCCTCCTTGCCGCGCCCCTGCCGCGTCAACGGATAGCCGTCGAGTGCGGTGCAGGAAGCCTCGCCGGTGCCCGGGCAGTTCAGCAGGATGGCCGAGACCGATCCCCCGAACGTCGCCCCCATGTAGATACCGCCCAACATCAGAAGGCCGTCGGCCGGATCCATGCCGAAGGTGATGGGCAGGAGTATGGCAATGCCTATGGGGCCGTTCAGGCCGGGGATGGCGCCGAGAACGATACCCCCGAAAGTCCCGGCCGCCGTCAGCAGGAAAGTGTCCAAACTGAACAGCCGCAGGGCGATATCAATCAGCGTCATGGCACGAACCCGGCAAGGGAAGGAAGGAC
>NPIG01001167.1_pt2 | contig 13259 bp, 12 predicted proteins | sample 8637441 | NCBI WGS metagenome assembly NPIG01 (sample SAMN07420675, study PRJNA396082) | bioreactor metagenome | isolation source: sample BR6 brine-fed electro-methanogenic bioreactor BR | place: Japan: Kochi | collected 2016-06-14 | reverse complement strand
AACGAGACCCTGCGGGGATTCCGAATCGAGCTTCGTGGCGTGACCCGGCGTTATCGCTCGGGGGGCCGGATGCTCGAGGTGCTGCGGGAGCTCGACCTCGTCGTCGAGCCTGGCGAGAACGTCGCGGTGCTCGGCCCGTCGGGCAGTGGGAAGTCGACGCTCTTGTCGGTCATGGCCGGGCTGGACCGCCCCGACGAGGGCGAGGTCCTGCTCGATGGTCGCGATCTTGCCACGCTCTCGGAGGATGCGCTCGCGCGCTTCCGCCGCGGGCAGGTCGGCTTCGTCTTCCAGTCCTTCCACCTGCTCGGCAGCATCACGGCTCGCGAGAACGTCCTTCTGCCGATGGAGCTCGCGGGTCTGCCCGGGGCGGCGCACCGCGCCGACGAGCTGCTCGCTCTCGTTGGCCTCTCCGAGCGCGGTCACCACTACCCCTCGCAGCTCTCGGGGGGCGAGCAGCAGCGTGTTGCGCTTGCCCGCGCGTTCGGGCCCCGGCCCCGGGTGCTCTTCGCGGACGAGCCCACCGGGAATCTCGACACGGCGACGGGTGAGCTCGTGCTCGGCCTGCTCGAGGAGCTCAACGCCGAGAGCGGGGCGACCCTCGTCGTCGTCACCCACGACGCACGTGTCGCCGCGCGAGCGGGGCGCCGTATCCGGCTCGACGAGGGGCGGGCCGCGAACGTGCCGGCCGCGGTCGGCGAATGAGCTTCGGCGTCCAGCTCCGCTACGCGCTCGGGGAGGCCCGGGGGGCTGGGGGGCGCCTGGCGCTCTTCGTGCTCTGTCTCGCGGTCGGGGTTGCGGCCGTCGTCTCGGTCACGGGGCTCGCCTCGAGCCTCGAGCGCAGCGTCCGCGCGGAGTCCCGCAGCCTGCTCGCGGCGGACCTCTCGGTCTCCGGCCGGTGGGAGATGCCCCCGGAGCTCGACGCGTTGCTCGCCGCCGAGCCCGACGTGGCGTTCACGCCCGTTCACGAGCTCGTCACGCTCGCCGCGAGTGACGCCGCCGCAGACGGCCGACCCGGCCGCAGCCAGCTCGTCGCGCTCAAGGCGGTCGGCGAGGGCTACCCGTTCTACGGCGAGCTGGTCACCACGCCCGCCGACGCGCTCGGTCGCGCCCTGACCGGCGACGGGGCCGTCGTCGCGCCCGAGCTCCTGCCTGCGCTCGGCGTCGCCGTCGGTGACGCGGTGCACATCGGCCGCGCGCGCTTCGAGATCCTCGGCGTCGTCGACGAGGAGCCGGACCGCGTCTCGATGTCGCTCGGGCTTGCCCCACGCCTGTTCCTCGGCAACGCGGGGCTCCGGCGCACCGGACTGCTCGAAGAGACCTCCCGCGTGAGCTACAAGCGGCTCGTCGCGCTCGACGGGCCCCTCGATGAGACCCGGCTCGCGGCACTCGAGGAGCGCGTCACGACCGCACTCGACGGGGAGACGCGCTACAGCGTCGAGTCCGCGAGTGAAGCCCAGCCGGATCTCCGGCGCGGGATCCGCCGCGTCCAACGCTTCGCGGGACTCGTCGCCCTGCTCTCCCTGATCGCCGGCGGCCTCGGTGTCGCGCAGGCGATCCGCGCGTGGCTTGCGAGCCGCCTCGACGCGATCGCGGTGTTGCGCTGCCTCGGGCTGACGCCGCGCGGCGTGGCGCTGATCTACCTCGTGCAGACCGCGATGATCGGCCTCTCCGGCGCGCTCCTCGGAGCGGCCGCCGGCCTGGCGATCCACCGGGCGCTGCCGCTGCTCTTCGGGGAGTTGATCCGCGCGGACCTCCTCGGTCCCTGGCCTTGGGGTGCGGCTCTGCGCGGGATCGTGCTCGGCACTGGCATTGCGCTCCTGTTCTCGCTCGCGCCGATCTCGGCGGCACTTCGCGTCTCGCCCGTGCGGGTCTTTCGTCAGGAAGCCGAGCCGCTGCCTTCGAGCCCGGCGGCGCGCGTCGCGATCTCGACGGTCACACTCACGGGCGTGCTCGCGCTCGCCGCGTCGGTCTCCGGATCGTGGCCCCTCGCCGCCTTGTTCACTGCGACCTTGCTTGCGGCGGCGGCCTTGCTCGGTGGGCTCGGCCTCGCTTTGACGCGCCTGCTCTCGAGCGCGCGCCGCGGGGGCGGCGGGGTTGCGCTGCGTTACGGGCTCGCCGCAGGCGGCCGCCCTGGTGCGGCGACCTTGGGCGCCGTGGTTACGCTCGGGCTCGGCGTCACCGTCGTGCTCGCGCTCTATCTGATCGAGCAGCGCGTCTCGGCGCAGCTCGATCAGGAGGTGCCGGCCAACGCGCCGTCGCTCTTCTTCGTCGACGTGCAGCAGGATCAGTGGGAGCCGTTCCGCGCGGAGCTGGCGGCGGCCGGGGCGGAGGGCGTCGACGCGGTGCCGATGGTGGTCGCCCGCTTGAGCGCGCTCGGCGGGACACCGGTCGACGATCTCGTCGCGGAGCTCACCGACGAGCAGGACGGGCGGCGGTGGGCGCTCACGCGCGAGCAGCGCCTGACCTATCTCGAGGAGCTCCCCGAGGACAACGAGATCGTCGAGGGCGCGCTGTGGAGCGACCCCGAGCGCCACGAGGTCTCGATCGAGGTCGAGTTCGCGCGGGACCTCGGCGTCGGTGTCGGGGACACGCTCGTGCTCGACGTCCAGGGCGTCCCGCTCGAGCTTGCCGTAACCAGCTTGCGCCGCGTCGACTGGGGGAGCTTCGGGATCAACTTCTTCATCGTCGGGGAGCCGGCGGCGTTCGACGGGGCGCCCGCCGTGCGGGTCGCGACGGCGCGCGTCGCGCCGAGCGCCGAGCAGGCCCTCCAGGACCGGCTGATCGCGCGCTTCCCCAACGTGACCGTGTTGCGGGTCCGCCGCGTGCTCGAGACCGTGCGCCGGGTGCTCGGACGCCTGGGCCTCGGGGTGCGGCTCCTTGGCCTCTTCGCGGTCGTCGCGGGACTCGCGATCTTGGGGGGCGCCGCGACGGCCTCCGCCGTTCATCGACGCCGTGAGGTCGCGTTGTTCAAGACCCTCGGGATGAGCCGTCTCGAGATCGTCTTCGCGTTCGCGACGGAGCACGCGCTCGCGGGGCTCGCGGGAGGCGCGGCGGGGGCGCTCGCGGCGGCTCCGCTCGCCTGGGTCGTTGTCACCCGCCTCCTCGAGGTGCCGTGGGCGTTCCATGTCGCGCCCTACCTCGTTGCGGTGGCTGGCGTCGCGTTGCTTTCGAGTGTCGCCGGACTCGTTGCGAGCGCTGGGGCGTTGGTGGCGCCGCCCGTGGCGAGCTTGCGGGGCGAGTAGGAGCTCAGACCGTGAGGAGGAGGCTGCAACAGGTCAGCGCACCCTCCGCCTTCGCGAGTTCGTCGGCTTCGACGCGCCTCGGTGCGAAGCCCCGCTCCTCGAGCCGCGTTGCCGTCTCCGGGTACGCCGCAGCGACCACGAGCGCGTCGCCGACACAGAGCGCGTTCGCCGCGGCCGGCTCGCGCGGGTCGACCTCGACGAGCTCGAACCCAGCGAACACGTCAGGGCTCACGAATTCCGGGTTGATCAACAGGGTGTCCGCGCTGACCGCGGTCACGGCCGACTTGAGGTGGAGGCAACCGCGTACTGCGACGCTCTGCACCTCGTAGCCGTGCGGCGCCAGCGCGCTCTCGAGTTGCTCGTATCCCGCGCGGTTCGTGCGCGCGGTCGCTCCGACGTAGACGTGGCGCCCCGCGACGAGGACGTCGCCTCCGTCGATGGTGCCCGGCGCTTCGATGCGCGCGAGCTCACGGTAGCTCGCGAGCGCCGCGGCGACCGAGGGCAGCTCGGCACGCCGGGACTCGGCGCCTGGGCGCATGAGAAGCGCGAGTTCGTTGACGACGACGGCGCAGTCCTCGACGAATACGGAGTCGGGCAGCTCGGGCTCGCGCGCCAGGCGCTCGATGCGGCAGCCGAGATCCTCGAGGCAAGCCACGTAGGCCGCGTGTTGGACGTCGGCGCGTGCCCGGTCGATGGGAACGCGCTCGAGGTGGCTCAGCTCACAGCGGTCGATCGAGGGCGAGACGGGGCGCGTGATGGCGAGGATCATCGAGAGGCTCCTTCCCGATAAGTCTAGCCCGGGCTCCCGCTGAGACCTCGGGACTTCAGGGGGCGTTGCCTGCCGCCGCCAGGAGGAACGCAACGGCGCGATCCAGTACGGGGTCGCGGCTCTCCGCAAGATCCTCGGGGGTGGGCCAGAGCTCGATGTCCGGGGCGACGCCGACACCGACGTACTCCTCACCGCTTGGCAGGAGTGCCGTGAAAGTCGAGACCTTGAGCGTCCCACCGCCCGGAAACCGTGACTCGAGCCCGTGTCCCGCGGAGCCTGCGCTCTGTTGGCCGACCAGAGTCGCGCGCCCGGCGGCGCGGAGCTCGATCGCGAGATCCTCGGACGAGCTCCCGGTCAGTCCTCCCGTCAACACGACGACGGGACCCGAGTATCTTCGTCCCTCCCGCGGGTTGATTCAGTATGCGGAAGTCTCCCAAACCACCTCGTTGTTCCACGCCTCGTACGCCCCGATGAAGGGACGGAACTTCATCGTGGGCGACATCACGGGCTTCTACGGTGGACTTCACCACCGAACTGGCGCCACCGGCGTTGTAGCGCACGTCGATGATCATGCCGCCTGGCTCCACGTCGCCGAAGCCATCGATGAGCGCGAGGAAGTCGGCGCTCACGCTCTCGTGCTCGAAGTTCGGGATCTCGACGTACTGGATTCCGCCTGGCAGTGAGCGTGCCCGAATCGTGCGAGCGCTGAGTGCGTTGTGCATCAGGCGCGTCATGAACGGCGCGTCGCCGCTCAGCGCATTGCGCGGGACCGCGGCCTCTCGCGCGGTGCCATCCGCCGCTTGGAAGCTCAGGGTCACCGGCTCGTCAGAGGGTCCGAAGAGCAGGTAGACGACGAAGAAGGCCTCGGTGCCGTGCCGCGTGTTCTGGGAGTGGTAGCGGAGGACGTTCTCGGCGAAGTACCGCGCGGCGGGCACGGCCTCGATCTCGACGATCGCCACGCCGGGCACGACGCCCGCCTCGGCGAGCGCCGGGTCGCTGCCGACGCGGTCGACGAAGAAGCGACCATCGAGAATGCGCACTTCGCGATCCCAGTCGAGCTCGGGCCGGTTCTCGAAGTGAGGGAAGGTGTACTTCACCTCCGACGATACGGTCATCAGCCCCCAGAGCTTCTGCTCGTCGGAGCCAGTCCACGCGGAGTCGGGCAGCGCGTCCGGCGCACCGAATACCGGCGCGCTCGACATGGTGAAGAGGAGAAGCGAGAGAAGCGAGACAGCGACGAGACGTGAGTACACCGAGTGTCCTCCCAGGATCTCTACGCCGGGTGACGTACTAGAAACGAGGAGGTCTCTCGAGAGTCCCATCTGGATCATGGCGGGGGTGTCCGCGCCGTACCGAGCGGCACCTCGACTCCGTCCTTCTGGCAGGCGAGCAGGACGTCGATGCGTCCCCTTCAGAACAGAGCGTCGAACGCGACACCTCCGACGACGGCCGTCATGAAGATCGTCGCGACCATCGCGACGACCAGCCGCCTGCGGAAGAGGCTCGCCATCATGCTCATCTCGGGGATCGCCATCCCGGCGCCGCCGATGATCAGCGCGATGACGGCGCCGACACTCATGCCCTTCTCCGAGAGGGCGAGGCCGATGGGGATCGCCGTCTCCGCCCGGATGTAGAGCGGGATGCCGATGACCGCGGCGACCGGGATGGCGAGCGGGTTGCCTTCTCCCGCGAGTCGGGCAACGAGCTCTTGGGGGACGAAGCCGTAGATCCCGGCGCCGAGCGCCACGCCGACGAGCATGAACGGGATGACGGGCCGGAAGTCTCGTCACGCCCTCGTCAGGGAGTGCGCGAGCTTGGCGCGGAAAGTGGCCGGGGGCGCTTGTCTCGCGGAGCCGCAGCATCGGTGTTCGGTGCGCGCCGGCCGGAGTTGCCGGGAGAAGCCCGCTTTCTCGAGGACCACGCCGAAGACGACCGCGCCCGTGAACGTGATCGCGAAGTAGACGAGGCTCGCTTCGATGCCGAGCATCGTCGCGATCATCGTCAGGATGATCGGGTTGAGGAGAGGCGAGGCGATCAGGAAGGACATGACGGGGCCGAAGGGGGCTCCAGAGCTGAGNNCCGTGGAACACGCGCAGAACGGAGTCAGCGCCCCGACGAGCGCCCCGAGGGCGTTGCCGAGCAAGCCGCGCTTCGTAAGCCAACTCGAGAGCTTCTCCCGCGGAACGTGAAGCAACGCGAAGGCGACGATGGCGCTGATTCCGAGGAAGAGGACGCTCAGCTCGGCGACGAGGATCAGGAAGTAGACGAGTGTGTCGGTGAGTGTGTTCATCGCGATTCCTCTGCGGTGCCCGTTGGGGGGCTCGAGTGCGTGCGGGTGTTGGTTGACGCCGGCAACTATTCGGGCCGAAGAAAAGGCGGCGCGGAGCCGCCGCGTAACGAACGTCTCGCCGGGGGATCAGCCCTGGCTCGTCTCGCTGACGGAAGGGAAGGTGCGCGCGAGGGCCTCTATGACCTCGCTCGCCACCCCGCCGAGCTCGGAGGGCATGCGTGAGCGTGCCTCGTCGAACGCGGCGCTGAAGAGTGCGTTCGCCTCGGCGAGAACCTCTCGCCCATCTCGCGTGATGTGCACGCAGCAGACGCGGCCGTCGCTCGGCGACTGCACCCGCTGCACGAGCGCGCGCTTCTCGAGGCGCGTGACGATTCGGGTGGCGCCGCTCTTCGTGAATCCGAGCTCGCTGCCGACGGTCTGAACGGGGCAGTCGGCCGTCCTCGCCACCTTGTCGAGCGCGAGGAACTCGGCGATCGACAGCCCGGCGCAGCACTGGCCCTGCGGGCCGCTGGCGGCGACGTGCCACGCGATGTCGATCAGGGCGCGGGTCGTCTCGGACAGGGGCGACTGGCTCATGCCTCCTCCATCGAAAGGGCCGGGGCGGCGCTTCGTGTGGAGGCATGGTGACAGAAAAGGTTGACAGTGGCAACTAAAAGGGGCCGCGGGAGGACCCGGCCAACGTGGCGTCGTGCTAATCCTCTACTTCCGCTCTTTATCTGATCCCGTCTTCTCGGGCCGGTAAATGCCGCGCAGGAGGTAGATCACCGGCTGCTCCTCGGGGGCGAAGCGTGCACCCTTCATCCGGCCGAGTCGCACGGCGAGAAGCGAACGTCCGTCCGGTGTCCACGCCGGGTGCTCCCAGGAGTAGGGCTTCTTGGTCTGCCGGCTCGTCGAGAACAGCCCTTTGCCGACCAAGTGGATGTAGCGGGGTTGATCCGGGGCGATCTCGGGCTTCGGGATCTTGCGGAAGTGCTTCAGGGCACGCTTCTCGTCCTCGTCGAAGAGCCCGGGCGTCGCGTCATCGTTCGAAGTGAAGGCGATCCGGCCGTCGACGGGGTTGCAGGCGGGCTCGAGCTCGGCGCTGAACGGCATCTCGAGCTCGACCTCGGCGAGTCCGTTCTCCTGGTCGATCCGCAGCACGCCGAGCTCGCCGCGCCCGTCACTGTCGAGAACCACCGCGAGGCGTGCGCCAGACGGCAACCAGCAGGCATCGGACTCCTCGGCCCGGCGCACGGGGTCGTAGAGCTCCACGGCGCCGCCAGCCGCCGGCACGATCCCGAGGCTCATCTTCCGCTTGTCGACCACGGTGAAGACAATCAGCTTCCCGTCGGGCGACCAATCCGGCTCGAGCTCCTGGCCGGGGAGATCCGTCAGGCGGCGCGGGGGCGTCTGGCCCGAGACGTCGAGGACGTAGAGGTCGCGCCCCCCGCTGCGCCGAGAGCTGAAGACGATGAAGCGACCGTCGGGAGACCACGCGGGCTGGGAGTCCTGGGCCGGGTCCTTCGTCACCCGTCGCACGTCGCTGCCATCGAGGCGCGCGACGTAGATGTCCGCCTGGCCGGAGCTCCAGCGCACGAACGCGAAGTGCTCTCCATCGGGAGAGACCGCAGGCTCACTCCCTTCGGTGATCGGGACGGGTCGGGCCGCTAGGGCCGGCAGGCCGAGCAGCGTGACAGTGAGCAAGACTCCAGTGAACCGAGCTCGCCATTGCATGGGCGCTCCTCTCGAGAACAGGCTAGGAGCCCGAGCGGTAGGGAGCTTCGCGGCCGAAACGAATCAGGTTAAGCCCCCCTTTCCGCGAACCCTCGTACCATGCTCCCGGCATNNGCATGCGCCTCGGATTCGCGAAAAACGGGTCGATAACCCGAGCCGTTTCTCCTCGCGGTTTCCTACCGCTCGGGCTGCTAGTGTCGAAGTCCCCAGAAAGCATGATAATCCGAGTCGCAGACGTCAGAGGCGTGAAACCCCTCGGGCGTTTCGAGCGTGATAAGAGGGCGCGGCCGCGAGGCGGGGTGCGCACGAGGGGTCGGTCATGACGGAGAAGAGAAAGAGCCGGGCGCTTCCCACCTGTTTCGTCGGTTGTGCCTCGATCATCGGTGTGTTCCTCGTGCTCGGTCTCGGGGGCTGCATCAGCGCCGTGGTCTGGTTCGGGGCCGAGGGCGAGGTCGCCGAGACGCCGCGTCTCGTCCAGCACGGAGAGACGGCCTTCGTCGCCGTGCACCTTCAGCCGGGCGACGCCGGTTTGGTCAGCCTCCTCACAGAGGTGAACGAGGGTGTACAGCGCCTCCAGGGGGCGAGCGGCGAGAGCGTCTTCATCTTCCCCCAGCCGAGCGCAGAGGAGATGTCCCAGGAGCAGGTCAACGAGCTGCTTCCCATGCGCGCCGAGTTCGCGCTCTTCCCGAGTGAGGTCGACGGGGAGTTCGATCCTCTGATCCAGCTCGAATTCTCCAAGGGCTACCGCAAGTTCCTCCTCGCCTATCGCATTTGGACGTGGTTCCTGCCGGAGGACAACAGCGGAAGCTTCGTGCACATCGAGGTCGGCGAGGAGCAGGTGCGCAAGGTGCGGTACGACGAGCTCGATCTCGTCGTCGCACGTGCCCAGGATCTTGGCGTCTTCGGGTTCGGCATGAAGGAGAACCGCCTCGCTTGGGGGCAGACACCCCATCGCGTGGCCCAGGCGCTCGGCGACGCGCTGCCGGTCTCGGACAACACCGACCCGCGCCTCGGCCCGCTCGTGGCGGCCGTCGAGGCCGAGGGCAAGCCGGTCTGGACCGTGCTCAGCGGACCGATGCTCGACGGCGCGCGTGAGCTGCTCGCGAAGAGCGAGGAGAGCGATCTCGGCACGATGACGGTGAGCGCGCTGCTCGATCACAGCTCGCATCTCGTGGCGAGCCTCGAGATCGTCAGCGGCTCGGAGGCAGCGGTTCGGATCGGCGGTCTCGTCCCCGAAGGCGAGGCTGTCGGGGACGATTTGCGGGAGCTGCTCGAGACGCGCGTGCGGGCACGTCTCTCCGACGGCTTCGAGCTCGAGCTCGGCTGCCGGGACCTCGACGATCAATCCTGGCTCTGCGAAGGCACGGTTGGCGGTCTCGACCACGCGATCGAGCAGGTCTTCGACGAGCTCGTCCAGGAGGTTGCGCAGCAGCGTTGAAGAAACGGGGCGCCGGGCTGCGGCATCAGAGCAGCCCGGCGGGACGATGGGCTCGCCGGCAGCGATGAGGTGAGGCCATGATCTTCTCGAGAATCCTCCACAGACTTTCCACCAGCTTCCCTCTTCTTCTGGCAGCCCTCGCGATGGTCGTCGTTGCTGGGTGTGCTGCCCGCTACGCCGAGGACCCGAGCCGCGATGGCAAGACCCGAACGCCGGCTGCCGAGGAGACCCCGATGAGCGACAAGGTCGAGCTGAGCGACGCCGAGTGGCGCGAGCGACTGAGCCCCGAGGCGTACGGTGTGCTGCGCGAAGAGAAGACCGAGCGCGCATTCACCGGGCGCTACAACGACCACAAGGAAGACGGACGCTACCTTTGCGCAGGATGCGGTCTGGCTCTCTTCGACTCCGACGCGAAGTACGACTCGGGCTCCGGCTGGCCGAGCTTCCATTCGCCGGCCGGCGATGAAGCGGTGGCCGAGCGGCGGGACCGAAGCTGGGGCATGGTGCGGACCGAAGTCCACTGCTCGCGCTGCGGCGGCCACCTCGGCCACGTCTTCGACGACGGACCGGCGCCGACCGGGCTGCGCTACTGCATCAACTCGGCCGCACTCGACTTTGAGTCCGCGCCCTGAGTTCATCGAAGGGCGCGCCCTGAGCTTGAAGAAGGGCTTGCCCTGAGCTCGTCGAAGGGCTTGCCCCCAAACCTCCGTGTACAATCCCGGCCGACCCCGAGCCGAGGAGAGCTTCGGGCCAGGAGCGAGCGTTGAACGAAGGACTCTTGCCGGTTCGATTCGAGCCCTCGGCTCAGGTCGTCCACGTCGCCCCGGGGTGTTCCATCCTTCAGGCCGTGCAGCGTACCGGACTACCGCTGAGCACCGCGTGTGATGGAGACTTCCTCTGCGGCTTCTGCCGTGTCCAGGTGACCGAGGGCTTCGAGAACCTCGAGCCCGCGGAGGCGAAGGAACGCCAGGTGCTCGCAGCGATGGGCGCGGGCCCTTTCGAGCGTCTCGCGTGTCAGGCTCTCTTGCGTGGGCCTGCCACGATCACCGCGGACTACTGGTAGCCGGCAATCCGAGCAAGAGTTCTCTCCGCGCGAGGAGAGCCTTGATCTGCGCTTCGGCGAGCAAGGATCGGAGGGCTGCCCTCAAGGTCGCCTCGTCGATGGCAGCCAGACGCGTGCGCAAGGGCTCCGGCAGCACGAGAGGCTCGGACCCCACGGTGGCGGGCCAGGAGTCGAGCGCCCGAAACGCCCTCGAGTGATCCACGAACCACACCTTCTCGCCCGCCTCGTCGAGCAGGAGGTTCTCCGCGTTCCGATCTGGGTTGTAGATCAGCGCGTCGAAGACCCGCAGCGTTTCTTCTGCGGCGTCGAGCGCGGCATGACGCGCCGTATCGGGGCGCGCCGCGAACCACGCCGTCCTCGTCGTCACCCCCTCCACCCAGAGTTGGAGCGAGCCAGGGCGGCCACGGACCTTGCGGATGACCGTCGGAGGGACGGCGTCGATCCCGAGCAGGCGCGCGATGCGGTAGGCGGCGACCTCGTTCTGCCAACGGTCCGTGATGAACGGATCAGGACGGGGCGGCTCCGGTGCCGGGCGCCGCGCGTCGACCGTCTTGAACACGGCGCTGATCTCGGTCTTGCCGCGCCGCATCGACAAGCGCAACGAGCCGGTGATGCCGGACTCGAGCACCGAGGTCTTGACGATCCGGGCCTTCCCGAGAAGCTCCTCGAGCTCCGCGACACTGCGCTCGGCCGCCACGGCCGTCGCGAAGGCGAGTGCGATGCCGAGGATGCAAAAGGCGCGCATGATCAGCGCAGCTCCGCGCTCGCCCCGGGCTCTTCGGCGAAGGTCTCGGCGCGGCCGCCGAGATGAGCGGCGAGGAACGTCTCGGCGCGCCCGAAGAAGTCGAGCCGATTGGCAGGGCGGGTGCAGCCGTGCCCTTCGTCGGTGTAGAGCACGTAGAGCACGTCGGTTCCTTGCGTTCGCAACGCCTCGACCATCTGCTCCGCCTCCTGCACCTTGACCCGAGGGTCGTTCTCACCTTGAGCGATCAGTAGTGGCGCGCGCACGGACTCGGCGTGGAAACACGGAGAGATCCGCCGGTTGAGCGCCTCGTCGCTCTCCACCTCTCCGACGCGCCGAGTGAGCTGACGTTTCATCGGCGCCCAGTACTCGGGGATGCTGGAGAGCAGCGTGCGGAGGTTCGCAGGGCCGACGCGGTCGACTCCGCAGGCGTAGAGCTCGGGTGTGAACGCGAGGCCGGCGAGCGTGGCGTAGCCGCCGTAGGAGCTCCCGTAGATGCCGACGCGCCGGGGATCGGCGATGCGCTCCGCGACGGCCCAGCGCACGGCGTCGGTGAGGTCGTGCTGCATGATCCCGGTGCCCCACTGCCCGTTGCCCGCGTTGACGAACGCTTTGCCGAAGCCCGTCGAGGCTCGGAAGTTGACTCTGAGGACGGCGTAGCCTCGATCCGCGAGCCAGAGCGTCTCGGCGTGAAAGCCCCAGTGATCGCGCGCCCACGGGCCTCCGTGGACGAGCAGGACCAACGGCGTCGGTCCGGTCGCGTCGCGTGGCCGTGTCAGGTAGGCGGTGAGCTCCGCGCCGTCTCTCGTCGGGACGAGGAGCGCCTCCGTCGCGGCCAAAGGCGCGCCCGCGAGCGCCGGGCGGTCCACGAAGAGTTCTCGCGTTCGCTGCGACTCCCTCTCGTAGAGCACGTACGAGCGGGGGGCGCGATCGCTGTCGTACTCGACGATCCAACGTTGATCTTCGCGGTCGCGGCTGCGGAGCGCGAAGTCTCCATCCTGGGCGCGCGCGAGGCGATCGAAGTCGTCGGCGAGTGCGTCGTCGACGACGCTCCAGACCCGACGCATGTATTCGAAGCAGAGAGCCTGCGGGGCGCGGCTCTCGGGGTGGAGCAGAATCGGGCCAACGTCGCAGCGCGTGTCGTGACCGTGCACGGCGACGCACTCCCCGGTCGTCGCGTCGAGTTCGACGAGACGCGTCGTGTCGCTGTCGAGCGAGCTCGTCACGAGCAGGCGCTTCCCATCTCCCGTGAAGGAGAGCGCGTAACCGATCTCGCCGAAGGGCCATCGCACGAGCTCGCGCCAGGGCGACTCCTCGTCCGTGCGGACGAGGAGCAGCGTTGCGGCGTCGTCGGGGTCTTGGGCCATCGCGGCGCGCACGCGGAGCTCGTGATCCGCGATCCATGAGTGGACGTGTCCGGGGTTGAGAGTGTCGAGTCGGCAGCGGCCCGTCGATAGCTCGATCCGGTGAACGTCGAAAGCTCGCGGGTCTCTCCGGTTGAGGCCGACGAGGATCTCGTCGGGCCGTGTGCGCTCGGTGATCAACCCGTCGGCGCGCACGCCGTCGAAGGGCGTGAGTCCGCGGGTGCGGCCCGTTTCGAGATCCACGGCGTGGAGCTGCCAGTTCTCGTCCCCTGCGCTGTCTTGGAGATAAAGGAGGTGCCGATCGTCTTCGGCCCAGCAGTATTGGCGCACGCCGTGGCTGCGATCCTCTGAGACCTGCCTCTCGCCGTCTCCTTCGAGATCGCGGACCCAGAGGTTGAGAATCCCTTCCTCCGACGGGGCGAGGAACGCGATGCGCCTCCCGTCGGGGGCGAGCCGGGGCATCGAACGCTGAGGATTGTCGAAGAAGTCCCTTCTAGGTATCAGCGCCGGCCGCACCTTTCACCCCTCCTTACTCCTGAGCCCAGGCCAACTATATCGCGCGTGTCCCGAACCGGGGTCCCGCTGCCGTCGTCGCCGGCCCTCGGCGCCCCTGGCTGCGTTGCTCCTCCTCGCAGTAG
>NPIG01001239.1_pt1 | contig 13267 bp, 9 predicted proteins | sample 8637441 | NCBI WGS metagenome assembly NPIG01 (sample SAMN07420675, study PRJNA396082) | bioreactor metagenome | isolation source: sample BR6 brine-fed electro-methanogenic bioreactor BR | place: Japan: Kochi | collected 2016-06-14 | reverse complement strand
TTCTTTGGCAATCAATGCTGCTTTTTCATATCCAATATGAGGATTGAGTGCCGTTACAAGCATTAAAGAGTTATTAACATGCTCTTTTATTTTTTGCTCATTGGCTAAGATTCCTTGTACACAATGCTCATTAAAAGAGTTTATACTGTCACTTAATAAACCTATGGATTGTAAAATATTGTATGCAATAACTGGTTTAAACACATTGAGTTCAAAATTTCCCTGACTCGCGGCGATACTCACACTGGTATGATTGCCCATAACTTGGACTGCTGTCATAGTTATGGCTTCTGCTTGGGTGGGATTAATTTTTCCAGGCATAATAGAACTGCCCGGTTCATTCGCAGGTAAAAATAGTTCTCCAATTCCACTTCTTGGACCACTTCCAAGCCATCTGATGTCATTGGCAATTTTCATTAAATTTGAGGCTAACGCGTTTAATGCTCCACTTAAAAAGACTTCCCCATCATGAGAGGTTAATCCATGAAATTTGTTGGGATGAGAGACAAATTTAAACTTTGTTTGGGTCATTTCATTGAGACTTTCACACACCAATGCACTAAAATCACAATGACAATTTATGCCCGTACCCACAGCCGTTCCTCCAATTGCCAACTCTTGCAAATATTTTAAAGCATCTTTTATTTGTTCTTTGGCTTTTCTCATCATCTCCACATAACCACTGAACTCTTGTCCCAATGTTAAAGGTGTGGCATCTTGTAAATGGGTTCGACCTATTTTAATGATTTCATTAAACTCTTCTTCTTTTTGCTTTAATGAGTGTTCTAATTTTTCAACAGCAGGCAACAGTTGCTCTTGTAGTTGTAAAACAAAAGCAATACGCATAGCCGAGGGAAATGTATCATTTGAACTTTGTGACATATTGACATCATCATTGGGGTGTACAGTTCTTTTTTGTCTAAAGTCATCGCCCAATTGAAGCGTGGCTAAACTTGAAATGACTTCATTGAGATTCATATTGGTTTGTGTTCCACTTCCTGTTTGCCAAACACTTAAAGGAAATTGGTCACGATATTTTCCATCTAAAATAGTTTGACACACCTCTTTAATAGCATGCGCTTTTTTAGCTTCTAAAAGTCCCAAAGACTCATTTGCCGATGCACACGCATATTTTAAAAAAACAAATGCCAAAATCAATTCGCTTGGCATTTTTTCAATTCCTATTTTAAAATTTTCCAAACTGCGTTGTGTTTGCGCTCCCCAATAAGAAGTTGAATTCACCTTAATTTCACCCATGGTGTCTTTTTCAATTCGATATGGCATGATATTCCTTTACGCATTATTGATATTTTAATTGTACTACAAAAAAGATATTTTTGATTTTATCTTATTTCGTGATATAATAAAAATTCCTAGAGCAATATAAGGAAGTACAATGAAAAATTATACCTTTGAAACCTATGCAGAGCTTTTTGAACATTTAACTTTACTTCCTAACAATCCTCACTTTTTAAACTATGTCAAAGAGGAACAATACCACAGTATCAGCACACGTGAATTTGAACAACGCGTTTGTTACTTAGCCTTAGCGCTTCAAGATATTGGCATACAAAAAGATGATTGTGTGGCATTGTTTGCCAAACCCAGTCCATGTTGGCTTCTTTTTGATTTTGCCGTACAGCTTATTGGCGCCATAGGTGTGCCTTTATTTGAAGACATTTCACAAAAGAATTTTGACTTTGAACTGCAAGACAGCCATATTCAAACCATTTTTACCGATCATACTCGTTATATTTATGATATACCCGAAGAGATTTTAATCATTGGTTGCCACATAAAAGCCAACAATAAAAAATTTATCACCATTCAAGAACTTCTCAAAAAAGGGGAAGCCCTTTATCAAACCAACTATTTGAAGATCAAAGAAATGATTCAAACCGTTAAAAAAGAGGATATTTTCAGCATTGTTTACACCAGTGGTAATACAGGGACTCCCAAAGGTGTGGAACTCACTCATGCCAATATTATTTCACAACTTCACGACATTAATGAGTATTTTAAAATTCAAAACGACTACAAAGCCTTATCTTTTTTGCCCTTAGCCCACATCTTTCAGCGAACTGTAATGAGTTTTTATATCAGCCACAACTTATCCATCTATTTTGTGGATGATGTTCAAACCATTGCTCAACGAATGAAACAAGTGCAACCGCATATTATTACGGTTGTTCCAAGGTTACTGGAAAAAATCTTTGCCAAAATAGAAGAAAAAGTCCAATTACAAAGGGGTTTGAAAGGATGGATTGCTCAAAAAGCATTTCAAAGAGCTTTGCATAAAAACCCCAATGAACATAACTTTTTAGATTCGATATACAAAAAATTAATTTATTCAAAATTTTTAGAGAGTTTTGGAGGCAATTTAGAGATTGTGGTTACAGGAGGTGCTGCATTAAACAAGCAACTTTATACATTCTTTTTAAACATTGGTTTGCCTGTTTATCAAGGGTATGGACTGACCGAAACGTCTCCTGTAATTTGTGTGAACTATCCTTCAAACAACAAAGCAGGAACGTGTGGTAAAGCCTTAAAACACGTCAAAATCAAACTGGCCAGTGATGATGAGTTGCTTGTGCAAAGTCCAGGCGTTATGAAAGGGTATAAAAATCAACCTCTTTTAACCCAAGAAGTTATCGACAAAGAAGGATGGTTTCACACAGGTGATTTAGCCAGTATTGATGACGAAGGCTATATTACGATTAAAAGTCGGAAAAAAGAGTTGCTTAAAACTTCTACGGGTGAGTATATCAATGCTGTGTTAATTGAACAAGAGTTGACCAAATCAAACTATATTGACTATGCCGTTGTCATTGCCAATGGCAAAAAATATGTCTCTGCTTTATTGTTTGTCAACCAAGAAGTTGTCAAAGAAATTGACACAGAAACGTTTTATGCCTCTAAAGAGATACAAGAAGTGATTAAAAAGCACGTTGATAGCGTCAACTATGATTTAAACAAATGGGAAAAAGTGGTTAAATATTCGCTGATTACTCAAAAAATTTCAATTGATACGGGAGAACTCACCCCTTCAATGAAAATACGGAAAAATGAAGTCGAAAAATTATACAACGATGTCATTGAGACAATGTATTAAGGAGAAAATAGCATGAAAGAAAGAATTGCAGTCATACAAGGTCTTCGAAGCCCTGTTGCCAAAGCGTATGGAAAATTAAAAAATATTCAAGCCGATACCTTGGGGTCAATCATTGCCAAAGAGTTAGTACTTCAAATAGGCATTGATTACAAACACTACGATGAAGTCATCATTGGCAATGTGGCTCAACCTGCCAATGCTGCAAATATGGCTCGTGTTTTAGCCTCACGCGCGGGTTTTCCCATTTCTACTCCAGCTTATACGGTTCATCGAAATTGTGCTTCAGGAATGCAAGCTATCAGCTCTGCCATTGCCAGTATTCACAGTGGTGAGGGAAAACTCTATTTAGTAGGTGGCGTAGAGTCCATGAGTAACATTCCCATTTTATACAGCGATAATTTGCGTAATTTAATGATTGGTTTGTCCAACAGTAAAACCATCTTAGCCAAATTGGCGTTGCTTAAAAACTTTCGACCCAATTTTTTAAAACCTGTCATTGGTTTGGTTTCGGGCTTAACCGATCCCATTAGTGGGCAAATCATGGGATTAACGGCGGAAATTTTAGCCAATGAGTTTCAAATTTCCAAACAAGAACAAGACCAATTTGCCTTAAATTCCCATCTAAAAGCACAAAAAGCCATTGAACTTGGGATTTTGAAAGATGAAATTTATCCCATTATCACCAGCAATGATTCCATTATTTATGACGATGACGGCATTCGTTTTAATCAAACGCTTCAAGCTTTGGAAAAACTCAAACCCTTTTTTGACAAAGAAAATGGAACAGTCAGTGCAGGAAACTCCTCTCAAATCTCCGATGGTGCTTGTATGTTGAGTATTTGCAGTGAATCGCATGCCAAAGAGTTGGGCATTACGCCCTTGGGATACATTAAAGAGTTTGCCTATGCTGGGCTTGAAGCTCATAAAATGGGCTTGGGTCCTATTTATGCCACCAAAAAACTCTTTGATAAAACCAAAATCAATTTAAAGCAAATTGACTTAATTGAGATGAACGAAGCTTTTGCCGCACAAGTCATTGCCAACATAAAAGCGTTTGATTCTACGCAATTTTGTCAAAAAACCTTTAACAGTGCTAAACTGGGACAAATCGATGAGAATAGACTCAATGTCAATGGTGGAGCAATCGCTTTAGGACATCCCGTAGGCATGAGTGGAGCAAGAATTGTTTTAAGCGCACTCAAAGAGTTAAAACGACGAAATCTTCAAACAGGACTTGCAACACTGTGTGTGGGTGGCGGACAAGGTGCATCATTTTTATTGGAGGCGAACTAATGCAAACTCAAGATTTAAAACTCACCATAGAAAACAACATTGCCACTCTTACTTTTGATATGCAAGACTCAAAAGCAAATACTCTTTCCAAATCAGTATTAGAACAACTTGAAACAATTTTAAATACCATTAAAACCAATCATGAAATTCATCTGCTTTTAATTAAAAGTGCCAAAGAGGATATGTTTATTGCAGGGGCCGATATTAAAGAGATTTTGCCCATGACAAACCCCGATGAAATTTATGCCCATTTACTCAAAGTGGATTCTATCTTTACAACACTCGAACACTTACCCTTTCCAAGTGTTGCTTTAATTGATGGTTCGTGTATGGGTGGTGGCTTAGAGTTGGCACTGTGTTGTACGTATCGTTTGGCAACCAGCAACAAAAAAACCAAACTCTCTTTTCCAGAAATCAAATTGGGCTTTTTCCCTGGATTTGGAGGCACCCAACGCTTACCCAAATTAATTGGTTTAATCAACTCGTTAGAACTTATTTTACAAGCCAAAGAACTCAATGCCCAACAAGCTCATAAAATAGGTTTAGTCAATGAGTTTTTTGCCCAAGGGTACAGTGAGTTTAGAACCGAAGAGTTTATTCAAAAAGTATTAAATAAAAAAGTTAAAGCCAAAAAACCATTTCGTTGGGTGGAGTATTTTAATTTTACGCGTGAATTTATTTTTAAAAAAACCTTGGAAAAATTAAAACAAAAAGTTCACCCCAAATATTTTGGTCCCTATGCTGCTTTAGATGTGATTCATCATACCTTTAAAATGCCTCACAAACAAGGCATTGTAATTGAAGCACAAACGTTCAGTGAGGTTGCCATTACCCAAGAGTCTAAAAACTTAATTGAACTCTTTTTAACGTCACAAGAACTCAAAAAAGAGTATGAGAATAAAGAACTCAAAGAGAAAATATCTCAAACAGCTGTTGTGGGAAGTGGAACAATGGGCAAAGGCATTATCTGGCTTTTTAGCCAATATGCCAATGATGTACGAATCAAATTACGAGACATGAAACACGTTCAAACTCTTTTAAATGATGTGGCTAAACTCTATGACTATTTCATTAAAAGTAAAAAGATGACTAAAAAACAAGTTGAGTTTAAACTCAATCATTTAAGTTATACTCAAGAGTATCAAGGCTTTAAACTGACTCATTTTGCTCTTGAAGCGATTGTTGAAGATGAAAAAGAGAAAATCAAAACCTACAAAAACCTAGAACAAAGTTTAAATAAAAAAGCCATTTTAGCCACCAATACCTCTTCTTTATCCATTGAAAAATTAAGCCAACATATCAGCAATAAAGCCAATTTTTTAGGCGTTCACTTTTTTAACCCCGTCAATAAAATGCCTTTAATAGAAGTTATCCCCTCTTCTTTTACGTCACAAGCCACTTTAGAAAAAAGCTTTGAATTTTTAAGACGATGCGGGAAAATCCCTATTTTGGTTCACGATTGTGCGGGGTTTTTGGTCAATCGAGTTTTGCTTCCTTACATCAATGAAGCAGGTTATATTTTGCAAACGGGTTCAACCATTGAAAAAATTGACACCACCTTAAAAGAGTTTGGAATGCCTATGGGTGCATTTGAATTGGCTGATGTTGTGGGCATTGATGTGGGCTATAAAGTTGCCACCATTTTAGAAGAGTCTTACGGCGAACGCATGAAAGTATGCGATATTTTAGCGTATGTACATAATGACTTAAAACTCTTAGGACAAAAAAGTCAAAAAGGGTTTTATATTTACTCTAAAAAAGAGAATAAAAAAGTCAATCAAGCCATTACCAAAAGAGTCAAAAGCACCAAAGTTGTTACCACCCAAGATATTTTAGATCGTGCTTTATTTATTATGGTCAATGAAGCGAGTCGTTGTTTACAAGAGCATATCATTTCCCATGCAGCATATTTAGATTTTGCCATGGTTGCAGGAACAGGATTTCCTGCGTTTAGAGGAGGGATTTTAAAATATGCTGACAGTGTAGGAATTGATTATGTGATTAAAAAACTCGAAGAGTTTGAAAAAAGTCATGGAAATCGATTTAAACCCAGTTCTCTTTTGTATCAACTTCATAAAGAGAATCTGACATTTTATACAGGAGAAAAATTATGGAATTCTTAATCTTTATTGTTCTTATTCTAGCATTGGGCTTTTTAAATCTTCCCCTATTGGGTTGGTTTATTTTTATTGGAATGTACAGTTTTTTTGTCTTTGATATGGGATTTTTGTTTTTAATTCCTTTGATTGCTTTAGGTGTGCTTTTGATTAATAAAGAGTTTAGAATCAAGTACCTCACTCAAAATATTGTGGATTTGGTCAAAAAGAAGGGTTTGCTTCCTAAAATTTCACCCACAGAAGAAGCCGCACTTCAAGCAGGAACATCTTGGGTTGAATCCAACTTTTTTAAAGCACAAGTCGATTTTGCACAAATTAAAAATGAAAAAGTTACTCAACTCACCCCTGAAGAACAAGCCTTTTTGGACAATGAAGTTGAAGAGTTGTGTGCCATGTCAAATGATTGGGAAATTTTCCAACAAAGAGATTTAAGCCAAGAAGCGTGGGAATACATCAAAAGTAAAAAATTCTTTGGAATGATTATTCCTAAAGAGTATGGTGGACTTGGATTTAGTGCAACAGCACACTCTAAAATCATTGAAAAACTGGTTTCAAGGTCACAAGTTTTAGCCATTACAGTTATGGTACCCAACTCATTAGGACCTGCTGAATTAATTTTAAATCACGGTACCCAAGAACAAAAAGATACCTATCTTGAAAATTTAGCCATAGGAAAAGAGGTGCCGTGTTTTGCCCTCACAGAACCCAATGCAGGCAGTGATGCCACTTCAATTACCTCTTATGGTGAACTCTTTAAAGATGAAAACGGTCATGTAAAAATCAGACTTAATTTTGAAAAACGCTATATCACCTTAGGCAGTATTGCCACACTCATTGGTTTGGCATTCCAACTCAAAGATCCCGAAGGCATTTTAGGAGAAGAAAAAGAGTTGGGCATTACCTTTGCTTTGGTGCATTCAAAACTCAAAGGAGTAAACAACTCAAAACGGCACGATCCTTTGGGCATTCCTTTTATTAACTCTCCTCTTATTGGGAAAGATGTGATTATTGATCTTGAAGATATTATTGGTGGAACAGCTGGCATTGGCAAAGGGTGGCAAATGTTGGTGGAGTCACTGAGTATTGGACGAGGCATTTCACTTCCCAGTGTCAGTTTAGGGGGTAGTAAACTCGCCCTTAAAACAGTGGTTTCTTATACCCAACTGCGAGAGCAATTTGGTTTACCTTTGGCTTCTTTTGAGGGCATCGAAGAGAAAATTGCGCACATTGCTGCTTTGACCTATTTACAAAATGCGGCACGAAACTATACACTTGATGCCATTGATAATGGCAATAAACCTGCTGTCGTAAACTCCATTATGAAATACCATGCCACAGAAAATTTCAGAACTCTCATCAATGATTCCATGGATATTTTAGGAGGTGCAGCTATTATTCGAGGTGAAAAAAACCTTTTGGCTCATGCTTATTTTGCTTTACCCATTTCAATTACGGTTGAAGGTGCAAATATTTTAACTCGAAACCTCATGCAATTTGGGCAAGGACTCATTAAGTGCCATCCATATTTATACAAGGAAGTTCAAGCCTTACAACAAGAGGATACAAAAAAGTTTGATGAACTGCTTTTTTCTCATATTGGCTTGGTCAATACGGCTTTTTTAAAGAAAATGGCCTACTATTTTACTCGAGGATATATTGCTCAAACGCAAGGCAATTTCAAACGTCAAAAGCAAAAACTCGTTTGGGTCAGCAGTGATTTTACCTTTTTAAGCAATCTTTCCTTGGCGCTTTGGGGTGCTAATATTAAGAAAAAAGAGAGTATCAGTGCCAGATTTGCAGATATATTGTCGTGGTGCTATTTAATCACTTCTGTTTTAAGAGAGTTTGACAATAATCCTAAAAAGGAACACAAAGAATTAGTAGAGTATATTTGTGATTATGGCTTTAATGAAATTCAAGAAGCCAAAGAACAAATTGTAGGTAATATGCCTTTCTTTAAATATCTGTTGCCTGCAATTAAAATCAATCCATTTGGAAGCAAACCCAATCATGCTTTAAATGCAAAAATTGTACAACAAATTCAACAACCCACTGTTTTAGATGAATTGTGCCACGGATTGTTTGTGGGGAAAAATAAAAAAGATACCTTATATAAACTTCAATATGCACTACAGCTTAATAACCAAACAAAACCACTTCAAAATAGAATTAAAAAGGCACTGAAAACCAATGAGCTTGAACACAACCATTATGAGATGGTACTGCAACAAGCCCTAGAAAAAGAGATTATTTCGCAAGAGGAATATAAAGAGATACTCAAAGCCCATAAAGCCAAACAAGAAGTTATTCAAGTCGATGCTTTTGAGAGTAAACGCTATAAGGAACAAAAGTAATATGGGTTTACACAATGACTTATTGATTGATTCAGGCGGATACTTACTCAAACTCATTGAGAAGATTTTGTCCACCAATATTGAAGTTAAAGGGATAGAAAATATCCCTTTAACTCACCCTAAGATTTTTGTTGCCAACCATTTTACTCGTATTGAAGCCTTGATTGTGCCATATGCTTTGTATAACATTACGCAACGAAAAGTTGGGGTTATCGCCGATGACTCAATTTTTGAATATTTTGGCAATATATTAAAAGAGCTAGGAGCTTTGCCCAAATCAACACCCAATCGCAATAACATCATTTTAAGTGACCTTTTAAAAGCATCTAAAGATTGGATGATTTTCCCAGAAGGTCAAATGGTCAAAGGCAAACACATTATCAAAGAAAATAATCACTATTGCGTTTTAATCGATGGTCACAGTGAAAAAGTCTATACGGGTGCTGCTTTTTTTGCTCTGTTTTCACAACTGTTAAAAGAGGACTATTTTGCAAATCGTATTGACAATCTCGACGCGTTTAAAACCACTTATATGCTTGAAGATGTTGCCAAAGAAGAGACGATAATTGTTCCCATTAATATCAGTTATGCCCCCATAAAAACGGGAAAAAACTTTTTATCTCAAATTGCCAATACCGTCTTTAATAACATCAATGAGAGTTTTAAAGAGGAGATTGAAATTGAAAGCAATATTGTTTTAAACTCCAAAATTATTATTAACATTCTTCCACCTATGAGTATGCAAGAGATTACAACTGGTGCCAAACAACCCAATAACAAACAGTTTAATAATGAACTTCTCATTGATACATTTCGATATAAACTCACGTATGACTTTATGAAACAAATTTATGAGCATCTTACCATTCGTTTTGACCATCTCTTTGTTGCCATTTTATATTTTTATCCCAAAGATTATATCAATCAACTCCATTTTAAACGTCTTTTATACTTAATTGCTCACAAAATCAAAAACAGTTCCATGCAATACGATGAAGACATTGAAAAGAATTTTATCAATCTCATCTCATTTGAAAGGTATGAAACCTTTGAAGAGATTTTACAATTAGCACAAAACGATGGAATCATCACACAAACACAAGAGAATTATGTTATCAATAAAGAGAATCTCCTTGAAGGATACACCCATGATACGATTCGTTTAAAAAATATTTTAAAAGTTTTTTTAAATGAAGTGATGATTATTGATGAAGTTACCAGTATGGTAGAACACTATTGCCAATTGTCTTTAAATGACATCAATGCGATGTTACTGATTCATTTAATTAATCAAGAAAAAGATGAATATTTACAAGATTATTTGCACTATTCCCAACAAGAAAATGTCAAACCCAAACACATCGGTGAGCCTTTTTTTATGCAAACCCATGAGTCAAAAGTGGGAATTGTGGCACTGCATGGTTTCTCTTCGGCTCCTATGGAAGTCAATGAATTAGCAACTCACTTAAATAAAAAAGGGTTTAACGTTTATGCTCCAAGACTCAAAGGTCATGGCACAACGGCTAAAGATTTAAAACATCGTAAATGGCAAGATTGGTATGAGAGTGTCTCAAGAGCATTAATTATTGCCACACTGATGTATGAAAAAATCTATATTGTAGGGTTTTCAACGGGTGGTTTATTGGCACTATTAAGTGCTAAAAAGAATCTTCCTACTCTTAAAGGAATTATTTGCATAAACGCCGCACTGCAACTCAATGATGTTCGGGTTAAAACTTTTATTCCTGCGATTAATTTTTGGAATGATTTGGTTGAATCGTTTAATTCAGAGACGTATCAAAAAAAGTATGTTGAAAATCATGCGGAGAATCCTGAAATCAATTACGATAAACACTACATTAAATCGATTAATCAATTAAATTTATTGATGAATGAAACGGCATCACAATTAAAACATATTACTGTGCCCATTGCCATTATTCAAGCCTCTTTAGATCCTGTGGTTAATCCCAAAAGTGCCAATGAAATTTATGACAAAGTGGCATCTGTGCATAAAAAATTGTATTTTCTTGAGTTTGACAATCATGTCATTATCAAAGGAAAAAATGCTAAACTGGTATTTGATAAAATTATTGAATTTATAAAGGAAACACCATGAACATTAAACAGACTCTTTTTCTTATGTGTATACTTGTTGTATTGACCAGCTGTACGAGTAAAACTCCCTACACCAATCGAAATCAACTCATCTTGCTTTCTCAAACACAAGAACTCTCACTGGGTGAACAATCCTATAAAGAGACCTTAGCAAACTCAAAAGTCATNNCGCATACCAAAGAAGCCAATAAAGTCAAAGAGATTGGAGAACGCATTGCCAAAGTTGCAAAACGGCCTGACTTTAATTGGGAGTTTAATTTGGTACAAAACGATGAAAAAAATGCGTTTTGTTTGCCTGGTGGAAAAGTGGTTGTTTACACGGGTATTTTAAGTGTTGCGCACAACGATGACCAACTTGCCACTGTTATTTCACATGAAATCGCCCATGCTTTAGCACGACATGGAGCCGAGCGAATGAGTACGAGTATGATTGCACAAGGCGTACAAACGGCAGGAAATATTGTTTTAGGATCTCAAGGGTCACAATACACTCAAACTTTTAATATTGCTTTTGGATTAGGAAGTCAATATGGAGTTCTAATGCCCTATGGAAGAATGCAAGAGAGTGAAGCCGATGAAATTGGCATTTATTTGATGAAAGAAGCGGGTTATAATCTCAATGAAGCGATCAAATTTTGGGAAAATATGAGTGATGGAAAAAATGAAGGCATTGAGTTTTTCTCCACGCATCCCAATTCTGATACCCGAATTGAAAATATCAAAGCGTTGATTAAAAAACTCCAAAATACATAGGAAAATCCTATGTATTGTAAGACTTATGCAATGTTGGTATAAATGGCTTGAACGTCGTCGTCGTCTTCAAGTCTTTCAAGCAGTTTTGCCATATCGTCTTGTTGTTCTTGGGTAAACTCTTGTGGATTGTTTGGAATACGTTTTAACTCAGCTTTAATTAACTCAATCCCCAACTCTTCAAATTTGTGGTTCATATTTCCAAAATCAGTATAATTGGCATACGCTAAAACCAATCCCTCTTCTTCTTCAATCTCTTCAAGTCCTGCATCAATGAGTTCAAGTTCTAACTCTTCTAAGTCCATTTCCGATGTTTTTTTAAACTCAAAAATCGCTTTTCGGTCAAACATAAACTCCAATGAACCCGTTGGAGCTAAAGAACCCCCACATTTATTAAAGTGCATTTTAATGTTTGCTACGGTTCTGGTGTTGTTGTCTGTTGCGGTTTCAACAAAAATCAAAACACCGTGAGGTCCTTTGCCTTCGAAATTGACTTCTGCAAAATTAGCTGCATCTTTTCCGCTGGCTCTTTTTATTGCTGCATCAATATTGGCTTTTGGCATATTCTCAGCTTTGGCATTTAAAATAGCTGTTCGTAAGGCTGAATTCATTTCAGGGTCTGGAACACCTGCTTTTGCTGCCATTTCAATCGCTTTTGCCAGTTTTGGGAAAACTCGAGACATATTTCCCCATCGTTTCATTTTTGCCGCTTTTCTGTATTCAAAGGCTCTACCCATAAAAACTCCGATGTATTGTAGTGTTTAAAGTGTAAAAAGGCTTTACACCCTAAGATAAATTTGTGAGATTATAGCAAGTTTGTAATAAATTTATTATGATAAAAAAAGAAAGTTCTAAATAAAAAAGACCGATTTTAATCGTGTTTTTGAAACACGTCCATCTTTTTTGATGTATTCAACCAAATAAAATCGTCGATTAATTAAGTTGCACATCGTAAACCCAGTTGAGGCAAAAGGCTTCCATTTGATGCATTTGAGTTTAATGCCTTTTTTAACACATCTTCGTGAAATAGTAACTTTATTAAGTTTGGTTAACATATAAAATACCATAAGGACAAACACCATACTCAAACCAACATAAATTGACATCTCTATAAAATCTAAAATCATTTCAGTCATTTTAATCCTTAATATGCTCACTGTGTAAAAATGAACCAAAATCATACCATAAAATTGTTACATTACAATTACTCAAATAAATATCTTTATTATTTTAATATTCAATTAAGTCAATGTAAAAATAATAAATTTATTATTATTTACAACATATTGATTTTTATGCTATAATTTTTCAACATAGGAGAATCCCATGAAACCAAAGCCTAATGAGAAGAATATCCTTAAATTCTTAAAATTCTCACCTCCTATTATTACCATATTTTTTTCTGCATTAATTATTACTTTGGTTTATTTGGTCAATCAATATACATTTAATAATGAAATTAAAAAGTTAAAAAGTGAATTTTCTAAAACCAACAAAGATTTGGTTAAAAATGAAGTGGAAAA
>NPIG01001344.1_pt1 | contig 13270 bp, 9 predicted proteins | sample 8637441 | NCBI WGS metagenome assembly NPIG01 (sample SAMN07420675, study PRJNA396082) | bioreactor metagenome | isolation source: sample BR6 brine-fed electro-methanogenic bioreactor BR | place: Japan: Kochi | collected 2016-06-14 | reverse complement strand
CCAGGTGGTACCATTATGTTAAAAGCGCATCGAGCCATTGAATCAATTACCCTAGACAGAGAAGCGGCACACTTAAAAGATGAATTAATGCCACGATACGCTAAGTTGATTTATCAAGGATATTGGTTTAGCCCTGAGCGAGAAATGCTTCAAGCGGCTATTGATGCAACTCAACAACACGTGGAGGGGACAGTCAAAGTCAAACTTTACAAAGGCAATGTAACAGTTGTTGGTCGAGACTCTTCGAAATCTTTATACAATGATGCTTATTCAACATTTGAAAAAGATGAAGTCTATAATCAAAAAGATGCAGAAGGATTTATTCGACTTAACGCATTACGATTTATTATTGCAGGTCAAGCCCAAAACAGAAAATAATTAAAAGCAACCCACTTGGGTTGCTTCCTCCTTTTTCCCTCCTTTTCAATGGCTTTTTATGTCAGTTTCAAAGTGACTTTCTCTGCATTTTTCAATTGCTACCAAAAGGCTACTATTTTATTGTATACTCCACTAAATTACAACTTAGGAAATACAATATGGGCTACTTGTCTGATCTGCAAAGAATTGTGGAAATCAACTCTTACACTAAAAATAAAAAAGGAGTTGACACGGTTGGAGATATTATGTCAATTTGGCTCGAAGCGCTGAATTTCCAAAAAATTACTCATTCTCGTGAACTGATTGGAAATCATCTTCTTTTTCAATCTCCTAAAAAAGAGGGAATAAAAATTTTATTATTGGGTCATAACGATACCGTTTTTCCTCCTTTTACTTTTGAAACCTATCAAGAAGATGAAAAATGGGTCTATGGACCAGTTGTTTGTGACATGAAAGGTGGCAATATTGTTGCTTTGCAAGCCCTGAGAAATCTGTTTGAAAAGAATCAAGAAATTCATAATATTGATTTTCTTTTGGTTTCAGATGAAGAGACAGGCAGTGATGACTCAAAAGATTTAACCTCTAGCCTTGCACCACACTACGATTATTGTTTTGTGTTTGAAGCAGCAGGAGAAAAGTTAGAGATTGTAACACAAAGAAAAGGAGTGGGTACTTTTACAATTAACATTGAAGGAAAAGCTTCTCATGCAGGAACCTCTTATTTAAAAGGAGTTGATGCCAATTTAGAAGCCTCTTATAAACTGCAACATTTGGTTGCTTTGACCAATATTGATGAGGGAACTACTGTTAATGTAGGGAAAATCAATGGCGGTATTGGTGCAAATACCATTTCACCTAAATGTGAACTCCTTATAGAGATTCGATATACCCAAAATGCACAAAGAGAAAAACTGCTTAAAGCCCTACACCAAATCGTTGCCACTTCGTATGTAGAAGGAACAACCGCATCATTGTCAGGTTCCATTCAAAGAGATGTGATGGAAGCCAATGAAAAACAAGAAAAACTGATTAAACTATTAGAAAACATTACTCACACTCAAATAAAAACTGAAAAAAGAGGCGGAGTAAGCGATGCCAATATTGTTGCTTCTTGTGGAGTAACAACACTGGATGGTTTTGGTCCTTTTGGAGATGGTGATCATACGGTAAAAGAGAGAGCCTTAAAAAGCAGTTTTGAACAAAGAATAGAGATGATGACAAAAATTTTAACGTATTTCCAAAATCAACCAAAAGCAAGGAAAATATGATGAAAAAAAGAACCATAGGAATGTGGCTGTATCAAAACAGTGGTGGAGATAAAATCCAAGAAAAGATGATTAAACAACTCAAAAAAAGAGATATTGAGGTACTTCCTAACATTAATTTAAGAGATGCCATTGCAAAAAACAGTCATATTATTCATAATAAAATAAAAGTCGATACATTGGATCTTTTTTTCTCTTATAATGCAGGAGAACAAACACAATATCAAATGTATTTGTATAAAGCTCTCAATCGTATTATGCCCATGATCAATAATTTTGATGCCTTTGAATTAACCGAAGATAAATTTCACACCTCATTTATTTTACGAAATCATGGGGTTAAAACAGCTGATTATAAATTGTGCCACAGAGATGATACNNTTTACGATCAATTATGAAGAAATGGGATAAAATGGTCTATAAACCAACCGATGGTTGGGGTGGTGTGGGATTAACTAAAATCGAAAATGAAGCAGCGTTGGATATGCTGTTGCCTTTTTTAAATCATATGGATTTACGATACTTTTATGTAGAAAAATTTATTGATTATGATAATACCGATTATCGAATCGATATAGTTGATGGTCAATTTGTAGGGTGTTATGGAAGAAAAGCGGGGAAAAATGATTGGCGGACAAATGTTACAAGTGGTGGCAGTGTTTTTTTAAGAGAACCCAACGATGAAGTGGTCAATCTAGCCTTGAAAGCCACAAAAGTTACAGGACTTGATATTGCTGGAGTTGATATTATTTATGATCGAAAAAAAGAGGAGTATGTTGTTCTGGAAGTCAATGGTATTCCTGCCTTTGCAACCCCTGAACAAGAGAAAATTGGAATCGATTTTAACAATAAAAAAATCGAACTCATTGTTGATTTAATTGACAGAAAAACACAAAAATAATAATGGAGAAAAATATGAAAAAACTACCAAAATTAGGATTTCTATACTTAGATTACGTCCTTCGATTCTTTGACAAATCAAATTTTAAAGGGTGGCCTAATAAAATTGAATCTGTTACGTATCATTGGAAAAATGACAAACAAAGGTTTATCAAAGAGGTCAAAAAAAAGAAAATTGACATTTTAATTGGCAATATTCCCGCAACGGCGTATGAAACTTTTGTTGAAATTGCCAAAGAACTTCCTCATGTCAGGTTTGTTCCCTCTTTAGAGACTCAATTTTCCAATAAATCCAAGGAGAATGTTACTCTGTTTTGTAAAAAATATAATATTGCCATTCCTAAAACTAAGATTTATTATGACAAAGACAAAGGGTATGAGTATTTAAAAAACAAAGCAACCTACCCTCAAATTATTAAACGAAGTTATGGTCCTTCAAATTATGGCGGATATTTTGTGCATAAAGCCAATAATTTTAAAGAAGCTAAAGCGTTGCTTGATGAGAAAAAATATGTTCCCATTTACACACAAGATGCCATTGATTTAAAGCATTCAGGCGACATTCGAGTTATGCTCATAGGACATAAACCCATTTGTGCTTTTTGGCGATTTTCAGGAAAAGGTCAATGGATTACCAACACATCACAAGGGGGTTCAATGTCGTATGAGAATGTTCCAATGAGTGCCTTAGAGCTTGCTGTTAAAGCATCTAAAGCTGCTAAAGCAGAGTATTGGGCATGCGATATCGCCATTGATGCAAAAACCGACAAACCCTATATTTTGGAGTGTGCGACTGCCTTTGCTGCGTTTCCTTATATACGAGATTGGATTTGTCAATATTTAATGTGGGATTTTTCAAAAGGAAAATTTCAAAAACCAACCATACCAATGTATTCTTGGGTGGAGTTAGGAAAAATTAATTCATCACTTCTGCGAACCATGCGACACATCAGCTTCAGTCGATACAAACCCTCTTGTGATGGAACATGGTATATTCAAGAAAAAAATGATAAATTTGATATGCAATTAGCTCAAGAAAGCAGCCCAAATGACGTACCTGCTTCTATTGCTCCTGAAGAATTACCTATCAAAGAGAGTCTGTTGTCCAACCAAAATCAACACAGTGATTTTAATGCCACAAAAATCAATTTTAATGAAGCTTCTTTGACCGAACTTATGAGTTTATATGCTATGGATGAAGAGTTAGCGGTTGAATTAAAAACTTATTTGGAAAACAACATAATAACGGATTGTTCTGATTTATTGGAGCTTGAGTCTATTGATGAGCAAATGTTAAAAAGCTGGGACAGCAATATTGCGGATATGAGAATTGATATTAATTGCGCCAATGAAGAGACGCTTAAAAAAATCAATGGCATTGGTTCAAAGATTGCAAAAATTATTATGGAATACAAAAAACGCCATGGCAATTTTCATACCCTAGAAGAGTTAACCAATATTGATGGTATTGGTAAGCGAAAACTTGCACAAATCAAATCGCGCTTAAAAATTGGAGAGTAACTTTTGAAACAATTATATAAGTCGTACGAAGAATCAACCAATATTTTTAAAGAGTTGCAAGAGCAATATCCTGAGAATATTAAACTTGAATCTATCGGACAAACTTGGGAAAAGAGAGATATTAATTTAATTACTCTGTCAAATAATTTAAAAAATGCCGACAAAAAACCTGCATTGTTTTATATTGGTACAATTCATGCACGAGAGTGGATTGGACATGAATTGGCTGTTGAGTTTGCCAATTATGTTCTAAAAAATCTCGAAACCGACCCAACTTTAAAAATCTATTTAAATGCCAGTACCATTTACATGATTCCTTGTGCCAATCCTGATGGTTATGAATATTCAAGAAATCACTTCTCTTTTTGGAGAAAAAATCGAAGACAAAATGCCGATGGAACATTTGGGGTAGATTTAAATCGAAACTTTCCCATTGGATTTATTCGTTCAGTTGCAACGACTTCTAATATATATGGTGGTCCCGAACCATTTTCAGAACCTGAAACCGTGGCGATTCGTGATTTTGTTTTGGGACATCCCAATATTACCATTGCGCTTGATTATCACAGTCAAGGAAATGTTTTTTTTCCTGCACATGATTTTAGGCATGAAGATACCATTGATACAACCGATATGAATACCTTATGTGCCAATATGGCAGAAGAGATTAAAAAAATTTCAGGCAGAGAGTATGGAATCCATCAAGGAAAACCCCCTGCGAAACTGATTTCAGGAAGTGGTAGAGAGTTTTATTATTCACAAGGCATCATTGCCACAGTTGTAGAGGTTGGTACACGTAATATCAGTGATTATATGGAAGATATGAATGAAAATATAAGGGAACATATTCCTGCGTTGATTTATGCCCTTAAAGAGACGGATAACTATGCCAAAAGAAACTCTGTTCGCAGAGTCAAATCTTTTGAAGTAACACACATTGGATCGAGCCATGTTGATTTAAAATGGGAATACGAACAAAACGATAAAATCTATTTTNNTGAATTGTATCGAAGTTCAAAAGATAAATCTTTCAGCAACAGTTCCAATTTGATTGCCAAAACCGAAAATTTGGAGTTTAAAGACATTAATCTTTTTTCAAACAGAGATTACTACTACAATATTCGTGTTGTCAATAAGAAAACCAATCAAAAATCACCTTTTTTTCCACAAATAAAAGTGAGAACACTTGTTGAATATGATGAATTTAGTCGAACCTATTTTTCCAATGCAAAAGGGACAGGTTATGTTGCTGAAAACTCAAATAACAATGAAAAACATTTTGGAGTGAACTCTTTGTTTGTTGGAATTGATGACAATAAAGGCATCTCATATGCCATTGTCAGCGTTAATGTTAAAACACTTCCACAAAATGCTTTGATTAAATCGGCCTCTTTTAATTTATATCCCATCAATCGTGTTTCAACTACCATTGAAAAATATGGAGAATGGAATGTGGGATTGGTCAATCAAGAGACCATGGGAGATATAACCAATTTTGATGATGTGCATAAAATGGACATCATCAAATATGTGGGTCGTCCTACAGAATCTCATCAACTCACGCAAGGTATTTGGCGAACATGGAGTTTATCAGGCATTGAATGTGCCTATTTAAAAGAAGCCATTAAAGATGACACAATTATTTTTAGAGTAGAAGGTCCCATGGATTTAAAAGTTGGCAGAAGTAAGCAGATGATGCAATGGGATATTGGTTATGGTAAATTTGGATTTGGTCTGAATTATCGTCCAAGACTCGAACTGACCTATACCATTGAACCAACTGTTACGATTCTTTATCCTAAAAATATTTATACCTTCTCTAAAGAAGAAAAAAGAGAGAATGAAATTACCTCAGGTTTTGATATACACGGACATAAAATTTACTCAACCTTTCAATTTAATTTATCTTCTTTGCCTTTGTACAATGAAACAATGATTACTCGAGCCTATTTCGAGTTAAATTCAACCAAAATATACATTAAAGATGACATTCGATTTCATTTGGAGTTTGTGGACGATGCGTTACATCAATCTTATGAAGAGATTACTCAAAGAGAAGTCATTCAAACCATTGGATACGATGTGAGTGCCACTGAACTTAAAAACAATCAAACACAATATTTTGTTTTTGATTCTTTTGCCGAAATTATACTGAATGAAAAACTCAAAGATAAAGCTGACATCTCTTTTGTATTAAAACCAACCTCTTCGAATAAAACTCTTAAAGATAAATATGTTTCATGGGAGGTAAGCAACAACAGTTTGTGCCCTAAGTTAATTATTGAACACATTCCCAAAAGAAGATTACCCATTGAACAAGTAAAAAATGTTAAACTGTCAATTGAAAATGGTAAAATTAAAGTTACTTGGGATAATCCCACTCACGCTGATTTTGTGGGAACAAAAGTGATTAAAAATCGATACAGAAAACCATTGAGCCATCAAGATGGGCAAAAACTCTATGCAGGAACCGATGAGTATACCTTTGATGATTTTGGAGCAAAAGATATAGACAAATATTATGCGGTCTTTACATACGATGATGTTCCCAATTACTCAAAACCAATTATTGTAGAGTATAAAGCAAAATAAGGAGAAAATAATGATAATAAAATTTAAAGAACACTACCCAAAAGTTGAAGCCAGTGCGTGGATTGCACCCAGTGCTGATTTAATTGGCAACATTGAAATAGGCGAAGACTCTTCAGTGTGGTTTGGCTGTGTTTTACGAGCTGACATCAATAAAATTTCCATTGGAAAAAGAAGTAATATTCAAGATTTATCGATGATTCACACCGATTTTGACACATCAACTATTATTGGTGATGATGTTACCATTGGGCATAAAGTGATGTTACATGGTTGTACCATTGAAGATGGTTGTTTAATTGGAATGAGTGCAACCATTTTAGATAATGCTGTTATTGGTAAAGGAAGTATCGTAGGGGCAAATTCTTTGGTAACAACAGGAAAAGTGTTTCCACCCAAATCTTTAATTATGGGGAGTCCTGCAAAAGTTGTCAAACAATTAAGCGATGAAGATGTGGAAAAACTCATCAAACATGCAGGAAAATATGTTAATTATAAAAATGAGTATTGTTAGTATCAAAAGATACGAACAATTACTGCAACTGCCCTATTTTAGAGATATTTAAAATAGTCAGCAAATTTTTACACGTTTTGTCTTGTGGGGGTTGAACAATACTTTGTGCCAACATTCCCCCACTGATTAAATGCTCCTCAAATGGTTTGATATAACGTGTAGGAACTTTTAAAATTTCACCTAATTTATCGACCACAATACCGATGGTATGCTTTTCAATNNCGAGACAATAATAATATCATTTTTATTCTCTTCAAATTTATTTTTAATAAACGAGCTAATGTCCAAAACACTCACCACATAATTTTTATACGCCACTGTTCCTTTAAAATGGTGATTTAAATCCATGCTCACTGGTGTTTCAAGATGATTAATACTGATGGCTTCAATAATACTTGAAGTGGGAACACCCAACCATTTATTGCCAATATAAAACGTGGCAATGTCCTCGATGGTTTCATTGTGTGCCACAGGATAGTTGTAATAATTGGTTGAAAACTCATCATACTTACTAACAAAGGAGTTAATTTCTCCTGCTTCAAAAAATACTAAAGACAACACATCATTGCTGTACTCATCACTGTTACTTTTATACTCTCGATAACCAAAAGAGCATTTGGCTCCTACAATATAGTATTTGTCTTGATACTTCATAATTTTTGAAAGCGATTGAGAGGTACTGAGCTTAAAAAAATCATTGTCCAAAGATAACACCTCTCCTAATGTGTGAGAATCATCACTGCAACTGATAATCTTTCGACTCTGTTTTTCAACAAAAAGCGAAAAAATCGCTTTTTTTACCTCGTTATTGATTTTAGGTAAAGCATCTTTGAGCATTCCTTGAAACTGTGATGTGGCATCAAATACAATGGCAATACCTCCTACAACACTATTGTTATGGGGAGCAAAAATTGAAGCACTGTAAATGTAGGTGTCTTGATGATTGTATAAAAAACTTTTTTCGAAATCACTGACACAATATTTTGAAGAGTCTTTTAACTGCAAAGAGGGGTTTAACCAAGCAGTAGAAAGCTTGGTATCGATAATTTTGGCTTCATTTTCATTGGAAACGGCTAAAATATTTCCGTGCGTGTCATAAATGAGTATATTGCTGTAAACGGTGTATAAATTGTTGATATATTTTAAAATATTACTTAACTGCAATTTATCCTCTTTGGTAATACTCTTTTTATTTAAAATGGTTCTAAAAGTAGATGTTAACGCCCACCAACGGCAATCATTGGCTCTTTCATACAAGTTCCTATCCATTATATCAATAGAAAGCGTGGCTAAAAAAGTGGCGTTGTTTAGCAGTGATGAAATAATGGTTTGATTGAGTTTTTCTATGGATGTTTTGAATGCTTTCTTGGTTTTTTCTCCCGTTGTTCGAACTTCTCTTAAAATAGAACGAGCAAAATCAGCACTGCTTGATTCACTTTGCATTTGCATGACATTACCATTCCACACTGCACGGTCAAGTTCATCTTGAATACATTGTGCTTTGCTTGGGATTTCAAGTAACTCTTTTTTAAATAAATCTTCATTTTGCATTATGGATTGTAAAATAGCTTCCTCTATGACAATATCATGAGTATTAATTTTAAAAGCACTCTCCAATGGAATCATCATATGCCCCATCCAACCCAAGCCAAAAAAACCTTCATATCCATTGGTTTTGCATGTTTTAATAATATAATCTCTGCCTGAAAATTGGGTAATTTTGTACTCCTCTTCAATGGCAACTTCCAATTTTGCTTTTAGGGGAATATGGTATTTATCACTTGAAGCAATCACTTCACAATTTTTGTCTAAAAGCAAAAGAGTCTCTTTGTTTTTATTGCAAACCAATTTTGAAAAAATACCCTCCATTTCATCTTCAAATTTAAAACACAAACTTAAAAAACCTATAATGGCTTTATCTTCATTGGTTTGAGTTACTTTATATGAATAGACCAAAGACTTCTCATGATGGGGTAAAAAATCATGATATTTATAGGTTTCTACATAGTCATGATTGGTTGATTTTATTATATCAAGCAGTTCGTCTTTGGTTTTTACAACGGGATTATTTTCATCAAGTTTTGCTACTATTTGACCATTTTTATCAAACAATACAATGTCATAGTAAACACTGTATTTTGCCACATACTCTTTAAATCGTTGTTTGATATGCTTTAATTGTTTTTTATAGTGTGTCTCATGCAAACACTCTTCTATGGTATCTAAATCTTTATGCTCTTCTATTTTTTCATTGAGTTCTTGAGCCGTTAATAAAAAATTTCTAATATGATCATCAGTAGCTAAAAAGCCAATATCGGCAGTTCTTTCAAATAAATTTCGTATTACAATATCAACCGAAACAGAAGCTTTTGAACGCATTTCATTGACCACTTTTTTTAAGGTTTCTTGTGCCAATTGAGAGATAAGTTCAGATTTTAATTGAGTAAAATTCTCCTTGGTATGACTCATATCGAGTCCTGTTGAGCCTAACTGACTTAATAAAATAAGCTGATCCCACGTTTTACTGATGTCGTCTAACTCCTGTTTAAAGTCACTGACATTTTTCATATACTCAAACAGTTCATCTTTGATACTCTCTTTTTCCATCATGGGGTACACCTTAATTTTCTTAGATATAAATTTTTTGATTATTATATCATACAATTTAAATTATTGTATATTTTATATACAAAGAGAGTGTTTAAAAATTAATTATATAAACAGATAAAAAAACCAATTGCTTCTAAAGCAATTGGTTTTACCTTTAAAAAGTAGAATTATTTGAGTTTTTTGTAGGTTAAATCAAGAGTTTCATAAAGTTCATTAAAGCTGATGTTATCANNGTTATCAACTGTTTCTAAAATAGAGACCATGACAACATTGTCTTCTTCTGTATTCCACTCTTTAATGTAACTGCCCTCTTTGTACCCATTATCTTGTCTGAATTTATTTAAACAGTTTTTTCCAATATAGAGTTTTTGTAACCAATTAAAAGACAAACCACAAATTTTACAACATCTGAAAAATTGATCAATAAAACGCTCAATGCCTGAAAAAGTGGGCATATTACCTGTTTCAATGGCTAAAGCAATGTAAGAGAGTTTTTCGGCTTCTTTGACCATTAATTTTGTATCAATTTGTGTACTGGCTTCATAAATACAATGGGTGTTGACCAAAGAAACTGCTCGTGGGACATTGGTTTCTTGTAGAATATAAGACATTAAAAAATGCCAAATGTCCACAAGCTCAACATGAATATTGTTCATATCAGGATTGGCATTAATATTTTTCCAGTGTTTCCATGGAGTGGAATCAATCAGTTCAGCAACTTCCATATGAATACATCTTAACCAATTAATTTCTTTGCCAAATTGGTTGATACCCAACTCCCAATTTTTCCCATTGGTTGAGTCGTTTAACTTTTTTTGTAACAAAAACATCTCTTCGAGTTTATGAGGAAAACTTGAAGCTTCTTCAAGCAGTGATGCCAAAGGTAAACACTCTTCTACTAGGTTATCCAATACATTATTGGGGACAGATTTATCGCCTTTTAAAAGATGGACAATTAAAGAGACTGTATAAGGAATTTCATCTTTTGATTCCCAATCAAGAACATCGTCTGAAGTTACCCCAATGTATTTTGCAAAATCTTCAATTGTCATAAACCCCAATGTTTTGACACTATCTTTTAACTCTTTATATAACAATTTTTTCTCCTATTGTAATGGTAGTTCTATTCTAAATACAACCCCATCATTTTTATTTTTTACGCTGATTTTTCCCAAACAATATTGTTCAATAATTTTTTTACTCATATAAAGCCCTAGTCCTGTTCCATTTTTACTCTTTTCTGTTGAAAAGTAAGGATCAAATATTCGAGCAATAATATCAGGGGGAATTCCCCCTGCATTGTCTTGAATTTCTATAATGGCATACTTATCATTAAAATCATGTGACACTACAATTTTTCGGTTTTGAATCTCTTTTTCAAGCATGGCATCGCGTGCATTTTTTAAAATATTAATTAACACCTGTACCACTTCATTGACGTGCAAATTCAAATTGGCATCATTAAGAATAACATTTTCAAAATCGATTTCATCGACTTTAAACATATAATTTAAAAACTCTTGTGCCTTAAATGTCAGCTCCGAACATTTGATTTTTTGTTTGGCTTTTTCAGGCTTAAAAAAATCTCTAAAATCATCGATGGTTTTAGACATATAATTGAGTTGCAAGGAAACATCATCGACCACTTTATCGATAAATTCATCACTTAACTCCCCTTCAATCATTTTGGTCAAAGGAATTTTTTGTACCAAAATAGAGACCGCTTGTAAGGGTTGTCGCCATTGATGCGCTATCATGGAAATCATTTCACCCATGGCAGCTGATTTGGATTGTTCGACAATAATGCTTTGTTGCTCTTCTAACTCTTTTTTAGAGGTAATATCTTGCCGCAATGCATCATATCCAACAATATTGCCCTCTTTATCGTAATGGGGCTCAATGGTGGCATAAATCCAATAATATCCTCCATCTTTTTTAAGATTTTTAATTTCACCTCTCCATGTTTGACCATTTTGAATGGTTTCCCACATATCTTCAAAAATAAAAGCCTGCATATCGGGATGACGTACAATGCTGTGAGGTTGTCCAACCAACTCCTCTTTGGTATAACCGCTGATTTCACAAAAGGCTTGAGAAACAGAAGTAATAACCCCCTCTTTGTCGGTACTGGACATAATGATATTTTTATCGGATAACACTAAAAGACGTTTTAAATCTTCTGAGTTCTCTTTATTTAAAAAGCTTTGAAGCATACCTGCAAAGTTTTGTTCAAAAATATAATTAATGTCCTCTTCAAGTTCTTTATTTTGAGCATCAAGCTCAAACATGTAAGAAACTAAAGCATTTTTAAACCCACTGCACAGCAAAAAAAGTTCTTGTGCTTTAATGCTATTAAACTTTAGAAAATCGACTAATCTATCGACATTGGGGCAATTTCCAATCTCCTCTTTCCCTTTTACAATATCAGCATAATATGTCAATATACTGATGGCAAACTCTTTAATAAAATACTCTTTATTGATGCCATACGCATTTAAGATGTTTACGACAACAGGATTGTTAATCCAATGAGAAATAACAGCGACTCTGTTTGTCTCAACTTTTTCGATAAATTTAAGTAATTCCATTGATTGCCTTGTGTTTAAGGATAAATTTTACAATTTATTTTCTTTGTTTTGGATTATAAAAGGCACAAGGAAGCCCACTGTTTTGTTTGACGATAATACTGGGTAAAATTTTTGATTTAAAGTTATACGCTTTACAACCATAGGGACGGCTGGGTTCCCAGGTCACAAAATAATAACTGCATTTTTGACATACGATTCTTTCCATGTGTAATTTTATCAAATTATCCTCTGGTTTTATTTAAAATATAAAAATAATTTAATTAGTTACACTCAATTAAGCTTATTTCGTATACAATTCTTTAAAATTAAATTGCACAAGGATTATACATGTTTGGTTCAATATCAAAAAGTGAGTTAAAAATAATTGATGATTATTTTCAGCAATATATCCGATTTACGCAATATAAGCAAAATCGGTTTGAATTTATAGAACGCACAGGCAATACAAGTATTGACGCGCTTTTTCATAAATGGAATGAACAAATTAAACAAACCGATACCGCCATTAAACAAGACATTAATGTTATTGGTGAAATTGTATTAACTTCAGATAAAGTTAAACAAGGGATTTTTAAGTGCCGTGTCAAATCAGATACAAGCAACCCCATGGTTTCGACTTTGAAAAAAACAGTCAATGATATGCTTGATTCATTAGAAGATAAAATGATAAAACTCGAAAATACATTAACCTCTTATGCCAATGAAGATTATCGACCCAAACTTGAGATTGAAGATACCATAAAAGAGAGAATGCTCTCTGTCATGCAATCCATTAATACCCTAGGAGATGCCTTAAGCAGTGCAGCCAAGGTCAATTTGGAAAATGGAAAACGATTGCAAAAAAATTCAAACAATATGAACGATTCCATGAATAACTTATCAGCTAAAGCCAATGAACAAGCAGC
>NPIG01000404.1_pt6 | contig 13282 bp, 13 predicted proteins | sample 8637441 | NCBI WGS metagenome assembly NPIG01 (sample SAMN07420675, study PRJNA396082) | bioreactor metagenome | isolation source: sample BR6 brine-fed electro-methanogenic bioreactor BR | place: Japan: Kochi | collected 2016-06-14 | reverse complement strand
GATTCCCAAAAGAGAGCATGGACTCCCCTGTTTCAGGTTTGGGAATAAAACCGACGGCTCCATCATCAAAAATATCATTTCCGCGAACACTCTCTCCTGAAATAACCACTGCTGGCATGGCGTGAAGACGCATTAAGTTTCTCAAAAAAACAACACCATCCATTTTAGGCATATTAATATCTATTGTAACCAAATCGGGTTCATATTTTTTGATTTTCTNNCAAACCATTGGATCCTTTTTTTTTTTTTTTTGGCATCAAGTCCGGCAACGGCCTCTGCAATGACTTCAAATTCATCAATATTATTGATCATATCTTTAAGTATTCTTCTCATAGAAGAAGAATCATCTATTACTATTACGGTATACATATTTACTACTTTCTTAGAATAATTCTATTTCCATTTGAGGTTCAGTTTTCGATTTATCATGTCCAAATAAATCGACACCACCAACATACTCTTTGATAACCGGTTCGTTTGTAATTTCTCTTTGGAGTTTTTTCTCTTCGCCAAGGATTTTTGCATTGGTATCGGATTTCTCAGTTACTTTAATAAAGGTTTGAAAATCACCTGTAAGTAAAATTAAACGTCCTCGATCCCCTCTTGTGTGTTCAGAAACAATTTTAAAACCTTCTGCTTTACAAAAATCTTTCGCAAATTCAACATTTCTATGTCCAATTGAAGCAATGGCTGACATATTGAGTTGCATAATATCTGCACCACCTGAAATTTTGGCACTCATGTTCTCTTTTCTGCATCCCAATTTGTACATCTCATTAAGCATTGCTTCAACTGAATAAAGGCCATATTTCATATCTTCATTTGAGTTTTTCGTTGTGGGAAGTAAAAAGTGGTTCATTCCTTTGACTTTTTGGACTTTGTCATAAAACATAATTGCCACACATGAACCCAAAAGCGTTTTAAACGCAATTTCTTCATTATCTTTACCCACAGCAAACTCTCCACCAATAATGGTATGAGCATTGTACCCTTTGATTTGTTGAGTAAATCGTGTATTTGAAGCTTTTTCAATGCTTCCATCTTTATGACCAATAATAATCAAACTATATTTCCTTTAACTTTACAAATGTATTTTGACCTGCTTTTTGTACATAATTAATAAGATCGTGAGGATTTTCTGAGTGTCCAATGTACAAAGTCCCCCCAATTTTTAAATGTTTAAAAAGCTTTTTTAATATGGCATTTTGATCCGCTGCAGAAAAGTAAATTAATACATTTCGACAAAAAATGACATCAAACTGATTGGCATCAAAGGGATAAGAAGTATCATTTAAATTCATTTTTTGAAAAGTAATCATATTTTTCAACTCATCTTTCACTTTAATGAGAATTTCTTGATTACCAAAGTTTTCTACCACTCTTTTTTTAAAATATTTGGGAGGTTTTATCCAAGAGGGGAACTCTTTTGAACTTTTAGCATAACGATATACTCCATTGGCAGCATATTGTAAAACATTGGTGTCAATGTCAGTTGCAATAATTTTTGCATTGATAGTTTGGTTTAACTCTTCTTGTGCTTCTTTAATCGTCATTGCCATCGAATAAGGCTCTTCTCCTGTCGAAGAAGCACTGCAATACAATTTGAAAGTAGAAGAACTCCCATTTTTGGCTAAAAATTCTGGAATAACCCTATTTTTCAGATCTTCAAAATGGAATTCTTCTCTGAAAAAGTGAGTTTTATTGGTTGTAAAAGAGTTAATGAACTCATTGACATAATCACCCTCTTCTATTTTATCAAGAAGTTCATCCAAATTGCCTACAAACTTCGTATCTCGTTGTAGTTTATACAATCGATTCGAAATCATGACATCTTTATTGTCAGAAAGAGTAATCCCCGTTAAGTTATACAATAATTTTTTTACTTTTTCGTGTAAAAGCTGTGTCTTATCCATATATTATGAAGCCTTTTGTGCTTCTTTAATATGTTGTTTCTCTACTTTTTTTTGAGCATTGATAATTCCCAAAATATCAAGAATCAATCCAATACTTCCATCTCCTCTAACTGTTGCAGCTCCTATTCCTTCAACACTTCTAAAGTTTTTATCCAAAGGTTTAACAACCACTTGGTGTTGATGTAAGAACTCATCGATAAACAGAGCCACTTTCATATTTCCTGATTTAACAACGATGAGCATACCATCTTCAATTTTTCTGTATTTTGGTTCTATTCCAAAAAGTTTATACACTTTCACCACAGGAATAAACTCTTCTCGTAACATCAATAAATCTTGTGTTCCATCACCAATTCGTTTAATCATATCACTCGTAGGTTGAAGTGATTCAACAATTGAACTTAATGGTAAAATATATTTGTGTGTTCCAACAGCAATATCCAAACCATCTAAAATTGCCAAAGTCAATGGCAGAACAATGGTTATGGTTGTCCCCACACCTACTGCTGTATCAAGTCGAATGGCTCCACCAAGTTTTTGAATATTGGTTTTTACCACGTCCATTCCAACACCACGTCCAGAAATATCTGTAATTTGATCGGCAGTACTTACCCCTGCTCCAAAAACCAGCATGGCTTTATCGTTGACACTCATAGAAGCCAATTGATTTTCATCAATTAATCCATTGTCAAATGCTTTTTGGGCAACTTTATCAGCATTAATTCCTCGACCATTGTCTTCGATGGTAATAATCATTTGTCCATTGGCTTGTTCTGCACTAATGGTAATAAATCCCACTTCATCTTTTCCTGATTTAACTCTCTCTTCAGGTGTTTCTAATCCATGGTCAAGTGAGTTTCGAATAATGTGCATTAAAGGGTCGGTTAGTCCTTCAATCATCGCTTTATCGATTTCAACATTATCTCCATAATGTTTAAATTCAACTTTTTTACCCAGTTTTTTTGAAATATCACGTACAACTTTTGGAAATTTAGAGTAAATTGATTCCATAGGAACCATTCGAATACTCATAATAGAGTCTTGCATATCTCGGATATGTCGTTCCAATAAGTCTAATCGCTCTAATACAGAGACTCGGGTCTTAGAGTCTTCAATCGTTGTTGTAAATTGAGTAAGCATGGCATTGGTAATAACCAAATCACCTACATTGTTCATAAGTAAATCAATTTTATCAAGATTAACACGAATATTATTGGTTGTAGCAACTGTTTTTTCTGTTTTTGTTCGCTCAGCCGCTTTTCTAGCTCCTGCTGCACTTGCTGCTTGTTGTGGTGTAGTACTATTACTTGAAGCAATATGATTGTTAATTTGTTCTATTTTTGAATTGGGGTCAAGTTCAGGCATATCATCAAAAAAATCACCAGAATCCGTCTCTTCTTGTTGAACTCGTCTGGCTTCTTTTGAACCACCGCTAAAAGCAGACCTTTGCAACTCGTCATCAAAAAATCCAAAGTTATCTGATTCATCACTTAAATTAATTATGGTTTCATCGAAAAACCCATACGGCTGAGTTTCAAAATCGTTTGAAGAAGAGGAACCATTAAGTTCTTCTTGAAAAAATCCATACGATTGTCCTAAACTGTTTGATGAACCACTGCTTTGAGAAGAGGTCTGTGTATTTTGAACAGGTTGTTCTATCACTTGTTTAGGTGCACTGCTCGAGGGAGCCTCTCCATTGATATATTTTCGAATTTCAGTCAATAAATCTTGAGTCATTTCGGTGAAAGTTTCTCGAGTCAATTCTTCTGCTACTTCAAGTTCAAGAAGCTCTTTCATAACATCCAAACCTGCCATTAAAGTATCCACCATTTCGGGTTGAAACTCTATTTGATGGTTTCTTAGTTTATCCATCATATTTTCAACATCATGGGTAAACTCTGCAAACAGTTTTAATTCAACTGAGGCACCACTCCCTTTTAAAGTATGAACATCTCTAAAAAGTTGCCCCATCTCTTCATCATTGAGAGTACCATTGTTTTCAGCTTCCAATAAAACATTATCTGCGGATTCAAAGAGTTCAACAGACTCTTCTAAAAACATCTCTCTGTATTTAGATATATCAAAACTAGACATCTTACACCTTCTAAAATTTTTTAATTTCTTAACGACTCAAAACTATATTGACAGCTTTTAACAATTGATCAGGAACAAAAGGTTTTACAATCCAACCTGTCGCCCCTGCTGATTTCCCTTTTACTTTCATTTCATCACTTCTCTCAGTTGTTAAAACCAAGATAGGCTTTGTTGCATATTCAGGCAATTTCCGTAACTCTGAAATCAATGTAATTCCATCCATATTTGGCATATTTACATCAGTAATAATTAAATCAAAAGCCGCTGATTTTGCTTTTTCTAATCCATCTTTACCATCTATTGCCTCAGTTACATCGGTATAACCGCCTTCATTTAATGCATAATTTAACATGTCTCTTAACATTGTTGAATCATCTACAATCAAAAGCTTTGACATAAAAACCCCTTGTTTTCTTCTTTTGGTAACATTTGCTATATAATAACCAAAGAACTATTAATTTAATATAAAAAATTATAAACCTGCTGCTGCTAATTCAATTCTGTCTTTTTTAACATTTAAAACTCGGATTTCAAAGCTATCACCCACATTTAAAATATCCGTAACATTTTTTACTCTCTCTTTTGAAAGTTTTGAAATATGAAGTAAACCTTCACCTCCTTGAGGCAGAGCAATAAATGCACCAAAATCAGTAATTCGTTCAACTTTACCCGTTAAAATTTCATCTTGTTTATAAATCTTTTCAAAATCTAAGTTTTTGGTACTTTTTCGTCCTACTGGAGCATTATTTGAAATGGTTTTAATATGCTCACAAGCACCTAAAATATTCTCTTTATTTTCACCACTGACTTTAACATTTCCACTGTCTCTGTCTAAATCAATTGAAACATTAAACTTTTCAATAATCTCTTTAATGGTTGAACCTGCTTTTCCAATGATTGCCATAATTTTACTTGGGTCAATCATAAATTGCTCAATTAATGGCAATGCTTCACTTGGAATAATTTGTTCAGAGGCTTCTTCCATAATCGTTAAAATATGAAGTCGTCCTTCTTTGGCTTGATGCAAGGCTTCTTTAAGAACATTAAGTTCAATTCCACCCAATTTAATATCCATTTGCAATGCAGTAATCCCATTTTTTGAACCAGCCACTTTAAAATCCATATCACCATCGTGATCTTCTAATCCCATAATATCAGTTAAAATGGCATATTGATTATTTTCAACAACCATTCCCATAGCAACTCCTGCGACCAAAGAAGAGACGGGTACACCTGCTGCTTTTAATGCCAATGAACCACCACAAACGGTTGCCATCGATGAAGAACCATTGGATTCTAAAATTTCTGAAACCAATCTTATGGTATCTGTAAAATCTGAATCGATGGTTGATTCAAGTGCTTTTTTAGCCAAATTCCCATGTCCTAATTCTCGTCGCCCTACTCCAAACATTGGTTTGGCTTCTCCTACACTAAATCCTGGGAAATTATAGTGCACCATAAAGTTTTCTGTAAAAGTAGAACGCTCGGTTAATTTTTCAAACATTTGACCACTTTTAGCATCAGCGAGGGTTCCTACAACTAATGCTTGCGTCTCACCTCGTGTAAATAAACACGAAGAGTGTGCGGAAGGTAAAATATTGGTTTCAATACTAATGGGTCGTACTTGCTTAAGTCCTCTGCCATCTGCTCGAACTTTTTCATGAACAATCATGCTTCGAACCAACTCTTTTTTAACAATATTAACGGCTTCATAAACATCGGCATAAGAAATAACATGATTGGTGCAATAATCATCTTTAAATATGGCTTTTGCCACCTCTTTAAGCTCGGTTGCTCGTTCACTTTTTGCCAATTTTTTAATCGCTTCTTTAATGTCAAGAGTATAATTTTCTTTAACGTATTGTATTAATGAAGCTTCAATGCTAAATTCAACTAAAGGTACATCAACCACCTCTTTAGAGGCTTCTTTAAATCCATTTTCATATGCTTCATTGGCTTCTTTAAGAGCATCTTGTGCAACGGAAATTGCTTCAACTAACTCATCTTCACTCATTTCATTGGCTTTATGAACTTTGGTAAAAGCTTCTATATCCACTTCAATCATCTCTTCTGAGGCAATTGATTTCATTTCAATCATTAAAAGCTCTTCTTTACTTCCTGCAACAAATAAATCAAGAGTCGATTCACTCATTTGAACATCGGTTGGATTAATGATATATTCATTATTGATTCTTCCAACTCGTACCCCTGCTACGGATCTTTTAATCGGTAAATTTGAGGTGTATAGTGCGGCTGAAGCTGCATTTAATGCTAAGGCTTGAATATCAACATCTTTATCTGCACTCAATACCATTACGGTTATGGTTGTAGGATAAACATACCCTTTAGGGAAAAGTGGTCGTAAACTTCTGTCAATCACACGGGCTGTTAACGTTTCAAACTCACTGGGTTTGGCTTCTCGTTTAAAAAATCCCCCTGGAACTTTTGCAGCAGCGTATGTTTTTTCTAAATATTGCACGGTTAATGGGGTGAAATCTTCTTCGACTGGATTATCAAATTCACTTACAACCGTTGCTAAAACAACCGCTTTCCCCATTTTTGCCAATACAGAGCCATTGGCTTGTTTGGCAACTTTATTAAACTCATAAACCTCTTCTTTTCCACATAATTCAAATTCACATACTACTGACATTTCTTATCCTTTAATAATCTCTTTAATTGTCTCAAAGGTGATCTCTTCTAATTCTTCATAATAAAAATCTATACTAACAAAATGGTCCAATTTTTTGACATAATATAAGTCATCTGCAATGGATTCAATAATGGGAGCACTGACTGTTGGCAATATGGGAACTGCCACAGAAACAGACTTAGCTTTTAAATTGATGGCGGTTTTAATACATGCCATCATGGTTAAACTGGTATTTAATCCTTCATCGACCAATAATACATTTTTATTATGAAGATTGGCTAATTTTTCACCTTTTCTATATTTTTGAATGTACTTCAAAACCTCATTTTCATACACACTTCTTGATTTTGAAAAGACATAATCTAAACTAATATCAAACGCTTTAACTAACTCTTCATGAATTACAACCTCCTCACTTTCAGTTACAATGGCAATTTCACACTCACTGTTATTTGGGGCTTCTATTTTATAGGAAAACATAAAATCAAACGAAGACTTTAAAACGTGCGAAAGCTCGTAGGCAATAGGAACACTGCCTGCAGATGTCGCAATCACAATCCAATCTTCAAATTTCATGGTATCAGCAGGAAGAACATCCAACAAAAGTGCGGTAGCATCTTTTCGATTTTTAAAATATTTTTTATTAAAACTCATTAACTTTCACCAAGATTATATGATTGATTGATCCCACCTAAAGGTTTTAATTCCAATTCTAAATAGACAACATCTTGATTTCTTATTTGATGTCCATAAATGGTTGAAGTTGATTCTTGCTCTTTTTCAACACTAATATTGAGTCTCCAACACTTATCATTGATAGTAAAAATTAATGCTTCTCTGCTTTTTATATCATCAATTAAATTATAATTGACTTGATACGTTAACCAGTAATCACGTGCAAATCGTGCCGTTGCTGCCAACATATACGATTCCAACTCCTCTTTTCCTGAATTGGGTGTATCTTTTGACATATAATGATTGGCTCTAAAAGCAAACCAATCATAACTTAAAGTAAACCCTGAAGAAGATTCAATCAATGTATCATCTTGGTTACTGTATTTAATTCGATTATAAATTGAGCCCAAAATATAATTAAACGTCACTTCATTTTCAAAATCACCTAAGGTTGAATTGTCATAATCATCATAAATAATGGCTTGTTTAATTTTATGATTGATAATCTGTTTTAAATCTTCTCGATCATACAAAGAGTGATTTAAAGAGAAACTAAGTGTTTTTTGATCTTTTGTAACAGGGAAAGGCGCTAATTCAGTACTGTTATTGGTTAATACATATAAATCACCTCTTGTTCGAACACTGTTTGGAATGGAAAGTTCTGTATTGAAGTTGACCGTGTGCAAATAATCTTCATAGGGCTTTAAAAGGTCTGTTCCCACTTCAATGATATGTCGATTTTGTATAAACATTCCGTTTTCATAAGAGGATACCCCCTTATCGTATTCCAATCGAGACATCGAAATCTCTTCTTTTAATGTCACGCGTATGTAATCATCAAATAAAGAAAAACCATAATAAATGGGAATATTCAAATCATATTGTTGAGCATTTAAGCCCAATTGTCTTGAATAATTAGTATATCGCAAATCCGTTGAATACAACAGTTCATCAAATAAAATGGGTTTTGAAAATTTATGCAACTGAACTTGAGGAAGTTGCTGAATAACACCATCATTACTTTCCAATGATGTTTCTAAATAGTAGCGTAAATAAGACCCTGCATAATATTCAGGTGTTTTATAAAAATAGTTTAATTTTGACTCAATTCGTCGGGTATCATTCTCTCCAAATCGAACATTTTCTATTTCTGAATAATCCACATCATTGAGCCAATTGGCATTTAAATACAATCCATCTTGATGCTCTTCTTGTTGGGCAAAAAGTCTTGAACGTTGATAATCCACATTCCAACCAAAATGTTTTTTATTTTTCTTTGTTTTTTCTTTGGCATAATCACTGTGTTCAGCAAAAATACCACTTTCAATTTTTAGCATAGAATAAGGAGAATCAGCATATCTAAAATATCCATGTATCCCCTCACCTCTTTGGGTTCTAATTTGGGGTACTAACTCTATATCGTAATTATCTGCAGGAGCTAAATAAATGGGCTGTCCATAAATAAACCCTTCCGAACCCGAATATCCAATGGTAGGAAACAGTAACCCTGTTCGTCGAGTAGTATCAGTTGAAAAACCAAAATAAGGAGTATAAAGAATTGGTACATTTTTAATATACAAACGGGTATTAAAGGTATTAATCCATTGATCTTCGGTATCATAATCTCCACTTGATAATCGCATGCTCCAAAAAGGATCTTCACAATCACAACTTGAAAGAATTGAATTTTCAAAACTCACAATATTTGCCGTTTTTGAAGAGGATTTTGAGTTAATCCATACACTTGATGGTTTATCCAAAAGCAATGTAGGATTTTGAATCATCGATTCATTTTCCATATTAATAAAAGCATAATTACTTTGAGCTTGCAACATATTATCTTTTAAAATAACCACATCATCAAAAAGTTCAAACGTATTATTCTCTTTATCATAAATGGCTTTGTTAGCGGTCATAAAATAGGTTTTAGAAAAAACTACCACATCGCCTGTGGCAATAACAATATTATTTTTAGTGTCCAAATTTTTGGCGTTGATTTGATATTTTTCTTCTTCTTTGGCGTTTAAATTGATTAAAACGAGTGATAATATAAGGAGTTTTTTAAGCATTTACAACCAATGTTTTAGCAATTTTATCTTGAAGTGTCTGTTTTGAATCGTTAAAAAAAGCAAATATAAAACCAATATAAAAAAACATTTCACTGATAATTCGGAAAAAAGATCGGATAAATGACGTTGAAATAGAGACTCGACCGAAATGATTATAATCTATCACTCGTATTTTGGCAAATATTTTTCCTAACGTCGCGCCATAATACCAAACAAAGAAACCTTGATAAATGAATTTAAGCAGCAAAACTTGATAAACCCCTTCATTCATAAGGGTTAATAACGCCATCATATCATCTGTTGCTGAAAATCTTTCCCAATACAGCATAATAAAAACCAAGGTAATTAAAACATCATCAATTACAAATGCTTTTACTCTTGAGCCAATCGTTGCTAACTCCAATTTATCACTGTTGATTTGTTGTGGATTCTCATTCATTCGTTTGTTCTACTTTAATGCTTGATAGGCAATGTCAGTTCGACATTTTTTACCTGCAAAATGAACTTGTCCACATAAGCTGTAAGCTCTGTCTCTGGCTTGTTTAATGCTTTTTCCTAAACCCACACACACCAAAACTCTTCCTCCTGTTGCCATGAGCTTATCGTCTTGCATTTCAACTCCTGCATAAGAGATATGTGTATGATTTAAAATATCTTCATCCACAATATTATCGACAATAATTTGCGCAGGTTCACTGTTTGAATAAGGATAATTTGCACTCGCCATTACCACACCCACAGCAAATTCATCTTTGATTTTAATATCTAAAGAATCTAAATCTTTCGTTGCCCCTTTATAAAAAAGTTCCGAAACAGGTGTTTGCAATAAAGGCATTAAAATTTCACACTCTGGATCACCAAATCGCACATTATATTCTAAAATAATGGGCTCACCTTTAACGACCATAACTCCAATAAACAGAACGCCCTCATAGGGTGCACCCTCTTTTTTCATGCCCTCTAGGGTAGGTTTAATCACTCTCTCTTCAACTTTTTTGTAAATCTCTTCATTGACCAAAGGCGTTGGAGCATATGCACCCATTCCTCCTGTATTTGGACCTGTGTCGCCATCCCCTATTCGTTTGTGATCTTGTGCAGCAGGTAAAATTTTATAATTGTCCCCAGCACAAATCGCAAAAATTGAGAGTTCATACCCATCTAAAAACTCTTCAATAACCACATTTGAACCCGCTTCTCCAAAAGAAGTACCACTGAGCATATCCGCTACAGCTTCTTTGGCTTCTTCTTTACTTTGCGCAATAATGACCCCTTTACCTGCACATAAACCATCAGCTTTAACAACAATGGGCGTGTTCATAGTTTCGATAAATGTAAATGCCTCTTCTTTGTTATTGGTTTCTAAAAATGCTGCGGTAGGAATATTGTATTTTTTAAGAATATTTTTCATATAGACTTTTGAACCCTCTAGTCTTGCAGCTGCTGCACTGGGTCCAAAAATAGTTAAGTTATGTTGTTTAAAAATATCAACCACACCATCAACCAAAGGAGCTTCAGGTCCTACAATGGTTAAATCAATGCTGTTTTCTTTTGCCCACAAAGCCAATTTTGTATAATCTTTAATGTTAATATTATCACCAAGGTTAGAAGTCGCGCCGTTTCCCGGCATAAAAAATAAATTATGTTGATTCTCTTTTTTAATGGCTAAGCCAATCGAGTACTCTCTTCCACCGCTTCCAAGTATTAAAATATTCACTATATAATTCCTTCAATTGTATTACATATCCGAGTGTGCGTTAACCATCAAAATGGCCCCAAAAAGCCAAAAACTGCAGTAAGAGTCAATCATTAGGAGCTTCTACAAAATGAGAACTGCACACCGATTAACTACGATTACACACACAAATACAGTATCGGACCCTCAACAATGGAAATCCCGCTACACTTAGATATAGGGATATTTTATCCAATAATGATTAAATTAAAGATTAAAAATGAGCCTATTTACCATTATTTACAACCATTGCTTCTTCTTTTGCCAAAGCAATACACTCTTCAATTGAAGTGCTTTTTGATACCACATAAGGCACATGTTTTGGAAGATATTGTGCAGTAGTTTGTCCTATAACAACCGCTTTATAACTGCTGTCCCAAGAAAAGTTCTCAAAAAAACACTCAATGGTTGAAGGCGATGAAAAGATTATCACTGAACCTTTTTTAGGAACTTCAAGATTTTTTATTTTATTACAAGCGGTTTCATAAATAATTGCTTCATCCACATTAATATGAGCTTCTTTTAACAAAGAAACCAAATTTGAAACCACTTTTTTTGCTCGTAAATATAACACTCTTTTATTTTTAAGAACGAGGATTAATTCTGAGGCAAACTCATTGCCATGTCCACTGTTCCCAACATAAGCGATACTGCCACCTAATGCCTCTATTATTTTTGCCGTTTTTTGAGCAATGACAAAACAAGGCACATTTTTCCATGTATCATTAAAGGAATCTAAAGCATATGCGGCATTTTTTGAAGTAAAAACTAAGGCGTCATACTCCAAAATATTGATTTGTTTTGGAAGAAAACGAATGCCCAACAAAGGAATATTTTTTACTCCATCTACACTCATATCATTTAATAAGTAAATATCATTCATTTTTTAACTCTCTGTTTTGAATAAAATTAATGGCTTCTTCAATGTGTCTAAAAATTTGAATATTTTTAAACACATCATTGGTATCAATTTTTAAAATTTTTCGTCGATTATTTTCACTTAAAATTAAATAAGTATTAATCTCTTGTTCTTTAAATCTTATAATAATTTCTTCCAAGCTAAACATAGCAGAAATATCCATAAAACCAACATCATGGCAATCAATGATAATATTTTTTGATTTAAAAAACTTATTGATTTTCTTTTCTAAAATGGCTGATGTGGCAAAAAAAAGTGAGCCCTCTACTTTTAAAATTTTAGTTTGTTTGTTATTAATATCAATATCAAAAATCAATTTATTACGTTTAATTTTAAACTTTGTCTCTTTTGAGATGTGATAAATAGATAAGATCGACGCAATAGTAATTCCCGCACCCACTGCCATAATCAAATCCACAAACACTGTTAAAACTAAAACAATGGACATAATCACCAAATCTTTTCGGGGAATTTTGGTAATGATTTTAATAAAACGATAATCTAAAATATCAAATCCCACTTTAATCAAAATACCTGCAAGAACTGCCAAAGGGATTTGTGAAGCAAAAGGAGCTAAAAAAAGAACAATGATCAGCAAAGTAATGGCATGCACCATTCCTGAGAGTTTGGTTGTACCTCCGCTTTTAATATTGATGACCGTTCGCATGGTTGCCCCTGCTCCTGGAACAGCACCAATAAAAGAACATAACGTATTTCCTATTCCTTGCCCAATTAATTCTTTATTGGAGTTGTGTTTGGTTTTGGTCAAAGAATCTGCCACAACAGATGTTAAAAGAGTATCAATGGCTCCCAATAAAGCCAAAGTGACAGCTAAAGTTACAATCTCTTTTAATTTAATAAATTCAAAAGTTGTTGGTATCACAAAGCTGGGTAACGCTGTTGGTATTTCACCAATGGTTGGTACATTAAAATAAAAAACTGAACTGATATAAGACATTAATAACAATGCAATTAAAGCCGAAGGAACAATTTTTGAGATTCGTTTGGGAGTAAAAAACATAATACAAAGCGTACAAACAGCAATAATTAAAGAATGTAAATTGGCATGATTAAATGAGGTGGGTACATCAATAATAGTTTGCAAAATTGAACCAGAGGACTCAACCCCTAAAAAAGGGTTGATTTGTAATACAATAATAATAACCCCAATTCCACTCATAAAGCCAGAGATAACAGGATAAGGAATGAATTTAATCCATTTGCCAA
>NPIG01001317.1_pt2 | contig 13284 bp, 11 predicted proteins | sample 8637441 | NCBI WGS metagenome assembly NPIG01 (sample SAMN07420675, study PRJNA396082) | bioreactor metagenome | isolation source: sample BR6 brine-fed electro-methanogenic bioreactor BR | place: Japan: Kochi | collected 2016-06-14 | reverse complement strand
AAGCTGCTGCGGGTACTGCAGGAACGCGAGGTGACCCCCATCGGCGGCACCAAGGCGGTCCCCATCGACATTCGCCTGGTTGCAGCCACCAACCGCAACCTCAAGGAGATGGTGGCCGAGGGAAGTTTTCGCGAGGACCTGTTTTTCCGCCTGAACATCATTCCCATCGATCTGCCTCCGCTGCGCGAGCGCAAAGGGGATCTGCCCACCCTGGTGGCCCATTTCATCAAGAAATTCAGCGCCGAGATGGGCAAGCAGATCCGCGGGCTGGCGCCCGGCGCCATGGCCATGCTCAACCGGTATCCCTACCCGGGCAATGTTCGCGAGCTGGAAAACATTTTTGAACGGGCCGTGGTGCTGGTTGACGGAGAACTCATCGAGCCCGAGGATCTGGAGCTGAGCCTGCCCGACAGCGAGGACTTCGACTTCAACAGCGGCTATGTGCCGCGGACCACCGAAGAACTCAAGGAAGCCAAAAAGGAGATTCGCGAACGGGCCGTACAGCCGATCGAACGGGCCTTTCTCCTTGAAGCTCTTAAGCGCAACGACTGGAACATCACCAAGGCTGCCGAAGAGGTGGGGATGCTGCGCCCCAATTTCCAGGCGCTGCTTAAAAAACAGGGGATCTCGGTGCGGGACCGCGTCTTGGGCTGATCCCCCCGTTTTGCTGATCGGATTGAAATAAAGGCCATCGTTTAATAGCCTGGCTATCTGTCGTCTGTCCAGGTTGTCTGAATTTTTTTCATTCAATCAACTACAGTTTGTTCTGCAATGATCAAAGAGGGGTTCCATGTCTTCGCCCGCCACCTGCGCCCACCTCCATCTGGTGGTGGGGTCCCTGGCCCTGCCTGTTCTCGCCCTGAGGGGTGAGGAGGCCCTTTCCGAAGCGTTTTGCCTGAATCTTGAAGTGCTTGCCGACGCCGGCCTGGACCTGACCGAGCTTCTCGTCGAGCCGGTCCGACTCAGCCTCCGCGGCAACGATGAAAGCGTCCGGCAGATCGCCGGAATCCTCACCGAACTGGAGGATATCGGCCTGCATACCGACGGTCGCCGGCGCCTGGCCCTGCGCCTCGAGTCGGCCCTGGCCCGCTTGCGGCGGCAGACCGACACCCGCATCATCCTTAACCGCAGCGCCGTTGACATCGTCCGCCAGACCCTGCTGGGCCACGGCTTCGCCGAAAACCGCCTGCGCTTCCATCTGAGCCGGCACTATCCCGTGCGCCCCTACACCCTGCAGGCCCAGGAAACCGACTACGCTTTTGTCCAGCGGCTACTGGCCAGGGCCGGGATCTTCTTCTGGAGCTCGGCCGAAAGCGGCGAGGAAGTCCTGCACTTCAGCGATCACAATAGCCATTGCTCCTTTCTTGAACGGGGCGCGCTGGAGTATCTTCCGCCGGATGGAATGCCTGCGACCGACTCCGCCGCGCAAGCCCGGGTCGGTTTTGGGCGCCTGGAAGTTCTTCAGAGCATGACAACCGGCCGTTTTCAGGTGCACGGCGTCAACGACCAGCTGCCCAGCCGGCGCCTGACGGCGGCCGCAGCCGCGCAGGATGTTCCCGAATCTGCAACCGCCGCCGCGGCAATGCATTTCGCCACCGGCGTCCGCCACCCGGCCGAGGCCGAAGCCGAGGCCAGGCTGCGCGCCGAGCGGGCCCGGGTCGAGGCCTGGCAGCTCAGCGCCAGCGGCGACGTGGCCGATCTGGCACCCGGCGCGGTACTGAGTCTGGACGCTTCGCGCTTCGGCCCCGGTTACAGCGGCGACTACCTGATTACCGGCCTGCGCCACCGTGCCAGTCAGTATGCCGGCCAGGCCGTAGCCCGGGCCGATCTGCCCTACCGCGTCGAAGCGCTGCTGATCCGCCGCGAAACCCCCTACCGGCCGGCCATCGGCGCCCATCCCGAGTTGCCCGCCACCTTTACCGCCCGCATCGAAAGCGCCGGAAGCCAGCCGCAACTTGACGAGCAGGGTCGTTACCGGGTGCGGGCGATCTTCGACCGCTCCGCAACCGCCCATGCCGAGGCCAGCGCCCCCCTGCGGCGGCTCAGCCCCCATGGCGGCCCTTCCGGGAAAAGCCCCAGCGGCTGGCACACCCCGTTAAACGACGGCGCCGAGGTGCTGCTCAGCTGCCTCAACGGTGATCCCGACCGGCCGATGATAGTCGGTACCCTGCCCAACCCCAGCAATCCCAGCCCGGTGACCAGCGCCAATCCCCACCAGAACCTTTTGCGCACCGCCGCCGGCAACCAGCTGTGTCTCGACGACCACCGGGAGCAATCCGCCATCACCCTTGGCACCTTCGCCGGTCACAATATGCTGCAGCTCGATGCGGCCGCCCTCGGCCACAACGTCCGCCTCGCCAGCGCCCGGGGCGCCATGCAGTGGCAGGCGAAAAAGACCCTGGAGATCCGCAGTGGCAACACGCTCACCGAACGGGTCGGCGGAGATCGGATCCAGAGCGTCGAAAACCTCCACCGCACCGTGACCCAAAGCGCCGAAATTCATCACCAGGCGGCCACCGACTATCGCCAGCAGGCCGGAAAAAACCTCCAGATGCGGGCGCAGAAAAATCTTGAGATCCGCAGCGGCAAGCTCCTGCGCATCGATGTCGAAGAGGGCCAGCAGGTCACCGTCAAGGGCCCCCGCGCCACCTTCACCGTTCGCGACGGCAACCTGCACCTCCAGGTCGCCAGGGATCTCCGCATCGAAGGCGAAGGGGGCGGCGATATCACGTTTGGCCAGTCCGGCGGCGGCTTCGTCATCAAGGCCGACGGCACCGTCCAGCTTTTCGGCAACCAGGTGATGCTTCAGGCCGCAGGGGGCGTGGCGCTCAACGGCCAGGTGAACCACCAGATCGGCAGGGCGGCGGCGATGCCGGAGGGGGCGGGGGGAAGGCCGCTCAGCCCCCATCCGATCTCCGCTTTGGCCCGGGATGAACCCCCCCTCGAAACCAAAGACCTGCAGATCAACCTGAACGACTTCTACGGCAATGCCCTGTCCGGCCATTTCGAATCGATCACCGGGCTCAAGTGGCGACTGGTCAGCGACTGCGGCGAGGAGCGCGCCGGGGTTGTCGACGCGGAGACCATCGCCGTCACGGGGTTGCACGTCAAGGAAACCATTCATTTCGAGATCGAGAACCTCGATCTGGATTTGTCTTAACGGACAAGAGCCGAATCGATGAACTCCAACCGCACATTAACATGTTCCAGCCAAACAGGCCGCATGCAGCAATTCGCCATTCTAAACGGCCAGATCGATGTCCGGCTCGGTCTCTATCCTGCGGCCATCCTGCACCCCTCGCTGGGCTGTCCGCTGATCGTCGAAGATCCGCAGCGGGTCAGTCTTTTTATCGTCGCGGATAAAAACTTCAGGCAGGCATTTCTTCGCGGCAACGGCGCTGACCGCCAGTTCGCCGCCGCAGGGGACAACATCCGCCTGATCATCAGCCAGCACCTCAAAATCCACCTATGGGAAAAGGCCAGCGAAGCTCAGAAAGATCTGAGCAAGATGGACCAGACCCTTTTTGGCGAGGAGTATTCCGGCAACCTCGACTGCTTTTACCTGGGACCGCTCGGCGACGAACTGCGCAACAGAGACGGGCGGCACTTTGCCAACCTTCGCCCCAGCACCAAAAACCAGTTCGCCGCCGCCCACCTGGATGAGGTTTTTCAGATTGAACTCCGCAATTGGCCTTTTCGGCCCGAAACCCTCTACGATGCCTTCTGGGCGGTGCGCAACGAGGCGCCGGAAACGCTTGATCCCAACGAGAGGTTTCTCGATGTGCGCGACCGGATGGTGAGGCAGTTCGTCGGCAAGACCTGGCAGCACGGACGTGGGGCGCAGAATAACCCCGGGGCCTCGGCCGCCGGCCCTTTGTGCGCGTTCACCGTGGATGCTCAGCAGGGCGTCACCTATAAACCTGATGCCAATGTGCCCCTGCAAAGCCGCCATCCGATCTACGTGCCGCCGCCCGGCAAACCGCAGCTCAATATCGGCCATCTCTCCGACGTGCACCTCTCCTCGCGACAGCACGCCTACAAGGGCAAGCGCGCCGCCGTCATCCCCGGCGATAACAATCCGATGTCGCCGCCCATCGGCGATCTGGCCAATAACAACGCCGACAACCTCTTCGACTTGCTCGAGCAGTTCGCCGACGACCCCCAGGTCGATGTGCTGGTGATTACCGGCGACCTCTACGACCACATCCACAACTTCGATCCCGCCTCCTGCGAAACCCCAACCACCGGCAAACTGTGGGAGGCGATGTATCTCGACAGTGACAAGGCGGTCAAGGAGCGGGCCACGGAATACCCCTACGGCATCGACGCCCTGGCGGTTTATTCGCTGCTGATGCATTATTACCTTCACAGCAAGAAGAAAAAGCCGGTGCTGCTCATTTCCGGCAACCACGAGGCGTATGAATATCCCTACGGGATTTCTCCGCGGGTCAAGGCAATCGGCAAGGTCAATGAAGGCATCCCGCTCGATCACAATTTAACCTTTTATGAGGCGATCCTGCTCTATGGGCCAGGCTATGACAAGGTGCTGAAACTATTCAACTTCGCAAAAGACAATTTCGATTGGTTCTCTACGATTTTTTCGCCGCTGGCCGATTTTGCGCTGAACTACAAAAACCAGTGCCTGCTCGGGGTGGAATGGGGCGATGACGAATCGTTTGTGCGCTCCAAGGCCCGCGGCGGCGGCACCTTGCCGCGGGCGACAGAAAGTCTTAAGAACAGCCAACGCGCCCTGATCGATGCGGCGCTGACGCAGGGCAAAGACACCGTTTTGTGCTCGCATTTCACCGTGGTCAACTACAGTCTCGACAAGTCGTTGGTGCAAAAGGGTGTGATTGATGTCAGCAGCGCCATGCTGAGCGACTACGATCACGGCTCCAGCCAGGGGGACAGAACAGCGCTCTACGAACGCTTCATCAACCACCCTAAACTCAAGCTTTCGCTGGCCGGCCACTCCCATCGAGTGGGGCTGTATGCCTGCGACCAGTTGCGGACAACCGTCTATCCCGCAAGTTCTGGGGGGATGGGTTTCAGCGGCTACCCGGCACAGTCGGTCGAATATGTGCCCCAGGTCCAGACCAATGGTTACCATCCGGAAGATCCGGCAACCAAAAACGTCGCCTGGGACAACCGCACCCGGGTTTTCGTCACCGCCAGCGCCGGCCNNNCGGCCAGGGCATGGAGTACCCCTCGGCGGGAAAAATCGTCTTCAACGGCGGCGATGCCGAAATCACCCTCGTCAAAAGCCGCCGCCCCACCGCCAGGCCCCGCTTTGCCGTGGCCTGCGACTATATCGACATCATGAAAGGCGGGTTCTGGGAGTATTTCAAGGCCGTGGGCAGTAACGGTGAATTCGAGTTGAAGATCTGTTNNGAGAGTGTGACGCTGTGGCTGGTGGGAAGTGGGTCGGAGAGCTATCAAGGCAATATCGACAGAGACAAAGTTGTTGGTGGCGCACTCAGGGTCAAGTTTCCGCGTGGTCTCCAACGAAAGCTCAGGCCAAACAACATCGAGGAAACGGGCGCTTTCTTTCTCTCATTCAAATTCAAAGCTGAGGTAGTCAAGCATCTCCCCGGCTTCAAGGACTATGACTACGAATCCCCCTGGAATATTCAAGTGGGGATTTACGACAACTGGGGCCGGGACGTTGTGCCAGCGAAGCAGGAGAAGGATATTTTCAGTAGGTGGATCGAAAAGGTCCCATTGACCAAAGCATCGACTGACCCCTCCACGTGGCAGATCATGCGGCATAAGAAGTTTGGGGAAGTGCCGTCATTTCTGTGGCGCTATCGCAAATATCGCTCAGAGTTCAATAATAATCTGGATGATCTACCGCAATGATACGAAAGCTCTTTTTTAGATGCCTATTATTTCTAGTAGGGGTTTGGCTTTTCACGGAAGGAAATACTGCGATGTCAATTTTTAATAGCGATTTTCAGCAGAATTATCAAACGCTTTTTAAAGAAGTTGAAACCCTCAACGAGTACACCAAGGCAAACAAAGTAGAGCTTAAAGAGGTTGTGATTGAAGACGTTGACCTTGACGGTGCCAAGTTTTACGGTGCAACGTTCAGAAAAGTTAATTGGAAAAACACTGCCCTTGAAAACTCAATTTTCACCAAGGTTATTTTTGATGATTGTGAATTCGAAAATACAAAATTAAATGGCTCAACGTTTGTCAATTGTATTTTTAAAAATTGTAGGTTCAAAAATTCGAAAATCAGTCGAGTGACCTGGAAAAACGGGCAATTTTCAAACTGTCACATCGAAAACAGTATCTTGAACAAATGGCTTGGTGATGAGGTTGTTTTCAGTGGTGGGAAAATTCTGGATACGCCTTTCGCTGAGGGGAGAATTCAGTACACATTTAAGGACATTGAGCTGGATGGTGTACAAGTTGTGCTCTCCCAGGGAGGATTACCATTAACGGTGGAAGATAGTGGCCTCTCTGAAGTTGACTTTGGAGATAGCCACTTCTCAGACGTGGTGCTGCTGCGGGTGAAACAATCCGGTGGTGGAGTACAATTCAATGATCTAATCGCAAAGAGCATTAGCTTTGAAGATGTTGATATGACCAAGGGCACCGCAATCGCTCGTTCTGAGGTTGGTCTTGTCCGTATCTCCGGCGGTCGATTCGGAACATCTTTTGGTGGATCGACGGTTGGAAAGATAGTTGTTCGCGATGCGCAGTTGTCCTACATGGGTTTCGGAGAGGCAATATTGTCATACGTAGAAATTGCAAATTGCAATTTGTACGATACGGGGATGTGGGATGGGTTTATTGAGCAGTTATTAGTGACAAATTCAAAATTCGAGATCATTGACGGAGAAAACTTCAAAGCCGACACCGTCGTCTGGGACAACGTCACCCTCGACGGCAAGATCGACCTGACCAATGCGCAGGCAAAAGATTTCCGACCGACCAACCTCAAGCGCGGCCCCCGGCTGCAACTGATCACCACCGGGTCGAACATGAAGTTTTAGCTCTCGCATCGGCGTTTAGGGGGCATGGAAGAGCCCAAGTTACCGCGGGAACCCCCGGTGGCTTCAGTTTTTTTTATGTCGCGGCTACTGGACAGGGCCCCGGGCGGGCGTAAAGTCAGCGGTCCCGGGATCTGCTTTTGAGCCGGATATCGGCGGCGGGGCGGATGGGGTGTTCTCTTCGGCCACTGAAAGAGGCAGCAGGATGCTGAACGTGGTCCCCTTGCCGATTTCGGTTTCGAGGTCGATCTGGCCACCGTGGTTCTGGATGATCCCATACGAAACGGATAATCCCAGGCCGGTTCCTTTGTGTCCCTTGGTGGTGAAAAACGGGTCGAAGATTCTTTCGCGGATAGCCTCCGGAACCCCCGGCCCCGGGTCGCTGACCCGGATGCAATACATGCCTTCAAAATCGTAGGCATGAAGGGTGATCTGGCCACTCTCCGGGGCAGCATCTGCCGCGTTGAGCACCAGATTAAGAACCACCTGGTGCACCTTGTCGCGGTCCAGTATGAGAGCCTGGGGGGGGCAGAGATCCTTGGCCTCCAGGAGGACCTTGCGGCCCTTCAGGGCCATTTTGGCGAACATGGCGAGGTCCTCGAAAAAGACATCGCTCTCCACCTTCTCCATTTCAACCGCACCAGAGCGCGAAAGATCGAGCAGCTGCCCGACGATCCGGCCGATGCGCTCCACGCTGCCGGCAATCAGACCGGTGTACTTGCCGATGTCCTCACCGCCTTTGCGCTCCAGGTGGTACAGAGCGCCCTGAATTCCCGCCAGGGGATTGTTGACCTCGTGGGCTACCCCGGAGACGATCATCCCTATCGTGGCCAGCCGTTCATTCTCCAGCATTCTCTGTTGGCTCGCCTGCCGGGATTCTTCACTTTTCTGCAGCCGCCCCATCATACGGCTGAAACTTTTCTGCAAGTGGCCGATTTCGTCCTTTCGAAACGGGCCTGGGGCGTAGGGTTGGGCGCTTTCCTGGACGTCCTCCATCTGTCGGGCCAAAGCGATCAGGGGGTAAGCCAATCTCCGACCGGCCAGATAAAAAAGGACCAAAGCGCCCGCGGAGAAAATCGCGGCAAATCCCATGATCCTGCCCAACAGCCTCGCCATCGCCTGTTCAAGCGGCACCAGGGAAACGCCCACCCGCAGGCAGCCCCAACGCTTGCCGCCGATGGCCAACGGGGCCGCAAAATCCAAAGCGCTCTCCCCTTCAAACACCAACGGGCTTTGCACAACCGCATCTGCGCTCAGGGCCGACCGCGTCAGGGGATCCTGGTACAGATTACCGTACTCGGTCAAGCGGTTGTGAGCCAGCACCCGCCCGTCCTGGTGGAGCACCACGGCGTACAGGGGGTGAAGCTGGCGGTTGCTCATGATGTCGGCAACGAAGTTGTCCAGCAAGCCCCCTTCCTGGACAATCCCCAACTCCTCGTACAACAGGGCGTTGAGAATGGGAATCGCCATGGTCGAAACCAGCAGCGTTCCCTCCCTGGAAACCCCTGCACGCAGCTGCTCCTTCTCGCGGTTCCAGGTCCAGATTCCCCAGGAAGCCGAAAAGGTACCGGTCAGAACGACCGCCAGCAGCATAAACCGGGCACGTAATCCGAAAAACCTGAACCACCTCAATGACATCGGCTTCCACACCCGGCTTCGACGCTCTCCAGCATCTCGAAGATGATTCGGTAATCGGCCAGGGAGGCCTCCACAAAACCGTTGCGGAATTCCGGGTCCCAATGGGTCAGGGTCCGAGCCTGCTGCGGGTCTTTTGGTTCGATTTTCAGCAGGGCTTCCTTGATGGCCAAGACCAGCTCGGCAGGTGCATCCTTCCGCACCACGATCGGTACACTCGGAATCGGATCGGAACTGGCGAGAACCCGCAGGCCATGCTGGCGATAGCGATGAGCCACCACGTCTTTGACCGCTCCGGCATCCACCTTCCCTTTCAGCACGGCTTTGGCAACGGCGTCGTGGGAACTGAGGTTTTCAAATCGTTTCAGATCAAAGAGCTCAATCCCCTGACGAAAGAGAAAGTGGCGGGGGATCAGGTTGCCCGAGGTTGAATGAATGTCGCCGAAGGCAAAGGTTTTCCCCTTGAGGTCCTCCAACTGCTCAATCGAGCTGTCGCTGCGAACAATGATGATGCTCCGGTAGAAGGGTTTTCCCAGGCTGTTGAGCGGCTTGAGGACCGGAACCGCGCCGAAGGCCCTGGATGCCTCGGCGAAGGTCACGTCTCCGAGGGAAGCCACCTGGGTTTCTCCCTCGCGGAGCATCCGGACCGCCTCGGTGTAATTGCGGGACAGCTTCAACTCAAAGCGGTAGGGAGTATGGGCGGTTAAATAGTCCATCAGGGGCTGATAATTTCGGTACATGACCATCGGGTTATACCTCGGAATGACCCCGAAGAAGACCGTCGTCTGGCGATCCGCGGCCGTTTCCCCGGGAGCCAGCACCAGCAGGACAGCCAGCCATGAAAGAGTCCGTGTAATTTTCATGATCGGTTCTCCGGTGATAAAAAGGAGGGTTGATACTATCCGCCTATGCGGATATGTTTTGGACCATGAAAAAGACCGCACAACTCTTCAAGGCCCTTTCCGACGAAACCCGCCTGCGCATCCTCGCCCTGCTGGCGGAGGGGGAACTTTGCGTCTGCGACCTGATGGCCACGCTGGACCTTCCCCAGTCCACCGTTTCGCGTCACCTGGCCTACCTGAGAAATGCCGGCCTTGTCGATGACCGCCGTCAAGGGATTTGGATGTACTATCGCCTGGCCGACGAAGGCGGGGCTTTGCATCAGGAGCTGATGAGGTTATTGGCAAAGCACTTGGGCGAATTGACTCAGGCCCGACAGGACAAGGTGGCGCTGCAACGGTATCTTGACGGCAAAGGCGACGCGTCTTGTGGGTAAAAAAAATTTGCCCTTTTGATCCGCTCATGCGGATGGTTGGATGGGGCAATGGAAACCCCGAAGAGCAGCGGATGTCCATTTGTCGCCGGCTGCGCGACGACAGGCGCCGCCAATTAACAACCTACTTCAATCAGGTACTGAAAGATTCAAACAGGAGTCACCGATGAGCATTCGTGTGGGCATTAACGGCTTTGGCCGTATGGGTCGTCTGGCGCTGCGCGCCGCCTTGGACTGGCCGGAGTTCGAGATCGTGCATATCAACGAAGTCAAAGGCGGGGCCGAGTGCGCCGCCCATCTGCTGGAGTTCGACTCGGTGCACGGCCGCTGGAAGCGGTCGATCAGCTTTGACGAGACCTCGCTGTCCATCGATGGCAAGCGGATCGGTTTCAGTGAGCACAAAACGCCTGGCGAGGTCCCCTGGGATGAGCTGGGGATCGATATCGTCATCGAAGCGTCGGGCAAGTTTCGCACCACCGAGCTGCTGCAGCCCTATTATGATCGCGGGGTGAAAAAGGTGATCGTCGCCGCCCCGGTCAAACAGGGGGCGCTGAACATCGTCATGGGGGTCAACGACCACCTCTACAACCCGGTCGAGCACCATCTGCTCACCGCCGCCAGCTGCACCACCAACTGCCTGGCTCCGGTGGTGAAAGTTCTGCATGAAAAGATCGGCATCAAGCACGGCATCATTACCACCGTCCACGATGCCACCAACACCCAGGTGATCATCGACGCGCCGCACAAGGATCTGCGCCGGGCGCGGGCGGCGGGGATGTCGCTGATCCCCACCACCACCGGCAGCGCCACCGCCATCACCCTGATCTACCCGGAACTCAAAGGGAAGCTCAACGGCCACGCCATCCGCGTTCCCCTGCTGACCGGTTCGCTGACCGATGCGGTCTTCGAAATGAGTCGCGAAGTGACCGCCGAGGAAGTCAACGGCCTGTTTCATGAGGCGGCCGAAACCTACCTCAAGGGGATTCTCGGCATCGAGGAGCGGCCGCTGGTCTCCATCGATTTCAAGAGCGATCCCCGCTCGGCCATCGTCGACGCTCCTTCAACCATGGTGGTTGATGGAACCCAGTTGAAAATCTTCGCCTGGTACGACAACGAGATGGGCTATGCCAACCGGATGATGGAGCTCTGCAGGAAGGTGGCGCTGAGCCTGTCATGACCGACCTGCGCAACTACGCCCTGGTCACCGGCGCCTACTGGGGCTTCACCCTGACCGACGGGGCCCTGCGCATGCTGGTGCTGCTGCACTTCCATGATCTGGGCTACAGCGCCGTGCAGATCGCTTTTCTGTTTCTGCTCTACGAGTTCTTCGGGGTGGTCACCAATCTGGTCGGTGGCTGGATCGGCTCGCACCTGGGGCTCAAGGTCACTTTGTTCGCCGGGCTGGCGTTGCAGGTTATCGCCCTTGGGGCCTTGGGCCTGCTCGATCCGCACTGGACACCGTTCTTTTCGGTCTGCTACGTGATGGGGCTGCAGGCCCTCTCGGGGATTGCCAAGGACCTGACCAAGATGAGCAGCAAGAGCGCCATCAAGGTGCTGGTGCCTTCCGATGCCGACAGCGCCCTCTTCAAGTGGGTGGCGATTCTCACTGGCTCAAAAAACGCCCTGAAAGGGGCCGGGTTCTTCCTCGGCGGCCTGCTGCTGGCCACGGTCGGCTTTCGCGGTGCGCTCTGGCTGATGGCGGCAGGCCTGCTGCTGGTGCTGCTGGCAACCCTGTTCTCGTTGCCGCGAGAGATCGGCATGGCGAAGAAGAAGACCAAGTTCAGCGCCATTTTCTCCAAGAGCCGCGACATCAACCTCTTGTCTGCGGCACGGCTGTTTCTGTTCGGCTCCCGGGATATCTGGTTCGTGGTTGGCCTTCCGGTGTTCCTCTCTGCCAGCTTGAACTGGAGTCACACTGAAGTCGGCGGCTTTCTCGCCCTCTGGGTGATCGGTTACGGCGGGGTGCAGGCGCTGGCCCCCAAGCTGCTGAAATCGTCGTTGCGGGGCGGGACACCGCGAGGCGGGACCGCCAGCGTCGGGGCCTTTGCCCTGGCCGGTTTGACGGTATTGCTTGCCATCGGCGTGGCGTTGGAGTTGCCTCCCTGGCTGACGGTGGTCGCCGGGCTGGCCCTGTTCGGGCTGATCTTCGCCGTCAACTCCTCGGTGCACTCCTACTTGATCCTCGCCTACACCGAGGCCGATCAGGCGGCCCTCAACGTCGGTTTCTACTACATGGCCAACGCCGCCGGGCGGCTGGTCGGCACCCTGCTGTCGGGGATTGTCTTTCAGATGGCCGGGCTGGTCGGCTGCCTCTGGGTGTCGGCGGCTTTCGTGCTCATCGCCGGGGGGATCTCGCTGCTGCTGCCGCGTGGTCGGCAGGCGTTTGCTTGAGACGGAAACAAAACAGGAGGTAGACCCATGAAACATGGACTGACCAAACAACTCTCTTTTCTCGACCGCTACCTGACCCTGTGGATCTTTCTGGCCATGTTTGTCGGGGTCGGCGGCGGCTGGCTGTTCCCTGGGGTGAAAGATGTGGTCAACGCTTTTTCCGTCGGGACCACCAACATCCCCATCGCCATCGGCCTGATCCTGATGATGTACCCGCCGCTGGCCAAGGTGCGCTACGAGGAGCTTGGCGAGGTGTTCCGGAACAAGAAAATCCTCGGCCTCTCGCTGCTGCAGAACTGGGTAATCGGCCCGGTTCTGATGTTCGCGCTGGCGCTGTTTTTCTCCACGACCTGCCCGAGTACATGGTGGGGCTGATCATGATCGGCCCGGTCAAGGTGGCTTTCTGGCTGCACAAGAGGTACTTCGAAGGCAAGGCATCTGCTCAGTTGCAGGCCTGACGGAAAACCTCTGCCCCGACCGGCCCCACCCTTCGAACCGGCGGTCGTCCCGGTGGACATCAAACAAAGGGTGGAACCTTTCCGAAAAGCCGGTCCTCAGGTGGCGTACTGACCGGTGCAGCCCAAAAACAGAACGGCCGACGTAAGAAACGTCGGCCGTTCTGTTTTTATCCCATCGCCTGCCGCATGAAGGGCCAGCGGCCTGTGCAAACCATACTCAATCGAGGAGTCGCTGGTCGGCGGTTTCTTTCTCAGTGGCGCCCGAATTCATCATCATCGAGTGCGATAACCTCGCTCGGGTCCGGCCAGCCGCCTTCCGTGCCGGCATTGTCGCGGGGAGTCTGCTTCGTCTCCGCCATCGGACGCTCCCAGGAAATGGCCTTCGTGGCGGGACTTGCAGGTTGGGGGGGATCAAATCCGTCACCGGTAAGGACATGTCCTCCGGCTTGTCTGAGCGAAAATCTGGCGAGCATTCTTCGAAGTTTCTCGGCCTGCCCGGAGAGTTCTTCGGCCGCCGCGGCGCTTTCTT
>NPIG01000689.1_pt2 | contig 13289 bp, 12 predicted proteins | sample 8637441 | NCBI WGS metagenome assembly NPIG01 (sample SAMN07420675, study PRJNA396082) | bioreactor metagenome | isolation source: sample BR6 brine-fed electro-methanogenic bioreactor BR | place: Japan: Kochi | collected 2016-06-14 | reverse complement strand
CGATTTCACGCGGGTGGGCGTGCGCGTGGTGGACGACCTCACGCTTGAGGCGCGGCTCGAGCACCCGACCCCCTATTTCCTGCGCATGCAGACGCATTTTGCGTGGTTTCCCGTGCACCGCGCGACCATCGAGGCGCACGGGCGGATGGACGAGCGCGGCACCGCCTGGACGCGCGCCGGCGCGCACGTGGGCAACGGCGCCTTTGCGCTGACCGAGTGGGTGCCCAACGAGATTATCCGGGTGGAGAAGAACCCGCACTATTGGGACGCCTCCGGGGTCCGGCTCGAGGCAATCGCCTTCTATCCCATCGACAACCTGCAGACGGAGGAGCGCAAGTTCCGCTCGGGCGCACTGGACCTGACCGCCGACGTGCCCCTCCACAAGATCGACGTGTACCGAAACGAACATCCCGAGGTTTTCAACCTCCACCCCTATTGCGGCGTCTACTTCTACCGGCTCAATGTGACCCGGCCGCCCTTCGACGACGCGCGGGTGCGCCGCGCCTTCGCCATGGCCATCGACCGCGCCCAGCTCGCCGAGCACGTGCTCCACGACAGCGTGCTGCCCGCGGGTTCGCTGGTGCCGCCAGACACGGCGGGCTACACGTCAAGCGCGGCGGTTCCGTACGACCCCGGGGCGGCGCGCGCGCTGCTCGCCGAGGCCGGCTATCCCAACNNTCCCTGCCGCCCATCGAGATTCTGTACAACACCTCCGAGGCGCACAAGACCATTGCCGAGGCGGTGCAGCGCATGTGGAAAGAGCACCTGAACGCGCAGGTCCTTCTACTGAACCAGGACTGGAAGGTCTACCTGTCCAGCATGAACAACCTCGACTACCAGGTGGCGCGCTCGGCCTGGATCGCCGACGTGGAAGATCCCGTCAACTTTCTCGAGTGTTTCCTGACCGGCGGAGGCAACAACCGCACCGGCTGGTCGTCGGCCGAGTATGACCAACTTGTCCGCGCCGCCTATGAGGAAGTGGACGAAACCAGGCGATACGCCACCCTCCGGCAGGCGGAGGCAGTGTTGGTTCAGGAAACGCCCATCGCGCCCATCTACTATTACACCTGGCGTTTCCTCAAGTCGCCCCGCGTGGGCGGACTGGTGCCCAACCGGCTCGGCTACATCCGCTGGACCGACCTCTATCTCAAGGCGGCGGAAGCGGGCGACGCGCCATGATTCGCTATATCGCAAGGCGCTTATTCGAGTTCATCCCGGTGCTGCTCGCCATCATCACCATGACGTTCTTTCTGGTGCGTCTGGCCCCGGGCGGACCCTTCGCGGCGGACAAGCGCGTGCCGCCTCAGGTACTGCGCCAGCTGGAGGCCCATTACAACCTGGACGCGCCCTTGTGGAGGCAGTACACGGACTACCTCGGCGGGGTCGTGCGCGGCGACCTCGGGCCGTCGTTCCGCAAGCCGAGCCGCACCGTCCGCGAATGGATTCTGCTGCGTCTGCCCGTATCGCTCGAACTGGGCGCCTACAGCCTGTTTGTGGCGGTGGGGCTGGGTCTCGCGGCCGGGCTGGTCGCCGCGCTGAAACCCAACAGTTGGCTCGACCACACGCCGATGGCGCTGGCCATGGCCGGTATCTGTATCCCCAACTTCGTGCTTGGCCCGCTGCTGGTGCTGGTCTTCTCGCTGTGGCTCGGTTGGCTGCCCGTGTCCGGGTGGGACGCGCCGGCGCAGAAGGTCCTGCCGTCGATTACACTGGGCGCCATGTACGCGGCGTACGTGGCGCGATTGACGCGCGGGGGCATGCTTGAGGTGCTCGCGCAGGATTTCATCCGCACGGCGCGCGCCAAAGGACTCGGCGAAGCCGCCGTCGTTCTCCGGCACGGCCTGCGCGGGGGCGTGCAGCCGGTGGTCGCGTTCCTCGGGCCGGCCACCGCCGCGCTGCTGACCGGCTCCTTCGTGGTCGAGACAATCTTCCAGGTGCCCGGCCTCGGCCGCGAGTTCGTCGAGGCGGCCTTCAACCGCGACTACACCATGATCCTCGGCACGGTAATCGTGTTTGCGGCGCTCGTGCTCCTGTTCAACCTGGTGGCCGACGTCATGCACGCGTGGCTCGACCCGCGCATACGGAGTTGAGCATGCTGACCTTTGTGCGACAGTCCGTGGACCCCGGCGCGGAGCGCGGCACGTCGCTGTGGCGTGACGCGTGGCGGCGCCTGCGCAGAAACCGGCTTGCCGTGGCGGGCGCGGTGGTGTTGGCTGTGACCGTGCTGGTGGCGATTGCGGGGCCGTGGTTCACACGCTACGGCTACGCTGACCAGGACATCGCTCTCGGCGCCGCGGCCCCGTCGGCAAGCCATCCCCTCGGCACCGACCCGCTCGGGCGCGATCTGCTCACCCGCCTGTTCTACGGCGGGCGTGTGTCGCTGCTGGTCGGGCTCGCGGCCACCGGCGTGTCGCTGCTCATCGGCGTGCTCTACGGGGCCACCGCGGGCTTCCTCGGCGGGCGCGCCGACAATGTCATGATGCGGCTGGTCGATATCCTTTACGCCCTGCCCTTCACCATTTTCGTCATCATTCTGATGGTGTTCTTCGGGCGCAACTTCATCTTTCTATTCCTCGCCATCGGCGCGGTGGAGTGGCTGACCATGGCGCGCATCGTGCGGAGCCAGGTGCTGTCGCTCCGCGAGAAGGAATTCATCTCGGCCACGGTGCTCATGGGCTTCTCCAGGAGGCGCATCCTGCTCGGGCACCTCATCCCCAACGCCCTCGGGCCGATCATCGTCTACGCCACGTTGACGGTGCCGCGCGTAATGCTGCTCGAGGCGTTCCTGAGCTTCCTCGGACTGGGCGTGCAGCCGCCGCTCAGTTCCTGGGGCCTGCTGATTAAAGAAGGCGTCGAGACCATGGAAGAGTATCCGTGGCTGCTCCTTTTCCCCAGCATGGCGCTGTCGCTCACGCTGTTCTCGCTGAACTTTCTGGGTGACGGCCTCCGCGACGCGCTCGACCCGCGCATATCGCGCGACTGAAGCTATTCAAACGCGTAGGTCTGGACGTCATATACAGGTTCATAGCCGATAGCCGCGTAGATCTTGTTGGACGTCGGGTTGGCCAGGTCCGTGTACAGATAGGCGAAGCGGCGGCCGCTGTCGAGAATCCGCTGCGACACCGCGGCGACCAGGCACGACGCATAGCCGCGCCCCCGCAACTCCGCCGGGGTGTACACGCCGTGAACGCACAGTCCGTTCGGCGTTGGTCTGCTGGTCATGCACATGGCCACAGGCTGCCCGTCGCTCCAGAAGTAGCCCGTGGCGCGCGCCAGCCGCGCCAGGTGCTCTGCATCGTCCTGCGGGTCGTTGGGCATGGCCTCCGCCGAGAACACCCGCAGCCACGACAACAGCAAGTCCCGGTCGGCGGCCGTTGCCGCGTGCATCGCGCCGGGCGCTGGCCGGGGCGTCCGTACGCTGTAGAGCGCGTGCACGCGCATGGCCGTGCTCTCGCGGAACGCCCGGCCCGTGCGCGCCCGCCAGCATTCGGCAAAGCGAAGCGCCGCGGCGCGCGGCCCCATGACGCCGGGTGTATCCCAGCCGCGCTTGTGAAACGTCTGCGCCACCAGCGCGGCGGCTTCTTCTCCGGCTTCCGCGCCGAACAACCCCAGCTTCCAGGGCGGCGTGCGCATGGCGGCGAGCACGATAGCGCCGGCATCCTCCACTACGGCAAAGAAGGGAGGCTGCGCCGGCGGTCCGGATGCCTCCGCGAGACGCGCCGCGGTGGCGAGCGGCAGATTTGCGGCCAGTTCGTTCGCCTCCAGCCACGGCCGCGCGTGGGCCAGAAAATCGCCCGGCGTTTCAAAGACTATCGTGTTCACGACCGCTGCCCCCGTGTTTCGTATGCTGTGTCTACTCCAGAGAGTATGCGCATCCGGCGATATCCCGAGAACGACTTGACGAATACGACAGGCGCGTGGACAGTATTATTGCTGGTGCCAAAAGGCCGCAATCAGTTGCCGTTCCGTGCCGCGCAAGACACACCGGAAAGGAACCGTACAATGGGGCCGCACGAGTTCAAATGCGTTTTCATCTGGGGTATGAGTGAGAAGGCCACCCGGGTGCTCAACGAATACGCCAGAGACGGCTGGGAGCTGGTCACCGTCTTCTGGTGCTACCATTACCTTCGCCGCAGTCTCGCCTGAACAATCCCGTGAACATGCGTTGGACCCTATGCATCGGGCTTGCTCGGCAGGTAGTCTTCTCTCACCGGACAGAACACCTCCAGCGCGACGGAATCCTCCAGGCTCAACGCCCCGTGTTCGACGCCGCTGGGAATGCACCAACTGTCCCCCGGGCACATCTCCCGTTCCTCCTCCCCGATGGCCAGCCGAATCCGCCCTTTCACGAGATAACCCGTCTGCTCATGCGGATGGCTGTGCCTCGGCAGCGTGCTGCCCTCCGCCAACAGGAATTCGGTCATCAGGGTCCGCGGCCCGTATACCAGCGTCTTTCGTTTGATTCCCTCGATTGCCGGAAGGTACCTATCTGGTCCATTGTTTCCGAACATGCCTGATTGCCCCTTCCATCCCGGTCGTTTCCATGGCTGTTGGCGCTTCGGCAACGGCGATGGTACCATGCCCGAAGGAATGTTTCACGCTGTACGAATACCCCCGACGATGTGCAAGACCATCCTTCAATAAAGGACGCTGCCAAGGCAGGGAGCAACATTATGAACATCGACTGCACATGGAACCGGCGCTTCTGCAGACAGGTATCCCCATTGGCCGTGGGCTTGTTGGTTTTGTTGCACGGCCTACCCTGCGCCCCGCAGGAACTTCCGGGCGACGGGCTCTCAGCTTTGGCCGCGCCCATCGCCGCTGAGGCCCGCCGCGAGAGCAGTTCCGCCGAGGACCTCACCAGCAACGGCGATGCCGTGTCTGTTGCCCCGGGCGCCACCATCACCCTGATGGATGCGGATGGGCCCGGCATGGTCACCCATTTCTGGAATACGATCGCCGCGTTTGACCCGTTTTATGGCCGTTCCGTGGTCTTGCGCGTGTATTACGACGGCAACGAATACCCGAGTGTGCAGGCGCCGCTGGGCGATTTCTTTGCGGTGGGTCACGGTGCGCATCGGGCCTTCGTCTCCGAACCGGTATCGGTCTCCTCAGACGGGCTGGCGCGCACCTGCTACTGGCGGCTGCCCTTTCGGGAGCACATCCGCATCACGCTCAGCAATGAATCGTCCAGGTACCCTGTGGCCTCGTTCTACTACTACCTCGACTGGCTTAAACTGGACAGTCTTCCGGAAGACACGCCCTATTTCCACGCGGAATACCGCCAGTCGATGCCGGCCGCGCCCGGCGCTTACACCATCCTCGAAACGGAAGGCCGCGGCCACTATGCCGGCACGGTCTACTCCGCGGAGCAGGTGGAGGCGGGCTGGTTTGGCGAGGGAGACGACTTCATCTACATCGACGGCGCCGAGTTGCCCCAGCTCAAAGGCACCGGAACGGAGGACTACTTCAACGATGCCTGGGGCTTCCGGGAATTCTGCACCTCCTACCACGGCGTCACTGTTTATGAAGGGGTGCTGCCGAGCGACCGCGTCACCGCCTATCGCTGGCATGTCGCCGACCCCATACCCTTCGAACGCAGCTTCCGTTTCACCATCGAGCATCGCGGCAGCGTGATGGATGAAACCGCACTGCCCGAGGAAGGCAAGCTGGCCAGTTCCGTGGAGCGGCCGGACTGGCTGAGTTCCGTCGCATTCTGGTATCAAAGCCCGGCAAAGGAAATCACCGCGGAACTCCCGCCCGCTGAGCAGCGCCTCGCCCCCTACCGCGTTGTGCCCGTGGGCAGGCTCGACTACACGGCGGAGCCGCCGGAGACAATGACCCGCTCGCACGTGGGCTACACCTACGTTACCCGGGGCGGGAAAGCGAAGGTCGGTTTCGACTTCGAAATCGAAGAGGCCGGGCGCTACCGGCTGCGTGGCCTGTTCCAGGACACGGTCGTCGGCGGTACCTGGCAGGCCTCGCTCGACGGCCAGGCGATTGGCGGCCCTATGGACATGGTTCAGCGTGGGGGCGGTTTCAGGTGGCGCGACCTCGACCTGCACCAACTTGACCCGGGTATGCACACCCTCGCGTTCAAGCTTCTTTCCGACCGCTCGCCCCTGCGCCGCGACACGTTGACCGAAGCCACACAGTTCACGCTGGAATATCTCGTGCTCCTGCGCCTGGAGGATATGGAAGGCTACCACCGTATTCACGATGAGCGCTTGAAAGAAGGCAAGTAGCCCGGACCGGCAGGCGCCCGAAACGGCTATGCGCGGCGCTCACATGTGCAACAGCACCTTCATGACATCTGGCGCCGAGGCGCGTTCCACGGCCTTTTCCCCTTCCGTGATGCTGAAGCACTCGCTGACCATGGGGCGCACCTCGACGTTGCCCATCGATAGCGCCTCGAGCGCAGGGCGGAACGGACCGCACCGTGAACCCAGTATCGTGACCTCGTTGATCACCGGCAGGCTGAGGTCAAGCGCGGTGGGCGCGGCCACCGTGGTCTTGAGCACGATGGTGCCCTCCGGCCGCACCAGTTCGAGCGCGCGGGTGAAGCCGTCGTAGGAACCGGTGGCCTCCACCACGAGGTCTGCGCCGCGTTCCAGCGGCTCATCGCGTAGCGCCGTCTTGATCCCCAGGTCGCGAAGCATGGCCAGTTTCCACTCGTGCTTGCCTACGCACACCAGGTTCTTCGAGTAGAGCCACAACACCTGTGCAGCGAGCTGGCCGAGCTTCCCGTCGCCCAGCACGACAATGCGGTCGGCCATGCTCACCACGCATTGCTCAAGAATCCGGAACGCGGCGGCCAGCGGTTCCGCAAAAACGGCCACGTCGTCGCGGATGCTGCCCGGCACGATGTGCAGGTTCTTTTCGGGCAACGTGAGGTACTCTGCAAAAGCGCCATTCCGCCCCTGGATGCCAAGCACGCTTCGGTTCATGCAGTGCCGCGGCATTTCCATGCGGCAGTATTGGCACTGGCCGCAGATGCAGTTGATTTCGCCGACGACCCGTTTGCCCACCAGTTCAGGCGTGGGCGCGCTCTCGACGATGCCGACGAACTCATGGCCAGGCACACCCGTGAAGCCCATGTAGCCGCGCACCATCTCGAGGTCCGTATTGCAGATGCCGGCTGTCAGCACTTTCACCAGCGCCTCCCCGGAACCGGGTTCGGGCCGGGGAATGTCCTGCAGCCGGATTTGTTCCCCGTCAAAAACAAGAGCGCGCATGGCTCGTCTCCTTCCTGGCGGCATCAGGACTGCAACCCCCTTTTCGCCCGCGCCGCTTCTGGCTATTCAACATGAGCGCGGAAGAAGAATCAAGTCATATGCGGAAACCGGGTCCGGTCTGGGCGGGTCAGATGACGTGCCATCTGGGCGAGACACGACCGGGCGAAGCACGCTATACTATGCGGCGGCGCGGATGGGGAGGAACACCGCGCGCCGGAGAAACGAAGACGAACACAAAGGGAACCCCATGAATATCCTGACGAAGGCATGGCTGACCGTTCACACGCTGCACTGGCTCGCTACCTGGAACCGGCGTAACACGCACTATTGTTTCACCTTGCCGGAAAACCCGAAGTTCATGGGGGCGCGCGACGCCGTAAAACTGATTCCCGATGGCGCGGTCATTGCCACCAGTGGCTTGGCGGGCAATCAGCAGGCGCAAATCATACAGTGGGCCATCCGGGAACTTTACGAAGAGACAGGCCACCCCCGTGACTTGACCGTGCTCAGTGTGGGCGGCCAGGGGGGGCGCGGCAAGGTGCCCGGCACGCTCGAGGAACTCGGCGTCGAGGGGCTCTTGACCCGCTTCTTCACCGGCCATCTCGAGACGTTCAAGTCCATACTGAAACTGGGCGATGCCGGCAAATGCGAGTTGCAGTGCATTCCCCAGGGCACGCTGACCCTGCTGTTCAAGGCGCAGGGGCAAGGCGTGGACCACGTCATCAACGATACCGGCACGGGCACCTTCATGGACCCGCGCACCGGCCGCGGCACGCCTGTGATCGACCCTGACGCGACGCAATACGTCGAGATCGTGGACGGGCGCTTCAAGTACACCATCCCCAAGATTACCTGCACCTACTTCAACGCCCAGGCGGCCGACCGCAAGGGCAATATCTACGCGCGCCACAATGCCGTCATCGGGGAAGCGAAAGAGACCAGCAAGGCCGCGAAGTGCAACGGCGGCGTGGTCATCGCCAACGTGGCTGAGCTTGTTGAAGAGGGCTATAGCGATATCTATGTGCCCGCGGAAGACGTGGACGCGGTGGTGCTGTATCCCCGGACAGGGCAGACATCGTCGGTGATGTACCGCAAGCACTGGGACTTCCTTACACTCGACAGCAAGACAGAGTTGAAGGAGGGTATCGCCCGGCTCAAGCACGTGAACAACCTGCTCGGCATCACGCCACGCCGCACCAGCGCCGATAACGCGCTCGCGCGCCTGGCAGCGAAGATTTTCGTCGATTACGCGCACAAGGGCGACCACACGGACATCGGCGTGGGCCTGCCCGAGGAGGCCTCGCGCCTGCTTCACCACAGCGGCGCCATGGAACAGTACACCATGGTCAACGAGAGCGGCGTCTACGGCGGGCTCCCCGCGCCCGGCATCTTCTTCGGCGCCGCGGTGAACCCCGAGGAGATCATCTCGTCGGCCGAGGCCTTCACGCGCATCTACGAGCGGCTCGACGCCGCCATGCTCGGCGCGCTCGAGGTCGACAGCCAGGGCAACGTTAACGTGTCCAAGCGCGGTGAGGGGGCCATCAACTATGTCGGTCCCGGCGGTTTCATCGACCTGACCACCTGCGCCAAGATGATTCTGTTCTGCGCGTCGTGGGGGGACCGCTGCAAGATTCGCATTGAAGGCGGCAAGATGCACGTCGATGAACCCGGCAAGTCCAAGTTCATCGCGCAGGTCGATGAGATCACTTTCAACGGCCAGGAAGCGCTCAAGGCCGGCAAGAAGGTGTTCTACATCACCCACCTTTGCGCGTTTCGTCTCACCGCGCGCGGCATGGAACTCATTTGTGTGATGCCCGGCGTCGATGTGCAGAAAGACATCATCGACCAGATTGAGATGGACGTCGTGCTGCCGGAGGGTGGCGAAGTGCCCGAGGTTACACACGACATTCTCACCGGCGAGGGCTTCAAGCTCGTCGTGCCCGACAAGCCGGTGGAGGACTGACCCGGATATTCCGCAAGCGCGCAAGGGCAGCATATGGAAAGCACACTCGCCCATGCAATTGACCTGAGACGTCTTCAACAACAGCGTGTGAAATTTTCCCAGTCGCAACGAATGTCGATGTCAAATTATCGCAGCATATTTCACCTTGCGGATTCCGCGCTGGCGAAATATGCCGGCTAACCACGGCAAGAGCGTCTTGATTACCAAACGCCGCATACTCTGCACCCTCGCCGGCCTGTCGCTTGGCCTTGCCCTCATCCTCGGCGTGCTGCTCTACCTGCTGCTCGCGCGCGTCGAGGGACGGTACTTCGACTCCAATGGGGTCTCCATTCACTACACCGATGAGGGCGAGGGCGAGCCGGTGCTGCTCATCCACGGGCTTGCGGCCAATGCCGACCTCAACTGGCGGCGCTCCGGCATCGTGCGCATGCTGTCGCGTGATTTCCGTGTTATCACTTTCGACCTGCGCGGCCACGGGCTCAGCGGACAGCCTACAGACCCAAAGCTCTACGGCATTGAAGTTGTCGAAGACGCGGTCCGGCTCATGGACCATCTCGAGGTCGAAAGCGCGCATGTCGCGGGTTATTCGCTTGGCGGTTTCCTGGCGCTCAAGCTGCTGGAGGACCACCCCGGACGCGTGCGGTGCGCGGCCTTGTGCGCTGCGGGCTGGAAAGACCCGGAAGACGAAAGTGAGATACCGAGCCCGTACAGGCCGCCGGAAATTGAAGCCCTGCGGCCGGTGAAGACAGCCGGCCTTTTCAAGTCGTTGCGCAACTGGGGCGGGCGGCAGGTTGTCAATCGAACCGCCGTCAAAGCCATGCGCAAAACCTTCACCGCCCTCGCCGTCAAGAAAACCACCCTCGAGGAGAACACCGTTCCCGCCATGTGTGTCATTGGCACCCAGGACGGACTCCTGCCCCTCGCACGCGACCTCAAGGCACATATGAAGAACCTTGAGTACACCGAGATCCCCGGTGCTGGGCACATGGGTCTGCTGTTCAAGGCGGAGTTCCGCCGGCTTCTGCGTGAGTTTCTGGCCGCGCACAAGGGCGTTGCCGCGCCGGTTCACTGAGAGCATCGCCCGCCGCGTCTTCTTCAGGTGCGCGCAAGCACACCCGGGTGCAACTCGGAGGGCGTGCGAAAACCCCCTAACGCCATCGTCAGGTCGTAATCGGCGCGGAGCCGCTGGATGACTTCGCTGACGCCCTCTTCGCCCGCGACCGCGAGCCCCCAGAGGTACGGCCGGCCGAGCAGCACCGCCTTTGCACCGAGCGCCAGCGCCTTGACCACGTCCGCCCCGTGGCGAATACCGCTGTCAAAAAGGATTTCGACTTCGCCGCCTGCCGCTTCGACCACACCGGGCAAGGCGTCCAGCGCGCCTACCGCCCCGTCCACTTGGCGGCCGCCGTGGTTAGACACAATGATTCCATTCACACCCGCGGCGACCGCGGAGCGCGCGTCATCAGGGTGGACAATCCCCTTCACCAGCATCGGCAAGGAGGTTTGCCTGCGGAGCGCCCGCAGGTCGTCCCAGGTCTGGCCGCTGTCTGCGAAGACCTGCGCCCACTTCGCTACCGCGGGCCGGATGTCGTCTTCCGGCACCGCTTCGAGTCCTTCGCGAAACACGGGGTCGGAGGTGTAGTTGGCAATGCCCTTACCCTCCAGGAAGGGCAGGTACGCCTCCTCTAGGTCCTTCTCGCGCCAGCCCATCAGGCGGGTGTCCAACGTTACGACAATCGCCCCATAACCGGCGTTTGCGGCCCGCTCCATCAGGCTGCGTGCGAGCGCGGCGTCTCCCGGCCAGTAGAGTTGGAACCAGCGCGGCGTGCTGCCGAGCGCGGCCGCGACCGCCTCGAGCGTGTTTGAAGACAGTGTGGACAGAACGAGCGGCGTGCCGGTGGCCTTCGCGGCCCGCGCCACCGCGAGTTCCGCCTCGGGATGCACAATCTCCTGCACCCCGATGGGCGCGAGCATCAGCGGTGTCTCGAAGGTCGCATTGAACAAGCTCACGCGGTGGTCGCGCGCGCGCACGTCGGTGAGCATGCGCGGCACAATGCGCCAGCGTTGAAACGCCTCGCTGTTGGCGAACACGGTATCGCCTGCGCCCGCGCCGCCCGCCACATACCAGTAGGCCTTTCGGTCGATGCGTTCGCGCGCAAGCCGCTCCAGTTCCTCTATCGCGAAGGGCCGCGCTGGTTTCGAGCCCATCATTCCGCGCATGTAGACGCTGATTTGATAGTCGCCGAAATTGCCTGCGGGCATAGCAAGACTCCCCCGTTTGTTGCGGGTACGTCCAGGCAAACACCTGCGCCCCGGGAGATGTTCCCCCGATGCGGCCGCTCAGCCGGGCGCCTTGACCTCGAGTTCCGCCCACTCGCCCGGGTGCACGTTGTGCGGTTGCCGGTAGGGGAAGGCCTGGTCTTTGCGCCACACGCTGATGATGTAGGCGCCCGTGGGCAGGAAACCAAACTCGAATTCGCCCTGTTCATTCAGCGGAGACGAGTACACCGGACAATCCGGACGCTGCGCCAACGCGATTTCGACCTCGCGAACCGGCACCTCCCCTGCGTTCGGCACCGTCCCCCAGACCCCGCCGAATTGCGCCAGGTCCCATTCCTCGTGGGTCACCTTGCCTTCCGCCACCAAGAGGGGCGCCCGGCCCCACTCGCTCCCGTCTTCCGCGTAGACCAGGCGAACCACGTACGCGCCGGCCGCAAGCGGGGCCACGCTGAAGCGCCCGGCGTTCATGACAACCGGGTCCGGCACGGGCACGGCGGGAACCCCGCGCTCCGCCACCAGCCACAGCTCCGGCGCCAGACCCGCGGGCGGCGTGCCCTCGTTGTGAAAATACACGGTCAATCCCCCGCCCTTGCTGTAGGTGATGGTGTGCATTGGGTCTTCTTCAGCCCCGAAATCGCTCACAATGCGGATTGGGTAGTCCAGATGCCACAGGAGCAGGTGGCTGGCGGAGGCGTCGCCGTACCCCTCCAGGAAGAAATGCCCTTCCTCGTCTGTGCGGTCCAATGCGGTCTCGTCCACCGGGTAAACCTGCCCGCGCACCACCGGCTCGCCGGAGCCCAGCAGCCGCACATACACATCCTCGATGGGCTGGCCGGTCTCCTTGTCGAAGACATAGCCCTCACCGGCCCGCAGCGGCTCCAGCGCCACGTCAAACGGCCGCTTGCGCATCCCGTCTGGGAGATTGCTGTACAGGATCTTCACTTCGGTGGCGCAGTACCCCGGCGCGCGAAGCCGCAGGGTGACGGGGCCCTTCGTTTTCGCGGCCTTGGACAGCGTCACCAGCCCGTCCGTGGTTTCGTAGGGCACCCAGGCCTCGCGCAATGCCGTGCTCAGCTTCATCTCGCATTTCGACAGCGGCTCACCCGTGTTCACATCCACCACGCGCGTCATGATCGCGTCGCCCGGAAACAGCAGGTCCGCCTCGGCCAGCGACACGGGCGCCGTTTCTGCCGCCTGTGGCTTCGGCGCTTTGGCGCCGCTGCCCATGGCCCACCAGGCCGCGCCGCCGCCCGCCACCGCGAGCGCCAGCGCCGCCGCACCCGCCATGGCCAACAGCCCTTTCCGACTCCGCGATTGCTCTTGCTGTTCCATGCTGCTTTCCATCTATGGGCTCAATGGGACATGGAGCTCAAATCGGACGAAGAACGCTCGGTCCTGTGCGTTTCTCTCTTCCCCGCACTGTGCGGCCCGCGTCCTTCTGGTCCCCTCCGTCCTTTGTGTCCCTTCCTCTCAAGCCTGCCGCAGTTTCCCCTTCTGTAACGCGGCGGGCCGCGCAACCGCTGACACCGGCCTCAGTAAGCGCAAGCGCGGGCCTCTTCGGCGAAGGCCGCCACCAGCGCCGGCTCGGCGTCGAAGAAGTGGTCCGACGGGCACAGGATGTAGCCGCCGCCCTCACCCGCCGTCTCGAAACAGCGCCGTACCTCGGCGCGGGTCTCCTCCGGGGCGCAGCCCTCGAAGAAGTGGTATTGGTCGAACCCGCCTATCATGCACACGCGCCCGCCGATGCGCCGCTTGGCCTCGGCAAGGTCAGTGTCGCCGCCCATCCCCGACGGGGTGAAGGTCTCCATGGC
>NPIG01001341.1_pt1 | contig 13312 bp, 13 predicted proteins | sample 8637441 | NCBI WGS metagenome assembly NPIG01 (sample SAMN07420675, study PRJNA396082) | bioreactor metagenome | isolation source: sample BR6 brine-fed electro-methanogenic bioreactor BR | place: Japan: Kochi | collected 2016-06-14 | reverse complement strand
CATAAGCACGAACTTCTTTTCCCGACCCAAGCCCGACAGGGAATGAAAACAGAGTCAATGTTGAACCCTGAGATGCAGAAATTGCGATCCTTTCAACGGTCTGCAAGGTTGAGTGTGTGTACTCGATGTACCCGCCAGCGAAATAATTATCGGGAAGACTGGCGATAGAGAGAAGATCAACGCTTGATCCGGTGATATTCGTTGCATTATCGACTGTCACGTAGTCTTCCCGATCAACCCGACATTCACCACTGTAGAGCATGTGTGGACACCCATACTGATAGTGCCGGCGCAACCCCATACGTTTAATTGCCTGGGAACTGCTTTCACATGTGACTACTGCACTCGAAATCTCCCATCCGACGTTGATGATCCGACCTTTGAATATTATCTCTGAGGTCAAACCAGTCACACTGTCGTATTTCTCACAAAGCAGTGTCACAAGCCCTGAAGGTGGTGACACCCTGAACATCTCAAGAAATTCTGCATCAAGTGGAAACTCCACCTTGAAACTCGCAGAAGTGTCATCGGTACTCAATTCGACATTGGACCTTGATATTGGCAGAGTCCGGAATGTAACTGGTGCAACATAAACATCTTCATCGGAAGATGTGTACCACCACCGATTAATGTCGTATGTGATTGTGTAAACCTCGATCTCATTCACTGTTTCACCGTTGTCATGTTTATTTCAACTGTCGATACTGAATCCGATTGATAGTTGATTGTAACCCCATCTTGACGCAACCGACAAAGGTGAACCAGTGAAACCTGCATCACATTCTGAGGATTCAATTCAACCGGGAAATCCGCACTCAAGGATAACTGTTCAGTATTTTCGTTTAACTGACTGACACCAATGATTTTTCGCACAAACCTACTACCATCAGTGAGCCTTATCATTACTGCATGTTGGGTCAACTGAACCCCCACCATTGCGTCATATTGAGAACGCCGAACTTCAATGCCTGATGAACCCAACCCTGTTACACCGGTCACCTCAAAATCAGCAAACCACGTAGGGACATACGCTGTGTTCATCTGACCTTTCAATCTGCCCAGTAATGCCCGGAATTCAATCAGCTCCTGGCGATTCTTCAGCAACCATTGCAACCTGCGGTATTGCCGTGGTGGACCAGGGCGCTGCACTTGCTGTATTGCACCTGTTTCACCATCCACCAGATCATATTCAGAATTCATGTCATATTGGATCGGTTGGGACCAGTTCGGTTTCTTGTGAATGACCTCCACACCATCCAATGTCTCGATCACAGGGGTAATTGGTATAAAAGGGTCTGTTTCCACTGGGTCACAGTTAAACTCAACATTGGTTGTCATCACCTTGCTGGTCAATCTCTGTGTCGATATTGACGTTGGTAACCTGGCAAGATTCACAGGGTAGACCTTTGTGTTAACAGGCCACTGATATTCAAGAGGTTTCAGAGTCGAAATACTCCCCTCATCCAGACTATCAACTTCAAATACCTCAAAGGTGTAGGTGTCATATATTAAAACACCCAATCCGCCCGGGAAGAATCCTCTACCTGATGTTGGAACCGGTATCGTAGTGTCACCAATCGAAAGTGGTGCAGTCAAAACCTTCTTATCCTGCCATAAAGGAAGCGCATACTGTCGATCCTGCCAACCGAACAGTAGGTTTTGAAACTGACTGAGCTCATTACCTTCCAGTGTGAGACGATAGTTCATTTTCCGTCGAGGTTTGGATCGCAACGACCGCCGTGTTTCCGTATCATCGAAAGCTATAAATACATCAGTCTTCCATTCCAATGATTCGGTTAGTGGTTGATCCCAGTTTGGACCAAACGGCCATACTACAACTCGCCTACCGGTTATCGGCACCGAGTAATCTTCGCCGTTAATTGTCCATTTTAGTTCTTCAGAGAACTGAGGCGGTCCATCCGTCGATACTGAAACAATGTAAGACAGTTCTTCCAACGGCGAGATGGTGTATGGAGCATAAACCGGAGCGGATATACTCACACCTTGCGAAACCGGTTCCAGGTAACTACTCATCTCTACATTCGTCAGATACGAATTCCAGACTATTATTTCTTCAGTCTGGACTGATAAAACATTACCTAAATTCAATTGACCGGGTGTGAAATGAATTCGAAAGTACCAATCATCGAAGAAAGTTAATTCCTTATGACCAGAAAAAGACTGCCAATTTATAGCAGGGTCAACGAACTGATACCCTGAAGAAAAAGAGAGGTCGTAATTATCGACCCCTTGATAATTCGGATACCCAATAGTTCTTAATGTAGAAACGAAACCGGTACTTATTTCATTCCTGCCAAATATCACTGGTGTTTGTGCATGGGCCACAGTCATTGTATTAAGCCCTCAAGTACGCGACACCGAACATATCTGTCGCTTCATCCTCGGGTTTACCAGGGTTTGAACCGAAATTACTTGCTTTCCTTCGCGCCCAAGGGAACACCTTCCATACATCACCACCTATCGTGATTTCATCTCCGGCCTCAAAATATGTAAGATTTACATACCTGAAGTTCGGAGGTGTACCGAACGGTCGCAATCCTCCACTTTCAACCCACACTAAAGGTGTGATCAATGGTGTTCGAGTGTTGAATGCAATTGGACTTGCTATGTTAAAAGCCTGCAATTCGGTAGCCAGGTGTCCGCCTTTGAGGTGTGCTGCGTTATTGTAATAACCTGTTGTTGCAAACTTCGGGTTACCGTCTTGATCTTGACAGTCGAACCCACCCTTGGCGTCGTAGTCAGACGCCGACGCCCCATCATTCCATAGGAAAGGCGCTCTGTGGTTGTCATACCTGCCGTTTCTGTTTGTAAACCTGGTAGGTGAAGCGGACCCGTCCCAAAACATTCCACCGAGGGAGGTGCCGAACTTTACAAAGTGACCAATAGTTATGTGACGATAGTAACCAGGTGCCACTTCAATAGCTGCGTAAATATGGGGAGTTGGTGTCATTCCACCAAACAGGTAAACTGATGTTATAGGGTTGATCCTGAGATCAACTGATTTAATGGTGTACCTGTCACTACCCCTTATAAACTGATCAGGTTGATTATTCCAGCGAAGTATCGATGAATAACCCCGATGACCATTCAGTGATATTTTTGATTGAGTCCCTGCAATAGAAACGTAGCCATCATACCCCGCTGCCGACAATGTAACCTCACGGAGCGAGCCTGAGATGTCATCATCTCTATGTACGGTCCAACCGATACCTGCAGCGAAGTTTGCAATCTGTTGAACGACTTGGTAACCGTCAGTGACCGGAATGTTTTGGTAAGCCATTATTGCAACCTCATCGCCATGTAATCACCAAAATCGTTACGATACAAATTCTGGAATACTATGTGATCAACTGTGTCTTTTGTGACCACATTTTCTGCTGAATTTTCACGCCCTGGAATCCAATATACCCCGTCCAAAACACCCATTGTGGCATTATATGGACCTCCTTCTGCGGCTGAAATAACTGTTACATCCCTCAACAGATAACTTCCATCGAAACATTTGTTAGACAATGATTTAACCTCGTCAGGGTAGTATCCACTTAACAGGGGATAACCTGTGTTACCGTAATATTGAAGTGGTGATAAGTACCCTGCTGTATATACAGAATTACCTGGTTCACCGTACAGTCGTCTGTTTGCAATGACCCGCCAAGTATTGTCAGGGTAATACAACCAGAATGTATTATAACCAGGGTCAACGAAGAATCTGTTGTTGTCACTGGTGGTACTCCACCTGGTATCCGATGTGGCTGTACCTGCAACCACCATTGGGAACGGGTATTCGGAAGGTGTCGAGTACGGAAGGATGAACCCACAATAGGCCGTTGAATAGACAGTTGATACTTTTACAGCCAGCATCCATCTTCGACCGTTACCAATGATCCAATATGTCATCGGTTGGTTCCAGGCCAGAATGTAGGCGTCCGAAGACGCCATCGGTTGACCGCGTTGTGGCAAGGTATCAGAAAATCCCGAATGTCCCCAAAACTGAAGGTTATAAGCATCATCACCAGGTGTTTCCAACGTCCTCATCCCGAAGAATATGTTGTCGGTACCCGTTAACCCCGGCCCACGCATGGTAATTTCATCACCGTGGGATAGAACTCCCGTTGGTCCTAATTCCTGGACCCAGTTCTGACCGTCTGAAACCAAATCGACATTGGTTGTCAGGAAGTCCCGAATTTTGTTGAATAAATCAACGTGATCTGTCGCTGTTCCTGTTTCCCATGCCATTATGAAAGCACCGATTTGACTTGTGATTTGTTCGCCCGAATGAAGTTGAGGATCGCTTTTTGACCCTGTGCACTGTTCAACCCTTCAGACACGATAGAGGACGAGTCGATTGCGTTTACAATCTTAACACTTGTTGGTTGATTACCCGACCCTTGGTTGTACTGATGGCGAGGGTCGTTGCGTGTTATGACTTCTTCGCCTCTCTCAAGTATCGTCGGAACCTCGTTCGGTTTCAATCCCGCGACACCACCTGAGTGATATTTCACTGCATTTGAGAACCACGCTGCGTTCACCTTGCGTGATGACCCGACCCTACCAGCAATACCTCCTGTGTGCTGAACACCCGCTGTTGCTGTGTTGAGTCCGCCTGCAGCACCTCCTGCTATACCACGCACGGCGTTGAATACAATTTGCTGTAATATCATATTGGCGATCTGACGTATGAAGTCAGCGGCAAACTGCCTGAAAGCATCACCCATTGACTTCGTACCATCGATGAACTCACCGAATGCATCAGTGAAACCTGAAGCGAAATCTCGTGCCAGTTCATCACCGTCGAACAACTGCGTGTTTATCTTATCCAATCCTGCCTTCATGTTCTCAAGATTGGCAATCAGACCTTCATCGCCAAGTTTTTGAGCCAGGGTTATTGCTCTATCTATCATCTCCCCGAGTACAGCGTTACTTTCGTCCAGTACTTCTTTCGATTGCATCTCAGCATTAGCCGCACTGATTGCCCCGTTCTCCCTGAGAGAATTCAAGGTGTTCAGTTTGGTTTCCCTGAGCGAATACTGGTCGTTGATCTGTTGCTCTAATCGCTGTAGGTCTTGAGTAGCTGCACGTCGACGTTCGATTTCTTCGAATCCGTCAAATGTACCAGCGAACTTTGCAAGGGAGGCGTTTCCTGTTTCATCAGATAGTTTCTTCGCTTGTGAAACAGCTTCCTTCAATTTCATGATCGACTGATCATTGATTGCAGATATCCGACGACCTTGTTCTTCAGTCGTGATCAAGTTCAAACCAGCGAGTTCGTTCACCCTGGCAAGATCATCTTTCCGATCCTTGGTTATCTCGGTGATCCGCTTCTGTGCTTCCTCAACATCTTTGTCCTGTTGGAGTTGGCGTTCTTTCTCCTGACGTAACACCACCAGCTTATTAAGAGTTTCGGATGCACCACTTAACGCATCCTGCTCCTTCTGTAGCTTCAACATCTGTGACTCGGTTCTTAACCGGATAGCAGAGATTGCCTTTTCCCGTGCTTCCCGACTCAGACCCGTCCGAGCTTCAATCGCTGCAATTTCTTTTGCTGATTTACTTCTCAGTTCATCTGCAGCCTGACCACCTTGCACCTGGAACTCAGCAAGACCTTTTCTGAAGTCATCGAATTCGGTGGCAATAACCCGGAGTCTCTGTTCAAGAGTATTGGCCGACTCTTCTTCCAGAGTACGTCTCATATTCTTCAGTTGACCAGCGAGACTGTCCGCAATAGACCTACCACCGTTGGAGCCCATTCTGGTGTAGTCCAGTGACTGCAGGGTCTTCTCGAACTCAGCACCAAACTCATCGAGGTCTTTCTTCACTATCTCAGGGTCGATAATGCTGACACTCTGCGACTTCTTATCGATATCAATGAACATCTGAGTGATGATTCGATCAACTGCCTCCACCTCTGCATCCGCCTTTCTGCGAATTTCAGCAATTGCAGCGTCGGTTTCAGTGGTGTCAACTAAACCATCCAGGAGACTGCTCGCAGCATCATCAACGGCCTTCAGAGAATCAGCAGCGTACTTGCCAATCGAATCCCCGAGTTCTTTATCAACCAACCCGATTGCACTACCCAGTATCCCTACAATGTTCCATATGGCCGCGGGGATGGCGGTCAGAAACTCCTTCACAATTCCTTTGATGGTTGTTAAGAACCCACCATTCATTTCAGTGAGAAAAATATCCCATTCTTCACCTATACGAATGAACATTTTCTCGAAGATGCCAACAAAGGTTGCACCGGCCTTCTGTACTTCAGGGAATTTTTTCTGAAGCTGGTCACCTATTGCAAATCCAGCATAGAACGCAGCCGGCAGCAGCAACAGTGCACGGTACAAACCCATAATTGCCACGGTTGCTCTGGCAGTCCATGTTGTCGCAGCCTTCATTTGAACTACGAAACCAGTTGCCGCTGCGGAAGTCAGGTAAATCTGCGTTGACAATGATGCGAGCCAACCAACGAACTTAACGGCAACAACAGCTTTTATTATGCTGGCGACAGTGCTGAAGTTCTGTATCAGAGCAACGCTGACTTTAATCACACCCGATAGGAATTTTCCTAATTCCTTGATTCCGTCCCTGAACTCACCTGTTGAAAGTTGCTTGTTTACTTCTTTCAACCCGATGATCAGGTTATCAATCAGTCCCGATTTCGCAATTTCTTGTCGAGTCCGGAACAACTCACTATTGAATCGCCCGAGAGCCGCCTGTGCTGTATCGACTGCAACAGGAAGACCCTGTTCAAACTGACGACGAAGACCGAGAGCCAAAGGTACAATCGCAGCACCGCTCAGTTCTGAATTCTGAATTCTACCAAGCACATCTTCCAGGCTGACATACTGCCCTTCCAGCTCACTCAGACCGATTCTCAACGCTTCGGTTGCACCCGGTATTCTTTCCTGAAGCTGCTGACGTAAATCTTCAAGGTTGATGCCTTTACCTGCCAACTGACTGAGTGCGACAAACACACCCTGTATGTCGGCTACGGAAAGACCCGCAACCCGTGCAGCTTCTGCTACACCTGTGAATGCGAACTTGATTTGTTTAAGACTGAGTTCACCTTCCGGTATAGCAGCCAGGAATCGTGTGTATTGGTCAAGAAGGTCGCCGTAACTGATACCCAGGCGGTCAGACTGCTCCCGGACGAACGCCATCTCTTCCCCGATCTGACGTTGGTCATCACCGAGTCTCGCGGTCAGTCTCGCGGTGGCCTTATCTGTGATTACAGACGCTTCGTAAATCGACCGGATGGCACCACCAATAGCATAGACACCGGTGTATGCAGCCGCGATTGACAATAGTTCACCACGGACTCGCTGAAGGAATGACAGGGTTTGCCTACTACCTTCACCCCACAGTCGGAACTCTTTCGCCGTTTGCGCAGCTTCCTTACCAGCTTTATCGGTCGATTTAGCGGTCTTGTCAGTCTCTGAACGCAACGTTCTCTGACGACTCACCAGTTGTTCAGTGACATCTTCAAGTTCACGTTGCTGGCGAGCGAACTGTTCAGCAGAAGCACCGGACTCCCGGTACTCCTTCTGCATGTCTTCCAATGCAGCGGTCTGATCCCGGATTTCCTGTTCGGTCTGAGCGATTGACTGTTTCAACTTCTCAAACTTGTTGACCGAACTTGGGTCCGGTCCAGCCGCCTTATTCAGTCGTTCCTGTGTCGCTTCAACACGAGTAGTTGCAGCCTGGTACTGGGTCTGCAGCTTCTCAAGGGAGGTGTTGAGTTTTTCGATATTCTGAGTCTGGCGCTCGACACTGGAATCTTTCTGAGCCTGAGTGTACTCAGCAAGTGAACCTTTCAGGCTTTCATAAGCGGTTTTCTGACGATCCGCTTGTGTTACGAGAGACTTCACCTCCCTCGCCTGGTCCTTATAAGACTTAACGGCAGCATTACGTTCCACACGCGCTTCCCGTTCGACGGTCACCTGATCGGCAACAGCATTACGTAGGNNCATCCCGTGCTTTCACTTCATCGTCGGTTGCTTCCTTCGACTCACGAACAACACGCCGCTTCTCTTGCTCGTACTTCGCCGCCTCACGCACTTCCGCTCTCAGTGCATCAAGACGAGCCTGTGCCTGTTTCTGGCTGGAATCGGAAGTGTCACGTTGTTGTGTGGCTGCTTGTAATTTTTGCTGAGCTTCCGCCACCACCTTCGTTGCATCACGCCATGCCTGACCGAGTTCAATAACCTTCTTTTTCTGGTTATCAATGTTACGAGTGGATGTTTCATCAACACCCTGGTTCTGACTGAAGGTGGCTTGTGCTTCACGCAGTCGCTTCGCTGTTTCTTCGATTGATGTGGCTAATTCAGCCTGGCGACCCTGCTGCTTTTCATAAGTCTGAACCAGAGATTCAGATGGTTTACGAGCCTGGTTCGCAGCGTCCGCATACTCTTTGTACTTGGCGTTCAGTTGAGCGAGGGATTTTTCAGTCTTGTCGATGGCATCACGTTGACGTTGAAGATCACGGTCACGTTCATCACCGGCTTTTTGCAGTTGGTCTTGGGCTTGTTTGGTGCGGTTCAGTGCATCAGCAAGTTCACCCTGCTGGTCACCCAGTTCTTTGCTCGATGTCGTGAGCTTTTTGAACAACCCGGTTATACCGGAACCCCCGGCTTCCTTGCCGAGTTCTTCCAGCGATTTAATCAACTCATTGATGGTTTGAGTGGCTTCGTTTTTGGCCGAGACGACCAGTTCAACATCACCCTTTTTACTGGTTGCCATTTCCGGTCATCCTCTCAATGAATTGTTTGAACGCCTTACCCCCTTCCTTTGACAGCACCGATGCAATCGCGGCTTGTGTGGCTATGGCTTGTGTGGCTATCTGCCTGTTCAGGTGTTCTTCCAACAGCCTTACTTCGATCATCAGTGTGCCCACCGGATAGAGGTGAGCGTAGGTGTGTCCTGTGGACTTCAACGCACTGACACACCTTCGTAGTACTAAGTACCAGTGTTCGCTATCTGCCCCACCTGTGAATTCAGAGAGTGGGTTGTCTTCTTCAACTGGTTGATGATTGCGAACACCTGGTGCAAAAAATCCTGAAGACCTCCTGTGTCTTCGATGGTCAACTCGTAGATCGCTACCATCAGCCGAAGCTGAACAGGCGCGGGAAGGTGTTTAATCTCCCCGGCCCGGTTCGGCATATCAGCAGCCAGGGCGATCAGCAGAGCCACCAATTCAGGGAACTGTTCCATCAGCTCCATACCGAACTCGGTTAAATTCTGATCTTCTTCAAGACGCCCTTCTGCGAATGAGAACGCCTTGTTCAATGAATCTTTGTGGTCACGGATAGCGGTGGTCAGGTCTTGAACGCTCAGTCCTCGAACATTCAAGACCTTCTCATTGCCCGCTTTCCCCCACTTCACTTCTTCTGTGCTGTAGAGAAAGTCAGTCATAGGTTGATCGCCCTATTATCAGTTGTATTTAAACGGGACGCCCGTCAACGTAAATTGCCGCAACACCCGGGAGTTCGCCAATTTCCACAGAGAAACCCATGGTTTGCCAGTCGTCACCCTTCAGTGACCAGTCACCGATCGGCTGCAGGGTTACATAGGGAATGTATACATCCTTCTGTTTACCCTTGGCGTTGAACGCTACGAAGCGAACAGCACCCTCGACCGACGCGGAAGCCGATGTGGTAATCCGCTTACGGGTGTTAGCTACCGGTGTATAGTCAACTTCAATGTCCTTGACGCCATCGAGAGCCCCACCTTCCATGATGTAGATGCGACCCATGTCAGCATCCAGTTCATAGTCAGTGTCCAGCACTGCAGATGTCGATGTACCACTGGGGTCAATGGTCACAGTGACAGCGGTTACACCACGAACACCTTGAGGGTTAGCAGTGGTGGCACCCAACTGGTAATAGCGACCCGGGACAGCAACCCCGAGATTTTCAGCAAGAACAGGGGTTGCCGTTTGTGTGACTTCACTCACATCACCGAGGACAAACAACGCCGCGTTTTCTTCGGAGATATTATCCGTAGTCATCGCGCCAGTACGGGTCAACTCCAAAATTACGGAATCGTCCTTGGTTCGAACACCCTGGTCACTGTCGAAGTGATCAAGTGACTCGGATTCAATGTTCAGGTTGAACTCAGTGGTGTTACCGAAATAACGCTCACCTGTTTTCTGCTTGGTGCCCGGTGCGAAAGGGTCGAAGAACAGTTTGCCCCGACCAAGCACGTAGTTTTTAGTATCCATGGTAGAACTCCTACGTTAAATGTGTCCCGACTTTTTGAGCCGTTCGGCTTGTCGGTCGTCCAACTTCACTTCATCGCCAGGATTCTTGTCGTCACCACCGAAAACGATGGGTTCCTTCAGAATGTACCTGCCGGGTGCAGTGACCAATTCACCGGTTTTCACCGGATTCTTTTGCTTACGCATAAGGGTTCCCCAAGTCTTCAACCAGAGTAAGTGTCAACTTTAAAGCGAAATAACAACAGTTGGTTGTTTCATCGTCCTCAAAGCACATACCGCCATCAACCTGAATGTCTTCAACGAGTTGCCCTAACATCCAATTGTCCGGTACCGAGCCTGCCCCACCATCATCTGTGAGAACCCCAAGTCGCTGCTTTACCGCAGCCATGAAGTTATGTGCAGGGTCAGTCGGGTGTACTCGGTCGGGAACGATATAACCCTGGATACCTATGTACCAAGGCATTGACGCAACCCGTTGATCCGCCTGTTCCTGGTAGTCTTCAGGTGGCATCTCAAACATGATGATAAATGGCTGATTACTTTCATCGGCAGGACGGGTACGACCACGCCAAACCTTCCCGACAACATCGTATTGAGTCATACCTTCAAGATGCGTCGTCAACGCCTTCAGGATCACCAGTCGCTTACTTTCCACGATAGAGTCTCCCGAATTGGCGTCTGAATTCACGGTTCAGGTAACTGTTCAGTTCCGGCTTCAAGTTCTCAACAATACTCGGACCTTCTTTCTCCGATGTCATCACCTGATTCACCGAGGGACCGTAGAGCAACCAGACGTTCGTGTTCCGACTCTTATACAGAGGTTTACCGCCGAATCGTCTGCGGGGTTTCTTCCCTTCAGGGAGCCGAACTGCGAGTCCTTGGTTAGCACCGTCGCGGTTACCCGCCTTCAATTTGATTAAGAACGCATTCGGTATCGTCTTACGAGCGTTCTTCACCCGTACAGTCGCTCCTGTTGGTTTACGCCCGGGTCGTGTCTTGTTTGGCTGATACAGTTGTTGTGCATCAAACCGTGCGAGTGACGTAGGTCTACGACGACCAACGATGGAACCCACCAGATTATCATTCGTGGCGAAGTTTTCAGTTAGACGTTCCGCGTTCAGGTAGCTCGATGTGAGATTCACCTGACTCATGATTTCTCGTTTGGTCTTTCTGCGACCACGACGGATTGTGTCATTGATTGACAATTTTGCAGCCTGACGAGCGGCCTTCGGGTATTCACGAAGGTACCGTTCCATGGTGTCATCACCAGTGACTGAAAATCGAAGTTCGAGACTCACGCCTTCACCTCACACAAGGCATAATGTTCACCTTGCCGCTTATAGTTTTCGACAACCACGGTCACATTCTCGAAGTCAGGAATACGAACGGTTGCTCCCCTTTCAGGGGTCACTTCTCGCAGATCAACAATGATACGATTGATCTCTGAGAAATAACCCGGTGAAAACTCATCGTAGTTGTCACCGAGATAAGCTGATTTCCGATGCAGTCGAACAGTGATGGGATGGTCCACCAATGTCATATCGGTATAGAGTCCAGGAACTGAAAACGTCTTGTGGACGGTGTTCCTGGCGCTCTGTTTGATCTCAGCCCAATTCACTGCTTACAGACCCAGGTCTTCTTCGTTAGCAGTGTCAGAACCATCTTCGGCTTTCTGAGACTTACCTTTACGGGCAGCAGGTTTACGCGCCGGTTTCTTTTCTTCACCGTCGTCAATCCCCGCCAAAGGGTCTTCCCGTCGATATTCGGTGGCGGCACCCAAGTCAATCAGGCGCTGTTCTTCCGACTTGTCTACTTCAAAAATATCACCCACAAAAGCAGTCGATGTACCCTTACCTTTACCTGTGAGAGTGTTAACACCCTCGATTCGATTTGCAGCTACAAGTTTCATGTTGATCACCCTTGAAACAACTTTTAGTTGTATCCTGGGGCACAGTGTACCCCAGGATACGCTCACTACCTACCCTGTATTTACAGAACGGTTGCCTTGAAGGAAGCGTTCGTGCGACGGGGTACCATCAGCGGTGCGGACTGTGACATCACGTACTCAACTGAGGGGTTATCATTTGCCCAGTTTTTCGGGAAAATGTCGAGAGACTGGTATCCAGCCTGTGCATCCATGATTGCACCGTAGCACCGTACACCTTCCAGACCAGCCGGGTTTACACCAACAACTGCTTTCGAGTCCATGATTTCAACGATGTTACCACTCTCATCTTCATAGATATCGGAGTAAACCCATACCCGAACACCTGATGCCAACGTACCCTTGTACTGGATAACGGCACCGTTTTCGTCAGCCTGATTGATACCGAGATCGAACAACATCTGACTTGAGTTCTTGATGTTGGTGTCCAACTTCTTCTCAGTGTCCGGGTGATCGATGAAGGATTCCCAAGCGTCCGTTCCCATTATCCAGTCTGTAACCGCATACCCACAACTGCGAGCCATAGCGATTGACCAGGTTTCAAGGTTTTTCAGTGGCTTGGAGTTGGATTGATCCGTCCACTTGTCAGTGGTGGTGAGGGTCACTGTGTTGTTCGGATCACGACCAAAGTCCACATTCATTGTGGGATAGTCTTCACCCTCAACAGTCACAGAACCGTTCATCACCGCGTGTGCGGCCATGAGCTCCCAACGACGCACGATCATTTCACGTTGTTCATTCAGGATGTCTCCGACAATAGCGTTACGACGCCCCATCAGTGACATGTTACCGGTGTACGGCTCACCAGCCATACGGGTGATCAGACGTTCAGGATCAACCGGATGCATTGGTTTCACATAAGCAGGCGCAAACCGTGTGGTCACATGACCTTCCGACTTCATCGGTTTACCTGCAACGGTCGGTGCAACGAACGGTGCCAGCTTACGACCGCGGTTGATTTTGTCAAAGTCAATGTATTGACTTTGAAAGTTGACCTGCTGTTTGAACGCAAGGTTCAACCAGAAAGTACTCGGTTTCGGCAAATGTCGAATAACCGAAAGCATTTCATGAGTGCTATAAGGCGTGTAAGCCATGATGCTTCTCCTTGGTTTACAGAGTATCGGTTACGCGATTAC
>NPIG01001340.1_pt1 | contig 13319 bp, 12 predicted proteins | sample 8637441 | NCBI WGS metagenome assembly NPIG01 (sample SAMN07420675, study PRJNA396082) | bioreactor metagenome | isolation source: sample BR6 brine-fed electro-methanogenic bioreactor BR | place: Japan: Kochi | collected 2016-06-14 | reverse complement strand
AGCTGCACGAGGACTGGGGCACTACGCCGAGCGCCATCGACACCTGCCTCGCGGTCGCCGAGGAGATGGACGTACAGGTCGCCATCCATACCGACACCCTGAACGAGTCCGGTTTCGTCGAGAACACCGTCGCCGCCTTCAAGGGCCGTACCATCCACGCCTTCCATACCGAGGGCGCCGGCGGCGGACATGCACCGGACATCATCAAGGTCTGCGGCGAGCAGAACGTGCTGCCGTCGAGCACCAATCCGACGCGCCCGTTCACGGTCAACACCGTCGACGAGCACCTCGACATGCTGATGGTCTGCCACCATCTGGATGCCCGCATCCCCGAGGACGTCGCCTTCGCCGAAAGCCGTATCCGCCGCGAGACCATCGCCGCCGAGGACATCCTCCACGATCTCGGCGCCTTCTCGATGATCGCCTCCGACAGCCAGGCCATGGGCCGGGTCGGCGAGGTCATCACCCGCACCTGGCAGACCGCCGACAAGATGAAGAAGCAGCGCGGCACCCTGCCCGAGGAGACCGGCTTCAACGACAACGTCCGGGTCAAGCGCTACGTCGCCAAGTACACCATCAACCCGGCGCTGACCCACGGCATCGCCGACCATGTCGGCTCGGTCGAGGTTGGCAAGCTCGCCGACCTGGTGCTGTGGAAGCCCATGTTCTTCGGCGTGAAGCCGGACATGGTGCTCAAGTGCGGCACCATCGCCGCCGCCGCCATGGGCGATCCCAACGCCTCGATCCCGACGCCGCAGCCGGTCCACTACCGGCCCATGTTCGGCGCCTTCGGGCGATCGCTCATCAACAGCTCGGTGACCTTCGTCTCGGGGCAGGCCGTCGAGGCCGGCATCGCCCGGCAGTTCGGCCTCGCCAAGCCGCTGCTGGCCGTGTCCGGTACCCGCAGCGTGACCAAGAACGACATGATCAACAACAGCTACACCCCGGTCATGGAGGTCGATCCCGAAACCTACGAGGTGCGGGCCGACGGCCAGTTGCTGACCTGCGAACCGGCGACAGAACTGGCGCTCGCCCAGCGCTACTTCCTGTTCTGAGATCGGGTGATTCGATGATCGACGCCCTGCCAGTCACCCCCCTCCCTGTCCCTTCCCCACAAGGGGGGAGGGGGCGCGGTTTTAAGCTCCGGACCCTGACTCCCTCCCCCTCGATGGGGGAGGGTTGGGGTGGGGGTGATTTCGGCACGAGGAGGCCCTAGCCCATGCGCCGCGCCGTTCGTCATCACGCCGCCGGGGCCTGGCCTGCCGATGGTTCGTCGGCAAGCGTGACCCTTCCCTACGAGGAGCGTCACCGGCGCCGCGTGCGTCTGATCGACGATGCCGGCGAGCCCTTCCTGCTCGATCTCGAGCACGCTGTCATGTTGGGCCTCGGCGACGGGCTCGAACTGGAGGGCGGCGGCTTCATCGCGGTCCGTGCGGCCGACGAGGCGGTCTACGATATCCGCTGTCATGACGCCGCCCACACCGCCCGCATCGCCTGGCACATCGGCAACCGCCATGCGCCGGTGCAGGTGCTGGTGGGCGGCGGCCTACGCATCCTTCGCGACCATGTGCTCAAGGACATGCTGCTCGGGCTGGGTGCCGAGGTGACCGAGACGGTGGCGCCCTTCGCGCCGGAACAGGGGGCCTATGCAGGGGGGCATGGCCATTCTCACGCTCACGGCCACTCGCATAGCCATTCCCACGGGGAGGGCGCGGGATGATCGAGGGGCCCGTCCTGCTTCGCCTCATGGCCTGGCTGTCGCCCTCTTTCCCGGTCGGCGGCTACACCTATTCGCACGGCATCGAATATGCCGTCGAGGCCGGGCTGGTCGGCGATGCCGGCAGCCTCGCCGACTGGGTCGAGGGGATCGTGCTCTACGGTGGCGGGCGGATCGACGCCGATCTGTTCCGCGAGGCCTGGAAGGCCGTCCACGAAGACGACGAGGCCACCCTGACCGGAGTCGTGGAATGGGCCGAGGCCCTGCGCGGAACCACCGAGACGGCCCTGGAGAGCCGCAGCCAGGGCCGCGCCTTCCTGGCAACGGTCCGTGCCGCCTGGCCCGATCCGTGGCTGGACGACTGGGCGGCCCGCCTCGCCGATGCAGGCATCCAGCCCGCACACGCGGTCGCGGTCGCGGTGGCCGCCGCCCGCATCGGCGCGCCGTTGCGGGACTCCTTGGCCGCCTACCTGCATGCCTTTGCCGCCAATCTGGTCTCGGCGGCGGTTCGCCTCATTCCCGTTGGCCAGACCGACGGTCAAAGGGTGCTCGCCCGTCTCGAGTCGGTCCTCGTCGACGCGGCGGCCGCCGCTGAAACGCGGTCCCTGGACGATCTCGGCGGGGCCGCACTCGCCGTCGACTGGACATCTATGATGCACGAAACACAGTACACGAGGTTATTCCGCTCATGAGCTCCCCCCTGCGTGTTGGAATCGGCGGACCCGTAGGGTCCGGAAAGACGGCCCTCTTGGATCGCCTGTGCAAGACCCTGCGTGACACCTACCGGATCGCCGCCATCACCAACGATATCTACACCCGCGAGGACGCCGAGTTCCTGACCCGCTCGGGGGCCCTGGCGCCGGACCGCATTGCCGGCGTCGAGACCGGCGGCTGCCCGCACACCGCCATCCGTGAGGATGCCTCGATCAACCTCGCCGCCGTCGACGAGATGACGAGCCGCTTCCCGGACCTGGAGGTTGTGTTCATCGAATCCGGCGGTGACAACCTGTCGGCGACCTTCTCGCCCGAGCTGGCCGACATAACCATCTATGTCATCGACGTCGCCGCCGGCGACAAGATCCCGCGCAAGGGCGGCCCCGGCATTACCCGCTCCGATCTGCTGGTCATCAACAAGACCGACCTCGCGCCGATGGTCGGCGCCAGCCTCGAGGTCATGGACCGCGACGCCCGCAAGATGCGCGGCGACAAGCCCTTCGTTTTTTCCAACCTCAAGTCGGGAGAGGGTGTCGCCGAGGTGATCTCCTTCCTGATCGAGGCCGGGGGGCTGCGATCCGCGGCATAGGGCTTCGTCACATTCTCGTCACGCCCGGATGTTAGGGTGCCCTCGGTTGCTCCTGTTCGACCGGAAGGAGCCCATCCCGCCGATGTGAAGGCAAGATAGTGGCGATCGCGGACAATTATCCGGGGTCGAATCCGCGCCCGTGGACGAACCCGTTTGCGGCGGGTTGGCGTCTCCTCCCGTGCCAACGAACCGGGCAATACCTGTGCATTGAGGGAGGTTTCAGGATGTTGAAATTGACGAGAAGCGGCCTTGTCACCGCGCTGCTCGCCCTGCTGCCGGTTGGCGGGCCTGCCGCTCAGCCGGTCACCGAATTGCTCTCCATGGAACTCAACAAGGTGGAACCGGTCGACGACATCTGCAGTCTCTATTTCGTCGTGACCAATCGCTTCGAGAGCCGCTTCGACCAGATTGCGGCGGATCTCGTGATGTTCGATCGCGAGGGAATTATCCTGAGTCGCCTGACCTTCGATCTGGGGCCGATGCGGGCCAGAAAAACGAAGGTCGTGACCTTTCCCATCCAGTCGTTGGATTGCGCCCGGCTGGGTCATGTCCTGCTGAACGAGATGGCCGCCTGCACGCCGCCCCCCGGGGAGTCTTTCGATTGTACCGCGATCGTCGGTGTCAGTTCCCGCAGTCCGGTCGGCTTCATAAAGTAGGCAGGGATATATCGCGGCCAGATACCAAACCGCTGTTCTCCGGCCGTCGCTTCAATCTCCAACCGCGCGATGAGTTGGTCGTGCCCCGACGCGTATTCACTTCAGCTTTTCTTTAAGGTTGTGTAACCTGGAAAGAAACAAGTTTGAAGGGAAGGAGAGATCGGGTGAGCCCAGCAGCTTTTCTAAGCCGCAAGGCCTGGAGGGAGCGGCGGTGCAGGAGTTTCGGCACAAGTTGGTGGCGACGGATTTCGGCAGTGGCTACCTTTTTTCTGGCCCTGCTGGCAACCGGCTGTGCGTCTCAGCATCTGGACGCGGAGACAGCAAAATCGATCAAGCGGATAGCCCTGGCCGGACCGGAAAACCCCTCCAGGTACGCATTGTATGATACGGACATCGGGATGGCGCTCATGACGGGGCTCGCCGTGAACCCCGGCGCGGCCGCCGGTATCGGACCGACGCCGACCGAGTCGACGCGTCAGGATGCGACATTGACCGAAGCGATGGCTTCGCAGAACCTCCATTTGGGCGACGAAATGCGGGTAGCGATAGCAGACGCTTTAAGGCAGCTCGGATTCAATGTCATTCAAGCTGACATTGCCCGGAAACGGCCATCCAAGATGCTTGAGAGTTATAAGGGCTTGGCCGTCGATGCCGATGTCCTATTGGATGTTTCCATCGAGAAATGCGCTTATACCAGAAGGTTGCTGTTTGATTTCGGCCCCTCCCTGATCATCAATGCTCGGTTGGTGGAGGTTCAATCGGCGAAGGAACTGTTTCTCAAGATGTATCTCTACAATATGCATGTGACGAACTGGGGTTTTGTGAACCTCCGGCCTCCTGAACGTTTCGGATTTGGATCGCCGAAAGAAGTGTTGGCCCACCCCGAATTGGCCGCCGAGGGCTTCCGGGCCGTCATTCCGATGATTGTGGACGATCTCCGCACGGAGTTTGCGAAGGCACGATAAGACCCCTTGTTCGATCCGGGTCGGGTGGTAGTCGTTGCCTGAGAGAACAAGCAAACAGCCCGGCCGCGACCGGCCGGGCTGCGTCGCGGGCGTTTCCCCTGCGTTTCAGCGTCAGACCTTCGTAATCCCGCCGTCGTTGGTCTGCATGCCGTGTTCCATCATGTCTTCCGGCCGCTTGACCAGGCTGTCGGCCAGGGCCTCGCGGTTGGGCGTGAAGCCGAGACCCGGCGCGTCCGGGATCTTGACCTTGCCCGCTTCCGGCCCCGGCGAGCCGGTGAACACCTTCTGGCCGGCCTGCCACATGCCCCAGTGGAATTCCACCAGCCAGCCGTTCATCAGGCCGGCCATGGTGTGCATGTTGAAGATCGGCCAGCCGCCGCCGTTGGCGATGGGCAGGTTGTAGGTCTGCGCCAGATGCCCGATCTTCTGGGTTTCGGTATAACCGCCGTTGTAACAGCAGTTGGGCTGCAGCACGTCGACGGCATGCTTCTCGACCAGTTCCCGGGCCCGCCAGCGATGACCTTCCATCTGTCCGGCAGCAAGCGGAACCTGGGTGCGCCGCCGCAGATCGGCCATCGCACGGGCGTCGTTCTGATGCAGCGGCTCCTCGAACCAGGTCAGATTGCAGTCTTCGACCGCGCGGCACAGCATCAGGGCATCGATCGGCTGGAAGCGGTAGTTGGCATCGATCATCAGGTCGATGTCCGGTCCGACCGCCTCGCGCACGGCGCGGATTCGCCGAGCATCCTCGCGCCAACCGCCCTTGTCGTTGGCGACCACCATCTTCAACCGGGTATGTCCCTCGGAAATGAACTTCTTGGCGTATTCGATCAGTTGATCGATATCGAAGAAAGGATAGCCGAAGGTGATGTAGGTTCCGGCCCAATCACGATGTCCGCCCATCAACTGGGCCACCGTCCGTCCTTCGGCTTTGCCGCGAATGTCCCAGCAGGCGATGTCGATCGCGGATAGGGCGTTGGAGACGACGCCGGTATAGGCGCGAGGATTCACTTTCCACCACACGGCGTGATGGATGGCTTCGGTGTCGCGCGGATCCATGTCCTTGATAACGGGGAAGATCTCCTCCTCGATGGCGGCGATCTGCGCCCACGGTAGAAACGCGCCTGTCACGCCGCAGCCGGTCAGGCCATCGTCGGTCTCGACCTCGCAGAAGGTGAACACCCGCTGCTCCATCGGCTTGTCGATCATCGGCAGATAGATCGGGATCTGATGGATGCTGGCCGTAATCTTCTTGATCTTCATTCTTTTACTCCGTGGTGTTTGGATTTCTTTACGCGCCCCCCACGGGCGCTCGTACGAACCAAACTTCCTCGGAACGTTTCCCGGTGTTTTTCATTCAGGCGTTCGCGCGACGGCTCACCCTGTGGTCAGTAGCGAGGTGATCTCGCGCACGTCGTTCACGTCCTCCAGGTGGCGCACCTTTTCGACCACCTGTTCGTATTTGTTCTTCGGCCAGTTTGCGAAGCTGGCGCACTGGCGGAACTTCTCGGCCGCCTCGTCGAACGACATCGGATTGGCCGGGCTGCCCTTGCCGAAATCGGCACGCCCGGAAATCGTCCGTCCGTCCTTGAGCGTGATGTCGAGAACGGTCGTCATCTTGTCATAGCCGGCGGCCTCGGCTTCCGGGTGGACGCCGAAATCGATGCGCTCGATCATCGCCTTGACGTCGGGCCGATTGACCACCTCGTCGGTGAACTCGGCGAGGCCGGCCCTGCCCTCGACCAGCAGGATGGCGATGCAGAACTCCATGCTGAACTTGGCCTGGAGCTCCGTGGTCGGGCGATGGTGGATCAGCGCGTTCGGCATGTTGTGGTTGGTGCCGACCTTGACTGATTCCACTTGATCTCCGGTGATTCCGTGCTCGGCCATCAGGCGCAGCATTTCGGTCATGCCCGGATGGGTGAGCGAACCCGACGGATGCGGCTTGATGGAAACACCCGGCGAAACGAAGGTCCAGGGCTTGCCGAGCTGCCCGGCGATGGCCTCGACGTCGTAGCCGCCGCCATGCGCCTGGAAGAAGCCGCGCGGCGCCTCCAGGATCCTGTCGGTGGCGGTCCAGCCGAGGGCCGCGAAGTCGGCCGCGGTGACGCCGCTTTCCGACGATCGGCCGGCATGGAAGGGCTTGGTCATGCTGCCGAAGTTCTCGCGCAGTCCGGCCGACTGGCTGCCGGCGATGGACAGGGCCCGCTGGATGGTCTCGACGTTCAGCCCCTTCAGCCGGGAAGTGGCCGCTGCTGCAGCGAAGGTTCCGCAGGTCGCCGTCGAGTGGAAACCGTGCTGGTAGTGGCGCGGCGAAATGGCCTCGCTGATCTTGCACTCGACCTCGACGCCAAGGTGATAGGCCAGCATCAGGTCGCGTCCCGACTTGCCTGCGATCTCGGCACCGGCCAGGGCGGCCGGCAGGCAGGGCGCCGTCGGGTGGGTCAACAGGCCGTAGACGCGGTCCTTGCCGACGGCCAGTTGGGTGTCGTCGAAGTCGTCGGCGTGAATTGCCGTGCCGTTGGCAAAGGCCGCAAAGCGGGCCGGAACCCGCATGCCGGTTCCCAGCACCGAGGCCGGGCCGGTAAGCGACATCGACGACAGGTAGTCCTGCACGATTTTGCCGCTCTTGGCGACGGATCCCGAGAGGGCCAGCCCGAACCCGTCGATGATCGACTTCTTGCCGACCTCGAGCAGATCACCGGGCAGGTCGTCGAATCTGGTGTCGACGATGAACCGGGCCACTTCCTCGGTCAGCCCGCGCCCTTTCTCCGGATCGATTTCCGGGGTGTATTTCTTGATACCCGCTTCGTTCATTGAAACCTCATGCACACGAAAATGTTGAATGGGTTTCCTCCGTTTGGTCGCGGTCTGTGCCGCTTTTTTTAGTTCCGTTCCTTGTTCCGTTTGACCTCGGCCATGCGGCTGACCAGCAGGAAGGCCTGCCGCAGCCCCTCGGCGTTGGCGATTCCCTTGCCGACGATGTCGAAGGCGGTACCGCTGGCCGGTGTCGTGATAGGTACCGGCAAACCGCCGCTGACCGTGACCCCGCGCGAGAAGCCCATCAGCTTCATCGCGACCTGACCCTGGTCGTGATACATGGTGACCACCGCGTCGTACGCGCCGTCACGGGCCTTGAGGAAGACGGTGTCGGCGGCAAACGGGCCGCTGGCGTCGATTCCCTCCTTGCGGGCCAGTTCGACGGTCGGGGCGATGATGTCGATTTCCTCGCGCCCGAACAGGCCGCCGTCCCCCGCATGGGGGTTGAGGGCAGCGACAGCTACCCGCGGTTTCTCGTATCCGGCCGAACCGAGCGTGTTGTGGGCCAGCCGGATACCCCGGAGAACCCGCTCCGGCGTGATGTTGGCGCAGACGTCGGCCAGGGCGATATGCGAGGTCACGCGAGTCGTCCACAGCCCTTCCAGCACGTTGTGCTCGCAGAAGGGGCCGTCGAAGCCCAGTTCATGGGCGAAGAAGATGTGCTCGTCTCCGGCTTCCCAACCGCCGAGCTTGAGTGCGTACTTGTTCAGCGGCGCGAAGCAGAAGCCGTCGATCTCACCGCTTTGGGCCATGGTCAGGGCCTTGCGCAGGGTGATCAGACAGGATTTGCCGCCGGCGGCCGTGGCCTGTCCGGGCGTGACGTCCTCGGGCTCGATGGACGGCACGTCGAGAAACGGCAGGGCTTTGCCCGTCCAGTCCGCCTCTTCTACGGAGCCGATCACGCTCACCGGCACCGAAACACCGGCCGTCTTCTCGGCCAGGCGAAGCAGCCGGATGTCGCCGATGACGAGGACGTTGACTGTGGTCTGCTCATCAAGGCTGGCCAGCATTTTTGCGGCGATTTCGGGGCCGACACCGTTCGGGTCGCCAAGCAGCACCCCGATACGAGGTTTGGTCACAGGTCTTACTCCAGTTTTCTTATTGTCGTTGAGAGAGAAGAGGCCGCCGGCCGCGGGGAATCCGCGGCCGGCGCAGGCGCCAAAGTTCGGAGGGGAACAAATGGAGTTCCTGTTTCGTCACCCTGTTATCCCTCGAAGCAGCCGGATTCTCTTCATGAGGTAGGGACCGGCGAGGCCAAGGATCGTCAAGGCGAAAAAGGCGAGGCAGATCGGCCGTCCGAAGAACATCATCCAGTTCATGTCGAACAGCAGCAGTGACTGCTTCAGCGTGTTCTCGACCAGGCCGCCGAGGATGATGCCCATGATGATGGGCGCCGGGGCAAAGCCGTAACGTTTGAACACGAACCCGAGCAGGGCAAAGATGCCCATGATGTAGACGTCGGTGACCGACTGCTCAAGGGCATAGGACCCGACCACGGCCAGCGAAAACACCGCAGGCCACAGGAAGGTCCGTGGGATCAGGGAGATACGGGCGAACAGCTTGGCGCCGACCAGACCGATACCCAGGAACATGATGTTGGCGATCAGCATCGCCGCGAAAATGCCGTACAGGAGGTGCGGCTGCTCCTGGAACAGGTACGGGCCGGGCCGCAGGCCCTTGACCATCAGGGCGCCCAGGATCACGGCGGTGGTGCCGCTGCCCGGGATGCCCAGGGCCAGGGTCGGAACCATGGCGCCGCCTGTGGCCGCGTTGTTGGCCGCCTCTGGGCCGGCGATACCTTCAATGGAACCGGAACCGAACTCGTCGGGGTTCTTGGACCAGCGGCGTGCCTCGTTGTAGCCGATCATGGCGGCGATCGTGCCGCCCTCGGCCGGCAGAATACCGATGAAGGTGCCGATGCCGCAGGACCGTGCGATGGTCTTCCAGCAGCGTTTGAAGTCCTCACGCGACGGCAGACGGATGGCGATTGAGGTGACCCGGTCGAAAACGACGTTCAGGGTCGCGGCCTGGGTCAGCAGTTCGGCGCCGCCGAAGATACCGATCATGACCGGAATGAAGTTGATGCCCTCGGTCAGTTCCGGAATGCCGAACGTGAACCGTTCGACGCCGGTGGTGAAATCGAGGCCGATGGTCGCCAGCAGGACGCCGAAGGCACCGCCGATCAGATTTCGGGTTGCCGATCCCTTGCTGATGGAAGCCAGCATCGACAGGCCGAACAGGGCCAGCGCGAAGTATTCCGGCGGCCCGAAGTTATAGGCCATGCGGGCCAGCATGGGCGCCGCGGCCACCATGACGAGGACGCTGAAGATGCCGCCGATGGTGCTGGCGATGGTCGCCATGCCGAGGGCTCGTCCGGCTTCGCCGCGTTGCGCCATGGGATACCCGTCGAGTGCGGTCGCCGCGGCCGGCGGCGCCCCGGGCGCGTTGATGAGGATCGCGGTGATCGATCCGCCGAAGGTGCCGGCGCAATAAAGCGCGGCCAGCATGGCGATGGCGGGAATCGGATCGAGGAATACGGTGAACGGCACCAGCAGCGCCGTTGCCATGGTCGAAGTCAGACCGGGAAGGGCACCGACCAGGACACCGCCGATGGTGCCGCCGATGACGACCAGCAGCAGATACGGATCAGTAACCGCGGCCAGGGCAGAAAGAAAACTGTCCATGATCAGGCCTCAATAAAAAAGCTTTTCGATGAGCCCTTTGGGAAATCGGATTTCCAGGACTCTCGAGAAAAGGAAAAAGCAGAGCATGGGAAAGACGACGGCGAAAATCGAGATCGGGACGAACCGCCTGTCACCCCAGAGCATCGGCATGGCCACGCAGACCACGATGAGCGCCGCGACAATTCCGATCCAGTGGATCGCCACGACCATTACGGTGAGCAGCGCCGCGGTCATATAGACCATGGCCGGTATCGGTGCGCGGTTTTTCGTCGACAACTTGCTGGCCTCGAACATCATCGCCAAGGTTAGGACGGCAATGACGACGACGAGCAGTTGCGGGAACTGCTCCGGCGGCACGCCCTGACCGAGGGCCGCGGGAACCTCATCGAAGGTGGTGGTCAGATAGAAAACATAGGCGCAGAAGGCGAGAATCACTCCGCCGACCGCGTAAGCGGGACGCCAGCCGGACTGGCGCGACCCCTCTGGGGGCCGCGCCGCCGTGCCGGTGCCGCTTTCCGGGCGAGTATCGGACATCATAATATTTCCGCGGCAGGTATTGCGTTACTTCTTCTTGATGAAGCCGAGTTCCGTCAGGGCCTCGACCGAGTCCTTGTACAGGCTCTGGATCTGGGCGTTCCACTCTTCGGCGCCGACGACGCTTTCCGAGTCGAGGCCGATCTGCTCCAGATAGCCCTGATACAGACTGTGGTTCATGGACTTCACCAGACCGGTCTCGAGGGTCTTCAGGCGATCTTCAGCCGGGCCCTTGAGGGTCACGAAACCGCGGATGGTCGAGAAGTTGGCGTCGATGCCGAGGTCACCCGCCGACTCATAGTCGGGGAAGGCCTTCATGCGCTTCTGACGCAGGACCAGCGTCGGAGTGACTTCGCCGGCTTCGATCTGCGATTCGGCCTCGGAGATGTTGAGGATACCGAGATCGATATCGCCGCCGATCAGGTTGGTGATGATGGCGCCGCCGCCGTCGTACGGGATGTACTTGTACTGAATGCCGGCCTTCTTGGCGAAGGTCGCGATGGCGACATGGTCGATGCTGCCGACATGGGTGCCGCCGATCTTCAGGGCCTTGGCCTTGCCTTCGTCGATCATGGCTTTGGCGTTGGCGAACCGGCCCTTCTTGGCGATCAGCCACTGCGGCTCGTCCGTGGCGCGGGCGAGACCGACGAGGTCTTCGATGCCGACCGGAGCTTTGCCCTGGATGATGGTCATCAGGTGGCTCGGCGTAATCAGCATGATCGTGTAGCCGTCACGTTCCTGCTGGTTGGCGTAGTTCAGGGCAACGGCGCCGTTACCGCCGCGCTTGTTGACGATGACCATGTCGACGCCGAGTTCTCTGCGGCCGCGCAGCAGAGCCATGCGCGAGGTGACGTCGGTACCGCCGCCGGCGCCGGCGTGGGTAACGACTTCGATGGTCTTGCTCGGGAATTTGTCTTCGGCCTGGGCCGAACCGATCACGAGCCCCATGGCGAGAACCAAGGAGGCTCCGACGGTCGCAAGGCTAGTATATTTCATGAGTGGTAATCTCCCTATCTCTCAGTATCGACGTTGTCGGCAGAGGGTGAGTCCCCTGGGCGCCAACGGAAGGTCGTAAAACCCTGGGAGGTGGCACGCGCGCGGATCGGAAATCTGCAGTGAAGACCAAAGTCCGATGTGGAGGCTCGGACGATGACGAAAGCCCTGAGGGTTTCGGATCCCCGTTCTGCCTTGGTAGTTAATCGTTATACGCTCATCTCCCGAAATTGATGGTGCAATGACCGACCAAAATGTGTCAACATAATTTTGTCGACACGTGACACTTCGGATTTTGTCGACACGTGACATCTCGGGCTTGTCCTTCCCATGCACCGGCGCAATGCCGCAGCCGCGGGAGGGGGCAAGTCCGATCGTTAAAGAAAAAAGCGAGACCCGGGGGGACTCAGAAACGGTCATGAAGGTTTTTGTGCTGGATCCGATCAATCAGAAGGGACTCGATCTTCTCCAGAACGAGGTCGAAATCGTGTGCTGGGACGACCCGGCGGCGGACCGTTGGCGTGAAGAGGCGGACGGCATCATCGTCCGCGGCAATACCGTGGTCGGAGCCGATGACATTGCCGCTGCCAGGAGCCTGAAGGCAGTCAGCAAGCATGGGACGGGTGTCGATCGCATCGATCTCGAGGCTGCCCGGCGCAAAGGCATTCGGGTAATGAATACGCCGGGGCTGAATGCCGAGGCGGTTGCCGAGATGGCGATGACTTTGGCCTTGAGCGTCACGCGGCGGGTTCCTCTGCTCGACCGGCTGGTGCGCGAAGGGGTTCGCGTCGCCCGCGAGGATTTCGACGGCAGCAGGGCCGGCGGCGCCCAGGGGTTCTGGGGCAAGACGGTCGGCGTCATCGGCATGGGCCAGATCGGCCGTCGGGTTGCCTACAAATGGAACCGGGCCTTCGACATGAACGTCCTCTGGTACGATCCGTTCCTGCTCGATGCCCATCCGGAAACCATCGGCCGGCGTATGGACAGCCTTGCCGACATGTTGCCCGCAATCGATCTTCTCTCGATCCACGCACCCTTGACGGAACAGACCCGGGGCATGATCGGGGCCGCGGAACTGGCCGCCATGAAACCTTCCGCCATCCTAGTCAGCGTCGCACGCGGCGGCATCGTCGACGAGGTTGCGCTGTTCGGCGCCCTGGATTCGGGAAAACTGTTCGGGGCGGCCCTCGACGTCTTCGAGCAGGAACCGCCGTCCACCGAGAATCCCTTGTTCAGGATTCCGAACTTCGTCGGCACACCGCATATTTCCGGCGGCACCCTCGATTCGCGCGAACAGACGGCGATCGCGGTGGCCTCCCAATTGCTGGACGTCCTCAAGGGCGGGCGCGGGAAGAATGTGCTGGTCTGATGCCTGGGGTAGTATAAGCACGTCGCGCAAAAAGGCTTTTGTGAATTGTTGACACCTGACATGGTTTGACCTACATCGATCAGTCATGGAACCGCAAGACATCCCCATGAGAAGCAAGGCGGCGGAAACGCTTGAGATCCTGCGCACGCAGTCGTTGACCACCATCGTGCTGCAGGAATTGGAGCGGATGATTCTTTCTGGCGAGTTGAAGCCGGGAGACCGAATCAACGAGAAGGCTCTGGCTGCCAGCCAGTCGGTCAGCCGCGGTCCGATCCGCG
>NPIG01000543.1_pt5 | contig 13324 bp, 17 predicted proteins | sample 8637441 | NCBI WGS metagenome assembly NPIG01 (sample SAMN07420675, study PRJNA396082) | bioreactor metagenome | isolation source: sample BR6 brine-fed electro-methanogenic bioreactor BR | place: Japan: Kochi | collected 2016-06-14 | reverse complement strand
TATGTCAATGAAAAAGCGATTATTGGTGAAGATAAATGTTTTGAAAAGATGTTTGATATTATTGAATCCAAAGAGCTTAGAATATTTTATCTGACCATTTCCATTGGACGAAAATCGGGAGGTAAATTTTCAAATACCTTGGAAAAACTACGAAAAACTCTGCATGATCAAGGAGAAATTAAACAAGAAATCACCTCTTCAACCAGAGAGGTGAAAATTGGTACATATATGATTATTGCGTTAATATTTTTTACGTATATTATGATGAACAATGCGTTAGATGATGCTTTAAATCGACACTTCTTTGGAAGCGATATAGGAAAACTGCAAATGTTTTTTATTATTGTTTGGGTGGCATTTGGTATCTTTATTAACAGTTTACTTACAAAGATAAAATGATGAATGATACTTTGTTACTTTTAATGATTATCCCTTTTTTAATGGGTATTTTTTTATTATTGACCCTTTTTTTGCTTGACAGAAGAAAACAGCAAAAAAATATTGTGTTGCTCTCTCGTTTGGACAATAAAGCCATTATTGACCAACAAAAAAACAAAAAAAAAGAGAATGGCAATTTGTCCATGAAATTAATTCAAGCAGGCATTACTTACAAAGAGTATACCGAAGCTCGATTGGTGTTTGGTTTAATGGGAATAATTATTATGAGTGTATTGCCTTTTTTCTTCTCTTTGGTGGTGGGCATTTGCAGTATCGTTATTGGAATTTTGATTGTCATTTTTGGTGGAGAGATTTATTTAAGTATTTCAAAAGCAGAAAGAGTTGAAAAAATCAATCGAGACTTGGGTATTTTTTTAGATTTGGTTAATGTAATTTTAGAAGCAGGGGGAAGTTTAAAAAACGCATTTTTTGAAGTTTCACGACGTGCCAAAGGGATTATTGACCCTGAATTGTTAAAAGAGGTGAGTATTTTGGAGTATGAAATGACCAACTACTCTACTAAAGTGGCGTATGAAAATTTTAAAAATCGAGTGGACAGTAAAGAGGTGGACAAAATAGTGGACTTTTTAATTTTGAGTGAAGAGACAGGAATTGGTGTTAAAAATATTTTTACCATGCAATCCGATGAGATGAGAAAAGAGCGATTTTATAAAATAAAAGGAAAGGTGAACACATTAAATATGTATTTAATGCTTATCATTTTTCTTTTTGTTTTACCTGCTTTTGCGGCATTTATCATTTTTCCAATGATGGGTGGAACATTGACTATTGGATTAAATTAAATAAGGATATCGTATGCAACTGAATAAACAAATTATCACAATCGTGCTTTTGGCTTCATTGCTTGTTTCAAGCTTGGGAGTGGCTTTGTTTTTTTATAAAAAGAACAAACAAGCACAATTAAATAAAGACCAACTCATTACGGTATATATTGCAAAAGAGGATATTCCCAAAGATACTTTATTGGGCCTAGAGCATTTGGCTCAAACACAAATTGCCAAACAATATATTCTTAATACCCCTTTGATTAAAGAAGAGATTGTGGGTAAATTTACCAATGAAAAGATTTTTAAACATGAGATTTTTATTAAACAAAAACTCGATACTCAAGTCCAAGCCCAAGAGAAAAAAGTGTTGGAGTATGAAAAAAGTGCTTATAATGTGAAGTTTGAATTGTTTAAAAACCCCAACTACGCATTACAACAAGGCGAATACATTAACATTGTCTCGGTTTTTCCCAAAGGATTGCCTGATAACAAAGGACGATATTTGGATTTTGATGTGCAATATGTCGCCAAAGAGTTGAAAGTTTTGGGTTTTATTCGAGATGGACGACACGAATCACAAACCATTACTAAACACAAAGTGCAAAAAATTATTAATAAAAAACCTCAAGAAGTTTTAGAAGAGATAAAATCAGATGAACTCATTTTAGATATTGATTTAGATGTGTTATTGGCATTGATTAAAAACTACAATAAAGGAACACAACTTTGGATGGTCAAAACACAAGCAAATGTCAAAAAAGAGAGCACAAAAAGTGAAGATTCTATCAAAGAAGATAGTGAGTTCCAAAAAGAAGTGAGTGCTAAAATTATGCAATATCCGTACAGAATGTATGAACCTAAAAAAATTGTACACAGTCAAAAAGGGGTTATTACTTACGCTAATGATAAAGAGGGTAAAAAAACAAAATCACAAACCACAAATATTGTTCAAGATAAATCATATTTATGTCAAAAAGAGAATAGTATGTTTATTGTTGGTGTTTCAAGAAGTTTTTATTTGAGAGAAGAACCCTCTTTAAAAGCAAAAGCGGTAAGTGTTTTACAAAAAAATACCATTATTCCTTACACCAAAAAAGAGGGAAGTTGGTATCAAACATGCGATGAGAATTTTATTCATGAAACCGTTGTTAAACCCATCTTAAAAGAGATCATAAAAGAGAAGTTGGGTCAATATGAATAAAAGCAATTTTAAAAAAGCTGTTGTGGATCAAATCATTCTTTGGATTATGTTATTTATTGTTTTTGTGGGTTTTTTATTTTTTATTATTGATTACTCCAATGCCATAAAAGTTAAAGATAACAGCGATGCCCTAGCAGATTATGTGGCACGTATGGTGGCACTGAATAAAAATGAAGCCGATATTATTGCAGGAGCTAATACCATAAAAGATGACTATGTTGCTCTTATAAGCATTGATAATTTGAATTGTGTAGAAAACAATGCCATTTCTAATCATCAAGTTATTGTGAATGTTTTTGCCACACTCAACAACAATTTTTTGCCCGTGGGAAATAACAATGTTCATTCCCGAACGGTGGTTTTTAATGAAAACAGTGAATTTCAAAAAGAGTGTTCCTTGACACTATCATTTAATTAGGAGAAAAGAGTATGAAAACCATGAAAATTATTATGACATTTTTAGCCTGTTTGAGTTTGAGTTTTTCAAACAGTTTAACCCAACAAGAGTTGTATGAGCAGAACTTTTCGATTAATAAAGGGGCTTTTAAAATAGTTGAGTTTCCTAAAATGATAAATACCATAAAAGTCAGCAGTGAAGAGTTTATCGAAGTTGATTTTTTAGATACCACAGCTAATCCATTAAAAGGGATTAAAATCTTTGCTAAAGCCATTGGCAATGGCAATATTTTAATTACTTTTGAAGATTCAAGTTCAATGCATATTAATATTAATATTGTGGAAAATTTAACCACTGCGATTAATGTGGCTAAGCAAATCAGTCCCAATTTGGACATTACACAAACCAATGGCAAAATTATTCTCAAAGGGAGTGTCCAAGAACAAAAAACCAAAGATAAGATTTTGGATTTGTTTGCCAAATCAGGCATTGATTTAAAAACCGATTTGGTGGATTTAATTACTTTAGAAAATCCTGCAAAAATGATTCGAATCAAACTCTATGCGGTTGAAATTAATAACTCGAATGGTTTAGACATTAAACACAATTGGGTAGTTTCAAGTAAAAACTTTGTAGAAAATGTCAATGAAGATAATTTATACTATAACACTCCTTCAAAAAGTGCAGACAGTTCCAATGCCCAAAGGGTATTTGAAGTGAATCAAACGGTAAATACCTTGTTGTCTAATGCCGTAACCTTAAGTGGTGGTTTAACAGGAGCGGCAAATTATTTGGGAAAACATTTTAATGCGGCATTAACGTTAAATTATTTGTCCAGTAAAGGTTTGGCGAATATTTTAGATGAAACAACACTTTTAACATTGGAAAATCAAGATTCTAATTTCCACGCTGGAGGAACCATATATTTAAAAGTCCAAACAACAACTGACCAAGGGGTTCCTTCTACTGAAATTCAAAATATTAATTATGGATTACAATTGGACATTAAAGCGGAGAATATTGTCAATGAAGAGTTTATTAATTTAAACATTACGACCAAATCCACGCAAATTGATTGGACCAATACGGTGGACAGTATCCCCAGTTTTACAGAAAAAGCCATTAAAACCAATGTGGTTATTGCTAACCAAGCAACCATTATTTTAGGGGGATTAATCAGCAGCAGTAACTCTAAAGATATTANNTTGACTTTTACCGGAAACCGTTTTAGAAAAGAATATTTTTAAAACAAAGAGAGAGGAACTGATAAAAAAAAAAAAAAATCCCTTTATTGGGGGATATTCCTATTTTAGGACACCTTTTTACGAGTCGATCTTTTAAAGAGGGGAAAAGTGAATTGGTATTTTTTATAACGCCTGAAATTGTTGATGCAACTAAAAACAATCAATTGAACCTTTTGACACAACAAACAGCTTTTACTAATGAATTAGAGTTTAATCAAGAAGCAAAAGAAACCAAAGAGAGTCAAAAACGTAGAGTTCAAGAAACTGAAAACAAAGAACTCTCCCCTGAACAAAAACTCAACCAATTTTTAGGCTACTAAAAGGAGAAATCTATGCCACATTTACAATTTGAAGTCAATAAAAAACTTAACATTGAGACAAAAAAGAGATTTATTGAGCAAATACGAGAGACCTTCAGTGAAGTGATGCAAACCAGCACCGAACATATTGCCATATCTTTACGTGAGTATGAGAAGTATGATTTAACCATTGGAAGAGCCAATCCAAACGATGATATTTGTTTGATGAATTTGGATATTCGAGAGGGAAGAAGTGTTGAAAAAAGACGAGAGTTGGCATTGCGATACATGGCAATTGTTAATGAACTTTTGGAAATAGAAAATAGAAATCAATACCTCACTTTTACGCAACACAGCGGAGAAGATTTTCATCTGATTGAAAAATACTTGGCATCTTGGCAAAAAGGAGAAGATCCGTTGGCTTAAAAAAGTGACGAGTAACAAGTAACGAGTGACGAGTTTGTCTTTTACTGGTTACTTGTCACTCGTTTCTCGTTACTTTTATGCTTCAACACTCACCACACAATCTTCCAAAATAGTGGGTTTGGCAATTTTGAGCTTGATTTTTTTTATTTTATAATTTTGTTTGAGATAATTTTTGATGTATAAAACTGCCTCTTCTAAAAGTTCAAATTGTTTCTCTTTCATTAACACTTTAATTTTTTGGGCAATTTGAGAATAATCGACAAAATTGCCATTGGTATAGTGGTATGTAAATGAGCAATCCACAATTACTTGTTGTTCTTGTGTTCGCTCATGGGGAAGTATGCCAATAATGGTGTTAAATGTGAGGTTTTTAATCTTAACTTTCATGGGTTTAGCTGACTTTTAACTCTTCTTTTTTAAGAAGTCGCATAATATTGGGAATGTGCTTATAAAAAATGATAAAGGCAATAATATACATTGGTGCATTTGAACCAACGTCAAGCCCATTGTTTAAAAATAGGGCACTAATAATAACAGCCGTTAACCCTAAGAGTGATGACAAAGAAGAAATTTTTAATACTTTTGCACAAAATCCCCAAACAACAGCACCTATAAGAGTTGGAATGGGAATTAATACTATAAAAATTCCTAAGCCTGTGGCAACACCTTTTCCGCCTTCAAGTCCTAAGAAAATCGAGTAACAATGTCCCAAAACTGCCAATACGCCAATGCCCCATAATGTTGAGGTAGAAGCATCTAACCATAGAGCAACCAATAACACCAACGTGCCTTTAAGTGCATCTAAAATCACCGTGGCGACACTTAATTTTTTTGCCAAAGCAGGATTGGTTTGTTTGACCACTCGCAATACATTTGTTGCGCCAATACTTCGACTTCCTTGTGATTTTATATCAACACCAGCAAAAACTTTGGCTAAAATCAATCCAAATGGAATAGAGCCAAATAAATAAGCTGCAATAAAAAATTGAATGGTTGAATGCGAGAAGAAATCCATTGATAACCTTTGAGTGTTAGTTTATTTGTTTAAATGGATTATAACTAAAATTTTGTTATATTCCGATTTAATTAAATTGGTGAAGATGAGAGGGAATATCTTGAAAACTATCAACCAAAGCAAAGGTTAATTTTGAATTTAAAAGAAGAAATCTTAAAATTAAAGCAAGAACTTGATGTAACGATTGTTGCACACTTTTATCAACGAGATGAAGTGTTTGAACTTGCTGATGTGACAGGTGATTCCTTGGAATTGGCAAAAAAAGCGATGAACACTCAAAGCAAATATATCCTTTTTTGTGGTGTGGGATTTATGGGGGAGAGTGTTAAAGTCTTAAGTCCTCAAAAAAGAGTACTGATGCCTAAAATTGCATGTTGTGCCATGGCTCGAATGATTGATGTGGATTATTTTGATGAGAGTTTAAAAAAACTCAATGACATTGGTATTGAAAATGATGATTTACTTCCCATTACCTATATTAACTCCAGTGCCGCAGTAAAAGCCCGAGTAGGAGAGATGGGGGGAATGGTTTGTACAAGTTCCAATGCCTATAAAATCATTCAAAAAGGGCTTGAAAGTGGTAAAAAAATATTTTTTGTGCCTGATCGCTGTTTGGGACAAAACTTTGCAAAAAGTTTGAAACTAAAATCGAGCGTTATTGGAGATGGAAGTAATATCAATGAAGCCGATATTATTTGTTATAACGGTTTTTGTTCTGTCCATCAACTGTTTAGTGTCGAAGACATTGAGTTTTATCGCAATAAATATCCCGATATTTTAATTGCTGTACACCCTGAATGCGATGTAAGTGTGTGTGATGCAGCTGATTTTGTGGGCTCAACTTCTCAACTGATTGCTTACATTAAAAATTTGCCACTTGAGCAAAAAGTGGCGGTGGGTACAGAATATAATATGGTAAATCGTTTAAGAGAAAAAAATACCTATATTTTAAGTTCAACCAAGCCAGAGTGTCCTACAATGAATGAAACCACTTTGCAAGATGTGTATAATACATTAAAGCAGATTCAAAAAGATCAAGAAACCCCGTATGAAAATGAGATACTTGTCGATGAAACGGTAGTAAAATGGGCAAAAGTTGCCCTCCAAAGGATGTTTGAGATATGATAAATATACGAAAGTTTGTTAAAAATGCCGTTATTGAAGATAATGGACGAGGGGATTTGTTTTTTGATATTGCACCAAAAGGGCGATTTAAAGCCAGGGTAATTGCTAAAGCCGATGGCATTTTTGCTGGAGTGAAATATGCCAGTGTACTCGCACGAACAGAAAAATTTGAGTGTAAATTTTTGAAATTTGATGGCGATGAGATTAAAAAAGGGGATGTTTTAGCCAAACTTGAAGGAAAAGCCTCTATTTTACTTTCAAGTGAACGAACCTTTTTAAACCTTTTACAACACGCCAGTGGGATTGCGACTATGGCAAATAAGTATGCCAAACTCATTGAAGGCACAGGTGTGGTTTTACTCGATACGAGAAAAACCCGACCCCAACTTCGAGATTTTGAAAAATATGCTTCACGAGTGGGAGGAGCGATTAATCACCGATTGGGTTTAGATGATTGTTTAATGCTTAAAGATACCCACTTAAGAACCATTGAAAATCTTAAAGAGTTTGTTCAAAAAGCACGAAAAAGAATTTCGTGGGTAACCAAAATCGAAATTGAGTGTGAAACTTTTGAACAAGTTCAAGAAGCCATGGACGCAGGTGCTGATATTATTATGTGTGATAATATGACACCTGAACAAATCAAAAAAGTGGTGGATTTTAGAAATGCGGCGTATCCTCATATTTTGCTTGAAGCCAGTGGTAATATCTCTTTGGAAACCATTAAAATGTATGCCGACACAAAAGTGGATGCAATCAGCAGTGGCAGTATCATTCACCAAGCTACATGGCTTGATTTTTCAATGAAGTTTGACTAAAAATGTGTGATTAAGCCAAAAAAGGAAAGATTTGCATAAAGATTTTATATTGAATAACAAAATAGATACCGCATCGCTTGAAGAGGCATTAAAACTGATTGAAAAGAGTCGGTATATATTGATTGTTACGCATGTAAATCCCGATGCGGATACCATTGCTTCGGCATTGGCTTTATCCAACTATTTTAGTGAAAACCAAATTAAACATAAAGTGTTTAATGTGGGCAGTGATTTGCCTGCCAGTTTAGATTTTATCAATGGGTTTTCAAAAATTACACATGTATTTCCCAAGTTTTATGATTTAATCATTTCAGTAGATTGTGGTACGGTTTCACGTTTGGGCTTTGAAATTCCCGACAATATTCCCGTTATTAATATTGACCATCATAAGTCTAATGACAATTTTGGTACAATTAATATTGTTGATTATTATAAGTCATCCACCTCTGAAGTGATTTATGATTTTTTTAAATTCAATGGATTATACATCACTCAAAATACTGCAACCGCATTGTATGTTGGCATTTATGATGATTCATTGGCATTTACAGTCAGTCGTTGTGATGAGTTCACTTACGATAAAATCAATTTTTTGGTTAAATGTGGGGCACATCCTGCTCATATTGCAGACAAATTAATTCGCAGAGACTCATTGGCAAAATATCGAATTTTGCCGAAAATATTCGAGAGTTTAGAACTCTATAAACAAGGAGAAGTCGCAACAATTTATGCTCTTCCTGTGTGGTTTGAGCAAACGGGTGCTAAGTTATTGGATACCGAAGTGGCATTAAATATGGTATTAAATATTTGTGTGGTGAAAATTGCGATTTATTTTCGAGTTTCACATGGGAAAGTACGTGTTTCATTTCGTTCCAAACAGAACATTGATGTCTCTCGTATTGCTGCTATTTTTGGTGGTGGTGGGCATGTAAACGCCGCAGGGTGTTCCATTGTGTGTGATGATGTATTTCAAGCAAAAGAGTTAGTATTAAAGGAAATTTTAGAGAATGAAAAAAAAGAGTAATGTTGTACAAATAATCGTCATTGTGTTAATTTTGGGATTGGGAGCTTTAGGGGGATACCTTTACTTCTCACCACTGTTTGAAAAAAATGCACCGCAAATTACGATAAAAAATAAAGCCTATTGGAATTTAAAAGATGAATTAAAAATTGATGTCAAAGATGAGAGTGGCGTTAAATATTACAAAGTAGTATTTAAAGATGGGGTCAATGAAAAAGTATTAAAAAGTGAAGTTTTAACCACCCCTATAAAAGAGTTAAGTTTGCAGTTAGCTCCTCCTGCTTTGGATCTGTTTTTTAAGAGTAAAGAGATTGAAATTGTTGTCACTGCTGTTGACAGCAGTAAATGGAACTTTTTAGAAGGCAATGAAGCCAATGTTAGCTTCAATATGAAAATTGATACGAAAAAACCGACTGCGAATGTGGTTGCAAACTCTTTAGCTATACGTAAAGGGGGAAGTGCAGTTGCAGTGGTTCAAGTACTGGATGACAATTTAGAGAGTGCTTATATCAGTTTTAATAACGATGAAGAGATTTTTGCGTTAACCCCCTTTTATAAAGACAACTATTATGTCTCTTTAATTGCATGGGATGTTGGAATTGAAAATTTTGAACAAGTTTCACTTGTAGCAACCGATAAAGCAGGTAACATCACCAAAACGAAAATTCCTTTGTATATTCGACCTTTAAATGTTAAAACTGATAAAATTAATATCAGTGAACAATTTATAAAAAATGTCAGTGCTTCTGTATTAGAGCAAAGTTTTATGCAAGTCCCCGATGATTTGGTTGATACATTTATTGCCTCAAATCGAATTTTACGAGAAGAAAATGTAAAAACCATTAAAGAAGATATGCGAAAATATATGGACAGAAGTGCCATTACTTCGTTTGATATTAAACCTTTTTTACGTCTGGATGGTTCCAGAACAGCCGCAGGTTTTGCCGAGAGACGGCACTACTATTTTAATGGGGAAAAAATTGATGAAGCGTGGCATTTAGGGGTTGATTGGGCAAGTGTTAAGCAAGCACCGATTAAAACAACCAACAAAGGACGGGTTATTGCCAATAAATACATTGGGATTTATGGCAATACGCTAATTATTGACCACAAAATGGGATTGGGAACATTGTATGGACATACCAGCAGTACGAAAGTCAATATTGCTGAAGAGGTTCGTGATGGACAAATTATTGCCAATACCGGTACAAGTGGTGCTGTTTTAGGGGATCACTTACACTTTGGTGTTTTGGTTCAAGGTATTGAAGTCAATCCTTTAGAGTGGATGGATAAAAACTGGATTAAGACACGAATTACGGATATTTTAGATGAAGCAAAAAAGGCAATTGACAGCAAATGAAACAAAGAACCATAAAAAAATCAATTGAAATTGTGGGAATTGGACTGCACAAAGGCGTACCTGTGACCATGAAACTCGAACCCTTAGAAGCCAATATGGGCATCGTGTTTTATCGTAAAGATGAAGGGGTTACCATTCCTTTAAAAATAGAAAATGTGGTTGATACGAAAATGGCAACGGTTATTGGAAAAGATGGAGTAATTATTTCTACCATTGAACATTTGCTTTCAGCTGTGTACGCGTATGGGATTGATAATTTAAGAGTCGTTTTGGACAACGATGAAGTGCCTGTATTAGATGGCAGCAGCAGTGGATATTGTTTATTAATCGATGAAGCGGGCATTGTTGAGCAAGAAGCTTCTAAAAAAGCCATTAAGGTTAAAAAAGCTGTTGAAGTTACAACCAATGAAGGCAAAAAAGTGAGTTTAAAACCCTCTTTGCACATTGTGTATGATTTTTCAATCAATTTTGACCATCCTGTGATTGGAGAGCAAGAGTATCGATTTGATTACTCAATATCGCAATATAAAGAGAACATCTCTCGTGCAAGAACCTTTGGATTTTTGCATGAAGTTCAATATTTAAGAAGCATCGGCTTAGCCCAAGGGGGCAGTTTAGAAAATGCGATTGTATTGGATGACAATAAAATTCTCAATCCCGAAGGGCTACGGTATGAAAACGAGTTTGTACGGCACAAAATACTCGATGCCATTGGTGACATGGCACTCTTAGGCTATACTCTAATTGGAGAGTACAATGCTCATGCAGGAAGTCATCATTTAAACCATTTGTTAACCAAAAAACTTTTAGAGAGTCCAGAAAATTATGAGATTGTTGATTTGGATCGTGCAGAAGAAGAGAGCAGAGTCTTTGAAGTGGCATATGCACAAGCCCAATAGAGGTACACGATGGATGTTTTAGTCATCAGCGTTGCTCATCCTATTTTAATTGGGGTGTATGAAGATGGAAAATTAATCCAAACTTTTACGCAAGATGGCAAATCATCTGATATAATACCGAAAATATTTTCCCAAATATTGGAACAACATTCGATTAAAAGAGTTTTTTATGTCAATGCCCCAGGCAGTTACATGGCAATTAAGGTTGCTTATGTGTTTTTAAAAACCATAAGTATCGTTAAAAATATCCCCTTGTATGCAAGCAGTGGATTTAATTTTAACCAAAACTCCCCCATTAAAGCATTGGGTAAGAAATATTTTATATATAAAAACGGTGAAATCAACATAGAATGTATAAACGAGGATGAAAAAATAGAGAATTTTACTTTACCGCCACTCTTAGATGAGACAATTTTTTCAACCAATAATTTACCCCAATACAATTTACCCGCAGTTTAAAAGGAAAAAAAGAAGTGAAAGTTACAGTACCAGCAACTAGTGCAAATTTAGGACCAGGTTTTGATACACTGGGAATTGCTGTCGGAATTAAAAATCAAGTACTCATTAAACCCTCAAAATTTCATAGTGTCTCTTTAAAAGGAGAGGGTGCAAACAATCCTGTGTTAAAAGACAACAATATGTTTTTGTCTATTTTTAATGATTTTTATAATAATTTAAGTACCAAAAAACGTTTTTTCAGATTTGAATTTATCAATGAAATCCCTCTTTCAAGAGGATTGGGTTCTTCTTCGGCTGTAATCGTCAGTGCCATTGCTTCAGCGTATGCGATTGAGGGCATTGCTTTGAGCAAAGAGAAATTATTGAACTTGGCATTGGCGTACGAGAGTCATCCTGATAATATTACTCCTGCTGTGATGGGTGGATTTACCGTTGCAACGGTGCAAGACAATGAAGTACATTTTATAAAAAAAGAGATTCCCAAACATTTAGTGGCTGTTGTTGTTATTCCAAATCGACCCATTTCAACTCAACTTTCACGCAAAACTTTGCCGTATAAATATTCCAAAGAAGATGCCGTTTTTAATCTTTCTCACTCCTCTTTATTAACAGCCGCATTTTTAAGTGAAAATTGGGAAATGCTTAAAGTGGCTTCTCAAGACCGATTTCATCAATATTACAGAATGAAACAAATGCCTGAACTTTTTGAAGTCCAAAAAACGGCTTTACGCAATGGAGCATTAATGAGCACCTTATCTGGTTCAGGCTCAACTTTGTTCAGTGTTTCGTATAAACAAGATGCCAAAAAACTTGAAACCATCTTAAAAGAAAAGTTTCCCCATTTTAAAGTTTTCACGACCCCTTTTGACAACTATGGCGTTAAAATAGAGTATTAATAACAAATTTAAGTAAACAGTAGGTATAATATTGGTNNATATTGGCTTGTTTAGAAAAACCATTACGAATGTGTGTGGTATGCAGAAGCAAAATTTCTCAAAAACAACTGTTAAGGTTGCAATGCGACGAAAATAAAAAACTTGTGCCATTTCAAAACTATGGTAGAAGTTTTTATATTTGTAACGAGTGTATAGAGTATGCATTCACTGAAAATAAAAACAAAAAAAAACTTGAACAAACGCTTTTTAGGGTTTGTAAAAACAAAGATGAGTACATCATTCAACTTAAGGAGATATTAACACATGTCAGATAGTGTAAGAGTTTATGAAATCGCTGATGAAACAGGTTCTACAAGCACCGAGGTAATAGCCAAAGCAAAAGATTTAAATATTGAGCTGAAGTCACCTCAAAGTACCGTTTCATTTGAAGATGCTGAAGAGATTGCAAAATATTTACTCAGTGGAACAAGCGATAAATTAGCAAAAAAACCAAAAGCAAAAAAAGTGGTTGAGCAAAAAACAGAAGAACCCGTTGTCAGCGAAACAACCGTTCAAATTAGTGAAGTTAAAGTAGAAGAAAAACAAGAAGTTGAAGCACCTAAAGAGCCAACATTAAAGCGAGTGGAGGCTAAAAAACCATCTGCCGTTGCGATTACAAAAACGACACCAAAACCTGCTATGAAAAAAGTTGAAGATGTATCTCCTGAATCTGTTAAGAGTGAAGATGATGAACCCAATACTTCAGGAAGAATTATTCCTAAACGACGTGGTTTAAAAATTGTTAAGAAAAAACAACCCAAAGAAGAAGTAGAAGAAGTCAAAGAAGTTTCAACTTCTTTTAATCAGTTTAACAGCAATGAAAATGCTTCAGGTAAAAAGAAGATGAAGTCTTTAAGTGAAATTTTAGGCAATGTTTCCAGTGACGATGAGAATCAATC
>NPIG01000341.1_pt2 | contig 13353 bp, 26 predicted proteins | sample 8637441 | NCBI WGS metagenome assembly NPIG01 (sample SAMN07420675, study PRJNA396082) | bioreactor metagenome | isolation source: sample BR6 brine-fed electro-methanogenic bioreactor BR | place: Japan: Kochi | collected 2016-06-14 | reverse complement strand
TTACGGAGCGCTCGGCGGACCTGTTGAAATGGCTCGGAAGCACGATCATAGTCGGTTATTTTGGGAAGTCAGCTTACGAGCATGGAGTCAACATAAAGAAGAGTGATCAGTCATGAAGATCGAGTTTTCGTGGAAAACCGTCTTCATTGTTTTTATATTGATCCTCGCCGTGGCCGCCGGGGCGTGGTTCGGGTGGCGGCATTATAAAGCCACACAGAAAACTATTGCGCAGCTACAGGAGGAAATCCGACAGGTTCACTTAGAGGCAGCACAAAGAATTGAAAGCCTTCAAAAGGACCTACAAGCCGCAAGCCGGGAGGCCCGGGAGGCAGGTGATAGGCGTGTCAAGGAAATTGTTAGTGCTTCTGATGTTGAGTTTCTGGATGCTCTCAATGAGTATTCAGCCCTCATGGTCGAGCGAGTGGAACGAGGGCTGGAAACGGATTGAACATCCCGACATGCCCGGACAGTACCTGTTGGCAGCACCGTGGGATTGGGGCCGGACAGTCCTCACAGGGGCCATGGCAGAGCATGAGGAGCTTGAAGCGATCCGGCCGAGGATGGCAAGCATAGAGGAACAGATGAATGAGGTCATAGAATACATGAAAGAGTCAAATGCGCAGATCGAGGAAAAAATAAATCAGGCAGTCTCAAAGTCATACTGGAAGGGCTTCCGCCATGGTGGCGGGCTAGGTGCTCTCATAGGTATCGGGTTAGGCATATGGATCGCAGACTAAAAAGGAAGGAGGCTTCATCATGGGTATTTGGGATTTGCCGTTCCCTTGGAACGTCCTCGGAACGATTGCGGCATTGCTTTTTATCGGTACGTTCTTATTCAGGATGATCAAAAAGGAGTGGTGGTGGGAAATGTTCAAGAAATAGAAGAAGGGGCCATAAAGGCCCCTTCTTCAATGATTGAGAATCTTGGTAATGTCAAGCCTGTCAACGATCATGCTTGGCATCTCCCCTTCCAATTCCCCCTTCTCATGAGCGAACAACCATCCCAGATACACTATCGCCTTGGCTGCATCCTGTGTCTTTGCATCTTTTGTCCCGAACCTGCTCAGGTACTTGATGGCATTACCACGGAGATAACCGGCAAACTCCTCGTGAGAAAGCTGAGCATGTATGTAGTCTATACACTCGATGTCCTTGCTGGCGTAATGTGGAGGATGTATGATCATTTCTTTTTCTTGTGAGGTTTCCCCGTAACAGGGTTCTCCGGATGTTCCTTGTTCCACGTCGCTGCTGCGATCCGCTTCGCCTCCTTGTCCGCCTTCGCTGGAGACACACCCTTCTTGAGCAGGGCTTTCTTGATCGCATCCCGCCTCTTCTCGTACCCCTTCGGCATCATCTTCACCTCCCCTCAAACTTACAAACAGAGAAAACTCAATGTAATCATCTGCAAACAATGTGTATTCTGTAGTACCGACAAACGTGTAATAGAACCCAAAAGAATCCGCCCATTTCCTGAACAAGTCTATTTCTCCGATCGGGACAATGACCTTCCAACTTGAATTTGAACTTGTCACTACTATCACCTCCATATAGGGATAACTACTGTTACTTCCCTACGCCCGAAACTTATGGCTTCATCCCTTGAAATCATGGCTATATCCAGCCTGCCATCAGTAATATCCCCACCCCTATCTTCAACACATCTCCAGCCCAGGTCCTCGATCCAAAGCCACGTCCCGAAGGGTATCGACGGCCCGGCAGCTATTGTGATGCCGGGCCTGATCTCTCTGCCTGAAGCAGTGATATTAGGGTCACCTGAATAGCACATCCCTTTCACCGCCCTAGGATCTAGAGGAGCGTATGCTGTGGCAACCCACGTATCGACCTTGAAGTCGACCGGATTCATGGCACCTATCAATTGATGCATAGAATCCTCAAGATAAGCTATCTCTTGTTCTGCATCATGCAACAGAGCCCTGTATTCGCTTATTCTTCCTGTATACAAATTAGCAAGCACCAGCATTATCACAAGCAAAAAACTAATGAGGAGTACCTCACGCTTGGTCGGCATCAAATTCACTCCATGTTCCATACGTCAACGCCCAGATCGTTGAGTTTTCTGAGCATCTGAATGCTATTGTGCACATCCAGTTTTTCATAGATTTTTACCAGTCTGTTTTTGACTGTCTTGGGCTTAAATTTAACCACTGCCCCTATCTCCCTGGCGTTCATCCCGTGTGCTTTCCACTTGATTATCTCCCAGTCTACCTTATCAAGCATTTCCAATTCTTCCATAATATTCCCCTCCTATCTTGAAACTAAGATATTCTTTCTCGAACCTGCGTTCCATGTCCTCTACACTTGTGGCTACCAAAGCCACGGCCCCCGCACGTTGCCAGTCGTATAGTGTCTTAGCTTGCAGGACTGTTGCTCCTTGTTCCATCCACTCCTGCATTTCTTCCGGGTACCCCACACGTACGGACTTGGGTACCCGGGGCTTGGCATTCGGGACCTTTGCTTCTACTACCCAGGTATCCGCATCGATACACCCGATCAGGTCAGGGAACCCGGCAGACATGGGACCACCGTGCACTTTGTAGCAGACTCCACCTTTAGATTTGAACCATTCCTGTATCTTTTTAACGATAGACTTTTCCGTCACACCAATCCCTCCATCAACGGGAATCCCTGCACACCGAAAGACGGCGTACATAACACCAGTTCTTCTCTGGCCCTCGTTCCTGCAACGTAATACAACCTTCTCAGTGAATCCCTCCCTTCGTTACCGCCATACCATGCCCTGACCTGTGGTCTTGCGAAGTCGGGCAGAACATATACCACATCAGCTTCGCCTCCTTTTACGCTATGTATGGTACCTATGATTATTTGTGGTGTGTCGAAAAGCTGTGACGCCTTTTTCTTCAATACTCGTAACGGGTACCCCATCCTTTTCTTACCTTCGGCTGTGAGGTTTTCTTCAAACCATTCAAGTTTCTTTTCTTCACTACCAAAGACCATGACCAATCCTTCTTCGTCAGAGAACACATCAGCGATGCTGAACCGTTGGCTTGGCTTGGCATTTTTTATTGTGGTCTTTATCCCGTATTTGAGGACCTTGGAATTGACCAGCGGGATCCATTTTTGCAGGTCCTCTGTTGACCATGTAGCAGACGCCGCATCACCCCATATCTTCTGCGAAAACCTCATGAATGATGCCAGCCTTTCAGCGGATGACGTACCTCGACCATGGCTCAATGGATTCCACGCACCCTGCTTCCGCCTGTACGGGTTGTGGTATGCAATGCCTTCCTTCCTCATTAGCTGGATAAAGGGTATGAGCATGTAGGCACACGAGGCAAGGACCATGATTTTTTTATCTTTCTTCATATCTTTCTCTACTTCCAGCAATAGTTTTGAAGGTTCCATAGCGTTAGCTTGAGATAGCCTGACTTTACCTTCAACTACTTTGCCATTCTCTTCTCGTGGTCTGTATTCCTTTTCCTGTCGCCTCGTCACCTTGGCTATGGTTTTCTCCGACCATGTCAGAATTGACATTGGTACCCTGTAAGATTGGCCTAATACGATGATGTGGTCTTGAGGTAAAGGTGGATCGAGCATTGATTCAGGTGACGCTCCGAGAAAGCTGTAAAGACACTGCTGGTCGTCTCCCGCCAGTACCAACGTTTCCATCCTGCTTCCCCACTTTCGTACCAAGGCAAACTGTAGCGGTGTCATGTCCTGCGCCTCGTCAACGAAGCCTACTACAGGATCGTTAGGCGCATAGGGTATGTCTTTCAGTGCAATCTCAAGAAGGTCGGTAAAATCAAGAAAGTTGTTTCCTCTTTTCCATTGATCCCATACCTTGAACAAAACCTTTACTTCCATGGGCCACATCTCTTGTGGAATCATCATCGACCGTAGCCTCTGCATCTCCTGATATGCTTCAGCACCAGGGGCGATTGCTGGCTGGACACTGAACGGATCATCAATATCTACATCAGTTGTTACGGCGAAGTCAGGATATTCTGAATTGAATTCAGACAAATGGTTTTCAGCAAGCTCAGGATATTCGAGTGACCTGTAACAATGAGCGTGCAACGTACCTACTGACGCCTTGGGTAACACCACACCATCCCGTGACGCTATCTCTGTGGCTGCCGCCCGGGTAAAAGAAGTGACGAAGACTTTTTCACTGCCATGTATTTTACGAGCACGCTCTATCTGGTGCGCAAGGTATGTGGTTTTCCCTGTCCCCGGTGGGCCGAATACTCTGAATTCATTAGTTTGTGTCATCTTCATCACCTTCCTCCGGCTCTGTCACATCGTCCAGCTTTACCTCCCAAACTCTGACTTGTGACCTTATCCCTTCCACACTCTTGAAATTTACTCTTTTATTTTTAACTTTGATTCTTTGGAGCTTGGCCCCTAGTTTTTGAGGCTTGATCTTCTCACCACGTGACATAAGCCATGAGTGAAAATCGTCGATGAAAAAGCATATTGACCCGCAATAGTGAAATGGCTTTCGGGCTTCTATGGCTTCGGCAGTCATATCCTCGGGCATTGGCGGGTGACTTGCCAGATAACTTTCTACCCATATTTTGGTCTGTGCTTCTTCTAACAATTCGGCACCTATATCGACCTCACGTGCTGCAAAGCGCAGGGCTTGCAATATCACATCCCAGTCATCTGTTTTATAGCGTGGTGTGTAGATCCTTGTTATATCACCTACTCGTTTCCTAAAAGCATTTGACGTGGACAGGTCTTCTTGTCCCTTATGGAAAAACACTTTTCCACTTTCTGTAAACAATTCGTACTCTCTCGGGTCTGTTTTGTATGCTACGAAGTCATAGATCTGTATACCCAAGAGCACAGACAGAAGAGCAAAAACCGACTTCCTTTCAGCATAGACTGTTTCCTGGCCGCTGGCGTTCAAGTCTTTAAGTTTAGGGATAATCGAAGATACGTCATGAGTTTCCTCAGGAGCCAACCCTAGCTGGCCGCCCTCACGAGCCTTGGCTATAGTCCTTTGATAATATTCAAGGCGCTTGGGAGGGAAGCCCTGCTCTCTTGCATGACACATCAAAAGGTCGCAAATCTCTTGATCTGACAGGTTAGCCATGGCTCCATACGACGCTATGGCAAGGTCATAACCACTGTTCGACCTGTCACCTATCGGTTTTTTGTGCGTCCACGTACTTGCGAAGTTTTCTATGTTGGCGCACATAGACGAAAACTGCGGCGGATAATCAGAGTCAGGGTTGATCGTAATGTTTACCGATATAGCAGGATCGCTCGTTCCTCGTCTGGCATCCCACGCCTCGCTGGGAATGAGGCCGGATATTTCTGCTACGTCGTATACATTTTTATTTTGCTCTATTACCTTGACAGGAACAGGGGTGTTTCCCTTGTGGTTAAGCGTACCGGGGGCCCTCATAACACGGGCAAGGTCACTTACACCGTCCAAACCCCATCCAAAGTTCAATGCTTTGAGCCTGTACCACTCGTTCCATGCACCGGCGAGCCTCGACGCTAACAGCCTGTCATCGGAATCCTTGAATATCCAGGGCTTCTTGAACAGCCACCATGCCTGAAGTCCGTATCCCGAATCTATAAGCAACGATGGCTGAGGTCCATCTGCTAGTACCTTTCTAGCTTCTTCACCTGTGCTTGGCAGATCGGCCCTTGAACGATACACACTCTGGACGTCGATATCAAGCCAAAGCCCGTAGATTCCCGATGAATTAGCTGCCTTGCCTCTTGTATGCAGATCACCAGGCTCGGCAAAAAAAGATACAGCCATGTAAATATCAGTCTTTTCCTTGTTCTTTTTTATGTAGATCTTGGCCTTTTTGATACTATTTTGATCTAATTGGAACCAATAAGACCTTTTGTCATACAGTGTCCAGATATACGACCACATGCTCTCTAACTCGGCGATACCAGGTATGTAGTCAAGCACCTTTTAACCCTCCTTTGGATGCAGGAGTTAATAGAGGGGACCTTATGATCCCCTCTATTTTGCAAAGCATGTGGCTATTCCGACGTCACCAGGTCAGGATCGAATTTCACCTGCTTGATGACATTGCTGAAGAAGTTCGCATACGACTCGAACATCTTCGCATCCTCGTCGGTAAGAATCCCCTTTGCTTTGAATTCAATCTGACCGTAGGTGATCCCTGACTTGGACTTCACTTTCGACAGTGTCAGACCGGTGATCACACCATAGAAAGGTACGTTGTTTTGAGTCAGTCGCAGGAAGTATGCCTTGACATTCTTGAGCGACGTTGGAGGAACCACTACCATAATAGGTATCTGGTCGTTCTTGCGCAGGATGAACAACAGCCTCCGTTCGGCGCACTTTTTCCCTGTACCCTCGGTTGCGCTGCCCCACTGATTCATCGGGCACGTAGCGCAATCCCTGCGTTCCTCGATCCCCTTCTGGAGAGGATCACCAAAGCCGGTGATACCGTCATCACTGGAACAATCCGGCGGGGTGCCGGGGTTCTCCTGGAAGCTAGTGTGGTAGAGCGACCGTACCGGCTTCCACCCTACAATGACACCCTCGATCTCAGGTACCGCTTCAGGCCCCATGAGGCTCGGGACCTCCCACGAGATACCGCCGCCACTCGGTACGGTGACCTTGTCAAGGTCAAACTGATTGATCTTGTCACCGCCCAAGTTCGCTTCCAGTACTGCCTGCACCTTCTCTCCCTGTGTTGCGATCGCAAATCCTTCAGCTTTCACGAGTTCGTTTGCCATTTTTATCTCCTCCTTTTTATTTGAGGCCCAGTATCACGGGCCGTGTCTGTTCGTATGTCTCTACAAATTCAGCCGCCCAGTCAGGAAGCTCCACACCATTGATGCCTGCGTATTCCCTGACCCAGGATTCTAGAGTCTTGGGGTGAATGGTCTCTTTTACAAGACCATCAAAGCCCTGTCGTTTGAATTCTTCGTAGGCTTCTTCTCGTTTGTCTGCGGGGATCCTGGCCCTGATGTCGGTGCGCAGGGCTATTGTAACACCATCATCGAGTTTCAGGTTCTGAAGGCCCGTAGTCTCAAACATCTCCAGTACTTTCTCCGCCAGATCGTTCAATTTTTCCTTGGCTTCCTGAAGCTCGGCTTCTATCCTCCTTTTTTCTCGTTCAGCTTCGATGTACTTTTTCAAAAGGTCTTTTACAACGTCACTCATTGCCACCATACCCCCTCATTATAGTCTCGATTACTTTCTCCTTCCTTTTCAAAGCTCTGTAAATCTGTTCATCCACTGTCCCGCTTGCCACAAGCGCTATCGAAACCACTTGCCTCGTCTGTTCCGGGCGTTGCAGGCGGCTACGTGTCTGGTTATACTCACCTAACGAGAAACTCAGACTATAGTCAATGACGTACCTGGCCCGGTGCATTGGTACTCCCTCACCGCCAGCTTTCAACTGTACCGCTATCACATCACCTCCTTTTGAATGTGTCCATTCTTTCAGATCACGCCTTCTCCCTGACAGTTCAAAACTCCTCCTCCCATCCAACCTCGCTACCTCGTGCACAACATCGAGGTCATGCGTAAAGCGACAGAACACCACAACAGGGTCTTCTTTCGGCAGGTCAGTCAGTACATCGGCCAGCAACCGCTTCTTACTGTCTCCGACGTACCTGTCAAAACCCAGATCGTCCCTGACATAGCCTGACGTCACCTGCTGGAGCTTGATCAGCTTGGTCAAAGCATTACTGACAGTTACCAAGCCTTCCCTGACTTGTGCTATTAGGTCATTTTCCAGCGAGGTATAAACTTTCTTTTCCTCGGAGTTCAGTTCGCAAACTCTCCGTTCAAACAGGATCGGCGGCAGGTCTGGTAGTGCTTCCTCGGCACTCACACTGAATGTGAATGACCTGTACTTCTCGTAAAACTCGTCCAGGTTTTGATAGCCCAGCACTTGGTACCCGCCGTAGCCTCCCATACGAGCGTATCTTGACCGAAAATTAGCAAAGCTCGTACCAAACACCTCGGGACACAAAAACCGTGCCTGACCGTAGATGTCCAGGGGACCATCGTGAAGCGGCGTACCTGTTAAGCCTAGGCGACGCTTACTTATCTTGTGTAACTTAGCAAAAAATAGAGACTGTTTAGACCCTGGTGCTTTAATGTGGTGCAGCTCATCACCTATTACTACGTCCCAGTTTTTACTAAGCACCCATTCACCTAACTTGCCCCGCCACACCGCCTCGTAATTACATACTAACGCCGTAATAGCTCCGGGCTTGGTGTTCTGCCATGCCTGCTCAGCCAGCGCCGCACGTTTTGATATGGGCTTGCCTGCAGGGAGCAGCGTCACATCCCACGGTAGGGCGGCGTGCTGGGCTATCTGCTCCTCCCACACCGGGACCACGTTAGGCGGACACACTACCAACACTCGTGCATTGCCTTCGGGATACCAGTTTTGGATGATGTTGATAGCTGTCCTTGTTTTACCGCTGCCCATCCACATATCGAGCAACACTGCTGGCAAGTCCTTGGCCCACCAGTACGCCCTGCGCTGGTGAAGCCAGTCGTCACCATTACATATCGGAGGATTCGGCAGGTCTGTGGCTTCTTTGATAGGTGCGGCTTGCTCGTAAGGGTCTCCCTCATCGAGCATCTGCATGAGGTCCTCGCTCAGACCTATCGGACCAGGCAAAGACTCCATAATTTCAGCAAGAGTGCGGTGTGAACGTGGGTAATGCCACGCCTTGTTACGCTTATCCCACCTTCCGCCTGTTATTGATTTCATGGTGTCCTTGTATTCGTAGGGCGTGCGTACGTAGATACGTTGCCCTTCGGTCCAAGCATGTATGGTCATGACCCATTCTCCAACAGTTCCCGCAGCCTCTGTTCCTGCCACTCTATCTCGTCGTTGATTGCTCGCTCGATAGAGTCACGAATGATCTTCCATGGCAGTATATTCTTTTCTGGTCGAATAATTCTTGCGATAGCTGCAAACTCATTAGCATCTCGTGCGGCGCTTACCGTACTGTACAAGTCTGCATGAACTGATGATTTTACTGCCGTCAACACCTCAAACACCGCTATGCTCGACGGCCGTGTGGGCAGGTGCCTGCGCATTGCTTCAACTTCGGCCTTGGTAGCTTCTCCTTTTGCATATTGTCTAGTCGTTTTTATCACGTTGTGAGGACTGTAGTCGCCCGGGTGCTCGTGCTCGTAGACATGAAGCACGTGCTCAGCATAGTCGCATGCCAGCAGGTGCCCGAACTGCTCAGCACCAGGGCAAGCACGTACCGCCCATATGGCGTCGTCTAAGCCACATATGTCGAGGATCTTGAGTAGTGTGATCGGTGTGTCCTCGCCGTATTTTTTTACCCCCCCAAGTGCCTTTGCAAGGTATTTGTACCTCTTTTTACAGGCTCCCATCTCGTGCAGAAGCCTGAAACTAGTCGTTGGCATCATTATTTGCCCACCCCCCTCTATATTTGCATCCCATCTGGGTATTTCGTACTAAGTGGCCTGTAGTCTGGCTCCGCCACCTTTTTGCAATGCGGGCACTTCATGGTCGGGATCACATTGTTGTGGAAATACGTATCGTCGTACCCAGACCCCTCATACATGAACCCACAATGCTCGCACTCATAAATTGCCCTGAAGTCCCTACGGTGTTGGCTTATTATTTCTTTAATACGCATTACTCGTCTACCTCCTGTTCTAATTTGGCCAATTGAAGTTTTGCTTTTGTGATTTTATCTATCGCTTTACAAGCTCCTCGTTGCGTCCCAAGCCTATAGCATGCTAAAAGATTACTTTGGCCTTCAATAATCTGTTTCAATACTTTACATTTCCCACAATCATGCATTTATTCCCTCCTCCTTTTCCTTCAATTCAGCTCTAAGGTTTAACACCAACTCATCAAGGCATTCGATAATCTCGATAGCCTCTTTCAATGCCTTCCTAAGGTCCTCGTTTATCTCCCTGACATTTTCAATAGCTTCGATGGCAATATCAATGTCTGGACAAGAATAAGCAGGTCCTTCGGGAGTCCATTCTCCAAGTGCCTTAATCCAATATCCTCCCACTATTCTCCCTCCTTTCCGTCATCAAGCTCCCTATACGCAAGCTCCAGCAGACAGTACCCGATTATGTCCCGGATCGTGTCCTCCACGCTCTCGTTTATCTGCGGCTCATGTCCCTGTAACAGGTTGGTCAACCTGTAGTACTTGTCTCCCAACCGTGCTCCGAACGACATCGGCCCCCACTCGCTCCGGAGCCTGAAATACGAGTTCCCATAGTCAGAGTTTTTGCGGCTGACCATGTCGGCCATGCCAAAGGCTATGCGGTGAAATACATCGTTCATTCACTACTCCTCCCCTTAATTATTTTTATTTCTTGTAACCATATCCTCGTATTCCAATTCTCTAATTGTTTTCAACATAGGCTCATGCTCTTTATTTACCTCACACCATGTGTTAAAAATGTCTCTCAGTAAAGCACGACAGTCGTGCTCCGTAAAAATCCTTGCGGCATAATCACTATTGATCGAAACGCTCATCATTCTGTCTAACAATAAGTCTAACTTTAAAACCATTTTTTTAAGTTCATCTACGCTTATGCTAGACATTATTTCCTCCTCCTCCTTATCTTCCATCTCAGCAATGAGTTTTCGTATGTTTCGTTTCGCTTTGATGCGCATCTGCGCATCACGCTTGTTACTGTACTGTGAAATTTCACTCCATGTTACCGTTTCCAATGCTTCAAGAGCGTCTAAAAGCACCGGCTTGATGACGTTATCCCAGTCTCTTTTTGGTATCATGTCCTTCATCCTCCCTCCGCAATTCATCCTCAAGCTCAATGAGCTCGTTCACCATGACCGGGACGTAATTATCGCTGTCAGCTATGGCTTCATAAGCCTTGCAAGGTTCATCGTCGTCTGCGTCCATCGGCCATGAGTAGTAGTCACACCACCCGCTCAGCGCGTCCCGCCAGTGTATGCATGAGCCACAGTGCTTAACCATTATTTATACCTCCCGCTTGCTTTAACAAACAAATCAAAGACCTCCAAAAATTCCATCGCCTTTTCGGTTGAGCGAAAGTACGCCAGTGGGGTCAAGATGTTACCTTTCATGACGTAAAGACACGGTTGCTTTCGATCAGGCATCTGTGTCACACCAATTCCTATTCTTTCTCCACTGCCAATTCGTGTAACCCAGCAGTGAAAGTCAGACATCACTCGTCACCATCCTCCAACCGATAATTCCCATCCACCTCACCAGCGGCCACAATACGAGCCCACCTACCATGCTCCGGACAGCCAGGATCGTTCGGGCCGCTGTATACGTACTCGCATTCCCACATTGTGCGCTGACACGGGAAGCCCCAAAACTCCTCAGTGTCGACGCACTCCCTCAGGTAACTACATTCGCTACATATGGCTTCGTTGATTTCATACAAGTGCATGATCACCACCTACACTTTCCCTTCGTTAGAAAATCAAAAAGTATCATTGTTACAGGGGTACCAACAAACAATGCTAGAGTCCAGCTTAAAAGGGTTTGTAAAAAACTTACTCCCATCAAGTGGCATGTCAGAAAATCTATTAACCCAAAAGTAGGTAGCCAAAAAGTGAATACCATAAAATAAACTCCTTCACTTCTCCAGGCCAAATACCAACTTGCCGGAAAAGCCAAAATTGCGATTGTGACAGCCGCTGCGTATTTGAACAACTTCATTTACATTTCTCCTTCCACACGCTCATGAATCCTTTGAAGGTTACCCAACGCTACAGCGAAGTCAAATGGCAACGATAAGTTCTTCGGCAACAGGTTGAAGACTTCCGCTACAGCGTTGCGGTACTCGTGGTAATGAAACGAATTCTTTTCAAGCCGTCTGATGTCTTCCAGCGAAAGTTCGTCAAGTTTATTGACAGTATTCATTGCTTACCCTCCTCAAGCGTTTTGCCTGATGCCGACGGCGTAGGTTCTGCATAGGGATCGTAATGATCAGATTGCCGTCCATCACTTGTTACCTCCTTTTTCTATATCGTTGCGAATGGCTGCGGCCAGGAGCTCCTGACTGAAGGGCACAGCCTGCCCGCCGTCGACATACAAGTCCACCGTCTGATATGTAAAACCGTTACCTTTGTTCAAACTAATGACGTCTAATTCGTTATCGTCAGTGTCAATAGTATCCACAGAGAGACAACACTTCTCTGTTTCACCATGTGTGTGTGCGGATACTATAATTAACGGCTGGCCTTCAGTTTGAAATCTGTACGGGAGGAACTTGCTACCTTGCGAGACCATCTTATTAACAGCCTCGGTCTTCAGAGCTTGAAGACGCTCGATCGCCTGATCCAGGTCCTCAAGACTTGAAAACCCGAGACACAAGTGATCGGTCAGCCATGTCGAGACTTGCGTGACTCCCCTGTCATCACCTATCACGCTATGTACCGGTCGCCCAATTCCGCCTGTCTCTACAGTGTAATGAATATTTATTCTCATTACCTTTCCCCTCCTTAAAGTTTCCACCACTTATGCTCTGGACCGTACCAGTCCGGGGCGCCGTTGATGACGTCGAATCTCTCTAGGTATGACTCTGGAGATTCGTTAATTACTTCGATGTCTTCAGCTAACGAACCCTCTAAATACTGGTCGACAAATCGCTCCCCATATCCGTTCTCGTAAAAATGCAGAACAGATATAGAGCCGTGAGGATTCATGGCGACGAAAGTTTCTTCGCCGTACCTCTCATATTTGATGGAAGCCCATATCTCCCAGCCTTTTTTAACCAACCTTTCTTCTCGTTTCATACCTTCCCCCTCCTTTTAGTGTCTGGACTTAGTGTAAGGGCTTTTTGGCCTTACGGTCAATAGGCCCAAAACCCCATCAAATATTCAAAACTACGGGCCTTCAGGTCCTGGTCCGCCGCCGTCCGCCTCGTGACGGCCAGGGCTTGCTGTAAAAACCAGCAAGCGGCTATGTGATGAAAGGGGCGGACGTATGCCGCCCCTGTGTGATAATGCTATTGTGCCTCAACCAATGAGCGATAATGGTCCGCTGCTATCTCGTACAGAATCCAATAGGCCAACCGAGTTATCACATCATCAATAGTTTCGTCTCTGCTAATTCTGTCTCCCTCGGTGTCCGTCAAGCTGTCGTGGGCTCTCTCAAAAACTTCAGGATCCAGGACCCTTGCCTCCAGTACTGTGTCGTAGGCTTGGGCCGTATAAATCACGTGCTCAGACCCATCGACGCTCTCATGAATGTATTCGAGCGCCGCTTCTTCGTCGTTGCCGTATTCTTCCCACGCCTCTCTCGCTATTTCAACTGCCGCTTCGTCCCACTTCATTTTATTTTCCCCTCCTTTGACTTCGTATATTGGGACCAGGTAAACCCTTCCTTGGTCCGCCTCATCATCCCATG
>NPIG01001306.1_pt2 | contig 13375 bp, 7 predicted proteins | sample 8637441 | NCBI WGS metagenome assembly NPIG01 (sample SAMN07420675, study PRJNA396082) | bioreactor metagenome | isolation source: sample BR6 brine-fed electro-methanogenic bioreactor BR | place: Japan: Kochi | collected 2016-06-14 | reverse complement strand
CCGTCGGGGTACGCGTGGCTCACATGCGACATCACGATGCCGCGCGCCCCTTCGCGCGCCGCCTGCTCCGACAGGGCGCCATGCAGCGCGGCCGTCGCCGCCCCGTGCAAGTGCGTCAGGTTCGACCAGCGTGTGCAGGTCTCCAGGGTATCGACGCCGAGGCCGCGCTCCATCATGGGGTCGCGCAGATACGGCGTCTCGAAGCGGCCCTCATACCAGGACTCGCCCAGGCTCTCCCCCATGTGCATGCCGCCCATCCCCTCGATGAGCGCGCGGCTCCGGTGCAGCGCCTGCGCCACCTCGTCCCGCGCGCCCTCCAAACCCACCAGCATGATGCAGAACCGCATCGACGCGTCCGGTTCCTCCCCGCCCAGGTGCAGCGCGGTGTAGAAACGCGTCTCGTCCTCGTCGGACAGCCGAATCATGGCCGTCGGCACGCGCTGCTGCATCAGCGACCGCGCCGCCGCCACCCCCGAAGCGAAATCGGCGAACATGTAGCCCCGGTAGTCTTTCACCTCCGGCACGGGATGCACCTTGAACACCGCGTCGGTGATGACCCCGAGCACCCCCTCCGAACCCGCAACCAGGTCGCGCAGGTGCGGACCGGCCGCCGTGCCGGGGAAATCCTCCACGCGCCACAGGCCCAGCGGCGTCGCCACCGTGGCCGAAACGAACCATTCCTCCGCCTTGCCGTACCGGTTGGACTGGTGGCCCGCCCCGCGCGGGGCAATCCAGCCGCCCAGGGTGGAGAATTCAAAGGATTGCGGGTAATGCCCGAGTGTGTAGCCGCGCGCCTGCAGCGCCGCCTCGAGCGCGGGCCCGTAGATGCCCGCCTCCGCGCGCGCCAGCAGGGATTCCTCGTCGATATCGATCAGTCTGTCCATCAGCGTGAGGTCCAGCGTGACCACCGCACGCTGTCCCGCGCCCTGCACCGCGTTGACCCCGCCGACAACGGTCGAACCCCCGCCGAACGGCACAAGCGCGATGCGCTCCGCAACCGCGTACTCGACCAGCGCCTGGCACTCCTCCGCGGAAGCGGGATACACCACCGCGTCCGGCGCCACCTCCAGCAGGCCCGCGCGCAAGTAGAGCAGGTCGTGATAGCTGCGGCCCCGCGCATGGAAAGCCCGCTCGAAATCGTCCGTCTTGACGCGTTCTTGCGCGGTCATCCCGCACAACGCTTCCAGCCGGGCGCTGTCGAGCCGGGATTCGGGCAACGCGATATCGGCCAGGTCCGCCGCCGGCGTGTCGGGCAGGCACTCGAGCCCGAGCGTACGGCCGATCCAGGCCCAAAGCTTGTCCGGGTGGTCACCCAGAACGTTCGGCGCGTCCACCCAACCCCAACCGTTCCAACGCAGTTTCGCGCGTTCAATGGTCATGATGTCTCCCACCGGCGGAAAAGCAAACACACACAAGCAAGAAAAGGCATTATAGCATCGGCTCGGGTCAGCCGCGCAGGCGCACGACCCTCGGTACCAGTTCGAAGGAAGCGGGCAGGCGGCCGGGCGCTTCGCCGTCCACATCAAGCAGCACGTCACTCGCCCCGTCCGCCGGCTCGGCGGTCACGCGCGTGCCGGTCAGCGCGGTCACCTCGTCGAAATCCAGGTGCGCCCCCTTGTAGATGGAGCCGGAACGCATGAACAGGCGCAGATTGCCGACGTCGGTCACCAGGATGATGTCGAACAGGCCGTCATCGGGCCGCGCGTTGGGGGCCAGATGCATGCCGCCCCCGAAGTAGCAGCCGTTGCACACGGCCGCCAGATTGATGTTCAGCACCTCATCGAAATATTCGTCGATGCGCAGGCGCACCGGTTGGTTCCGGTAGTTGAACAGCGCCTTGGTCATCCCCCATTTGAACGCGAACTTGCCGCCGAAGCGCTTGGCGAAATGCAGCTCGTTCACCGCCTTGTCGGTAAAACCGCTTATGCCGAAGCTCGCGATGTTCGCGAAGTAACGCACCGCGTCGCGGCCCTCGTGGTCCACGAAACGCAGCCTGCCCAGGTCGATAGTCCGAAGCTCCGCGGTGCGCAGCCGCGCTATCTGTTCCTCGAGCTTTTTCGGGATGCCGAAGGTCTTGCGGAAGTCGCCCCCTGTGCCGCTCGTCAGGACCGCGTACACCGCCTCGGGGTTGATCGGCTGGTCCCCCTCGAAGAAGCCGTTCACCACCTCGTTGCCCGTGCCGTCGCCGCCGACCGCGATGACCTGTTCCGCACCGTTGTGCAGGGCCTGCCGCGTGAGATGGGTGGCGTCCAGCGGGCCCGTCGTGAACATAGAATCGACCTTGCCGACCGCCTGCTCCAGCAGACGTTGTATGTCCGGCCACCGGGCCCCCGTGCGCCCGTCCGCCGCATTCGGATTCACTATCGCCGTGCTTCGCATCCCGTCTTCCGTCACTGCGCCGCCGCAATGGGCCGGCTGTCCTCATCCGTGTCCGTGCATGGCCTGAAATGCGCTTCCACCTGCGCAAGCTGCGCCTGCCGTTCCTCGTCCGTCCAGTGCAGTTCCCGCGCCATCAGCGCGGCCACCTGCGCAAGCGTCTCATCGGAGGGCCGCCCGAGCGTGCCCAGGCCGCTCCGCCGGAAGAGCACGTCTTCGAGCGTCAGCGCCATCTCCTCCCGAACCGCGTAGACAACCTGCGCGGCGATATCGGGGAATTCGTCGGAAATCACGCGGGTGAGACGCTCGTCTTCCTCGGCGACCGTGAAGAGGTCGTCGATGCGGCTCCCGTAGTTCTTCGTGAGATTCTCGATGATGAACTCCGGCATCGAACTGTATTTCACATAGGAACGGCCCAGGAAATCGCGGTACGGGCCCACGTCCCCGCCGTAGGTCGGCGTGAAGTCCGTGGTGCAAGGCTTCTCCGGTTTCTCGAGCTTCTCCATCAGCAAATCGACTATCTGTTCCGCAAGACTGCGCGATGTGGTCCACTTGCCGCCGATGGCGGTGATCATGCCCCATACCCCCGTCTCCCGTTCATGGTCCACGATCTCCGCAGCCCGGCTCGCATTGTAGGAATCCGCTCCCTCCTCCTCTTCACCGCCCTCGAGTTCACTGGTCGTGGTGTCCACTATCGGCCGCAAGCCCCCGTAGAAGTGCAGCACATCGCTGCGCTGCAAATTGGAGACCGGATAGCCTTTGCGAATCAGTGCCACGAAATCACTGATTTCCTGCTCCGTCACGCAGAAGTCGTCGGGATGCCCTTCGTAGACCGTGTCCGTCGTGCCAATCAGCGAATGTCCGCGCCACGGCAGGATGAAGAAATGCCCTTCGTCCGTCGGCACGGCCAGGCCGTGGCCGTTGGTCAGGTCCCGCGTGATGATGTGAATGCCCTTCGAACGAATCAGGTTCCGTGAGGCGCCGTTGCCGCTCACCTGCGCCATCAGTATGTCGGCCCACGGCCCCGCGGCATTCACCGTCACATGGCCGCGTATGGTGAATTCAAAGCCGCCACGGCGCCGGTCGCGCACGCGCACCCCGACCACCCGGTCGCCGTCGCGCTCGAAGCCCAGCGCCTCCACGTAGTTCGCCACGCTGGCGCCGCAGGAGGCCGCGTCGAGAATGCACTCGAGCGCAAGCCGCTCGGGCGAGTACATCTGGTAGTCGTAGAAAATCGCCGCGCCGGTAAGGTGCTCCGATTCTATGCCCGGCTCGAGCGCAATGGCCTCGTCGCGGCTCAAGGTCCGGTGCGACGGAATCGACTTGCGCGGGTCGTCGAGCCGGTTGCGGTCGTAGGCAAGCCAGTCGTAGGCCGTCAGCGCCAGCCCCATCTTCAACCGCCCGCTGAGGCGCCCGCCCGACAACGGCATCAGAAAGGTCAGCGGGTCGATGAGATGCGGCGCGATATTCGACCACACCCGCCGTTCCCGCAGCGATTCCCGCACCAGACCCAGCTCGAGGTTCTGCAGATAGCGCAGGCCCCCGTGAATCAGCTTGCTCGACGCAGCGCTCGTGGCGCTCGCGAAATCGCCCTTCTCCACCAGCGCCACATTCAACCCGCGCAGTGCCGCGTCACGGGCGATGCACGCCCCCGTGATGCCCCCGCCCACAATGATGACATCATACGTGCGCGATGTCATCGCATAAAGGTCACGTTTCATTCTTTCTGCCTCGGCCCGCCCGGGCCCGCCGCCCTCCGCGCGTGCCACGCGCCATACCGCCCTGCCCATCGGCGGCTCCATAGGCTCTCTATAACACGAACCCCCTCAGGCGGACAAGAACGCCGCCGTTCAGGGCCCTGCCGCGGGCGCCCCGGGCGCGTGTTCGCGGTAGTACAGGGCCTCGCGCCCCGAAAGCGCGCCCTGCTCGATCAGCCGCTTGATCTCCAGGGCATCTATCTCACGCACCTGGCCCGCACCGCCGCCCGAAGGCAGGAACCCGGCCTCTCCACCATCTTCCACCACCCCGGACAGTGTCAGGGCCACAAACACGACAGCCATCGTAAGTGCTGCGCCTATAAAGAGATATTCATTTCTTTCCATGCCGGCACCTGTCGCAGCGTATGCAGTCGAGTTCCCGCGTGTTGCGCACCCCGAGGTCGCAGAACCGGGGACGGGGCTCCGGACTCAGCCCGCGCAGAAGCCGGACCCGGTTCAGCAACGACAGGAACGCCCCCGCCGGACACAGGTTGCGGCACCAGAAGCGGCGAAAGAAGAAAGCGAGCGCCACCATCGACAGCCCGAAGACAAACGCGGTTTCTTCGCGGAGTGTACTGAAGAACGTAATCAGCGGGTCGGCGGAGAGAACCGCCTGCTCCCGGCTCAGCGAAAACGCCAGAACCAGAATGAACAGCAACACGTACTTGCGCGCGCGCCCGTAGCGCCAGCCGCGCTTCGAGGGGTCCAGGTCGAGCCGATGCGGCCGCAGGTCGCCGGCCAGTTCCTGCAACGCGCCGAAGGGACACACGTAACCGCAGTAGAAGTTGCCGAAAAGCAGCACCGACACCGGCAGAACCGCCAGAAGCAGGAAGGCGGGGCTGGCCGATACCGGCGGCCAGTGGCCGGACAACAGGCTGAAGACCTGCTGCGTCGAAAACTGCAGGTTGTGCCGGAAACCGAGCACCAGAAGCGCCGCCAGAAGAAAACCCCGGCGCAGCCAGCGGTTGGGATAGAACCGCTGCACCGCCGCGCCAAGCAGAAAGGCGGTCAACCAGAAGAACCCCGCTCCCGGGCCGGCCGAAGAGTTATTGCCGGGACGCGGCGCCGCCTTCTCCGCGCCAAGCGCCGTTTCCGCGAAGCGCGGCCCCGCTTCCCGAAGCGTGCGCAGCACCGCCTCCGAGGTCAACGTCGCGCCGGAAAGCGCGTCCACTTCCACCAGCGGGGACGCGTCGAAGATGTTCATCCCGAGCAGTTGCCCGAACCATTCGCGCACTTCCTCGAGATAGCCCGGCGTCTCGTTTGATTGCAGAACGCGCAGGCCCAACAGTTCACCCGAAGGACGCGCCGCCACCGCCAGGAACAGGGGGCCGCCGTATCCAAAGATACCGGACACGAGCGGTTCGCTCGGAAACGCCATGCAGCCCGCTGCTTCCCCCTCGTCCGCCACAAAATATTTCAGTGTTTCGCCGGAATCGAGCAGCGCGGTTTCCGGAACCGGTGTGGCGTCCCCGCAAAGTGCCTGCGCGGCCTCTCTGAAATCCGCCGCGCCGTCACTTCCCGCGGCGCGCGCCGCCAGATTCGAGGCAATCAACGCCACCGCCCCCACGCCGAATAGAACGTACCCCGCCGGGCGAACCGCGCGCTCAAACAGGTCCCCCGCCGCCTCGCGCCGCCGTCCAAGCAGTGTGTGGGGCAGATTCACCGCCATCACGAGCGCCAGAAGCATCAGTGCCGTGTCGCGCCCAAGCACCGGCAGCAGGAAGATCCCGGTCACCGCCGCGCCGAGAGCCGCCCCCAGATGGTCCAGCGCCTCCAGCGCGGCGCCCGCCCTCGCGGCGTCGCGCCGCGCCCACTGCATGCGATGCGCCGCCAGGGGGAAACACGCGCCCGTGGCGAAACCCACCAGACCGAAGGGCGCTGCCAGCAACCAAGCCGGCTGCTGATGCGCCCCCGCGGCCACAACCGCCACCACCGCGACGTTCGCGACGACCATCAGCGGCAGCAGCCAGGGCGGCTCACTGCGCAGCCAGCCCAGCAGACGCTCACTGCAAAAACCCCCGCCAAACGAACCCGCCATGAAGAGCGCGGAAACCAGGCCCACGTGCAGGTAAAGCGACCCGTGCCGCACCTGGTAGACGAACATCAGCACGATGCTCAGCGCCATCGCCGCCAGACCCATCGAGAACACGAGGAAACCCGCGTCGAACATGCCGCCGCCGCGCACGTCGCGCGGGGTCTGCCACAGGTACACTGCCCGCAGCAGCCCGGCCAGCAGCAGCGCGCTCAGCGCCGCCCACCAGCCCACCGCAGGCAACAGCGCCGCCGCCTGGCCGCCCACGCTGAATCCCATCTGGTGCAACGCGAACAACAGCGTGAAGTACAGCGCCCGCGGGTGACCGTCGGTGTTGTGCAGCAATTCCGGGTCCACGGCCGCCAGCGCCTGGTTATACCGTTCCCGCTGGAACGCAATGCGGTCCGGCGGGTACAGGGCGGGCACCGCGGCGGGCGGAAACACGGCCGCCGCGCCCGGAACACTCGCGAACCGGTCACGCAGTTCCGCGGGCGCTTCACTCAACCGCGCCCCCGGCCCCGCCAGCAGCCAGGTCTCTTCGCCCGGCTTCAATGCCGCGGGCCCCAATACGCTGGTGAACGTGGCCATGGTCGACGCGCCGAGGTTCGCCAGCTCCCCGCCCAGGTAGTTTGCGGCGCCGGACAGCCGCAACGCCGCAACGCCGTCATGCGCGAGACTGGCGCGCACCAACCGGAAGAATTCCCCGGTGAAATACCGGTTCATCACCAGGGTCGTGGCCGCAGGCAAGTGCAGCACTATGAGGTCGTACGCGCCCGGATGCGCCGCCAGCCACGCGCGTGCCTCTGCATCCGGTATCTCGATGGCGTCCCATGCCTCGTGAAAACGTGCCGGCAACACCCGGGCAAGCACCGGCGGCATGCCCGGGTCGGGGTGCAGCCAGGTCACACGCGCGGCCTGCGGCAAGCGCTTGTACGCCAGGGCCGCCGACAGGCCGCCCGGGCCCACAACCAGAATATTCCGGGCATTCGGATGCTGCGCAAGCGTCAGCGCCGCCACCCCGCCCCCATGCTCCACGCCGGGCAGCGTCTCCGAAACACCCCCGCCCGAGACCACCATGAACTGGCCCTCCCGCGAACCGTACAGGTACTCGGTCTGCGCGGTGGCGAAACGCCCTCCGTACGCCTCCACCGGCAGCAGGCGCGACCATTGCGCGCGCGCGTCCGCTTCCTCCCAGCGTCCGCCCAGGTTCAACGCGAACCCGAGCGTGACCAGAAGCACCGGCGCCATGCGGAGCCGCCGCGCGGGCCACGCCGGCAGCACGCCCAGCGCAAGCACCCAGGCCGCGCCCAGCAGTACCGTTTGCGCCGGCACCGACCCGCTCAGCAACAGCACGGTGAACACGCCCCCGGCCGACGCGCCGAGCGTCTCAAGAATGTAGACCCGCGCAACCGGCAAGGCCCCGCGCCGGCCGGACCGCGCCGTGGTCTGTGCCCGCCAAGCGCAGGCCAGTGTGAAAAGCGCGCCCGTGACCACGCTCACCGGCGCGTTCGTCACCAGTGAAAGCGCGAACATCCGGCCGTAGGGGAAAACCTCATAGGAAGCCACGCCGGCAAGCGCGCGAGAATGCGAAATCAGCACGTGCGAAATCGCGTAGGCGGGCACGTAGAACAAGGCGAGCAGAGGCAGGTGGGAACTCAACAGCGGGCGCGCGAAACGCGCCCCCAGCGCGCCCACCGCCACCCAGATGAACCACGCCCCGAAAAAACAGCCCAAGCCGAGCTCGTTGCCCTCGAAGGCAACCAGAAACTCGCGAAACAGCAGCGTTTGCGCCGTAAGCGCAAAGAAGCCGAGTGCGAAAATCAGCGGCCCGCCGCGTTGTTTCACGCCGTGTCTTCCTCGCCAAACACCTCCGCCTCAAAAACCGTGAAGCGCGCTCCCTCGCGCCAGGCGTCCTCAGGAAGCCCGGCCTTCACGGCCAGATGCGAGAGCATGGTTGCGCGGTCCCAGCCCTGTTCTGGCGCCACCTGCGGCAGGAACACCGCGCGCCGGTCCCCTTTCGAAAGCACCACCCCGTGACGGCCCACTTCTATGGACTCGTACGAATCCACCGGTGTTTGCGGCGTCAACGCGGAAATCTCGATGTCTGTGACGGGCAGTTCCTCCGCGGTCATTGCCGGAAATCGCGGGTCGTTGAGCGCCGCGTTGATGGCGTTGCGCATCACCGATTCGTAAAGCGAATGCGCGGGGAATATATCGCCGATGCAGCCCCGCAGGCGCCCCGCCTGCCGCAGCGTGACAAACGCGCCCCGGACTTCGCGCATGGCCGGGGTGACCGTGACCCCCAGTTCCGAAACCTCGGGAACGCGCCGCTCCTGAAGCGCGAGAGTAAGCGTCTCCCGAGCCAGGCGGAGCAGTGCCGCCCGTTCCGATTCCGTCAGGCCCGCGGCCGGGGCCGGCGCGCCCGCTTCGCCGGGCGGCGGCCAGGAGCCGGTGAACGCCACGCTCGCATAGCTCACGGAGTTGCTGTAATCGCCTGTCAGCGCGCCCGATGTCGTGTATTCCAGCACGTGCGCCTCCGAACCTGCCGGCAGCATCGCCAGCAGCACGGACACCGGGCACCGGCCGCACACTGTGGCCCCCGTCTCCGCGATATAGTCCAGAAACGCGTCCGGGTCCTTGTCCACAATCAGGCGCAAAGCGCCCTCGTCGAGCTTGCGCAGGTTCTCCGGCACGTTCTCGCGGAACGGCACATACTGGAACCGCGGCCCGTAGTGCGTGAAGTCGGTGCTGGCCACCACCAGCGTCTGCGGGTCAATCAGTTCGGCCAGTGCCCGCCCCATGGCGCGCGCCGTTTCCCTGTCCAGCTGACCGACCACAATCGGGACCAGCTTGAAATCACCCAGCGCGTATTGCAGCAGCGGCACCTCGATTTGCACGCTGTGCTCTTGGGTGTGCGCGGCGGCCACCGTGCGGAAGAAAGGCCGCTGCTTCAGCGCGGCGATAAACTCCGTGTCAAGCGGCGACTCGCCAAGCGGCGTGGCGTAGTGGGTCAGGTCCGGCACGCTCGCCGCGTTCCGCATGGCCACCCCGTGCGAGGGGCCGAGCACCACCACCCGCTTGTAGGACTTCCCGAGCACCTGCTTGATGCCGTGCGCGGCGGTCTGGCCCGAATACCGATATCCCGCGTGCGGGAGAATCAGGGCAAGCACCTCGTCCAGCGCGGGCCCCTCCACACGTTCAACGTAGGCCGCCAACTCGCTTCGCAGCGCCGCCGGGTCGTCTGTATACCATTGGCCCGCCAGCGGCGAGTCCAGCACCTTCCTGCTCATCTCGGTCTCCTTTGGTTCTTGCGGCGCCGCCACCGGCGCCTGGGTCGGCGGGGATGACCCCGTCCCGGCGGCCCGGGGCGGTTCCGGCGCGTCCGCCGCCTTCGGCCCGCAACCGGGGCCAAGCGCCAGAATCGACACTGCCACCGCCGCCAGAAACAGCGGTGCAACGCCTCCCGCCTGCCTGCACATGCCGTGCCGCCCCATCAGCCTGCCCACCTTCCGGGCCGTTCGACGTCCCTTCCGTCGAGCCCGCGCACGGCGCCGGGATACGCCCCGCCCGCCACCGCGCCGCCCCGCCACACCTTTGCCGCGACGCGGCGCGCCGGCGCCAGCAGTGCCGCCGCACCGGATGCGAGCACGCCAAGAAATGTGCGCCGTCTCATNNCAGCGCGTGTCCTCGCCGCCCTCCGCCAGTAGGTTGCCCAGGTACACGTGGTGCAGCCCTTCCGCCTCCGCAATCTGCCGGGCCCGCGCCAGCGTTTCCGCCGGGGTCGGCGGCAGGTTCTTCATGCGGTAGTGCGGGAAGAACCGCGAAAAGTGCAGCGGCGTTTCCCGGCCCAGGTTCTGCGCCTGCCACCGGCACAGCGCCGCCAGGTCCTCATCGCTGTCGTTCAACGTCGGGATTATCAGGTTCGTCACCTCCACCAGCACCCCCATCGCCTTCGCGCGCGTCAGCGTGTCGAGCACCGGCTTCAGGGTGGCGCCGCAGTTCTCACGGTAAAACTTGTCGCTGAACGCCTTCAAGTCAATGTTTGCCGCGTCCACGTGCCGGTACAGCGTCTCCATCGGCGCGGGGCTGATGTAGCCCGCCGTCACCAGCACATTGCGCAGCCCGGCCTCCTGCGCGCGACGGCAGCTGTCCAGCGCGTACTCGTAATAGACCGACGGCTCGGTGTACGTGTAGGCGATGCTACGGCACCGGTGCTCCCGCGCCAGCGCCACCAGTTCCGCCGGGGGCAATGCGTGCGCCGGCACCTCTTCCGGGTTCGCCTGGGAAATCTCCCAGTTCTGACAGTTCTTGCAGTGCAGATTGCAGCCCGCCGTCGCTATCGAGAAGATGGGGGTGCCCGGAAGAAAATGGAACAGCGGTTTCTTCTCCACCGGGTCGATGTGAACCGCGCAGGGAAACCCGTACGTGAGCGCGGTCAGGCGGCCGTCCAGATTGGCGCGTATGCGGCATTCGCCGGTCTGGCCGGGCGCGATTACGCACCCTTTCGGGCACAATTCACACTGCAAGGTCATGGTGTCTGGTTCCTGCCTGTGTACACATTCATTGTGCGGCATTGCGGAGAGGGCGTCAAGGGAACCCCGCCGCCCTCCTGTTTCAACGCGGGTCAGCGGGAATAGGTGAACAGGGCCGTCACAAGTATCGCGAGCCCGCAGAACAGCTTGGCGAGCAGGCCCGCCACTTTGCCCAGTGTCGCACCGATGCCCGTCCACATCGCCTGCCCGAATTCGCGCTCCTCGCGGATGTACTCGTAGAGCGCCGCCGCCACGAAAGCGCCCAGGCACGCCCCGATCAGCGTGCCCACAAGCGGGAACCACGGCGTGCCCACGATGCCCCCCACAACCACCCCCACCACCGCCGCCACGATCGAGCCCTTGCTGCCGCCGAAGCGCCGCGCGCCAAGCCCCGCAAACACCTGCTCGAACACCTCCCCCGCCACCGCGAATCCGGCCATCAACACCAGCGCCCACCAGGCGAAAGCGTCAAACCCCGTTACCGCCCAGAGCACACCCAGCGCGGCCAGAATAATCCAGTTGCCGAAAAGCCCGACCAGGTCGAGGGCCAGACCCGCGATGATGGCCAGCGCGAAAACGGACCATCCCAATATGGCGAGAAAAGTGTCCAATGCATCTGCTCCCGGCGCTTTGCGCCCTGCTCCGATCAAAGCAGAATGGGCGCCGCCGTGTCCAATATGCTAGAATCCCTCCGGTGCAGCACCTGCGCCCCGCAGCGCGCCGTTCCGCGCGCGCCCGTTGAACTCCGACCAGGGAAGTGCCTCATGAAAGCCACTTTGGACTGCCTCGAATGCTTTGTGCGCCAGGCCCTGCGCGACGCCCGGCGCGCCACCGACGACCCCGAGACCCAGCGGAGCATCATCAATGAGGTCGCCCGGCTCGTGCCGCGCGCCGACCTCGGCCAGTCCCCCGCCGCCCTCTCGCTGGCCGCCTATGAAACCGTCTCCCGGTTGAGCGGCGTGCCGGACCCCTTCGCACAGGTCAAGCGCGAGCAGAACGAGATGGCTCTCGAACTCGAAGACGAACTGCGCGAAAGGGTGCGGAACAGCGCCGACCCGCTGGACACGGCACTGCACATCGCGGCCGCGGGAAACATCATCGACCTCGGCATCCTGGCCGACGAGGAAATCGATGTGCATACCGCCGTCGAAGACGCCATGCGCCAGCGATTCGCCGTCGACCACACCCGCGCGTTCAGGAAGGCCCTCGAAATGTGCGACGACCTGCTGTTCCTCTGCGACAACAGCGGCGAAATCGTCTTCGATAAGATTCTCATCGAAGAACTGGTGCGGCACACCCGCGTGACGGCGGTGGTGAAAGCCGCGCCCATCCTCAACGACGCCACCCATGAAGACGCGCGAATGGCCGGGCTCGACAAGGTCTGCGAAGTCATCGACAACGGCGGCGCCTTTATCGGCTCCCCGCTCGAACTCGTGCCCGAATGGTTCCTCGCGCGCATGCGCCAGGCCGGCATCATCCTCGGCAAGGGCCAGGGCAATTACGAGACCGTCGATGACTTCCCCGGCGACGTCTACCTCATCCTCCGCTCAAAATGCCCCGTCGTCGCAGAACACATGGGCGTGCCCCTCGGCCGTGTCGCCATGATTTCCACGCGGGTCCGCGCCACCCGGCAGGTTGACACAGAGGTGGCGGCCCAACAGTCTTGACCCCGAAACACCGAAATCATCGGATGATCGCCGGAACAGAAGTAAAGTGCCGGGACCTCAATACCCCGCCAGCTTCATGCACTTGCGCAGGGTCTTGTTGCTCTCCGCGACCTCCGCAATCATGGCGTCGTTGCCGGCCACGCGGTATTCGATGTGGATTGATACCGGCCCCGCGAATCCGGCCTCGCGCATGATGCGCAGCATGGCCGGCGTGTCGACCACACCCTTGCCCAGGGGCACCCAGTCGGGTTCGCCCTTGTCGCGGTCCTCCCAGATGAAGTCCTTCACCGCCATCATCTTCACATGCGGCGCGAGCGTGCGCGCGGTGATCTGCCAGTCGCCGTAGGCGCCCTCGACGGTCGCGTGCCCGACGTCGAAGTTCGACCCCATGTGCGGCGAACCCACCATCCCGAACAGCGTGTAGAGATCCCACACCGGCGCGCCCACGCGCAGCCAGCCGGAATGGTTGTGGTAGCCGGCGTGCATATCGTGTTGCTCGGCCAATGCCGCGAGCGTGCGCAGTTCCCCGGCGAATTGCTCCAACTGCGCCGGAATGGCGCCGCCCTCCGCGTACTTGTGCCCGCCGATGCGGAAATACCTGATGCCCAGTGCCGACGCCGCCTTGAGAATCGGCTCCGCTTCCGGGTCGTCCCCGCGGGTCAGCCGGGTGGTGATCATGGGCACCTCCAGCCCTTCCGCCCGAATCGCCTCCACGGCGGCGGGGAGGTCCCGCGCGACATTCTCCGGCAACACGTGCCCGCCCGGGCGCACCGTCAGGTCCACCCCGTCCAGCCCGGCGTCCTTGCACGTTCTTGCCAGTTCCCGGTAGTCGAGGAACTGCAGGTGCTTCGAGAACACGCACACCGGCGGGGCTTCCGCCGCCTGTGCCGTCCTGCCCGCAATCGCCGCGGCCGCCGCGGCCGCGCCCGCTGCCAGAAACCCCCGGCGGTTGAGTTGCATCTCCATAGTCACTTCCCTTCCCCGGCCGTCTTCTTCCTGGCAGCCGTCTTC
>NPIG01001333.1_pt1 | contig 13408 bp, 12 predicted proteins | sample 8637441 | NCBI WGS metagenome assembly NPIG01 (sample SAMN07420675, study PRJNA396082) | bioreactor metagenome | isolation source: sample BR6 brine-fed electro-methanogenic bioreactor BR | place: Japan: Kochi | collected 2016-06-14 | reverse complement strand
TGTTCGATGGTGCGTTGATCTCGGTGGGGTTGGAGTCCCGCGCCGCGTTCGAGCTCGCGCACGAGAGCAATCAGACCGTGCTACTGGCCACCGTCTTCATGGTGTTGATCACGCTGGCGTCGATGATCCTGCTCTACCGGGCGCAGAAGCGGCACGTCGTGATGATCCAGAGCTACGAGCGCACGATCGCGCAAACGAATCGGCTGACGGCGCTCGGGCGCCTGGCGTCGGGCCTGGCCCACGAGATTCGCAATCCGCTCAACGCGATCAGCATGGCTGTCCAACGCTTGCAGCGCGAGCAGCCACACCCACTCCTCGACGTGCTACGCGGCGAGATTCCGCGGCTGAACCGTATCGTCGAGGAGTTCTTCAGCTTCGCCCGCACGCGGAAGATGGCGCTCCAGTCGACCGACCTCGTCGCGCTGCTCGAGCCACTCGTCGCGCTCGGGGAAGAGGAGGGGGCGAGCCGCAAGGTTCGCTTCGAGAGCGCCCTGCCCGATGAGCCCGTATTCGTGCGCGCCGACGTCGACAAGATCAAACAGGCGCTTCTCAACCTGATCAAGAACGCGTTCGAGTCGATCGAGGAGCGGGGATGCGTGCGCCTCGAGGTGTGGCGACAAGCTCCGTTCGCCCACGTGACGATCACGGACGACGGGGCAGGGATGCACGAAGAGCAACGCGCCCGCGTTTTTGAGTTCGACTACACCACCAAAGACAAGGGGCTCGGCCTGGGGCTACCGCTCGCCTGGGAGATCGTGCAGTCCCATGGCGGGCGTATCGAGGTCGAGAGCGAGCTCGAGCGTGGAAGCCGCTTCACGGTGTCGCTTCCCCTCGAGGGCTCCGAAGCGGGCCCGGAGCGTTCCGGCGGAGGCGAGGCGTGAAGAGTTTGAGCTTGCTGATCATCGAGGACGGGGCGAGCCAGCGCGAGCTGCTGCGCGGGTTCCTCGCGGGAGAAGGGCACGAGCTGTATGTCGCCGCGGATGGTGCGGAAGGTCTGGCACTCCTCGAGAGCCTCTACGTCGATGTCGTGTTGCTCGACTACAAGATGCCGGGGCTCGATGGTCTCGAGGTGCTCGAGCGCATCCGAAGGCGAAGCCCAGAGACCGACATCGTGATGATGACGGCCCATGGGACGATCGACACTGCGATCCGTGCGCTCAAGCTCGGCGCCGCCGAGTACATCACCAAGCCGGTCGAGCTCGAGGAGCTGCTGATCATCCTCGAGCGCATCGGGGAGCGGCGCACGCTGCGCCGCGAGAACGAGATGCTCCGCGGAGAACTGCGGGCGCGCGGCGTGACGAGCGACGAGCTCACGTACACGAGCGAAGTGATGGAAGAGGTCGTCAGCCTCGCCGGGAGGGTCGCGATCAGCGACGCGAGCGTGCTCATCGAGGGCGAGAGCGGGACGGGCAAGGAGCTGATTGCGCGGCTCATTCACCAGCTCAGCCCGCGCGCGGCGCGCGGTTTGGTCCCGGTCAACTGCATGGCCCTCTCCGAGTCCCTGCTCGAGAGCGAACTCTTCGGTCACGAGCGCGGCGCGTTCACGGGGGCCACGGAGCGCCGCATCGGGCGTTTCGAGGAGGCGGACGGCGGCACCTTGTTCCTCGACGAAGTCGGTGAACTCGCCCCCTCCGTGCAGGTCAAGCTGCTGCGCTTCCTGCAGAGTCGCGAGTTCCAGAGAGTCGGTGGAAACAGGAGCTTGAACTCCGACGTCCGCATCGTGTCCGCGACGAATCGTGCGCTCGAAGAGCTCGTGGGGAGCGGTGCGTTCCGCGAGGACCTGTACTACCGGCTCAACGTCGTCTCGATCAAGATTCCTCCGCTGCGTGACCGTCGCGAGGACCTGCCTGCGCTGCTCGAGCGTTTCCTTGCACACTTCGCGCGGCGCAACCGGCTCCCAGTGCCCACACTGACCGCCGAGGCGCGCGACCTGCTGCTCAAGTACCACTACCCGGGCAACGTGCGGGAGCTCGAGAACATCGTCGAGCGCGCGGTCGTCGTGTCGCGAGACGACACGATCACGCGCCGCGATCTCCCATTCCACTCGGACGAGACGGCCATCTCTTCCGGGAGCTTGCCGAAGGACGGCTCCGAAGTCGTCCCGGTCGGGGAGATTCGCGCGGCCGTCGAGGCACTGGAGCAACGCATGATCCGCGCGGCCCTCGAAGCGACGGATCGTCATCAGACCCGCGCGGCGGAGAAGCTCGGAATCAGTGAGCGCGTTCTCCGCTACAAGCTCAAGAAGTACGGCCTGGGCTCGTGAATCGCGGGGGTCAGCGCGCGCCCTGAACGAAGGACGGGGCGCCCCGAGGGGCGCCCCGCTCCTGTTGTTGCTCCGGACAGGGCTACTGGGTCACGTCGTCTTCCACGCGCTCCTTACCCGCCGCGATGTCGGTGGCGCCGGAGTAGCGTTCCGTCTGCTTCGAGCCCCACGTCTCCGTCGTGGCGTTCCACACGGAGTAGCCGAGCTGCGACGAGGAGTCGATCCACACGGTCCAGAGCTTGTCGGCCGTGTCGTCGGACTGCGCCTCGAGCGCGATCGGGCCCGTGTTGCTCGTCGTGCCGATCGTCGAAGACGTGAAGAAGCTCGGCCAGGGGCCGCTGGAGTCACCACGGCCCGCGCGCAGGGTGGTCGAGGAGCTGCCCTGTTCCTGCCACGCGATCCACGGCTTGGAGTCGTAGACCGTGATCCAGGGCATCGAGGCGTCCGTGCTGGTGCCGGAGACCGCGACTTCGCTACCCCAGCCCTGCGAGGCATCACGGCCGCGATAGAAGATCCGGCCGACGCTTCCGCTGCGGCGCCACGTGACGTAGGTATTGCCGCTGCTGTCGAATGCGAGCCGGGGACAGGTATCGTCCGCGGCATCACTCGTCAGGACGACGGCGGTCTGCCAGACGCCGCTGATCTGTTCGGCCCAGTGGATCTCGTAATCGTTGCCGTCGTGGACCTGCCAGGCTTTCTCGTTGTTACCGGAGTTGGGGTTGGTGGCGGTCATGCCGCACGCCATGACGGCACTCGCCATCAGGAACGTGACCAGCACACAAACCAGGACTTTCGTTCGCATCGCTCTCTCCTTCGCGCCGCAGCGCTGTTGGGACCCCCCGGGGGCCTTGCAAGGGCTCGCCAACAGGCAAGCCGTGTGCCACGGATGCGCGTGGTCACGGCCTGGCGCGATGCTTCGCGCGCCGCTTGAGCTCCCTCTCCAGGGAGGTGCCGCTGGACACCCGCGCAGGACGCGGCAAGGCGGGCAGAGCGGTATCGTTCACGGGCGGACCCGTCGGCGAATCGAGTGCTGCGATGAGGAGAGGGGGGGCGCCGATTTGGTGGCGCGGAGGGAAGGGTGTGTTCGACCTACTCCGTGGACCTGTCTCCGTTCGCGCGCACTCTACGCGTGAAAACCGGGGTAGTTTTCACAAAAATGAGACAGTGCGAACAAAGACGAAGACGCCCCGCGAACACGGGGCGCCCCAAGGTGGCTTCAGCGAGACCGAGAGGTGGCGCTGGGTTCCTGCGTGAGTTCCTCGTAGAGACGCAGGCACGCGTGGTCGCTCGCGCGAGGAAGATACAGGCGGACGGTGCGCAGGAGCCGGTACTGGCGGGCATGGTCGCCGCGCGCGCGGCAGACGCGCACGAGTCCGAGGAGGCTCCGCACGCGCAGTNNNNGGCGCGAGCGTAGATTTGCTCGGCGGCGCGGAAAGCAGCCTCGGCGCCGCTGTAGTCGCCGAGAAGAAGCTGCGTCTCACCGGCGAGCATCTCGACGTGGGCTCGGCTCTCGAGCGACGCACTCGAGCGCGCGTAGTCGCGCGCGAGGTCGAGATAGCGCACGACGTTCTCGCTGTGACCGCGTTGGGCGCGGCAGTGCGCGACGAGGACGTGAGCGCGAGCAGCAACGGCGTTCGAGGGGAGCGCGGCGGCGAGCTCGGCAGCGGACTCGAGAGTCGCCGCGGCGGCGCCGTGGTCCTCGGCGGCAATCTCGATTTCACCGCGGAGCATCACGAGCTCGGAGCGATCGAGTTGGGAATGGTCGGCGAGACGCTCGGCTTCGGCGAGCATGAGTCCTGCGAGCCGGAGATGACCGAGCGCAGTCGAGACCCTCGTCTGTTCGATGAGCACCCGCGCCGTCAGGTGGGTGGATCCGTCTGCGAGGGCTTGGGCCTTCTCGATGAAGTGCCGGGAGGCGCGCCAGCGCGATTGTGCTCTCAGCGCGCGGGCGACGAGGAGACTGGCGCGCGCGTGCTCGAAGTGCGAGTGCTGGCTCTCGGTACGGGCGTGAATCTCGAGGGCGCAGCCGAGCGCCTCGTCGTAGTTCAGGTCGTCACAGAGTGCGGCGACGCGAAGCTCGGCATCTTCGATGTGCTGCGCCGCCTTCGACGGATCGACGGAGTCCGCGAGCAGCAGATCCTGGATGAGGCCGAGGTCGGCCTTGGTCGCATCGGCCCAAGCGAGCAGGCTCCGGGCTGGGCCTGGTAGGCCACGCTTCTCGAGGCGTGAGACATACCCGCGATCGAGTGGAACCGGTGCGTCGTCCATGGAAGCCGCCAGCTCTCGCTGGCTAAGGCTCAGCAAGGAACGGCGGTGATGGATGTAGCTGTGGAGAAGCCTTGCGGCTGGGTCTTCTCCCATAGAACCCCCCCAGAAAGAAGTTGGACGCGGCACGGCGGGGACCGGAACACGTCGTTTGTCAGCCCAGTGGTTGCATTCTAGATGGCGAAGCGACCTCACTTCACTGAAAAACAGGGGTGGAGCGTCAGTTTGAACAATCTCGCGACACGTTTTCATGCCAAGTCGAGGGGGATGTCGCCGAAGCAAAATCCCCCCCGACCGCGAAACGGCTCCTCGATCTAGAAGCGATAACCCAAGCTGAAGCGGAAGTGTCTGCCCATGGCCGGGAGCTCGTCTCCCTTGCCGAGGCCGCCCACCGGCAACATGACTTCGCGCGTCAGGTGTTCGTTGTAGAGCTTGTCGAAGAGGTTCTCGACAGCCGCGCTGATTTCGAGGCGCCCCGCGATCACGATGCGCGAGCGCAGGTGCCAGACCGCGAAGCCTGGCGTTTCGTCCTCGCCGAACGCCGCGTCGATACGCTCTTGCGCCGAGGCGGCGCGCACGCCGAGCTCTGCGCTGCCTGGCAGGCGGCCGGCCCAGCTCTTTCGCAGCGCAGCGCGCAGCTCGAGCGGCGGGAGCTCGGGGAGTGGGCGGTCGTCGGTCGTGTTCGTCCCGCGTACCCAAGCGAGAGAGGCCGGGAGAGTCCAGCCGGAGCCGAGGCGGATCGAGACGTCGGCCTCCGCACCGAACATCCTGGCGGAGACGCCGACGAAGCCGCGGATCGTGTCCGGCACCCCGTCACCGTTGACATCCTGCCTTGCGAGCACGGTGGGCAGGACATAGTCGTCGAAGCGCGAGGCGAAGACGCTGAGACCGCCGCTCGCCGCCGCGTGCGTCCAGCGGATGCCGGCGACGAGCTCCCGTTTGCGCTCGGCTTCGAGTGCGGGGTTGCCCACCTGGAATCCGCCTGGTGCCGGCGCGAAGGAGAAGTAGCGCTCGGTCACGCTCGCGGCGCGCTCCACGATCCCAACGCCGGCGTGTGCGGAAAGACCGCCCACGAGCTGGCGCTCGAAGAGGAGATTGCCGCTCCGGAGCGTCTCCTCACGGTCGACGTCGCCGGCTTCGGGGCCGTAGAAGCGTATGTAGTGCTCCCTCACGCTCAGGCCGCCGAGTCCGACCGCGTCGGCGGCGCGCGCGTCACTCGAGACGCGGTCGTAGCGGAAACCAGCGCGCAGCGAAGATCTGGGATCGAGCGCGAAGCGTGACTCGGCGAAGACGCCGAGATCCCGCTGCACGGCGTCGGGCCAGAGCGGGTCGGTGAAGGTGGCGCCGCTCATCACCATCCGGCGCGTCCTGAGCGCGCTCCGGTCGAGGTCGGTGAAGTCGGCTCCTAGCAGGAGCTCGAGGCGTCCGGAGCCAGGGCGCAACAGCGCTTCGGCGCGCGCGCTCGTCGAGTTCGCGATCGACTCGGTCTCCGCGTGCATCATCATGCGGTTCGGTTTGCGGCGATTGCTCATCAGGTGTTCGTTGCGCGCGCGGCCGAGCTTCAGCTCGAAGTGATCGACGAGGCCGCCTGGCGTGAGGCGATACGCCACCTGCGCGAGGCGCGTCTCTGCGTCGTCGGTGTCCATCGGCAGCGCGGGGTAATCGACATCCTCCGCGCGTGTGCCGAGTAGTGAGACCACCAGGCTCTGCCGTTCGCTGGGCGCGAAGGCGAACGAGACGGCGGCGCCGCGCGTCGCCTCGCCCGCAGGCACGGCGCGCCCGTCGGGGCTCGTGTAGCCGTCGGCATCGGAGGCCTCGAGCGCCACGCGGTACGCGAGACTCTTCGACCCGCCGCGGAGCGCGAGCGAGCCCGTCAGCCCGTCTCGCGCGCTATCGAAGCCGAGCTCGGCGTGCCCTTGTGTTTGGGGCTCGCGCCCGGCCGGCGGGGCAGCGGCAGCGCTCGCGAGGACTCGCCCGCCGGTTCCAGCGGGCCCGAGCGAGACGGAAGCGAGCCCCTTGACGACGCCCGCGCTTTCGATCAGCGCGGTGCCGAGTCCGGAAGCGGGCGGGTCCATGCGAGCTGGGCAGGCCCCATAGAGCGGCATGCCGTCGAGTTGCGTCTGAACACGCTCCCAGCCAAGCCCGCGGACGACGGGTTCGCCAACGCCCGCGGCGCGGCGGACGCAGGAGACGCCAGGCGCGGTCTCGAGAGCGAGAGCGATGTTGTGGGCACCGGTCGCGCGAAGCGCGGCGGCGTCGAGTTCGACGGTGTCGCTGGTGGGCGCCTCGGCCCGGACATCGACCTCTTCGGTCTTCTCGGTCTTGGTGGGTTCGTTCGGACTCGTCGAGGTGTCGTCAGCGGTCGCGAGTGACGCGACGAGGAACAGCGTGGCCAGCACTCCACGAAGGAGCGCTCGGCCGAAGGTGTCGGGTGTCGTCATGATCGACTCCGTCCCGCACATCAGGAACGCGCGGGGCAGGGGTGAGCCAGCGTGGCCCACGCCCGTCTTCCAGTCAGGTGTGGTCAGCCGATGTGGAAGAGGGGAGCGATCGGGATCTTCTCGGGAGGGTGCCGAACGGCATCGCTGGTGAACAGCGAGCACTCGGTCCAGGTGATTCTGTCGTCACCGGGGTGCGCCGGAGCGCTGGTAGGACTCGACAGGTGGTCCGGGACGGATCCCGGAATGCCGAGCACGAGTCCCGGGATCTGGGCGCAGCGGCAGCGGCTCATCCAGCGTGGCGTCGCGTCGCGGGGCTCTTCGGGACTCCCGTTGCAATGCGCGCATTGGCTGGCCACGCACCGGGAGCAGCCCTCCGCCTCGGCGGCGCAACGGCAACCGCCAGGGGGGGCGCTCGATACGAAGAGGAGCTCGGTGGCGGCGGGGACCATGGGCAGGAGGGCCGCGCCATAGAGCGCGACGAGCAGGAGCGCGCGCCGGACGCCGTGGCGCCGGATTGCCTCCCCGCTCTTGTTCCTGCCTCCCAGCATCCGCGGTCCTCGTCCCTCTCTGAGGGAAAGATGCACAGAGCTTAGAGGAGATACTACGAGCGAGTAAATAGGTTTTACCAGGAAGAGAAGATCACGGAGGGCCTTTCTCTTCCGTACTTTCGACCTGGAGGCAGTGCTTGGCCGGGAGGGCCCTTATGAATAGGAGGATACGGTGAGACGCGGCGGGCGAAAGTTCTCGAAGCCGGTGGCCCAGGAAGAAGGCCGCGTCCACTGTCAGGCTCGCCCCTCGTCCGTCAGTGGGTGCGCCGTTTCGGGTCCTCTCTCGTGGCGGCGAGAGAGCGCAGTGCGTCGCCCGTGACGCGGAACACCGTCCACTCGTCCATCGCTTCTGCGCCCAGCGACTCGTAGAAGCGGATCGCGGACTCGTTCCAGTCGAGAACCCACCATTCGAAGCGGCCACAGCCGCGATCGACGGCGATGTGGGCGAGCTCTCCGAGCAGGGCGCGCCCGACGCCCTGGCCCCGAGCTTCGGGGCGCACGTAGAGGTCCTCGAGGTAGAGGCCGGGGCGCGCGAGGAAGGTGGAGTAGTTGTGGAAGAAGAGGGCGAAGCCGACGGGCTCGCCGCTCAGCTCGGCGATGCGCACCTCGGCGTGGGGCCGCGGAGAAAAGAGGCTCGCGCGCAGCGCTTCCTCCGTTGCGACCACCTCGTGGGCGAGCTTCTCGTACTCCGCGAGTTCTCGAATGAGGGTCAGGATCAGGCCGGTGTCATCCGGCGTGGCGGGGCGGATCTCGAGTCCTTCGGGCGTGTTGTCCATGCGCTCATGGTAGCGTGGCGCCGCCGATCTTGGGGGCGAGGATCGGCCCTCTCCACCGAGCGTCGCGTCCGGGTTTTTTTCGGAAAATCAAGGGTCGTCAACGCGTGCTCTTTCGCATAGTCTGTGCGCCTTCGGGAGAGCTCGTGAGCCGTCCACTGCGCCTTCTACTCATCGCTCAGATCGTGCTGACGGGAGCGGCCGTCGTTTGGCTCGGCGTCCGGCAGCACAGAGCGCTCGCGCCGCGTCCGGCCGTGAGCGCGGCACCCGCGAATGGGCTCGAAGAGCCGCTCGCCATGGGCCCGGCGTCCGAGGCCGTCACGGCGGAGCTTCCCGAAGACGCGGAGCTTCCCGAAGTCGCGGAGTTTCCCGAAGACGCAGTGCCGCGAGTCCCGGACTCCGCTCCGGAGCCCGCAACGACCGTGACGCGCGACGCGGCAGAGAACACCGTCGATGCGCCGGCGGAGGGTGAGCGGGATGAGCTCGTCGAGCTCGCGCACGCGCCGGTGCCACGGATCGAGGCTCCGGGGACACGCCCGCTCTCCGCGGTGGAGTTCGCGCAAGCCCGGCGCTCGATCCTCGACCTGATGATCGAGACCACGCTCTCTGCGCACGAGGCGCCGCAGGCGGAGCCGCGCGAAGGCCTCGAGCTCGCGGGCTGGGACGCGATGCGCGCCGCGCGCCGCGCCGCCGCCGTACCGGCCCGGGAGACTGTCCCTGGCGAGCTCGTCGAGGCGCGCTTCGTCCACGAGGTGGTGGAGCTCACGTGGGAGCCCGACCCGCTCGGACTGCGGCTCGAGCGCGCGCCCACGCGTGACGCTTCGGACGGCGCGTCCTTCAAGATCGCGAGTTCCGCGGCGCCACGGGCGCTGGTGCTGACCGTCGCGGTGGCGGAGCTCGATGGCGACGATCCCGAGGCTGTGTTGCAGCAGGTCGATGGCGATGGGGCCGTCGAACCGCTCGCGGACGAGGGCCTCGAGCTCTATCTGCTCGTCTCCGGGGCGCAAGCGGGCGATGGCGCGGTCCCGTCCGTCACGAGTGGAGCGTGGCCGCTACCCGACGCCTGCGCCTGACTCAGTCCCGCCGTCCGAGAGCGATCATCCCCGTCGAGCCCGCCAGTCCTCCGAGCAGGGCCAGGCCCGCGATGCCCGCTTCGCCAAAATCTGCCGGTAGGCGATTGGGCGCGGTCGCGATCTGGATCTCGTGCTTGACCTCGCCGTCACGTCCGGCCACCGATGCGCCGGCGTCAATCTGCTTGAACGGCCAGAGCACCCAGAGGCTGCCGAGGAGCAGTCCGATCAGGAAGGCCATCGTCGCGGAGCGGAAGCGCGCGAGGAGGAAGTGGAGCAGACGGGCGAACGCGACGATCCCGACGACGAGCCCGACGCCGAGCGCACCGAGCCACACGAGCGCGTCCATGTCGAGCCGCCCCTCGGCGAGACCGCGTTGGAGCCCCGTCAGCTTCTCAAGGACGTTCTGATACTGGCCCATGACGAGCAGCACGTACGAGCCGGAGAGACCCGGGAGGATCATCGCGCTGATGGCGATGGCGCCCGACAGGAAAGCGAGAAGCAAGTTGTCGGAGCTGCCGGAGGAGTCGGGCATCGTCCACGAGACGCCGACAGTGAGAAGGATGCCCGGCACGGCCCAGAGGATGCGCGCGCCGCGCTTCTCCATCATCGCCCACGGGATCGCGATCGAGGGCAGGATCAACCCGATGAAGAGCGCGAGGGTTGGCGAGTAGTGCTCGCGGAGCAGGTAGTCGATCAGGAATGACGAGGCGAGCACCGCGACGAGTGCGCCGCTCGTCATGACCGTGAGGAAGAGCGCGTCGATGCGCTGCAGCTCATCGNNCCAGCGCTCCCCGCTCAGCGGCCGGAGCGCGAGGCGCAGCAGAGTCTGCAGCGTCTGGGGCCCGATGTTGTTCAGCGCGCCGACGAGGCGGTCGAACAGGCCGAGGATCAGCGCGAAGGTCCCGCCGGACACGCCGGGGATGATGTTCGCGATGCCGATCAGGCCGCCCTTGAGGGCGACGACCGAGAGCATGGGCAGACTCTCGCGTTGATCTCGATGCTGTGGCACGGGGCCTCCAGGCCGGACCTCGGTGGCCGGCTCAGGTCAGAAGCGTGCGGATTCCCGCGAGAGTGCTCTCCCAGCGCGCGGCCGCGACAGCGTGGGCGCGCGCGCTCGGAGCCGCGCCGCGTTGCGCGAACAGAGCGCGCACCAACGCGTCCGCGTCGAGCTCGACGCCGGAGCCGCCTTCCTCGCGGTGAGCGAGCAGGTGGGCGGCGAGATCGGTCGCGAGCCGCTGCTTGTCCTTGAACCCGGCCACCGCCTCGAAGCGGGCGCGGCGCTCTTCGATCCAAGTCGTGATCAGCGCGACGAACGCCCGCACCTCCGCCGCGTCCGCGACGGGGGGACCGGCCTGTTGCTGCTGGCGCAACGTGGCGGACATGCCGCGGGCCCGCTGGCGCCACGAGGCGGCCGCCCGAAGGCGCGCGTCGCGATCGTCTTCCGGCGAGCTCTCGGCGCTGGACTCGCCCGGAGAGGCGAGGACGAGCTCTCCGTCGCGGGCGAGGCGACGCAGCTCGGTCTCCCAGTGCAGGCGATGGACGTGGGAGTGCGCGGCGACGACACCGCCGTCGAGCAGTGTGAAGCGGAACGCGGTGAGGGCTGCCTCGACGCTCTCGGCAACCGCGCCGAGCGCGGCCTCTCGCTGCTCACGGGCGAGCTCGGCGAGGCGTGCGTCCCGGTCATCGGCGGCGTCGAGCTCGCGCCGCAGCGCGAGGGCGGCCTCCCGCTCGTCACCTTCGAGCGCGTCGGCGCTCTCCGCGCCGAGTCCGGCGCGCCGCACGGCGTCACGCCCCAAGAGCCTCAACCACTCCGCCTTCATCAGATCCTCCCAGCCGGTCACGGCACAGCAATCCCCGCCGGTGCGCGATGGGCGACGGCGGGGAGGCCGAGTCTATCTGAGGGGAGTGCTCGAAAGCGAGCGAGACCTCAGGCGGTGACGTCCTTGAGGGCGAGACCCTGGTCCGCGAGGAACGGCAGGAGACCCTTCTTGGTCACGGTGCGCAGAGCACGCGCCGAGAGCCGGACCCGCACCCAGCGGCCGAGCTCGGGGACGTAGATCCGCTTGATCTGGAGGTTGGGCAGCTGGCGCCGCCGCGTCTTGTTGTGAGCGTGCGAGACGTTGTTTCCGGTGAGCGGGCCTTTGCCCGTCAGGCGGCAGCGCTTGGACATCGCCGTTGCCTCCGAAGTAACCTTACTAAGGCTTACTGGAATGTTAGTAGTGGTGCAGCGCTAGATCATACCGCGCGTGTCGCGGAACGTCACACGTTTTGTTGAAGTTGCGGGAACTCTCTGCCGTCCCTGTGCCAGAATACCGCCGCGTCGAGGCGCGGAGCGCGCCAAACGCGGTGGAGAGTGCAGGTATGGCGGAAAAGGGCAGCTCGAAGTGGATCATGTGGGTGATTGGCGGGTGCTCTGGCTGCCTTGCGCTCGTGCTCGTCACGATGCTCGGTGGTTTCTTCGCCTGTAGGGGCCTCGCCAAGCAGTTCGATCCGGCGAATGCCCACGAGAACGCCCTCTCGAGCCTCGATGTCGAGGCACTCCCGGAAGGCTACGAGGCGGTGGCCGCCGTCTCGATGGGCCCGCTCATGCGCATGGTCAGCCTGCGAGCTCCGGCGACCGAGACCGAGGGAGCGCGGGCCTTCTTCTTCCTCCGCGTCTTCCAGCCCGCCCAAGCGGCTGTGCAGCGCCGCGCGCGCTTCGAGCGCTTCGTCGAGAACGAAGAACTCGGCGCCGAGTCGCTGCGCGACCAGAGCGTCCAGATGGAACTCGGCGATGGCGAGGTCCTCCGGCGGGAAGTGATGCCCTTCGAAGATGGCGAGTATCACTACTTCGCCCAGAGCGGCGGCGGGATCTACCTCCAGGGACAACGCATCGACGGTGTTTCGGCGGTCGTGTTCGTCGAGTGCGAGGGTGACTCCGCGCTGCGTCTCGCGGTGTGGGCCCACGAGCCGCTCGGGAGCGAGGCGGAGAAGCCCGTCGATCTCGCCGCGCCGGGAACGCCGGCCGACCCGGAGGCCGTCGTGGCGTTTCTCGGCTACTTCGGCCTCTGCGAGTAGCGTGGCGAAGCGCGGCCGCTCGTCGAGCGGCCGCCATGAAGCCGCTGGCGCTCAGTCCGCGGAGTACGTGATCTCGAGGCGCCGCACCTTCCAACCCGACACGGCAATGGTGAACGCCGCGAGCAGCAGCAGCCCGAGCACGGCCAGCCAGGCCGGCGTCGGCTCCGAGAGGATCGCGAAGGGGCCGTCGGGCACCGGAACGGGGTTCACGGACTTGAGGTAGTGGATGATGCTCAGCCGCTTGAGCATCGGCGGCATGAAGGTCGTCAGCCACTGCCAGACCCAGAAGATCAGCGCGGGCACGAGCGGGTTCTTGAGGAAGATCCCCATCAAGAGGAAGAGCGCGCCGTATCCGAGAGCGCCGAGCGTGGTCATCAACAGGTAGGCGCCAAGGTGACCGAGCCCAGGCCCGCTGAACAGGTACTGCAGGGCGGTCGAGGGCTGCATCGCGTAGATGAAGAGCACGTAGCTCAGCAGCGTCGAGGCACCAAAGGCGACCACGACCGTGGACAGCGCGGCGATGAACTTGCCGGCGACGAGGAACTCGCGCCGAAGCGGCACGAGCAGGTAGTAGTGGAGGCTGCGCTCCATGATCTCGCCGCGGAAGAGGGGGATGAACACCGCGGCGCAGCCGAAGTAGAGGAACATCGGCAGGAAGAAGTACATGAAGATGTTGGCGAAGACCGCGCCCGCGTGGTCGGTCCCCCCGACGTTGTTCGGGAAGAGCATCCGCATGACGAGGAGAAGGATCCCCACGCCGACGGGGGCGCCCGCCAAGAAATAGGTGATCAGCGCGCGGCGCGAGAAGAGCGACTTGCGCAGCTCGAGTCGCAGCACGCTCTGAAGCTGCCGGCGCCAGAGCGGCCAGCCGCTCGGGAGGGGCTTCGGGGCTTCCATCGTCGTCATGCTTGCTCTCCCTCGGAGCCGACGAGGTACTGGTAGACGGCGTAGACGTTCTCGTCCGCAGGCTCGACTTCGGTGACCTCGA
>NPIG01001230.1_pt2 | contig 13427 bp, 6 predicted proteins | sample 8637441 | NCBI WGS metagenome assembly NPIG01 (sample SAMN07420675, study PRJNA396082) | bioreactor metagenome | isolation source: sample BR6 brine-fed electro-methanogenic bioreactor BR | place: Japan: Kochi | collected 2016-06-14 | reverse complement strand
GACCCCGAAATTCAAATACGAGAAAATGAATTAAAAAAAATTAAGTATGACATTGATATTGCCAATGGGATGATGTATCCGACATTGGATTTACGAGGAACAGCAAATAACTCAAGAACTTCAACTAATTCATATACTCCTAAAAATGGCGATTTAACAGCAAATGATGAGTATTCACTTAATCTGAACCAACCTTTGTATGATGGATTTGAATCGGCATATGAAAAGCAGTTACAAAACAATCGATACCAGAGTGCTCAATACTACTTAAAAGAGGCTCAAAATGATTTGGCATTGACCTATACACAAAATTATATTAATGTCTTAAAAACTAAAGATATGCTCAGTTTATCGAGTGAATCGTATCAAATGAGTGAAGACATTTACAATAAAACGGTTCGAAAAGTGGAACGTGGATTTGGAACAAAACTGGAGTTTGAACGTGCCAAAGGAAATTTAGAAGAGAGCAGTGTGAATTTAGCCATAGACAGACTCAATTTTCACGATGCGGTTCAAAATTTATACAATCATGTTCAAGAAAAATTTGATTCTACTGAACTGGTTAAACCGACATTTACATATAATTTACCTCACTCAGAAGAAGAAGCGTTGAGTTTTGCTTTGGCAAACCACCCTTCAATGCTGGTATCGCTTAAAAATGTTGAAGTGGCTATCTCTGAGCAAAAACGTGATTTAAAATCATTTCATCCCGATGTGAATTTAGTGGGTACGTATAAACTCAACGATGCAGCGCACAAAGAAAAAGGTACAGATGTTTCCAATGAGTATCAAGTGGGCATTGAAATAGCGTATAACTTGTATAATGGGGGCAAAGATGCTGCGAGTAACAAAAAATCACTTCAAACGGTTAAAGAGAAAAAGATTTTAATCCAAAAAAGTAACCAAGAGATTTCAAATCGATTGGCATTGGCTTGGAACAGTTATTCTTTAAATGCTGAAAAATTAACACGGCTTCAAGCCTTTGTCAAAACAAGACGTTTGGTGTTGGATACCACTTTTGAAGAGTTTGATTTGGGCACTAAAGATTTGGGCAGTGTGATTGACGCTCATTTGGATTATATTTCAACCAAAAAGAGTATGATTTCTACAACGTATGACCTGCTTTTAGCCCACTTTAGAGTCTTAGAAGGTATTGGTGTTTTATCAGATGAAATTTTAAAAGATAAACGAGAAGAGATTTGGGGAAAAAATAAAATTGATATAGAAGAAGTGGTAAAAAATAATACCGATGAGTTGGTCTTTTCATATAATACTTTGCAAAACAAAGAGCTTCCCAAAGAGGAGCCTTTATTGGAATATTTAGAAGAGTCTGTATCGAGCGAACCTTTAGAGAGAACCATTTCTTCTATCGCTCAATCTGAAAGTGTTTTAAAGGAACTCTCTTTTAAAGAGAAGTTTTTACAAGCACCACAAGAGAAATATACAATTAATTTAGCCACTTTTTCAACTCAAGAAGGCAGTGAAAGATTTATAAAAGAGAATAACATTTCAGAGAGTTCATTTGCCTTTTTATTTGGGCAAGAAGAGCAGTTTTATAAAGTGATGTACGGTGTATTTGACAGTTATGAAGAAGCCAAAGAAGCCCAAAATAACTTGGCTAAAGCCTTACAAAAAAATGGTCCACGTGTTGAAAGAATTACAATTAAACAAAATCTCTATAAAAAATATAATGAAAAAGAGTAAGGGCAATTAGATGCACCATGAAATGTTTAAAGATATAAAAGTTAAAGAGTATATCGAAGACCCCATATTAGATTGTCTTGCTATTTTTTGTAAAATGAGTGGGCGACCTTATTCCAAAGAGTCTTTAATTGCAGGATTACCCATAGAAGAAGGTCGTAATACGCCTGTGCTTTTCTCTAAGTTCAGTTCAAAATCACTTTTTTCACGAGCAGCCAGTAAAGCAGGATTTAAAACTCGTGTGCTAAAAAGTAAAATTGAAGACATCAATCCTTTGGTGCTTCCTTGTATTGTATTATTAAATGGAAAAAATCCTAAAGATGAGTTAAGAGCGTGTATTTTATTGGGCTTTGATGATGAAATGGTCAATGCCAGAATTTTATTGCCTGAAGCAGAAGATGTGGAAAGTAGTATTGGTATTGAAGAGTTAAAGAAATACTATTTTGGATTTGCAATTTTACTCAAAAAAGAGCTTCGGTTTGATGATAAACAAACAGCCGTTGGTGGTGTTAAAGAGAGTCATTGGCTTTGGGGTACGATGAGAATTGTTCGTGATACCTATCGGGATGTTATTATTGCCTCTTTTTTAATCAACCTTTTTGTTTTGGCAACACCTTTGTTTACCATGAACGTTTATGACAGGGTTATTCCCAATGATGCCAAAGATACACTTTGGATATTGGCTATTGGAGTTATTATAGTTTATGGAATTGATGTGGCATTAAAATTTTTACGAACCTATTTTTTAGAAACAGCAGGTAAAAAGACAGATATTATTGCATCATCTTTGATTTTTGAACGAGTTTTGGATTTAAAAATGTCATCTATGCCTGCATCGGTAGGGTCATTGGCAAATATTTTAAAAGAGTTTGAAAGTATTCGTTCTTTTATTACTGCCTCAACCATCTCTTTGTTGATTGACTTGCCTTTTATTATCATTTTTTTAATTACCATTTACTATATTGGAGGACCATTAGCGGTGGTTCCTGTGGTGATAATTATTTTGATTGTACTTTATACATATTATGCCAAAGAGAAATTGCAAAACAGTATTAAACAATCGTATGAAGCAGCTTCTATGAAAAATGGGGTTTTGATTGAATCACTCTCTTCCATTGAAACATTAAAATCATTGGGCGCAACAGGATACTCTCAATGGAAGTGGGAAGAAGCCACCTCTCAAATTGCCGATAAAAGTATCTCTTCAAAAACCATTTCAGCTTCTATTACCACAGTAACTTCATTTTTATTACAGCTTAACACTGTGGCGATTATTATTGTAGGAACATACTTAATTGGAGAAAAAGAGTTATCAATGGGAGCTTTGATTGCCGTGGTAATCATCTCTTCAAGAGCCATTTCTCCTATGGGGCAAGTGGCAAGTTTACTCTCAACGTTTCATCATACTAGGGTTTCATATAAAGCATTGGATGATATTATGAATATGCCAGTAGAACACCCTCAAGGTAAAAAATTTGTAGCACGTCCTGAATACAGAGGAAATATTGAGTTTAAAAATGTCGGCTTTACTTATCCTAACTCCGATAAATCAACACTCAATAATGTCAGCTTTAAAATTGATGAAGGAGAACACGTTGCCATTATCGGTAAAATTGGTTCAGGCAAATCAACCATTCATAAATTGCTTTTATCGTTGTATGTTCCAAACGATGGGGCTATTTTAATTGATAATATTGATACAAAACAACTTGACCCAACAGAATTGCGAAAAAATATTGCTTATGTTTCGCAAGATGTATTGTTATTTAATGGAACTGTCAAAGAGAATATTGTATACAGATTACCTCATATTGATGATGAAAAAATCATTGAAGCAGCACAAGTCAGTGGCGTGATGGATTTTATCAATAAGCACCCCAAAGGATTTGATATGCCCGTAGGTGAAAGAGGAGCCTTTTTATCGGGAGGGCAGAGACAAAGTATTGCTATTGCCAGAGCTATTTTACAAAATTATCCGATTGTACTATTAGATGAACCTACCAGTGCGATGGACAGTTCAACCGAAACCAAGTTTATGAAAAATATCAAAGAGTATTTAAAAGGTAAAACTATGATTTTAGTGACACATAAAACATCATTGCTTTCGTTGGCAGATCGTATTATTGTCATGGAAGATGGGCAAATTGTTCTTGATGGTAAAAAAGAGTATGTGATTGAAAAACTCAGTGGGAAAGCGTAAGATGAGAAAATTTTTATTGATGCTTGGCGTGATTGTTTTTATCACAGGATGTACGCAAAAGTATGGCAATGAAAAAGAGATGATTACTGTTTTGGATATTAATAAAAAGATTCAAGAATTGGAATTGCGTGTCAGTAAAACGGAAAAACGTGTTGAAGAGTTTTCTGTTATTGCTATGGCACTTGCTAAAAAAGAGAAGATGGAGTTTCCCGTTGATGAAACTTCTAAATTGGCACAAACTTATGCCAGTGTTGAGGTGGTAAATCGAGAAAAAAGAGCCCCCCTTTTGCCAACTAATCAACTTGATGCTTTTTTGTTTATCAGTAATTTAGATAAAAAAACTTATGACTTCTCTCGAACACCTTTTGAAATTAAACGAAACGCCATTGTCTATAATAAAAAAGGGGAAGAAGTTTTGCTTGTACGTAAAGGAACCATTGTGGAATCTTCTTTTCGAATCAATAAATATTTCCAAATTGATGCGTACAATTATAACGGAGATTATTATATGCCCAATATTGAACTTTTCATTTCTGAAGAGGCTTTTTTAGAATAAGGGTATTTCTACAAACCTAAGATATTCACTTTCTTTTTCTTTTTTTAAAATTTATACCAAAGTATAATTTACAAACTTACTATTTTAAAGTACGATAGTTGTATAAAATAAAATAGGAGTACATCATGGCAAGTGTAGCAAGAATAGCCGATATTAGAGGATTAGTTTCTTTAAATGATGGTGAAGAGATTTTAAGAGAAAGAGACCCCATTTCAGATAATGGTGGAATTTTAACTATAAGTGACTTTGCAAGAATCATATTTGATGATGGAAGAGAAATAGAGATTCAAGGTCCAGCAAGAATAACACTCGATGAAAACTTTTTTCAAACAGGTGAGTACGAAATTCAAGATGTACAAATAGAAAATGTTGAATTGGCACAAGAAACAGTTGAAAAAGCAATCATTGAAGAAGGAAGAGATTTAGAAGATGCTGGCAGTGAAGGATTGGTTGCTACTGAGCAATTGGATACCAATACGTATGATACTAATACTGATGAAAATGAGTTTGTTAATATCAATAATGAGAATAATACAGAAGAACCAATCTTCCAAACAACACAATCGCCTGAAACACCTGAAACTCCTGAAACACCAGAAACATCTGAAACGCCAGATGAACCAAGTGAACCTTATAATGCAACCATTACCCTAGGTGATATTACGGTATTAGAAGGAAGTACTGATGTTGTCATTACTGCTACTGTAAGTAACCCTCCTTTAACCAATTTGACTATAACTTTAGACAATGGTGCTACGATAACCATTTTGGCAGGAGAAACTACAGGGACATCAACACCCTTTAGTGTGCAAGGAGATGATGGGTATTTAGATGCAGGAACGGAATCAGTTGGAATAACTGGAACAACTGGTGGTGGATATGATAATGTAGATATAAGCAGCAGTGCAACTATCACAATTAATGATACCATTGATACGACCACCGTAACATTAAGTACGGCCGATGTGAATGAAGATAACGGAGAAGTTACCTTCACAGCAGAGCTTTCAAACCCAGGTGAAACGGATGTAACGATTACCACAGAACATGGAGAAATCGTTATTCCAGCAGGACAAACCACAGGAAGTATCACTGTGGATATGACAGACAGTGATGTCTATAGCGATGCAACAAGCGTGAGTGCAACAGTGAGTGCCGTAAGTGGAGGGAACTTTGAAGCTGTGGATTTCTCAAACGCTACAGCCACCGCAAATGTAGCTGATACCATTGATACCACGGTCATTAATTTAGATGCGACTCCTTCATCTGTAGCTGAGGGTGGGGTGATTACTTATACGGCAAGTGTTGAGGATGCTCCTCAAAATACTCCATTGGTTGTGACGTTAAGCAATGGTGTGAGTATTACTATTCCTGTAGGTGAATTAAGTGCAAGTCAAGAGTATACTGTTCCAGCCAATGATGTTGCCAATGAAGAGGATAAAGCGTTAGAGGTTTCAATTGAATCAGCAACAGGTGGAAATTATGAAGCACTTGATACGACAAATACCATCACAACAACAATTACCGAAGGAACTTTTGATAATGATACCTTTGCAAGCGTTTCAATCATGGATGCCAATGATCCTAATGAAGTGATTGATGCCAGTGATGGAACAGTTGAAAATGCAACCATTACAGGTGAAATTGAACCAGGTGCTTCAATTACCAGTTTAAGTGTAACAGATGGTGTTAATACAATAGAAATTGACCCATCAACTGTTACGGTTAATGCAGATGGTACATTTACTATTGAGAATTTTGATGTCAGTAGCTTAACAGATGGAACATTAAGTGTTAATTTAAATGCTGAAGATGTATATGGAAATACAGCAAATGCAACGGATAGTGTTGATAAAGATACTACGGCAAGTATAACCGTGGATAATGTCGATGTAAGCAGCAGTGCAAATGCGACCTTTACAGCATATGCGTACAATGGGGATAACTTTATGACGGGCAATGGAAACTCATTGGGTCATTTAAAATTCCAAACCAATGAAACAGCAATTTCAACGGAACATGGTGTGGGTATTCAAAATAACCAAAATGAGAGCCAACAAGGAATTGATGACAATGAAACGTTAGTCATTGCCTTGAATGATACGGCGACAAGTGCTACGTTTAATTTGAATGTTGCCAATGATACAGATACCTTTGAAGGGCAATGGATTGCCTTTGATGCCAATGGCAATGAAATTGCAACGGGCAATGCAACTTTTAGTTCAACAGGAGACACCTCTGTTACCATAGAAGGCATAGGAGAGTTTGCTTATGTTGCCTTTGATGCTCATAGTACCAATGGACAAGCCAGTGATGATGGTTTTTTTGTTGAACCTGTAAGTTATGAAAATGTTGATGGCGTAACCAAAGAGTTTAATAGTACGACTGATACCATTGATGTATCAGGAACTACTGCAGATGTTGAAGCAGGACAAGAAGTTACGATTGAGTTAAGTGATGGAAACAATACCATTACAGCCACAACTGTAGTTCAAGCCGATGGAAGTTATAGCTTAGAAGGGTATGATGTATCCTCTTTAAATACAGGAGCCATCACAGTTAATGTTCTCACTCAAGATATAGCAGGAAACAGCGCAACCGCTACAACAAGTGCAGCCAACACAGTGGTTACATTAACAGCCAGTAACACTGATGAAGATATAGGGCAAGTTATTTTAACTGCAAATCTTACACAAGCAGGGGAGACGGATGTAACGGTTACCACAGAACATGGAGAAATCGTTATTCCAGCAGGACAAACGACTGGAACCTTGGTTGTTGATGTTGCTGATTCTGATGTCTATATTGATGCCGATACCTTTAGTACAAAAATTACTGATGTTGTTGGAGGTAATTTTGATAACATTAATTACAGTGATAATGAAGTTACATCAACTATCAGTGATACCATTGATGTAACAACGGTTTCTATTACGGGAACCATAACAACTCCTTCAACGATTGATGTATCCAATGTAGAAGGAGAACCTAATGGAATCAATGTTTATGCGCTTGATTTAAATGGAAATGTCCAAGACCTTTCTATTGTTTCAGGAACAAATCATGATGGTTTTGGTGTTAATGGTCGTACATCAGGTTCAGGGGCAAGTTCTGAATTGGGATTTAAAGATGGAAACAGTGAAAAAATTGTAGTAGATTTTGATACAGATGTAAAAAGCTTAGATGTGGCTTTTGCTTGGAGAAACAATACTGAAAGTGCAAAAGTAACATTCTTTGATGAAGAGGGTAATGAAGTTGGTTCAGCGATGGTTTCAGGAGGTGGAAATAGTCAAGAAGCTCTTGTAACCTATTACGATGAAAATGGAAATATAACAAAAACTGAAACAGCACAAGGGGGGTCAGATAAAGTAGACTTAGAGTACAAATTTGAACCAGGAAATGGTCAAACCTTTTCAAAAGTTGAATTCTCTGCACCTGGGTATGATGATGATTACTTAATCAACAAAATTACGTACAAAGAGGTGGTAAGTTCAGATGTGACGGATGTTGTTGCAACCAATGCTGAAGTGACACTGGAAATTCAAACATCAAATCCTCCTCAAGCAGGAACAACCGCCATTGCTGTTGTTGATGTCGCTGGTCAAGAGTATCAAGTTCAATTGGATACCAATGGTCGAGGAACTTTAAATGTAGAAGTCAATGGTAATGAAGATTTAACGGCGACGGTTAAAGAGATTATTGGTGGTAATTTTGAAGCCGTTGATGTCTCTTCTGCAAATTGGGAATTGGCAACGGAACTTATTTCCTTAGATGACAGTATCAGCGTAAACGAAGATCAAACGTATTATTTAGATACCACAGATTTTGGAGATAACCAAGTTAATGTCAGTGAAGTTCAAATTACAGAGTTACCTTTAAATGGAACACTCTATATGAATGATGGGAATATTGTAGAGACCATAGTGACCAATGAAGGTAAAGAGATTAATGTTTATGATAATAAACAACCTATAGCTGAAGGAACGGTAATTACAATGGCTGATATTGCAGCTGGAAAAGTTACATTTGAACCAGAAGCCAATAGCGATGAGGGCGGAAGTTTTAAATTTAAAGTGGATGATGGAAATGGAAACTTTGCCAATGTTGAACATACAACCACTATTAATGTAACTGGAACAGCAGATGCTCCTATATTAAATATGAGTATAGGTGAAGCGAATGAAGTTTCAGGTTCCTCCGTCGAGTTGAATTTGAACGGATATACTACACTCAATGTTGGTGATATGTCTCAAAATCAAAATATTACTGCTGGAAATGGCAAAGATTATATTGTTATTGGAGACACCGCAGGTGGAACAAATATTGTAGGTGGAAATGGCAAAGATATTATTGAGATTCAAGGAGATATTAAAGGCAATACTTCTGTTGATGGCGGTAATGGTAAAGATACTTTAATACTTGGAAAATCAGAAGACAGCTATACGGTTAATAATTACACCAATAATAATGGAGTTATTTCAGCACAAATTATTGATAAAGAGACGGGACAAACGTTGACAGTCAATAATGTTGAAGAGATAAAATATTCAACTCAAGCATCATATGAGTATACCATTGATTTGAGTGCTAATGTAACAGACACCGATGGAAGTGAAACGTTATCAGCTATAACCATCGCGAATCTTCCAGAGGGAACAACATTAAAAGATATGACTCCAAATGAAGATGGAAGTTATACAGTTGAAGTCAATGAGAATGGCAATGCGGATGTTACTTTAGTATCCAATGCCCAATTAGATACATCATCTCTTAATGGTATTACAGCAAGTATTAGTGCAACAGAGACCAACAGTGGCGATGTATCAACGGTTACGGTCAATGAAAATGGTATTGTAGATATTCAAGCAGGCAGTGGAGATGATACGATTGAAATGAACAGTGCTGATGTTGAAAATACCAGTATGGATGGCGGTGAAGGAGAAGATACCTTAAGTATTTTAGATGAGGGTGAAATCAACCTTGACTTAGATAACATTTCAAGCATTGAAACCATTGATATGACAAATAATCAAGAGAATAATTTAAATCTTGATTTACAAGATATGTTACAAGATTCAGCAGAACCTACCATGATTAAAATCTTAGGAGATGATGCAGACAGTGTCAATGTTACCAATGATGAAGGATTTGAGAAAACAACTGTGACTCAAGATGGAAACAGTTTTGATGTCTTATCGCAAGGTAATTTAACCATTATGATTGAAAATGGCTTAATGGATGACCACAATATGGGTGGTGGAGATAACGGTTAATCCTTTATGGTAAAACCCATTCTTTTTTGTCTGTTTTTACTCTCTTCTTGTTTAGATGCACGGTCATTTAAACAAGAAAGAGAGTCTTTAGAACGCTCTTTGGTGGAGGCTCCTTTTCGTATTTTTTATACACTCAAAGGCAAACACGCTGTAACCGATTTAACCGATTTAAATCAAAATAAAATCCCTGATTATGTGGAAGATACCATGCGACATATTCAATTGGCGGATTTTATTTTTAAAAACATTATTGGGCTGAATGACCCTTTAAAAACGAATCGTTATAGAGGTGTTGAATACATTGATATTCATCTTTTAAATATAAAAAATCCCAAACATTTAGGTCAAGCCGTTGATACCATTTTTACATTTAAACGCCCAAGTGGAGTTAAAACAACCCAATCATTGAGCATTGATTTACGTCCCAATTTAGAAGGACGAACTTTTACTCCCATTCATGAACTGTTTCATATTTATCAAAATGGCTATAACATGATGAAAAATCCTTGGCTCGTAGAAGGGCTGGCACGAGTTGCTCAAAGAGCTTTTGGTTATTATCGATTAACCAATGCAGGCAGTCCAGGTTTGCCTAAAACCAAAGAACAACGAGACAGGTTGTATACAAAAAGTTATGATGCGTTTTTCTTTTGGAATGAGTTAATGTACCGTGTATATGGTAAAAGTAAAATTGGATACAAAAGTAAAATATTAGCAGCAAAATATCTTGATGGTCGATATATTTTAAACGATTTTTCAATGCACGGATTTCAATTTTTACATCAATTTATGAGTGAATTAGAACAATTAGAAAGAGAAGTTGAAAAAATAAGAGGCATAAAAACCTATCAATGGAGTGCCAGTGAACAACTCAGTTTTCAAAACAATGCGTACATTTGGTTGGCGATTAAAAACACCATTATAAAACACCAAGCGCACACCATAAAATCCAATCCACATATTAAAGCATTGTTCCTAATTGAGTAAAATCTCATTTTCAAACTCTTTATGATACAATTCTTGATAAATTAAATTAAAAATATGCGTACGGAGAACTGTTTTGCTAAAAGTTTTATTGGGATTGTTTTTTGCTCTTACTGTGTATGCTGAGGATGCCAAAGAGGTTTATTCTTTAAAAGATGTGATTTTAAAAAAACACAATTCGTATTACACGATTGTTTTAGCCACAGTCCTTCCTTCTCAAAATTATCAAAAAATTATTACAGACAATAACATCGGCTATAATGCAGTGGCGTATCATTTTGGTCAAAAAGATAAATATGTTAAAGTCATTTTTGGTGCTTACAAAAGTTATGAAGAGGCATTTGATTCTTTAATAAAACTCAATACCAATTTACTCTCTAATGAGCCGTATATTGAAAAAATCGATAAACACATTACTCTTTTTCATAAATATGAAAATCAACTGTGAGATGATATGACGGTTACTCAATCATTTGAAAAATTAAAAAAAATTAATACCGCAGGATTGGTACTTCGACCCAATTCTCCTGAAATGAAAACCACCTATATGGAAATCAAAGAAGCCTTTCAAAAAGCCAATATTGAAGTATTATTGGAAAAATCCAGTGCAGCAATGATTGGACACAACGAGGGCATTGAGTTTGAAGCCATGTGCAAACAAAGTGATTTTTTGGTCTCCATTGGAGGTGATGGAACACTAATATCTGTTGCCAGACGAAGTTTTGAATACGATATTCCTGTGTTAGGGGTTCATTTGGGTACGTTGGGTTTTTTGACTGATATTACTTTGCATGAGTTGCCTGCTTTTATTGATAAACTGAAACGCAGTCAATATCGTATTGATAATCGAATGATGATAAAAGGAAGTGCCAATATCAATACGTTTTGGGCATTTAACGACATTGTTATTTCAAGAAAATCCATTTCAAATATGTTACGAGTCGATGCCAAAATCGATGGCAAACTTTTTAACAGTTATTACGGGGACGGTTTAATTATCTCAACGCCTACGGGCTCAACCGCATATAATCTTTCTGCAGGAGGTCCTGTGGTTTTCCCTTTGACCGATGCTTTTATTGTAACACCCGTAGCTCCACACAGTTTGACGCAACGACCTTTGGTTTTACCAGCAGATTTTGAAATTGAGTTTTTTATACCTGACAGTTTGGGTGCGGTTGTTATTGTTGATGGACAAGATATTTATGAAATTCCTGAAAATGAGAGCATAAAAATTCAAATTGCCAATAAAAAAGCCAAATTGATTCACCGATGTGAACGAAACTATTTTGAAGTGTTAAACAAAAAACTTCAATGGGGAAATTAAGATGATTGCCAGAGTATATTTTGAAGATTTTTTATCGTTTGAAAAAGTGGATTTAGAGTTTGAAAAAGGATTAATGGTTTTCACAGGACCCAGTGGTGCTGGAAAATCGATTCTTATGGAAGCCTTTTTATCGTTATTTGCTTACAAAGAAGCCAAAGCAAAAATAGGTGAAATCGTGATTGAAAATCAAAATATTGAAAATGAAAACTTTATGATTGAACAAGGCGATGATATTGTGTTAAAAGCGGTCAAAAAAGATAAAGTGCGATATTTTATTAATAATCAAACCGTTTCAAAACGCAACTTGCTTGATTTTTCCCAAACCTTGGTTAAATTTTTACATTTAAAAGATACCAGTGATTTTCAAAGTGCTAATTTGATTGCTTTTTTAGATAAATTAGCCACGCTTCAAAATGCCAATTTTAGGCAAATTAAAGAGGAGTTTGATACCTGTTTTGCTCAATTTAAAGCCACAGAAAAAAAACTGATAAAAATTCAAAATGATGAAAAACAACTTGAAGAACTTAAAGAGTTTGCTTCTTTTGAAATCAATAAAATTGCAGCAATTGACCCAAAAGTAGAGGAGTATGAAGAGCTTAACTCTTTAAAACGAAGTTTGTCAAAAAAAGATAAAATCCAAGATGCCATCAACAGTGCCTCGGCTATTTTTGCACACACACATAATGTATCACAAGCATTGGAACTCTTAGAAGTGGATTCAGGGTTTTTTGATGAAGCCATCAATGAAGTCAATAATCAATTTGAAAAATTCAATGACAGTTTAAGTGAATTAGAAGAGGTCAATATTGAGTTTGTATTAGATCGAATTGAAAAACTTTCAAGCCTACAAAAAAAGTTTGGTTCCATTCAATCGGCATTAGAGTATAAAGAACAAAAAGAGAAAGAACTCGCTTCGTATGAAAACATCAGTTTTGAAAAAGTGCAATTGCAAAAAGAGTTCAAGCAGCTACAAGAAAAAATCAATGCTTGTTGTGAAGAGCTTACATCAAAACGAAAAGCAGCAGCCATAGAGTTAGAAAAACGTATTAATGAGTATTTAAAAGAACTTTATTTAACGAATGCCAAAATTGAATTAACAGCAATTCCTATGGACAATACAGGAAAAGATGGAGTCAATTTTGAACTCAATGGGGTCAATTTACAAACCATTAGTTCAGGAGAGTTTAACCGTTTACGATTGGCACTACTAACGGTAATGAGTGAAATCCAAATTGTCAATAACGGCATTTTATTTTTAGATGAAATCGACGCCAATTTAAGTGGAAAAGAGAGCAGTGCTATTGCTAAAGTCTTAAGTACGCTTTCTAAGAGTTATCAAATTTTTGCCATTTCTCACCAACCTCAATTAACTGCCAGTGCCACGGGGCATTT
>NPIG01001331.1_pt1 | contig 13450 bp, 12 predicted proteins | sample 8637441 | NCBI WGS metagenome assembly NPIG01 (sample SAMN07420675, study PRJNA396082) | bioreactor metagenome | isolation source: sample BR6 brine-fed electro-methanogenic bioreactor BR | place: Japan: Kochi | collected 2016-06-14 | reverse complement strand
CGTCACGATGACCACGGTGTAGGTCTCGCTGAGTTCCCGGACCAGCTCCTCGATCCGGGCGGTTGCCATGGGATCCAGGGCGGAGGTGGGTTCGTCCATCAAAAGCACCTCGGGTTCCACCGCGATGGCCCTTGCGATGCAGAGCCGCTGCTGCTGGCCTCCCGAAAGGGAAAGGGCAGGGCCAGAGAGCTTTTCGCGAACCTCTTCCCAGAGTGCCGCGCCACGGAGGCTTTCTTCCACGATGGAATCCAGTTTCTTCCTGTTTGTCACGCCGTGCAGCCTGGGACCGTAGGCGACGTTGTCGTATATTGACATGGGGAACGGGTTGGGTCGCTGGAACACCATGCCCACGGAACGCCTCAGGCTGATGGGGTCCGTTTCGGGCGCGTAGATATTCCTGCCGTCGAGATAGATTTTCCCATCTATGCGGCAGTCGTGTATGAAGTCGTTCATCCTGTTTATGCACCTCAGGAAGGTGCTCTTTCCGCACCCGGAAGGCCCGATCAGCGCCGTGATCGATTTTTCCGGGATATCGGTGTTTATGTTCTTGAGGGCGTGGTTGGGTCCGTAATAGAGATTCAGGTTTTCGATTTTTATCTTTTCTTTCATGGCGCAGTCCCCTTCCAAATGCATCAGCTTCGGGCGCGTTGTCTGAGCCGTGCCCGCCATAAAACGCCCAAAAGCGTTACGCCCAGGACGATGGCAAGCAGAACGAGCGCCGTCCCATACTGTATGGGCCGCGTTTTCTCTATGTGTGTTCCCGCCGTGGCCAAAACGAGGATGTGGTAGGGCAGGGCCATGATCTGATCGAAGAGGCTTTTGGCTATCCCGGGCGCGTAAAAGGCCGCTCCCGTAAAGATGATCGGCGCCGTCTCGCCGGCTACCCTGCCTACGCTCAGAACCGCCCCGGTTATTATGGACGGAAAGGCCGCGGGGAGGACGACCTTTCGGATCGTCTGCCAGCGTGTCGCCCCCATGGCGTAGGAAGCATCCCTGTAGTCCTGGGGGACGGCCAAAAGGGCCGACTCCGAGGCGCCGACGATGACGGGAAGGGCGAGGCAGCCCAGGGTAAGTCCCGCCGAAAGGAGGGACGACCCGAAGCGCAGGAAGATCACGAAAAAGGTAAGACCGAAGAGCCCGAATACCACCGACGGCACACCTGCGAGGCACCTTACAGCCAAGCGCAGGAAACGGGTAAACATGTCGTCTTTTGCGTATTCCACCAGGTATATGGCGGTGACGACCCCCACCGGAAAGGCGAATCCCATGGAGACGCCCACGAGCTGCAGCGTGCCCACGATGGGCGTAAGTATCCCTCCGGAGGTCATCTGATCCCGGGGAGGAGTTGTTAAAAACTCCCAGCTGAGGGCGCTGAAGCCCCGCGAAAAGAGAAAGGCCAGGATCCCGAAAAGGAGTGCGCAGGTGCCGGCCATGACCAGCCACAAAAAAAGCGTGGCCGCAACGTCCTTGGTTTGTCTTTTTGAACCGCCCATCACCGCCACCTCCTTCCCCTCTTCTCGATCCTGAGGGCGGCAAGGTTCAGCGCCAGGGTCAGAAGGAGCAGCAATAGTCCGGCGAAAAAGAGGGCGTGATAGTGGTCTGAACCGACGGGAGTTTCTCCCATTTCTGCTGCGATGGCCGACGTAAGAGGCCTGACGGGGTCGGTAAGCGCCCGGGGTATGATGGCCGCCCCTCCCGCTGCCATGAGTACCACCATGGTCTCGCCGATGGCCCGCATGACGCCTAGCAGAATGGCCTGAAGAATCCCGGGCAACGCGGCGGGGACCACCACGCGGGTGATTGTTTCGAGCCTGGTAGCGCCCAGCGCATAGGAGGCGTCGCGAAGGTCTTTCGGGACGCTTCCCAGGCTGTCTTCGGCCAGTGAGGCGACGATAGGAACGATCATTATCCCCATCAGCGCCGACGCGTTCAGCAAGTTTAGCCCCGTGAACACTTCGAAAGTGGAGACCATCCAGGGCGCGATGACGACCATGCCGATAAAGCCGAGGACTACCGATGGAAAGAACCCCAGGATCTCCACGACGGGTTTCAGTATTTCACGCAATGTCGCCGGACAGACTTCTGACAAAAAGACGGCCAGAAACAGGCTTACCGGAACGGCCAGAAGCGAGGCCAGAAGAGTCACCGAAAGAGAGCCCGCGATCAGCGACAGCATGCCGAATTCGGGCGGGTCGTAGGTGGGGTACCACTGGGTGCTGAAAAAAAGTTCCGTCAGCGATGTCTCGAGGAGTATGGGATAACTTTCCCTTACGAGGAAAAACAGTATAAAAAGCATCACTGCGAGGCCGATGCTCGCTACGATGGTTACTACCAGCTTGGGAAACCTGTCGCCTCTGAGTGTAGTCTCCATGAGAAGTTCCTTTCCATTATGCCTGTCTTGTTTTTTCAAGGCTGCTCCGGGCCCGATTCAGCGTAACGGGCCCGGACGAGCTGGGGAACATGTTGAACTTTTGATTGTTTTTGCGTGCTTTACCGCACCGGCACGAAGCCTGTAGAGGCCACTATCTCCTGCCCAGCGTCGCTGAGCACGAAGTTGATGAACTTCATCGCATCGCCCGTCGGCCAGCCCGGCGTGAAGAGGAAAAGATATCTTGAAATGGGATATTCGCTGCTTTTGGCTGTTTCGGGCGTTCCCTCGATGTCGCCGACGGTCAGCGCTTTCACAGAGGGATTGAGATAACCGATCCCTATGTAGCCTACGGCCGCGGGGTTACCGCTGACGGACTGGACCATGGCGCCGTTGGAAGCTACCACCTGCGCCCTGGGCATTATCTTGTCGCCGCCCATGACCTTCTCTTCCCAGACCTCGAAAGTTCCGGAGCTGGTGTCCCTGGTAACGGCCAAAATATTTTTGTCAGGACCTCCTGCTTCTTTCCAGTTGGTTATCTTTCCGGTGTAGATGTCGTGAAGCTGCTGTATCGTCAGGTCCTTGACCGGGTTGTCGGGATGCACCACCGGCAGAAGGGCGTCGACGGCGATGGCAAACGGCACCGGGTAGGCGCCGTTTTCTACGGCGGAGACGACTTCCTTGTCCTTTATGAAGCGTGAAGACATGGCGATGTCGGTGGTCTTGTCTATTATGGCTTTTATGCCGTTTCCGCTTCCGCCACCCGAGACGGAGATGGACACATCGGGATTGGCTTCCATGAATTTCTCGGCTGCCGCCTGCCCGATGGGCAAAACAGTAGTTGAACCATTGATGACCAGGTCTCCGGCGAAGGCCGAAGCCGCCATACCGGTGACTGCGAAAATCGAAACCAATAGAAGCAGTCCTAAACGTTTCATTTCATAATCCCTCCCGAGATTTGATAGCCCGTGATATTTTCCCGGACCTTTCACCCCGGGAGTATAACCCCCTGTCGTAACGGGTGGTTTACAACAATGTAACGGTTTCGTTACGGTCTGGAAGATTCTATTGCATTATACCAGTGTGCTGCGTCGGCACATAACATTTATGTCGGCGCACAAATACAATGACAAAGTAGTTGACAAAAGAAAGACGGGGCGATAATATTTTTTCGTGCAGGAAATCCTGCATATTTTAGATTTTTGTGCAGCTTTTACGTATGCAAGGAAGTACAGGCGGTTCAGCGGAGGCTTTCGATGCTTAAAAAAATGATCGCCAAAAAAATGGAGAAACTTACACCCGGGCAGCGTGAAACAGCCAGGTTTCTCCTTGAAAATCCAAAGGAAGCGGCCTTTCTGACGGCGTCCCAGGTGGGCGAAAGAGTCGGTGTCAGCGAGTCGACGGTTATACGCCTCGCGTCGGCTATCGGTTTCGACGGGTATCCGGCCCTGCGCTCCGCCGTGAAGGACCTGCTCATGGAACGGCTTACAACGCTGGAACGGATAGGGGAATATTCGTCCCAGGAAGCGGGCAGCCTTTTTCACAAGGCCATCGAGAGCGACATCGATGCCCTCCGCTCGGTCCGTTCCACCGTGGACGTAGAGGCCATAGAGCGCCTCGGCCGGGAAATCGCTGGAGCGAAATCTGTTTTGGTCGTGGGACACAGGAGCAGTCGCACGCTGGCTTATTACCTTTTTCATTACCTTTCGTGGTTGTTCCCGAACGTGGAGCTTCTGGATTCGGAAACGGGCCTGGAAAAAATGACCGTCGCCGGTGAAAAGACCCTGGTCATTGGAATCAGCTTCCCAAGGTACACCACCTGGACGGTGGATATACTCGAGTACGCGAAAAGAAAAAACCTGAAGGTGGCGGCCATCACCAACGACTACTCAAGCCCGTTGGCATCCCCTTCGGAAATAGTTATCACAGCCCCATGGAACCCGCTTTCGTTTATCGATTCTTTCACCGCTCCATTGAGCGTTATAAACTGCGTGATCCTCGCTGCGGCGCTTACCCTGGGCGAAGAGGCCCGGAACAAACTCGCGAAGCTGGAGGAGGTATGGAAGGAAAGGGGTGTTTACCGGGAAAAGGAACGACCCGGTGACTTCGTCGGGATTATGAAAAGCTTCGAAGGGCAAGAATGAAAACCAAAAGCCAAAGGAGATGACAGGATTGACAAGGGGAAGGGTTTTTCCAAGAAGCCTGACGAAGGAATTCCCCCTCGCGGTCAAGGCCGAGGGGCTTTATATCTACGACGAAAGGGGCAACCGGTACCTGGACGGATGTTCGGGGGCCCTGATCTCGAGCATTGGCCACAGCGTGCCCGAAGTGGTCGAAGCCATTTCTAAACAGCTGGGCATCATGGCTTTCGCTCACCCTTCGAGATGGAGAAACAGGCCCACCGAGGAGGCCGCCGGGGAGATAGCCGAAATAACCCCGGGTGACCTGAACTGGGTCTGGTTCGTAAGCGGGGGAAGCGAGGCGGTGGAATCGGCCGTAAAGCTTGCCAGGCAGTATTACGTGGAACGCGACGGTTCTGCTTCACAGAAGCACCTGGTGCTCTCGCGTTATAACTCCTATCACGGAAGCACATTAGGGACCATGGCCGTCGGTGGCAACATGCCTCGCCGCCGTATCTACGCGCCCATGTTCAGGGAGCATCCCAAGGTCGATACACATTATTGCTACAGGTGCCCATGGGGCCAGGAGTACCCCTCCTGCGGCGTGATGTGCGCCCGACAGGTGGAACTGGCCATAAAGCGCACCGGTCCGGAGTACATCGCGGCCTTTCTTGCCGAACCGGTCGTTGGGTCCACCGTGGGAGCCCTCAATCCTCCTCCCGAGTACTGGCCCATGGTCCGCGAGATCACGGCCCGTTACGACATACTCCTTATCGCCGACGAGGTCATGACAGGTTTCGGCAGGACAGGGAAGGCCTTTGCCGTAAATCACTGGGACGTGGTCCCCGACATCATCGTCGCGGCCAAGAGCATGGCTGCCGGCTACGTTCCCACGGGGGGCATTTTTGTGAAAGACGCCATCGTGGAGACCATTAAAAAGGGGAGCGGCGCCTTCGTCCACGGACATACCTATAACGGGAATCCCCTTTCGGGGGCGGCTACTGCCGCGACAGTTCGATACATGAAAACCCACGGCCTTTTCGAGAACGCCGCCATACAGGGCGAACGCCTTGGCGAGGGGATGAAAAAACTCGAAGACATCCCCATCGTCGGCCAGGCAAGGGGGCTGGGCCTTATGAGGGGCGTGGAGATAGTAGCCGACAAGGCGTCGAAACAGCCCTTCCCGAAGACCGCGAAGGCGGCCGGTGTTGTATCCGAGGAGTGTACGAAACGAGGCCTGATCATCTATCCGGGAACGGGCATGGTTGACGGGGTGGACGGCGACAACTTCATGGTGGCTCCTCCTCTTGTCGTCCGGGCGGAGCAGATCGAAGAAATACTTTCGATACTTGACGAAAGCCTCGAAGCGGCCTCAGTGAGGCTGCTCGGCTGATGCCGGTAAAAATCAGGGGGAGGTGAGACCAGGCGCGTTTTCGAGCGAACGGTTCCGTAAGAAAGAGGAGTGCGGCAGATGTCCGCCAAAAGCGGGTAACGGGGAGAAAAGGAGGAGTGTGCGGAATGAAAAGGTTTCTTGTACCTCTGGCAATTGCGGCGGTTCTTGCGTTTTCGGCGGCGGCCTTCGCCGTGACCTTCATCACCATAGGCTCAGGCGGAGTGGGAGGCACCTATTACCCCCTCGGCGGTGCCATGGCTGAGGTTTTAAACAAGGCCGGCATCGACGTGAAGGCCACGTCCAGGACGACGGCGGCTTCCAAGGAAAACTGCCGTCTGGTGGCGTCCGACAAGGCACAGCTGGGGATGAGCATGGGCTCGACCCTCTGGCAGGCTTATACGGGAACAGGCGACTTCGTGGAAGACGGAAAGCTGCCCCTTGCGATCCTTTTCAACATGTATCCGGCGCCGCAGCATCTACTTACAGTTGAGGGAACGGGTATCAAGACCTTCGAAGACCTCAAGGGCAAAAGGGTCTCCATAGGGGCCCCGGGAAGCGGCAACCAGGTTTTGGCCAGGATCATACTCGATGCCGCAGGCATAGACCCGGCGAAGGATTTCCAGATGGCCCAACTGACCCAGCCCGAAGCCGCCATGGCGCTAAAAGACGGCAACGTGGACGCGGTGTTCTGGAACTTCGCGGCTCCCGGAGCGGCTGTCATGGAGGTGGAGGCGGTCCGGAAAGTGCATTTCATCCCCCTGCCCCAGGATGTGGTCGACAAGGTCATCGAGAAAAACCCCTTCCTCTTGCCTTACACGATCGAGCCAGGTGTCTATAAATCCATAACAGAGCCGGTACTTACGATAGCCGACGGTAACTACATGATTGTCAATGAGAATATGGACGAAGACCTGGCCTACAAACTTGTCAAGACCCTCATCGAGAACAAGGACGCATTCATGGACGTTACGCCTCAGGCGGCCCACTTCGTTCCAGAGGAAGCCAGCAAGGGGATAATCCCCTTCCATCCCGGTGCGGTGAAATACTTCACCGAGCAGGGCTACCCACCCAAGCAGTAGAGGGCACATGATGCGGGGGCGGGCCTGGGAGCCCGCCCCCGACACCGGGAGGGACCGCATATGACAGGCGGGAAAAACACGGTTCAAGAGGAAAAGATCAACGACCAGGAATTTATGAAACGGATCGAGGGCGGCAAACGTCAGCTGGAAGGCTGGCAATACTGGACCATAGCCGCCCTGGCGATAGGCGCTTCATGTTTTCATCTTTATACAGCGGCTTTCGGTCTCTTCTATGCCATGAAACAGCGGGGCATCCACTGGCTGCTAATGGGGACCATCATATTTTTGCTCTATCCCGTATCCAAAAAACGCCCTGCCGACAAGATCGATATATGGGACTGGGTACTCGCCGGTCTTCTGGTATATGGCTGCCTGAACATCCTGATGAACTGGGAAGCCATAACCGCAAGGGAAGGACGCGCCATTTCGTCGGATATCTATCTAGGGGTAGTCATGACCATACTTGTCATCGAGGCAACGCGGCGGACCGTGGGCTGGCCCTTGCCGATAGTGGCCATCGTGGCGCTGCTTTACGCCGTTTCCGGGCCTTACCTTCCAGGCATGCTCGCTCATCCCGGCTTTCCCATAAGCGAGCTGGCGCCTTATATGTACCTGAGAACCGACGGGATCTTCGGCGTTCCTTTAGGCGTTTCGGCTTCTTTCATATTTTTGTTCGTCCTCTTCGGTGCGATCCTGAACGTTTCCGGAGCCGGGCAGTTTTTCATCGACCTGGCCTTAGCCCTGACGGGCAGAAGCCGCGGCGGACCGGCGAAGGCCGCCATCGTATCGAGCGCGCTTATGGGAAGCGTCTCGGGAAGCTCCGTGGCTAATACGGTGACCACGGGGTCTTTCACGATCCCGCTGATGAAAAGCGTAGGATACCCAAGTCACTTCGCCGGGGCCGTCGAAGCGGCTTCTTCCACCGGGGGCCAGATCATGCCACCCGTCATGGGGGCGGCCGCCTTTGTAATGGCCCAGTTTCTGGGAATATCCTACTGGAGCATCGTCGTGGCGGCTGTCATACCGGCACTTCTTTACTTTTTCTCCATCTTCGCCATGGTGCACTTCAGGGCAGGCCGGGAAGGCATCGAAGGTATCCCGAAATCGGAGCTTCCCAGGGTTTCGGCCGTCCTGAAGAAAGGGTGGCACCTTTTGCTGCCGGTAGTGACGCTCATCATTTTCCTTGCACTGGGCTATTCGGCCATCAAGGCGGTCTTTTGGTCCATAATTCTTTTGATCGGAATAAGCTGGATAGGGCCAAAGGAACACAGGATGACGCCGAAAAAGATACTTCACGCCTTCATTGATGGCGGGACTTCCGCTGTGGAAGTCGCCGCCGCATGCGCCTGTTCGGGCATAATCATCGGCGTGGTGGGGATCACCGGGCTCGGCCTGGCTTTTACGTCCTTCATCATCGGGCTTTCCCACGGGATACTTTTCCTTGCGCTGATTCTGACGATGATCGCCTCCATAATCCTGGGGATGGGGCTTCCCACGACAGCGAAGTACATAATTCTCTCCACCCTGGCGGCGCCGGCGATTCACAGGATGGGCGTTCCCATGCTGGCGGCCCATCTTTTTATCCTTTATTATGGCGTAATCGCCGACATAACACCCCCTGTGGCCCTTGCGGCCTACGCCGGAGCCGGAATCGCGAGGGCCAACGCCATGCGGACGGGCTTCACGGCGCTGGGGCTCGCCCTGGCAGGTTTTATAGTGCCTTTCATGTTTGCCTACAACCAGGCCCTTTTGTTCCAGGCCTCGCTGTGGCGCGTCCTTCTGGCGAGCGGCACGGGGATTCTCGGCGTCATAGCTTTGGCCGCCTGCGTCCAGAACTATTACTTCGCCAGGCTTAACCTGGTCGAACGCGTTCTTTTTGGCATCACGGCTTTCGCGCTGATAAAGCCCGGGCTCTGGACGGACATTTTCGGCCTCGCCGTTTTGGGAGGCGTCATGTACCTTCAACGCCGCAAAGTAAAAACCCAAATGAATGAACCAGACATCAAAGAAACAAAAAGTACCGAAAAGGAGGAGATCTGATCGCCATGCCGACAAAAGTTATCAAGCCCGTCATGTCCGCCGAGGAGGCGGTGACCCACGTCAAGCCGGGAAGTTCCGTGATGATAGGCGGGTTCAACTACGGCGGCATCCCGTACACGCTGGTGGATGCCCTGGTCGCCGCGGGAACGAAGGAGCTTACCATTATCGCCAACGATACCGCCTACGACGATGTGGGACACGGGAAACTGGTCGCGGGAGGACAGGTAAAGAAGGTGATAGCCTCCCACGTGGGCCTGAACAAATCCACCCAGCGCCTTTTCAACGAGGGCAAGCTGGAACTGGAGCTCGTTCCCCAGGGAAGCTTTGTCGAAAGAATACGGGCGGGCGGCTTCGGCCTGGGCGGCTTTCTCACGCCCACGGGAGTGGGGACCGTCTGTGAGGAGGGCAAGAGGATAATCGAAATCGAGGGGCGGCGCTACATCCTGGAGCTTCCGCTCAAGGCGGACGTTGCGCTGATCCGTGGTTACAGGGCCGACCGTTACGGGAACCTTGTGTATTTCGGGACGAACCGGAACTTCAACCCGGCGATGGCAACGGCGGCCGATCTGGTCATCGCCGAGGTGGACGCCATACTTGAAGTGGGGGAACTCGACCCCAACGACGTGGTGACGCCCGGGATCCTGGTGGACATTCTCGTGCTGAAGGGGGATTCATACTATGCTTCCCGTACTTGATGAAGAATTCGCGCGTCACAGGATAGCCAGGAGGATCGCCCTGGAGTTTGAGGACGGAGCAGTGGTGAACCTGGGAATCGGTATCCCCACACTGGTGTCGGATTACATCCCCGAAGGTATAAGGGTGATCTTCCAGACGGAAAACGGCGTAGTCGGCGCGGGACCCAAGCCTCCCGAAGACGACCTGCGCTTCATCGGCGCCGGGGGGCGCTGCCTGTCGGTGATCCCCGGCGGAGCCCTGGTCGCGAGCGATTTCAGTTTCGGTCTCATACGCGGCGGCCACCTGGACGCCACGGTGCTGGGCGCTTTGCAGGTGGACCAGGAGGGGAACCTCGCGAACTGGTGGATCCCGGGCAAGCTCGTTCCGGGCATGGGCGGGGCCATGGACCTGGTGACGGGGGCGAAACATGTCATCGTAGCCATGACTCACACCACTAAAAAAGGCGGAGCCAAGCTGGTTAAAAAATGTAGCCTGCCACTGACTGGAGCCGGAGTGGTGAGCCTTGTCGTGACCGAGTACGCCCTCTTCCGTTTTACCGACGGAAAGATGGTGCTCGAGGAGATTGCCCCGGGCGTGAGCGAAAAGGATCTAAAAGAGGTCACCGAGGCCGAATACGTGACGAGCCCGGACCTTCGGGTCATGCGGGGCTCTGAAGAGAAACAGGACTGATAAATGGCCGAATCACCTTGCTTTTAGGGAATTTCGGTTTTTATAAAAACAAGGGAGAGTGACGCAATATGCGAAAGGCGGTTGTGCTTTCCGCTTGCAGGACCGGGGGCGGAAAGTTCGGCGGTACGTTGTCGTCCTTCGAGGCCACCGATCTTGGTGGCTTTGCAATAGCCGAGGCTGTCAAACGATCAGGTGTTTCGGAAAAAGACATCGCCGAGGTCGTCATGGGTAACGGATGGCAGGCCGGGGTAGGTGCGAACCCCGCCCGGATTGCCATGTATAAGGCGGGGCTTCCCCAGGACATTCCCGCTTTCACCGTCAACAAGCGCTGCGGCTCGAGCCTCAGGACGGCCATGCTCGTCGCCGACAGGGTACGCCTGGGCGACATCACCTCCGGCGTAGCCGGAGGGATGGAAAGCGCGTCGAAGGTGCCCTATATTCTTCCCGAAGCACGCTGGGGCCACAGGATGGGCGACAAGGAAGCGCTGGACGTGCTGCACAAGGACGGGTTCATGTGCCCTTTGGCGGACATGCTCATGGGCGCTACCGCTGAGATCCTTGCCGACGAATATTCCATAAGCCGCGAAGAGCAGGATGCCTATGCTCTTGAAAGTCACAAAAAGGCCCTGGCGGCCATGGAAAAGGGCCTTTTCGAAGAAGAGATCGTCCCGGTGACGGTGAAAATGAAAAAAGAGACCATAACCTTCGCTACCGAGGAAATCCCCCGGGCCGACACCAGTATGGAAAAACTCGGACGGCTTCCCGCCATCTTCCGGGAGAGAGGGACCATAACCGCCGGGACGAGTTCGGCTCTTTGCGACGCCGGCAGCGCCCTGGTCATAGCCGACGATGAATGGGCGCGCTCGCAAGGTTACAAGCCAATGGCCGAAATTCTGGGTTACGAAAGCGGTGCCCTGGCCGCCGACCACATGGGGCTCGGTCCGACCGTGGCGGTGCCGAAGGCTCTCGAAAAGGCGGGCCTTTCTCTGGAGGACATTGACCTCATTGAGCTGAACGAGGCCTTTGCCGCCCAGGTGCTGGCCGTTCACAGGGCGATGCCCTTCGACATGGGAAAATGCAACGTCCACGGCGGGGCCATAGCGCTGGGTCACCCCATAGGGGCTACGGGAGCCAAGATCCTTACGACGCTGATCTATGCCCTCAGGCATTACGACAAGGAACTGGGCCTCGCCACCGCCTGCATAGGCGGAGGGCAGGGCGTCGCCATGGTAATCCGCCGCCTGTAAAACCAAACCACATGGGGTCAAGTCTTTACTTTTGGGTTTTTCGGAAACAACCAATTCGGAACAACAAAAAACTTTTCGGGAGAACCCAAAAAGTAAAGACCTGACCTGACCTGACCCCAATTCGTGTGGTATTCTTTATACTGATTTGATTTCGAAAAGAAAGGAGGACTCGCCCATGGTATGCAACCGCCGGTGAGGTCCGGCCGGAATGCGGGTTCCGTGTTCACGCGCCTTCAGGCAAAACAGCAGCGGTTTCGGGTCTTTGAAACGGCGTTCAAACCTGAGCGGGGTTTCCTTCGGTCTTTTTGGGGGTTCTTTCTTGAACTGCCTTTTACGCAAATCCTTTCGCATAAACCACTCGAACCCTTTCTTTTCCCGAAGTGCTGCTTAAAGTATGGCCGCCACGCTAAAGACGCGCGGCGGGCTTGTCTTTTGGCGTGACCGGTTGCTTTTTTTTGCCAAGGTAATCCGCTCTTGATTTTTCATACTTCGAGAAAGGTGGGGGTTTGGGAATGTTTCAAGCTTTGAACAGGGTACTCATGTCTCGCATGGGACCTGTAGTAACGGGTGTTGCCGTGGGGGTTCTGGCGCCGGTCCTGACGTTTTTGGGAAATCCCGGCAACATGGGTATTTGCGTGGCTTGTTTCACCAGGGACATAGCCGGAGCCCTTGGGCTTCACAGGGCGGCGGTGGTGCAGTATATCAGACCGGAACTGGCCGGGTTCATACTCGGATCTTTCATTTCATCCGTGGCGTACGGGGAATACAAGCCGAGGACCGGGTCGTCGCCGGTGGTACGTTTCTTCCTCGGTTTCTTTGCCATGATAGGCGCGCTGGTTTTTCTGGGGTGCCCCTGGCGGGCTTATATACGCCTCAGCGCCGGCGACCTCAACGCCGTTTTGGGCATCGCCGGGCTGGCGTCCGGCGTAGCCATAGGCATTGCCTTCCTCTGGAAGGGTTTCAGCCTGGGGAGAAGCTACCCGGTGAAAAAGGCGGCCGGGTACATAATGCCCGCGGTCGCCGTTACTCTTTTAGTCTTCGTTTTGCTGAAGCCGACTTTTGGGCCTGAGGGCGCTTCGGCCGTTTTCTTTTCTGAAAAGGGCCCCGGAGCCATGGCCGCTCCAGTGGCTGTTTCCCTTGTGGTCGGGCTTCTTGTGGGCTGGTGGGCCCAGCGGAGCCGTTTCTGCACTGTGGGCGCCCTGCGGGATTTGATCATGCTCAGGGACTCCCATCTTTTCAACGGCGTACTGGCTTTTATAGCCGCGGCATTTGTGACGAACCTCGTCCTTGGACAGTTTAAACTCGGTTTTGAAGGGCAGCCCGTGGCTCATTCGAATATGCTCTGGAACTTCATGGGCATGGTGCTTTCAGGCTTGGCCTTCACCCTTGCAGGGGGTTGCCCCGGACGGCAGTTTATAATGAGTGGAGAGGGAGACGGCGACGCAGCTGTCTTTATCCTCGGGATGCTTCTTGGAGCAGCCTTTGCGCACAACTTCAACCTTGCCAGTTCCCCGGCCGGGCCGGGCGCCTTCGGCCCGGCGGCCACTGTAATCGGCATAGTTTTCTGTCTTTTAGTAGGTTTCATGATGCGCGAGCGGGTATAGCGAAAAGGAAAGGGTGATAAAAATGACTGAACCTGTAACGGTAGATGCCAGCGGTCTCTCATGTCCGCAGCCGGTGCTGGAGACGAAAAAGGTAATTGAAAGGCTCTCTTCGGGAGAAATACACGTACTGGTGGATACCATGACATCGCGCATAAACGTGGGACGTTTTGCGACAAGCAAGGAATGGAGTGTCGAAGCAGAGGAATTGCCCGAAGGAGGGTTCAAGGTCATACT
>NPIG01000598.1_pt2 | contig 13461 bp, 14 predicted proteins | sample 8637441 | NCBI WGS metagenome assembly NPIG01 (sample SAMN07420675, study PRJNA396082) | bioreactor metagenome | isolation source: sample BR6 brine-fed electro-methanogenic bioreactor BR | place: Japan: Kochi | collected 2016-06-14 | reverse complement strand
AAAAAAGATTCGTTTGTCTTTGAGTGTTTCTAAACACTCAAAATTGCCCATGCCTTTTGAGATAATCAGTTCGGCTTTTTCAAAAATATTTCTAAATGTGGTATTCGCACGTGAGAGTTCAAGTCCTGGGGTATCTACCCCTGTGCTGATGACTTTTGCAAATTTATCAATGCCAATTTGTAAGGCTTCTTTGGTCGTAATATCATTGATAATGGGTTTGCCTCGTGTGGCATAGGTAATTTCTTTGCTGGGGTAAAGACGTTTAATGATTTTAATTAAAATTTTATCAAATACGTTTTCTCCTGCATTATCGGCTAAAATCAGAATACTCTTTTTGTTTTCAATTTGTTTGGCCAGTTTGGCATAATGATCAATGGCAAAATTGGTATGAAACACTTTGTTGATTTCATCTTCTAAATGAAACTGCTCTTTGGCACCAAAATCAATTACATTTCCAGCAACGGCTGCTTTAATGGCAGTAAAAAGTTTGTCCTCTTCTTGTCGTATTTTTTTTTCAATAAAAGGAACATATTCCAGTGCGTTTTGTATTGATTCTTGTTTTAATCGCTCCAAGGGGTCAGTGCAATTGCTTTGTTGGGCTAAATATTCATACACTTCTCGTGCCACAGATGGTGGCGTTTGATCAAATGAAAACGATTGAGACTTTTTTAACACTTCTTCTTGAATGCTTTTGGCTTTTTGTTCATCTAAATTAAGGTGCACAATGGCTTTATCAATTTGTCCTACAATGCAACTCACACAATCTTTTGTTATATTCATAATTCTCTTTTCTCAAAAATTTTTTGCTATTATGGTGTTTTAAAACTTATTAAAGCATAAAAAATTAAAACTTCATTGCTTTTTTGACAAAAAATAGGATAAATATTGGGATATTTTAAACTCAAACAACATAAAACCAACATTAAAACAGAGTTTACAGCAGGGTTTACCACCTTTTTAACCATGCTGTATATTGTTCCAGTCAATGGCTTTATTTTAAGTGATGCGGGGCTTCCTATGGATGCTGTTGTTACGGCAACAGCGTTAATTACAATATTGGCAACACTGTTTAGTGGAATATGGTCAAACACGCCCATTGCCATGAGTGTGGGGATGGGATTAAATGCGTATTTCTCATATGGGTTGGTTTTGGGCATGAAAATACCGTGGCAAACGGCATTGGGGATTGTCTTTTTATCGGGTGTGATTTTTGTGGCATTGTCTTTTACCAATTTTAGAGTTTGGATTATGACCTCCATTCCTTTGAATTTACGCCGAGCCATTAGTGCAGGAATTGGAACATTTATTGCTTTTATTGGATTAAAACAAATGGAAATGATAGTTGCAAGTGAGGCAACATTGGTTAAATTGGGCGATTTTTCGCAACCTCATGTGCTGCTTGGTTTGGCGGGTTTGCTTTTGACCTTTGTATTGCACGCGTATAAAATCAAAGGGGCATTTATCTATTCCATTGCCATAACATCGAGTATTGCATGGGTATTTGCCATTGAAGCGTTGCCTCAAGAAATTGTGAGTTTTCCTGCTTCCATCTCTCCTATTTTCTTTGAATTGGATATTGCCAGTGCCTTAACGCTTTCACTTTTTCCTGTGGTGATTACTTTTTTAATTACAGATATGTTTGATACACTGGGAACACTTACAGGAGTAGGTTCAAGAGCCAATTTATTTCAAGATGAAAACAACAAAGAGGATAAAAGTCTTCAAAAAACACTCGAAGCCGATGCCATTGCCACCGTAGGAGGCAGTTTATTGGGTGTTTCTACCACAACAAGTTTTGTTGAGAGTGCCAGTGGTGTGGAAGCAGGCGGAAGAACAGGATTAACGGCAATTTTTACTGCACTCTTTTTTGTCACAACGCTTTTTATGTTGCCTTTGTTTAAAGCCATTCCCTCCAATGCCATTTACCCTGTTTTGGTTGTTGTAGGGGTATTGATGTTTACTGAATTGGGCAAAATCAATTTTAAAAAAATGGATTTTGCCACGAGTTCTGCCACGTTTTTTATTGTGTTAATTATGCCTTTAACCTTTTCAATTACCAATGGTATTGCGGCAGGTTTTGTGATGTACACATTGATTAAACTGGCTAAAAAAGAGCTGAGTGATTTAAACATTGGTATTATTTTAATCACACTTATTAGTCTATTAGCATTTATATTACAAGGATAACCATGAAAAAATATTACTACTCATACAATGAATTTTTACAAGATGTCAATGTCTTAATACAACAGTGTAAACCCTATGAATGTGATGTCATTTTGGGCATTTCAAGAGGAGGATTAACAATTTCTCATTTTATGGGAGAAGCGTTGAATATTCGTAATGTCTTTACGATTAACTCCATTCATTATGATGGGGTTAAAAAACTCGATACATTTAATATTTTTAATATTCCCAATTTAATTAATGCCTCAAAAGTGTTAATTGTGGATGACATTGTTGACAGTGGCGAAACCATGGTGGAAGTATTTAAAGTCTTAAAAGAAAAGTTTCCTATGTGTGAATTTAAATTGGCGTCGTTATTTTATAAAAAAACAGCATTGTTGCAACCTGATTTTACGGTTAAAGAAGCGCCACATTGGATTGACTTTTTTTGGGAAGCCGATTTAAAAAAACTCTCTTAATAAAAAAGTAACAAGTGACGAGTGACGAGGGATGAGTTTTGAAAATAACTAAAAAAAGTGAGTTAAGAATAACAATTTTAAAGATTTTTTACTATAATATATTTTTTTTAGTTCAAGGGAGTGCATGAAAGCAATTTTACTGTTTTTTATTTTACTGTTTAATATTGCTTTGGCGGAAAGCTTAGATGCCTTGCTTCAAGAGTATCAAAATACGAGTGAAAAATCACTCAGTACTCTTGATGAAAGAATGGGGCATGTTGTGATTTACTCCCAACAAGACATCAGACGAATGCAGTACAATACACTTGATGATATTTTAAAAGAGTTGCCAAGAAAGAATCTTAATAAAAATCGTTATGGAGTGAATACCTCCACTCTTTCAGGAACCAGTACGAGTGTGAGTGGTTTTTTTCGTTTTTTTATTAATGACCATGAAATCAGTTCTGTGCATACACAATCTTCTTCATTGACTTGGGGAAATATTCCTTTAGATTTTGTGGATTATGTAGAAGTCTATTATGGAGAGAGTTCTTTTTCTTTAGGCAATGAAACGGGCATTTATTTTATTCGAATTTATACCAAACAAGCCAATAAAACCAATGGGGGTGCTATTGTGTATCGTATGGATAATTACGGTTCTAATACACAAAATGTTTTACACTCCCAAACTTTACACAATGGTTGGTCGTACCTTTTCTTTGCCTCACGAAACAGTGAAAATGATAAAGCCAAAATAAGCACAAAAAGTATCAACAATGATTCAAAACGACAACATCTTTTTTTAGATTTAAGTAATGAAGCTACATCCATTAATATTGGATACAGTGAGGTTAAAAAAGAGAGTTACTTTGGAATGTCCAAAGATTTACAATCCAATGACGGAGAAATTGAATCTAAAGATTTGTATGTCAATTTGACGCAATACTTTTTGGACGATCACTCTTTAAAACTCAACGCTTCGTATGATATTAATACACGTTTTTATGAAGAGAGTAATGATGAGGGACTTTCCCTCGTTCCAATACGCAATCCTTATATTCCTGTGTATAATATTTCATATTACATGGAAGATTTGGAACTGGAAAAAACAAAACTTTATTTTTCTAAAAATATTCAACTGGGCAATCATAATATTTTAGCAGGACTTGATTATTCCAAAAAAACGTATAAGGTCAAAAACAGAGAATNNTAGAATATACTGAAACCTTTATTCCTACTTCAACAACAACTCATTACTCTATAGGACATTTTTATGATTATGATGAAGAAAATACCTACTCTTTACTTTTCCAAGATGAATATAAAGCTTTAGATAATCTCTCTTTAATTGGAAATGTGAAAGTCGATAAATATGAACGTAAAGGAATCATTAAAGATAGCACTGAAAATCTTTATCGAATGGGATTTATTTACACCCCTACATCCAATTTTGGTTTAAAAGGGTTTTATAATAAAATTTATTTACCTCCAACATTTTACAATGTCGATTTTGATGAGCAAAACGGTAAAGAGATACAGTCTCAAAAATATCGATTTTATACGCTTGAAGGTGTTTTTACTACCAATCGTTCTAAAACCAGTTTACAATACGAACATGTTGAAATACGAGATTTTATCTATTTAACTCCTGTGGGATTTCGAAATATTGATTATTTAATTAAAACTGAAGGATTTACTTTTAATTATGAGTATCAATTGGCAAACAATGATAAATTTCATTTTAACTATTTTGCAACAACGCTGAATCAAACTGCCACTAATTCAGACCGAGGTGGTTATGTTAAATATATGGGTGAATACAAAAATTTTGAGTATTTTAGTTCTATAATTTATAGAAATCATTATACGTATCATGGTTTAAAAGTTTCAAGCAGTGTAGATATGAGTTTGGGAGTGACATATTATATTACTCCTGATTTAAGTGTAAGTTTAAAAGGGGAAAACCTTTTTGATAAGTCAACACAATCGGTTTATAGTGATAATGGTACAAATGTAACGTTTCGAGATCGTGATCGAAACTTTGGTTTAACCATGAAGTGGGTGTTCTAATGAGAGCGTTAGTACTGTTTTTTACCTTTACTCTTATGGCTTTAGGCAACCAATACACTTTTTTAGTGAATAAATACGATAAAGAAACTGAACTTGAAGCCAAAATTGTTTCAAAAATTGCTCGTTCTTCTTTGGAGACAAAAGAGCCGATGTTGTATATTCCACAAATCTCTCAAAGTGAAAAAGAGATTTACTCTCAATTTTTTAAACTCTCAACAAATTGTGAAAATGCCAATTTTGTTTTTGTGAAAAAGAGCGTGGATGTCACCCAAGAGTGTCAAAAAGAGAATAAACTCTTTTTTACCAATAATTATCAAAAACTGCTTTCAGATAACCGATATTTTGGAGCATTCTTTTGGAATAAAAGTCGTCCAAATATTGTTTTTATTAAAGAGAGATTAGAAGATAAAAAAGTCGTGTTACCTCATGAGTATGAGCAGTTTATTGAGGACTTTTAGTGAGACAAAAGTTTTTTATTAAAAACCCGTTGTATTTGATTCTTTCAACACTTGCCATTACTTTGGTTTTAGTGGTATTGCTTTATACGACTGTAAAACTGGAAGAAAAGATTGAAAAACGCATGATTGATATTTCAACTTCTGATGTTATGGCAATTGCACATAACAGTGCAAATGCTATTAAACATCAATTGGATATGGAAAGTGATATTGTAGAACAAATATTAACCAATGAAACTTTACATCGTAATATTGAAAAAAACCTAAAAGTTTTATTGACTCAAAATATCAAATATTCGTATTTGTTGTACCGAGATAAAAAAGGGATATTTCGATTTTTAGCCGATGGGGCAAAAGAAGAAGAGAAAGCCTTTTTGAATCAAAAATTTGATATTGATAACCCTAAATGGCTTGAAGTGTTTCAAACCAAACAACCCGTTATGATTGAACACCAATACTTACAGCAACTTTCGATTAGTTATTTGGTTCCTGTTGTTCATAATAACGAAGTACAAATGGTTTTAGCCATTGATTTTTCGATTAAAAAAGTTGAGAATATTAATACCATTATTGCCTTAATGAAAAATGCTATTTTAGCCATTATTCTTGTGGTGGTGGTTTTTTTAATTGTGTTACTCATTCAAACGTTACGTTATATTGCCATAAAGAAAACGGCGTATATTGATAAACTCACTCATGTCTATAACCGAAACTATCTGCAAGAATCGGAAGATTTTATTAATTTAAATGACTATTTACTCGCAACGTTAGATATTGATTATTTTAAAACCGTCAATGATACGTATGGGCATGATGTGGGAGATAAAATCTTAAAACAAGTGGCCAATATGATTTTATTAACTGTTCGAACCCACGAAGATATTGTCATTCGATACGGGGGTGAAGAGTTTGTTATTTTGGCTAAAATCAAACGAGGCGATAATTTAAGTGCGTTAAATGTGATTGAACGAATTTTTAAAAATATTCAAGAGAATCATTTTTATATCAATAAAAAAGATTATTTAAATATTACGGTCTCCATTGGGGTTAATTTAGTGCCACATAAATCACGCACCTTTTCAGAAGCCTTTAAACTCGCTGACATTGCTTTATATAATGCTAAAAACAAGGGTCGAAATAACATTGAAATTTATGATGAAATTCATAACCATCACAATCAATCACTTATGTCGATAAATGATATTAAAGAAGCCATTGAAGAGAATCGTGTGGTCTGTTTTTATCAAAAAATTGTCGATACGTTTACTCAAAAAGTTTCACACTATGAAGCGTTATTAAGAATTGTTGATAAACAGGGTAATATTGTCACTCCTGATAAAATTTTACCTGTGATTAAAGGCACCTTTATTTTACGCAATATTACCAAAAGTGTTTTAGCCATTTGCCATGAAAAATTATCTCAACATCCTACGGCTTGTATTAACGTCAATTTAAATCCCAAAGATATTATTGACGATACCATTTTGGATATTTTAAAAGAGTATGCCCAACAAACCAATATAGCTGAACGTTTGGGCATAGAAATTGTTGAGAGTGAAGATTTAATTACCTGTAAAGACGCCAAAGATAATTTACTCATGCTCAAACAATTGGGCTATAAAATTTTTATCGATGATTTTGGCAGTGGATATTCTAATTTTATTTATTTGACTCAAATTAAAACCGATTTTATCAAAATTGATGGGGCGATTATTAAAAATATTTTAGACGATAAAATCTCTTTTTTACTCGTTAAAAGCATTGTGGATTTTGCCAAAGAGGCGAATATTAAAGTCATTGCAGAGTATGTCAGCAAAAAAGAGATTTATGATACGATTAAATCTTTAGGAATTGAATACTCTCAAGGATTTTATTTCTCACAACCCAAAGCATTTGAAGAATAGTTCATACTCAATTAAAGCCAAACCTTACTCAAATTAGATTAAAATTCCAAAAAACTACCGACAAAGGAACAACAAGGCAATGCCTCAAAGTACATTTATTGCAACCATTAAGGATATTCGAGATTCACGATGGTTTTCAAATTTAACCACGATAATTATTATTGTATATGCTTCAGTTTTAGGCTTTAAAACTCTTGATGAAGCTGCTCAACCATATGGCAATATCTTGCATATTTTTGATTGGATTATTACGGTTTATTTTATTATTGAAATTGCCATTAAAATGGCAGCCGAAGATAAATGGACACACTTTTTTAAAAGTGGTTGGAACAACTTTGACTTTTTTATTGTAGCTGTTACGCTTATTCCTTTAGAAAACAGTTCATTTGCCGCTATTGCACGGCTCATGAGGGTGTTTAGAATTTTACGATTATTTACTGCTCGACCTGAACTTAAACGGATTATTGATATGCTCATTCGAGCCATTCCTTCGATTATTGATATTGTGATTTTAATGTTTATTATTTTTTATATTTATGCCATTATAGGCAGTTTCGTATTTCAAGATATGCCCTCAGGACTTTGGAATGATTTCTTGGTTTCAATGTTGACGTTATTTAGAATCTTGACATTTGAAGATTGGACAGATGTGATGTATGAAGCCATGGAGGTTTATCCTTGGGCTTGGGTTTACTTTGTCAGCTTTGTTATTATTGCGGCATTTGTTTTCTTTAATTTGTTTGTGGCAGTTATTATTGGTGAAATGCAAAAACTGCAAGAAGCCGATATGAAACAAGAAATCCATGAAGACCATGAAAAAATCGACCAACTTTTAAAAGAGGTTCAAGAACTTAAAGAACTCATAAAGCAACAAAAGCCATGATTATTTTAGACTTTGAAACCAACTCTTGCAATGAACACGATGTCATTGAAGCGGCAGCTGTTAAAATTGAGTTTGAACAAAATCAATGGGTGGCAAAAGAGTTGTTTCACCGTTATTATCTTTCAAGGTATCCTGTCAATCGTTATTCGTATGAAGTGCATAAACTCACGCCTGAACTCATTTTAGAGGTACGAAAAGGGTGTAATTATGCCAGTTATTTTAAAGAAGATGAAGAGTTCGTAAAATTTTGTGAAGGAAGCAAAATGTTGATTGCTCATAACGTCAGTTTTGAGCTACGTCATTTACGCAATATTGTCAATTTTGAAAAAACATTTTGTACCATGAAAGAGAACAAACATACCGTTAAAGCCATGAATAAAAAAGGGCAAATCAAAAATCCCACACTCGATGAAGTGTGTTATTATTATGGGATTGATTTTGATGAAAACAAACACCACAGTGCGACGTATGATGTGAGTAAAACATTTGAAATTATCAAAAGGATGAAGGTATGTCAACATTTACATTAGAATATCATGAAAACAATGAAGGAAAAGTTGAAAAGAAGTTTTTAGAGTTTTCAAGAACGTTGCTGAAAGAACCCTATAGTATCGATTCTTTATTTGTGATTAAAGTAGAGGGTAAATCTATGGAACCTAAAATCAATGACCAAGCCTTGGTTGTGGCAGATTTATCCCAAAAAGATTTTATGCACGATGATATATATTTGGTTTATTATGACGATAAGATGTGGATAAAACAAGCCAAAGAGATTGAGGGTGAAAAGTTATTTGTCTCTATTAACCCTTTATTTAAGCATTTGGTCTATGCAAGAGAAGAAGTGCGTGTGATTGCCAAAGCGTTGCTAACTTTTACAACGCTTTAAAGGTATGCTTAGATAAACTGAGAAAATTCATCGTCCAAATATTCATTGACTTTTTGTAAAAACTCTTCAAACTCAACACTGCCTTGTTTATCAAACAGAACAATCTCTTCGCCAAACTCATTTTCTATAAAATGATTGGGTTGAGAAGTGACTTTACGATACAACGCTTGAATATCATTGGCGGATTCCTCTTTATGGTATAAAAACCAGTTACACGTAGAGTCTTCAATACGAATAAGTCCATAGGTTTTGTTTTCATCAACATAGTCTTGAATCGTGCCATTTTCAAATGTGGCTCCTACAATCATATCATCTTCGTTTAAAATCGATTCCATATTTTACCTTTTCCCAAACTTTCGATTGGCGTCACGTTTGGTTGTTTTTTTTGATTTTTTGGGTTTGGTTGCTGTGGGTGCCGTTCTTGGTCTGGGTTTTTTATCTTTTAACCCTTTTTTGACACTGAGTTTTGTGTTGACTACTTTTTTGGTTCGTGGTTCTCTTTCGGTTAAATCAAACCCTTCCATTGTTGTAAAAGGAATATTAATGATTAAATCCTTTTGTATCTCTTCCATTTGTTTATACTCTTTAACACATAACAACGAAATGGCAACTCCTGCATTTCCTGCACGACCTGTTCGTCCAATACGGTGGGTATAATCACTGGTACTTTGAGGTAAATCATAATTAATCACATGAGGTAACTCTTCAATATCAATTCCACGTGCAGCAATATCCGTAGCTACTAAAACACGGATTTCATTGGCTTTAAATTTTCGCAAAGCTCTTGCTCGTGCGGGTTGTTTAATATCGCCATGAATGCCTAAAGCAGTGAGTCCATCTAAGTTTAGCGTTTGGGTAATCAAATCGACATTGGCTTTGGTATTGGTAAATACCAACACTTTTTGAAGATTTTTTGAACCAATAAAAAAAGAGAGCAGGGCAAGTTTTTTCTCTTCATCGACTTTAATAATTTGTTGCTCGATAATATCTACACTGGATCGTTGAGAGCTAACTTCAATCACCACGGGTTCATTTAAAAACTCTTTGGCGAGTTTTTTGATGTTTTGATTAAGTGTCGCACTGAACATCATAATTTGTCGTTTGGGAGAGATTTGAGGAAATATTTTCTCAATATCTTGTAAAAAGCCCATGTCTAACATGGTATCGGCTTCATCCAAAACCAAGGTATTGACACTTTTTAAATCAACACTTTTATTTTCACACAGTTCTAGCAATCGACCAGGTGTTGCAATTAAAATATCAATGCCTTTTTGGATTTTAATGGCTTGCTCTTTTGCACTCACTCCTCCGTACGCAACTCCTTGGCTAATATCTAAATATCGCGCATAATGAGAGATATTTTTGGCTACTTGTGCCGCTAATTCTCGTGTGGGTACAACAATTAAAGAACGTAGTACCGTTTGTTTGTCAATTTTTTCTTGGGCTAAATTTTGAATAATGGGTAAGACAAAAGCCGCCGTTTTACCTGTTCCACTTTGTGCTACGCCTAAGACATCTTTTCGTTTGAGTGCAATGGGAATGGCTTTTTCTTGTATATCCGTAGGTTTGGTGTAACCTTCTTCGTGTAAGGCTTTTATAATCTCTTGAGATAAGTGTAGAGTTTCAAATGCTTTGATGGGTTTTCCTTGATGTATAATAATCGCATTATAGCAAATTAGTTATTAGTTGATGGTTATTGGTTAATGTCATAAATAAACGATTAACTATAAACTATAAATTAATAACGAATTTCCCAAGAAGTTTATTAGAATTAATAAATTTTAATGTATAATGTTAAAATTTATTAATAACTACAAGGTGACATTATGAAGAAATTAGATGTGATTAGCAATAAAATAAAAAGCAGTAAGCCAAACTATTTTGGACGAGGTCATTTTGAATCCATTATCAAAGAGAATTCAAAACAGATTTTAAAATGGTTTGAAGAGCTTGTTCCTGTTCAAGAACAAATCAAAGAACTCATTGAATTGGGATGTGAAGATTTACAAAAGAGAAATTATGTGCGAATCATCACAAAACTTTTTCCCAAAGAGTATGGTCAATTTATTGCTTTAAATATTTTATTGCGAGACATTGACAGTATAACCGCTGTATTTAAAGGTATTCATGACACCAGAAAACAGTATGACACGCTTCTTGAACACACCAAATTGAAATATCCAGGGAAACATCAAAAATATGTTGACTTTCACACCTATCAACAATTTGTCTCTTTTTACAAAGATGATTTGATTAATCGATCCATCAATTTTGAAATGGATTCTACCATTCAAATAGAACCCCATCAACAATATATTTACAATGTCCACGCCAAGAAAAAAGAGGAGACAGTTTCTGTGATTGAGCAAGAAGAAGTTAAAATTGAACCAGAAGAAACCATTACAGAACCTCAAATTTCTGTTGCGCAAGAGAGTTCAGAAACTGAATTGACCTCAAACAGTAAAGAGTCGTTTAATACTTCTTCAAAACTCAACAAAGAAAAAACCAATTGGATGAAAGTGCTTTTAAAAGGGGTATAAATCCCCTTTTTTGATAAAACTCAATACGCTTTTGCCTTAACTTCATCTTTGCCAATAAACTCTTTTTTGTTGGCATCTTCTACAATTAATTTAGCAATCTCATCAGTTAAAACGGCAATATCATGCGTTTGTGATGCCACCATTGCATTTTGTTGGGTTTGTTGGTCAAGTTGTGTTACGGCATCATTGATTTGTTCAATACCTAAAAGTTGCTCTTTTGAAGCACTTTCGATGTCTGAAATTAAACCAATGGTTTGAGCAATATTTTCATTGAGTTGTTTGTACCCTTCAATCATATTTCCTGCAATATTTTTACCATCATTGGCTTTTTGTGTAGCATTTTCAACCAAACTTTTAATCTCTTTAGCGGCTTCGGCACTTCGAGCGGCAAGGTTTCGCACTTCTTGAGCAACTACAGCAAACCCTTTTCCTGCTTCACCCGCAGTAGCAGCTTCAACGGCTGCATTAAGACTTAAGATATTGGTTTGAAAGGCAATTTGGTCAATGACAGTAATGGCTTCATTAATGGCAGTAACTTGGGCATTAATTTCATCCATTGAAATATTGGTTTGATTGGCTAAATTTTCTCCTTGATTTGCAGAAGCCGTAACACTGCTTGAAAACTCTGCCATTTTGGCAATACTTTGGGTATTGTGTCGTATATTAGAGGTAATCTCTTCTAAGGCAGCGGCGGTTTCTTCTAAAGAACTTGCCGCTTCGTTGGAACTGGCATTGAGTTTATCGACATTTCTAAGGAGTGTATCGGAACTCTCATCAAGTGTTAATCCATTGGATTTATTTTCTGTCAGCATTTGAGTAATCGAATGACCTAATTCATTGACGCCATTAGAGAGTTTTAAAAGATGTTCTTTTAAATTTATTGTTGGAATTTTATTTAAATAGTTGTAATTGCTGTACTCTTCAAGAATCGTTAATATGTTATCGATATTGTGTTCTAAATTGTCTGCCATTTTATTTAAGACATCTTTTAATTGCATCAAAGCAGGATTGGAGACTTCCAAATTCAACCTTTGACATAAATCCCCACTTTCAAACTCACTTAACACTGCAATGGTTTCATCAATGAGTTTTCGGTCTTCTTCTATGCCTGCTTTTGTTTTAATGATGTTGCTGTTGACCACTTTTGACATTTCACCAAATTCATCTTTGGCACTTTCATCTAATAAAGAAATATCATTGCTTTGGCGATTTAAATAACCAAAAAATGAGAGCAAGCCTTCTTTAAAACTATTCAGTGATCCAACGACTACATGGGCAATATATAAAGAGATGGCAAGAAATACAGCAACAGCAATAAGTGCCAGTGCAATTAAAATTTCATTTAATAAAAAAGTTGCTTCTTCTTTTAAAATAACCGCACTTTTATTAATCTCATTGAGCTTGGTTTCCAAGGTTAAACCCACTTGAACCATATCTGCAATGATAGGTTTGAGTTGTTGGCTTTCTTGCATAATACCTTGAGCAAAATCATCAATTCTCTCAGAGGCAAAAGCATTAAAATATTCAACATATTTTTCGGCATTGAAAATAATCTCTTCTGCCAGTTTTTTATTTTCAACAGCCGAGAGAGTATTTTTCAATTGCAAAACATTTTGCGTCAATAAAGCAAAATCGTCTCGTACGGTTTGGGCAGTTTTATCATTGGGCAATCGCAAAAATTGATAGACCGATATTCTGCCTTTAAGTATTTGCTGAATCAGATGTTCTGTGGTAATAGCTGCATTATTTCTGGTATTAGCAATGCTGCTATAATGAACATAGACTAAAACCGATACTAGCACAATAACGGTAAACAATAATGGGAATAACAATAACTTTTTTTTGGTGTTAATGTTTTTTAACATATTTTTTCTCCTAAATTTCTTTCAAGTTCTGTTTGATTGAGTTCTATGGTAAATAAAGCCCCTTGAGACAATTGGGTGTTATAAATATAATTGACATTATCCACAAAAATATTGCCATTCATTTTTTCTTTGATGATTTGTCGAGCAAGATAGAGTCCTAACCCTGTTCCTATATGAGACTGCTTGGAACTGTAATATTGGTCAAATATAATATTGGGATTATCCAGTTGA
>NPIG01001325.1_pt1 | contig 13494 bp, 13 predicted proteins | sample 8637441 | NCBI WGS metagenome assembly NPIG01 (sample SAMN07420675, study PRJNA396082) | bioreactor metagenome | isolation source: sample BR6 brine-fed electro-methanogenic bioreactor BR | place: Japan: Kochi | collected 2016-06-14 | reverse complement strand
GTACAAGAATTACTTTTGTTCTCTAAAAGCTGTATAATTTGTTATAATGGATATACAGTAGATTATTGGAGGTATTATTTGAAAAAAGGTAGAATAATTAAGCTTGTTGCTGGAGTATATACTGTACAAGATGATTTGAAAAATAAATACAACCTAAAACCTTTAGGTGTTTTTAGACATAGAAATATAACACCTAAGGTTGGAGATATAGTAGATTTTGATGAAGACAATATTTTAAAAGTATATGAAAGAGAAAATGAATTATATAGACCAGTGATAGCAAATGTTGATCAAGTTTTATTAATCAACTCAGCTAAAAAGCCAAATTTCAGTTTTCTGCTTTTAGATAAATTTTTAGCGATGATTGAAGCTTATTCCATTAAGCCTGTGATTATAGTTACAAAGATAGATTTACTCACAGAAGCTGAATTAACCTCTTTAAAAGACGATTTAAAGTATTACAGCAAATATTTCGATATATTATATACAAGTTCAAAGCAACTTCTAGGGATTGACGGAGTGCTTAAAGTGACTGAAGGTAAAGTTAATGTTTTAGCTGGACAAACTGGTGCGGGGAAATCAACACTATTGAACTCAATTAATCCAGACCTTAATCTAGAAACTAATGAAATCTCAAAAGCATTGGGTAGAGGGAAACATACAACCAGACATGTTGAAATCTTTGAATTTGGTAATGGGTATATTGCTGATACTCCAGGATTCTCAAAATTAGAATTTGATGATTTTGAATCTGATCAACTCAAATATTATTATCCAGATTTCTTTGAGTTTAGTTCAAAATGTAAATTCAATGAATGCAATCATATTCATGAACCGAAATGTGAAATTAAAAGACTCGTTGATATAGGTAAAATACCTAAACAAAGATATGATAATTATGTAACAATATATGAAGAAATAAAAGCAAACAAACCAATATACAGGAGGAAAAAGAAATGATTTGTTCACCATCATTTTTAAGTTGTGATTTTAAAAAACTAGAAGAAGAAATTTTATCAATTAATGAAGCAAAGTGGTTACACTTTGATGTTATGGATGGAAAGTTTGTAACAAATACAACATACAATCATGAAACACTAAAGCGATTAAAGAAAGTATCTAATCAATTCTTTGACTGTCATTTAATGATTGTCGAACCAGAAAAGTACTATTTAGATTATATTAATGCTGGAGCCGATTTAGTAACATTTCATTTTGAAGCTACCGATAACCCAAAAGATTTAATTAAATCAATTAAATCCAAAGGTGTAAAAGCAGGGATATCAATTAAACCAAACACAAAAGTTGAAGTCTTAAATGATTTATTACCATTATTGGATTTAATCTTAGTTATGAGTGTAGAACCTGGAAAAGGGGGGCAAAAGTTTATACCTGATTCTTTGAATAAGATTAGCTATTTAGATAAACAAAGAAAAGATAATAGCTACAATTATTTAATTGAAGTTGATGGAGGTATTAACTTTGAAACCGGAAAACTTGTAAAGGATGTTGGAAATGATGTTATAGTTGTTGGGTCATTTATATTTAACCGAGATCATAGAAATGGATTAATCAAGGATTTAGAAAATGTTTGATAAAATCAAAATTTTCTGTGGACCAAACAACTATCATTTTGAACAACTATATTTTGAGGAAGCCAACGAATTCATAATTGGAGTAGATTCAGGATTGGAATATTTAGTTAATTTAAATAAACCGATTGATTTAGCAATAGGAGATTTTGATTCTATAGATAAAAAAATCTATGATTCAATAAAGAATAAATGCAATGAAATAATTAAATTAAAACCAGAAAAAAATATGACGGATTTGGCCTATGCCTTAGACTATATTTATAATAATATGGATTATAATAAAATTGAAGTCTATGGTGGTGTAGCTGGCAGAATGGATCATTTCTTGTCTAATATTAATCTAATAAAAAAATACAATTTTTCTATTAGAGATGATTCCCACTACATTTACATGTTAAGTAAGGGAACACATACAATAAACAATTATAAAAAATATATATCATTCTTCGCCGTTGAAGATGTATATAACCTTTCTGTAAAAGGATTTAAATTTCCATTGAATAATTATTATTTAAGTACAAATGACTCACTGTGTGTATCAAACGAAGGTAGTGGAGTTGTTGAATTTACAAAAGGTAAAATTCTTGTTATTTCTTGTGATGATTAACACAGAAGAAACACATTGATTTGATATCCTAATAAAGGAGGACTAATATATGAAAAAAACGATAATATTTTTAAGTATGATAATTTTAGCTTTTGGATTAGCAGGGTGTACAGATTTATTTGATTTTAATCAAGATACTGCACCTTACTCATTTTTGACAAGTAGTTCAACAACGACAACGACCTCAAACACAATTGACAAAGAGTTAATTTTAGATGATATATATGAAATTATTTATTCTGATATATATGATGAAGTTAAAGCCGAAGTCATAAACAACCTTTCTGAGGAAAGATTTAATCAAATATATGCGCAAGTTGTTGATGATTTATTAGCGAGAGTAGCGACTGGTGAAATCGATGTAACAGCAGCTGATATAACAGACATAATTAGTAATGTTGAACAAACAACATCTTCAGCAGTTGTTGGTATTTCTTCACTGAATGACTTTGGCGTTGAAATCAGTATTGGGTCAGGAGTTATTTATAAACAAACAAACGACAAATACTTTGTAGTTACAAATAACCATGTTGTTGAAGACGGATCTTCATTTGAAGTAGTTTTTGAAGATGGATCTAGAGTAACTGCTATTTTGAGGGGCGTGGATGAACTCGTTGATTTAGCTGTCTTATATTTCATTTCAGAAGACACATATCAAACAGCTAATTTTGGAGATTCTGAAGCAGTGCAAAAAGGGGATATTGTTCTAGCTGTAGGGAATCCAATAGGATTTGATTACTATGGATCAATGACTATGGGTATTGTCTCTGGTTTAGATAGATACTTCGATATCGACGGAAACGGTGTTAAAGACATGTTTGTTAATTACATCCAACATGATGCTGCAATTAATAACGGTAATAGCGGTGGAGCTTTATTTAATACGGATGGAGAGGTTATCGGAATTAATGTTATTAAGTTGACTGCAACTGAAATTGAAGGTATGGGATTTGCAATCCCTAGTAATTTAGTATCTGATATCTGTGATGACATTGAAGAATTTGGATATTCAAAACAAAAACCAGTCTTAGGAATTAATTTCGTTTCAATTAAAGATGGTGAAGCATTCTTTATTCAAGAAGGAATAACTTTACCTGCAGAAATAACTGCAGGATTCTATATTAATTCAGTTGTTGAAGGGTCTACTTTAGATGGTTATGTACAACCAGGGGATATTTTAACTGAAATAGATGGTATTATATTAGATGATACTTTAGATTTTATTCTAGATTTTTCAATTTATCTCGTTGGAGATGAGATAGAGATTACGTTATACAGAGATGGTGAATATATTACTTACACTGATATTATCTTGAAAGGAAGTGTTGAGTAATATGAAAAAAGCAGCTATTTTAGTTAGCTTACTTTTAGTTTCTATATTCGCTTTTGCAAATGGGACAGTTTCAGGTAATGATTCAACCACGACAGCAACAACAACACAAACAACACAATCCTCTTCTGAGTCAGTTTATCAAACATATTGGTATGAAGGAAAACAATATACATATGTTAATTACCAAGATTTAATAGAACAAATTAAAACAGATATTGAACCAGAACTAACAGCTCAAATTACAAACGAATTAACTTCAATGTTGAATGAAGCATTCTATGAAGAAATCTATACTCAAGTAGAAGCTGATTTTAGTGAAATGTTGAATTCAGAAGAAATTGAATTATATTTAGGAACTTTTCAAAATCAATTATATGATGTGATTGAAATTGGAGAAGAGAGTGTCTTAGGAATTATTAATTATAAAGACGATGATACTCTATCGATTGGTTCAGGTGTTGTTTATAAATACGATGAGACAAATGGACTGTATTATTTAATAACAAATTATCATGTTATTGAAGACGCTGTAAGACTTGAAGTAAGATTTCAAGATGAGACAGTAGCTGAAGCTACTATCATTGGTTATGATACGGAAGTTGATATTGCAATTTTAAGTTTTAACGCTTCTCAAGCGCCAAATATAGTTGTTAGTATATTGGCAGATTCAGATGCCTTATCAGTGAGTGACTTTGTTTTAGCCATAGGAAATCCAATTGGTTTCAATTTTTATAACTCTGTTACATTAGGAATCATCGCTGGATTAGAAAGAGAAGTAGATACGAATGGTTATGTTAAATACATCCATCATGATGCAGCGATTAACGGAGGAAACAGTGGAGGTCCAATCTATAATTTAGATGGAGAAGTTATTGGAATCAATGTCTCGAAATTTGCGAATGATGAAGTTGAAGGAATGGGGTTTGCAATTCCAATTAATATTGTAAAAGATATCATTGCTAGGATTGAAGCTGATGACTTTGAATATCACACAATTATGCCAAGGTTTGGTGAAGCTAACACGTATTTATATTTCAATGAAGAATCAATTGAAGACGGTGAAGTCTTTATGGATACTTTAACATTAGATGATGGAACTAGATACAATATAGATATAAAAATTCCAATTGGAATTTCAGCGGGATTTATCATTAGAGACATACCTACACAAAGTACATTTGATGGGGTATTAGCACCTGGTGATTTAATCTATAGAATTGATAATCTTTTGGTAACAGATGAAGACAGTTTCTTTGACTATATCTATGAAACCTATGAATCTGGGGATACAGCAAACATATACTATTATGAATTTGATCCAACAGGCAATGAGTATTTTACTGAAGCACATATGGTAACTATTACATTTAAATAAAAAGAAAAAGCAGAGATTTCTCTGCTTTTACTTCTTTTTGTAAAAAACTATGCTCTATTTACTTTTCCGCTTTTTAAAGCTCTTGCAGAAACGTATACTTTTTTAACTTGACCGTTTTCATCAACAACTTTTACTTTTTGTAAATTTGCTTTCCATTTTCTTCTAGTCGCTTGCAATGAATGGGAACGTTTATTACCAGACATAAATTTTTTACCTGTAACACTGCATTCTCTTGGCATGATATCACTCCGTTTCTGTTAATATTTCAGCACTCATTATTTTATCATAAAATAGAAATAAATCAAGCATTAAAATCCTATAAACTATATAATAACATTTACAAACCCAAAATTATTGCATTTATCAAGTTTGTGTGATATAATTTACATGCTTTTTTTGAGAAAATTGATAATCATGACTATACTAAAAATATCTAAAAAAAAAGGGAGTATTTATTATGCCAACACATCAAATTGATGGGACATTATTCAAACAGATTGTAACAAACGGTAGTAGAAGATTAAGAAAGAACATGGAATATATCAATGATTTAAACGTGTTTCCAGTACCAGATGGTGATACTGGTTCAAATATGAGTGCAACAATTCAAGCAGGTGCAAAATCAATTGAACATTTAGAAAATGAAGGGATCGGAGTCGTTTCTAAAACATTAGCTCGAGGAATGTTAATGGGAGCTAGAGGAAATTCAGGTGTGATTTTATCACAATTATTTAGTGGAATTGCAAAAGGCCTAAAAGACTATGATGTAGCTGGTCCAGAAGTTTTTGCTCAATCCTTAAGAAAAGGTGTTGAACAAGCTTATGCAGCAGTTATAAATCCGGTTGAAGGTACAGTATTAACAGTAGCGAGAGAAGCGTCTGATGTTGCTTGTAGCGTTGCTAAATCATGTAAAGACATAGAACAATTATTATTGGAATACGAAAAAGAAATGGATGCGTCTATTATAAGAACACCAGACTTATTACCTGTTCTTAAAGAAGTAGGTGTGGTTGATTCGGGTGCTCAAGGGTTCGCTGAAATTATCAAAGGGATGATCGAGGGATTAAATGGAAAATTCTATGAAGCTTCAGAAACTCCTAATGTTAACAAAGTAGATTTAACAAACATAGAACATATCGATGGTGAACATTTTGGTTATTGTACTGAGTTCATCATGCAAATAGATAAAATGAATGAGTTTAATAAAGAAGAATTCACAGAACAACTAGGTAGACTAGGTGATTCACTAGCTGTTGTTCAAGATGAAAACATCTTGAAGGTTCACGTTCACACAAAAACACCTGGAGACGCAATGAATCTAGGTCAAAGATATGGATTCTTCATTAACTTAAAAATTGAAAATATGTCACTTCAACACACCGAAGTTTTAATGCATGAACATGAAGAAGTTGATGAGGGGTGTGATTGCGGTCACGGACATAAGGACGCACATGCACCAACAATGAAGAAAAAATATGCTTTAATCACCGTGGTTAATGGAGACGGATTAAAAGAAACATTCATTGAAATGGGGTGTGATTATATTATTGAAGGTGGACAAACAATGAACCCTTCGGTAGAAGACTTCGTTAAAGCGGTTGAACAAATCAACGCAGATCACATTATCATTATTCCTAATAATAAAAATGTCATGTTATCAGCTGAAACAGCAGCTGAAATGATTGAAAACGTTGATGTTAGGGTCCTAAAAGCTAAAACAATATCACACGGATATGCTGGACTAACAATGTTTGACGCAACTTTAGATATTGATGAGAATTTACAAGAAATGACTGAGTATATTGCAAATGTAAAATCTGGTGAAGTAACATATGCAATAAGAGATACTAAATTCAAAGGCTTAGAAATTAAAAAAGATCATTTTATGGGTATCTTAAACGGAGAAATCGTAACTTCTGAAGAAACTAGAGTAGAAACTGCAGAAGATTTAGTTAAAAAAATGATAGATGATGAAACTGAAATCCTAACAATCATGTATGGATTAGATATCGATAAAGAAGAACTAGCTAATTTAGAAACTTATATAGATGAAAACTTTGATGTTGAAGTTGAAACAATCAACGGAGGACAAAATATATATTCTTATATAATTACAGTTGAATAGTTTAATTGAGGTATTGTTTAATACCTCTTTTTTTTTTATAATATTAATATGAACAATTTAATGGACCTTAAAGGTCTTGGACCTAAAACATTTGCTAAATTAAATAATCAAGGGTTAAAAACAATAAGTGACTTATTGTTTTTTTTCCCGTGTAGATATATCAAGCATGAGTTTAACACAATCAATGATATTGAAGTTGATAAATCCTTAATCCTTGTTTGTAAAGTTATTGAAAAACCTAAAATTTATTTCATCAGAAAAAACCTAGATAAATTATTACTCAAAGTATCGATAGACAATACTATTTTTAATGTTAGTATTTTTAATAGGCGATATATATCAAAACATTTAGAAATAAATACACACATTGTGGTCACTGGTAAGTTCTTAAAAAACACAAACAACTTTACTGCTTCTAATATATCTTTGCTTAAAAATTATCAACAAGGAATTATCCCTCAGTACAACATTTCAAACGTTAAACCAGCAACGATTCTTAAGATTTATTCAGAAGCTTTAAAACAAGGAATTAATCTCTCAGAGACGATTCCTGACTATTTACTGAAAAAACATCGACTCATAGATATAAATAATCTTATACATAAAATTCATCAACCTAAAACAGAGGAAGATTTATATCATTCTAAAAGAAGGATTGTTTATGAAGAATTATTGATGTTTGCCTTAAAAATAGGGTTTTTAAAAAAGATAAATATGGAAACAATTACAAAGGCAAAAAAATATGACATACATAAAGTAAGAGACCTCATCAAAACATTGCCTTTTGAATTAACAGATGATCAAAAACAAGCGACAAATGAAATCTTCAAAGACCTTAAGAAAAACAACCAAATGAATCGTCTGTTACAAGGAGATGTTGGAAGCGGAAAAACAATCATCTCTTTAATAGCTAGTTATGCAGTATGTACAGCTAAACAACAAGTCGCTATTTTAGCGCCTACGCTTGTTTTAGCTAAACAACACTTAGAAACCTTTAACACGTATTTAAACGGTTTTAATGTTAAAATCGAGCTTCTTACATCAGATATTCCTACGAAAGACAAAAAAAGTATCAAAGAGAGAGTTAAAAATCATGAAATCGATATTATTATTGGTACTCATGCCTTATTACAAGACGATCTAGATTTTTACGATTTAGGATTTATCGTTATTGATGAGCAACATCGTTTTGGTGTTAATCAAAGAAAAAAATTAAGACTTAAAGGAATCAAACCAGATATTTTGCTTATGAGTGCAACGCCAATACCTAGAACATTAGCGATATCTATATACAAAGATATTGACGTGTCTTTTATTAAACAGAAGCCAAAAGGAAGACTTCCAATTAATACAGATATACAAAACTTTGATAATTTAGATTTTATACTTGATAAAATTAAAATCGAACTTGATCAAGGATTTCAAACCTATGTAATTTGTCCGCTGATTCTCGATAAAGACGAATCAACTAAACTATCAGTTGAAGAAGTATACCAATTATTAAAATCCAAACTTAATAATCAATACACTATCGATTATTTGCATGGTAAGATGTCGGATATAGAAAAAACAAATGTTCTAAATAATTTCTATCAAAATCAAACAAGTATTCTCGTATCAACAACTGTTGTGGAAGTTGGAGTTAATGTACCTAATGCAACAACAATGCTGATCATGAATGCTGAAAACTTTGGTTTATCTCAGTTACATCAATTAAGAGGTAGAATCGGAAGAAGCTCATACAAATCATATTGTTACTTGATTGTTGATGATGATTTACTAGCAAATGAAAGATTAAATATTCTTAAAGAAACAAATGACGGCTTCAAAATTTCAGAATACGACCTCGAATTAAGAGGACCTGGAGAAGTGTTTGGACACATGCAATCTGGTATTCCCGTATTTAAAATGGCTAACCTAATTAAGGATGAAGCCATTTTAACGCAAGCTTTCAAAGATGTGAAGGATATATTAGATGCTAAAGACCCGATTTCTATAGCTTTGAAAGAAAAAGCTATAAAGACAATTGATTCTTATAATTTAGACTAAATTATGATATACTTATAAGTTGTAGAGGTGATAAAAATGATTAAAATTGCAGTAGACGCTATGGGTGGAGATTACGCCCCAAAAGAACAAATTGAAGGCGCAATGCTAGCCATAAAAAGTATAGATGATATCGAGATAACACTTTTTGGTGATGAAGCTGAAATCAAAAAGTATTTAAGTAACTCAGAAAGAATCAACATAGTACATGCACCATTCGTCATTCCTATGGGAGAAAAGAATGCTATTTCGACGATTAAGCAACATAAAGAAGACTCTTCTATGGCAAGAGCTTTACAAACATTAAGAAAAGATGAAGCAGATGCAGTCGTTTCATCGGGAGCGACTCAAGCGTTAATCGCAGGAGCTCATATCTATGTAAGAAGAATGAAGGGGTTTAAAAGAACCGCTATTGCTCCTGTCATTCCTTCAGTAAGTGGTCAACCTAGAATCCTTTTAGACGCTGGTGGTAACTTAACAATCAAACCAGAATACATGCTTCAACAAGCATATTTTGCAAAGATCTATGCACAAGAAATTCTAAATATAAAAAATCCAAGTGTAGGGTTAATAAATATTGGAACTGAACCAGGAAAAGGAAGAGATTTTGATAAAGAAGTATTTGAATTATTTTCACAAACGGATTTATTTGATTTCTATGGGAATATTGAACCAAAAACTGTACTAGAACCAGAAGTTGATATTATGATCTCTGATGGTTTTACAGCTAACATAGTTATGAAAACTATGGAAGGTACAGCAAAAGGTATGGGAAAACTTTTAAAGAAATCTCTTATGGGGACATTCTTCGGTAAAATCGGAGGATTACTCGCTAAAAAAAGTTTAAATAATTTTAAAAAATCCATGGATGCTTCTGAAATAGGTGGAGCGGTAATTTATGGTTTATATAAGCCAGTCATAAAAGCACAAGGTGCTTCAAAAGCATATGGATTCTATAATGGTATTAGACAAGCCGCTAATATTTGTAGAGCACAAGTTTTTGAAAAAGTTAAAACATATATTGACAATCAAAAGGGTGAAGAAAATGATTAAAGATTTAAAAGAACTAGAAAGTTACTTTAATCTAAAGTTTAATGATTTTAACCTTTTAAAAAGAGCTATGATGCATTCATCATATGCGAATGAACACAATACAAAAAGCAATGAAAGACTTGAATTTGTAGGAGATGCCGTTCTGGATTTAGCTGTAGCTAAATTTTTGTTTGAAAGACTCGATCAAGCAGAAGGTGTTTTAACAAAGAAAAGAGCCCAAGAAGTATGTGAAGGATCCTTATATGAATATGCTAAAAGCTTTAATCTAGGAGATTATTTACTTCTAGGTAAAGGTGAAGAAATGTCGGGTGGTAGAGAGAAACCAGCTTTATTAGCTGATGCTTTTGAAGCATTATTGGGTGCAATTTATATTGATAAAGGTTTTTTAGAAACATACAAAGTATTAAATAAAATAGTGTTTCCAACAATCATAAAAAATTTAGATACTGAAGATAATGATTATAAATCAAAATTACAGGAATTAGTTCAATCAGATAAAAGGACTTTAGAATACAAAATAATTTCTGAAACAGGACCAGCACACAATCGCTTATTTAAATCAAGAGTGTATATGGATCAAAATATCATCATGGGTGAAGGAACAGGACGTTCAAAAAAAGAAGCTGAACAAAATGCTGCGAAAGCAACACTAAAAAAATTAGCAAAAAAATAATTGAGGTAGACTATGGATCATGCAGTTATAAAAAAACTCATTCAAGAGGAAATAATAGATTTTGATAAACTTTTATTATTAAATTATAAAAAAATAGGCTTATCTGAAAATGAAGCTTTTTTACTCATTGAACTGAATAAACAAAAGAAAAATGGAAATACATATATATCACCTGAAAAACTAACCAAAAAAATGACATTAAAAGTAGATAAAATCATGCAACTATTAGATGCATTAATTCAAAGAAAATATATTAATATTAGGTTAGTAAAAATTGATGACAAAGATACAGAAGACTTTAATTTCGATAGTACAATTGATCGCTTAATTGAAGTATATAAAACAATGATCAAACATGAAATCACAACATCAACGAAGACATTTGATTCTCTTGAAGAAGAAGTTGTTGATATCTTAGAAAACCAATTTCAAAAACAGTTGAAACCAACAGAAATTGAACTTATTAGCAAGTGGGTAAATGAAGATAACTATTCAATAGATGAGATTAGAAAAGCTATTTTAGATGCAGTAAAATCAAATAAATCTTCTTTAAGCTATATTGATTCTATGCTTTTAAAAAGATCAAAAAATCATAAAACAGTATCAAAGAAGAAATATAATCCAGAAAAATCTGAAGCCTTAAAAGCTTTCTATGAGACATGGGACAAGTAAGTAAAACAGATTTCATCTATCAAGAAATATCAAAGTTATACCCAAACGCTTGTTGTGAATTAAATTATTCAACTGATTATGAGTTATTAATCGCTATTATGTTGAGTGCTCAAACTACGGATATATCTGTAAACAAAGTGACAAAAGATATGTTTCCTGATTTTCATTCAATAGAAGATTATGCAAATGCAAGCATTGAAGAATTAGAAAATAGGTTAAGAAAAATCGGTCTTTTTAGAAATAAAGCAAAGAACTTAAAACAAATGGCTCATTTAATTGTTAGTCAATATAATTCAGAAATACCAAACACTCAAAAAGAACTTGAAAAATTACCTGGGGTAGGAAGGAAAACAGCAAATGTTTTTTTAGCTGAATTTCATAAAATTCCTAGAATCGCTGTTGATACACATGTTTCAAGGGTATCAAAGAGATTAGGGTTAGCCAAAGAATCAGATTCACCATATAAAGTCGAAGAAAAGTTAAAAAGAAAGTTTGATAAATCCATTTGGATTTCATTACATCATAAATTTATTTTCTTTGGAAGGTATTTCTGTAAAGCTAAAAATCCTAACTGTAAACAGTGTCCAATCATAAAATATTGCAAAAAACCAATTTTATAGAAAATTGGTTTTTTTATTATAATATAGCGATTTTTCCAACACTATATTGTGTAATTAATTAATTTTTTCAATAGATTTTTCTTCATATTTTGACATTTTAAGTTTATAATCAATAATGTTTTGAGCATTGGGAGAAAGAAGGAATATAATGTTAAACATGATTGAAAAAAGAAATCAAAAATTGTATGAATTCTATAACCGAGAAGTAGGAGATAGAATTAAAAGAAAAAGACTTGAGAAAAACCTAACTCAAGAATCGTTAGCAAACCAAATTTGCTCAAACACTTACCTTTCCAAAATGGAAAATAACCGTGCTACAATGAGACCAGAATATGTTCATATGATTATGGAGAAATTGGGTATGAGTTATGAAGAAATGTATATGCCTGAAAAAATAATAGGGTACTTAAGTGACTCTGTAAGATATTTTTTCTATAAAGACGTGAAAAGTTATACGTTGATATACGATAAGCTAAAGCTTTATAAATCTAATGTTTTAGTTTATATAATTAACTTGGGGTATTTAATTTTAATCAATGATTTAAACGAAGCGAAACGATACAATGACGAACTCAAAAGATATTACAATAATCTTGAAGATTATGCATTGTCAATTTACTTGATTTATTCTGGGTATTATTTACTCGCTACCAAAAAGTTTGATTTAGGTCATCAATTGATTAGGAGTATTGATGGACGAATAATTAATGATAACTATTTGTATGGCTTGTATACTTTTCTAGTCTATCAAATTTATGGAAATTTATTTATGTTTTCAAAAGGCGGAGAATATAAGGACATAGCTTTCAATATATTCAAATCTAAAGATAACTATAGAAGAATATCTGAAATGTCTATGTGTACAAATATTTTTAATGTTTATGAAGGATCAACAGTAGATGTTGAAAATATTGATATACAGCTAGAGCTTTTAGATGAGCATCAAATAGATTTATATCTTTTCATATTATCTGTAGGAGATATTAAAAATCAAGACATATCAAATAAGATTAATCCTAAATCGATTTATTATCTTATAAACAAAGGCATCGTTGCTTTAGATGCTTATCTAGAAAAAGATGAAACAAGGTATAGAGAAAATAAAAGCATCATAAAATCACAACAATGCATGTATGGTGAAACATATGACTTATTTCATGTTTTTAAGAACTTGGAAAGAAAAGATTACACATTGGTTAGAGAATTTTTAGAGAAAGAAATATTGCCAATAGCCAAAAAAAATCAAAATATCTTCTTACTGCTTTGGCTAGTAAAGAAATTTGAAAAATTAAGCATATTGAGTAAAAGATACAAACCCGCAACAGATTTTAGACTAAAAATTGATAAGTATATATGTGAACTTAGAAAAAGATAAGAGCCTGTAAAGAAATGAAA
>NPIG01001324.1_pt1 | contig 13520 bp, 9 predicted proteins | sample 8637441 | NCBI WGS metagenome assembly NPIG01 (sample SAMN07420675, study PRJNA396082) | bioreactor metagenome | isolation source: sample BR6 brine-fed electro-methanogenic bioreactor BR | place: Japan: Kochi | collected 2016-06-14 | reverse complement strand
TCACCGTGTACAGCGAGCCGGGCCGCGGAACCACCTTTAAACTCTATCTGCCCCCTCATCCCGAGAAAGCCGCTGACGCAGCGGCGGTCCATCCACCAACAATTCCGAGGGCGCAGGGTGAAACAGTGTTGTTCGTTGAGGACGAGGCATCCATCCTCACTCTCGGAAAGCGGACACTCACCGGCCTGGGGTATACCGTCATCGCAGCGAGTGCCCCCGGGGAAGCGCTTCGCCTCGCCGAAGCCCGGGCCAATTCCATCCATCTGCTGATCACCGACGTGATTATGCCGGAGATGAACGGCCGGGAACTGGCCGAGCAATTGTCGAATCTGCAGCCAAAGGTCAAGGTGCTGTTCATTTCCGGGTACACTGCCGATGTCATCGCACACCACGGGGTTCTCGACCAGGCAGTCCATTTTCTGCAGAAGCCCTTCACCCGCGCAGACCTCGTCACGGCTGTCCGTGCTGCCCTCGAAGAGTAATCCGTTCCCTGGCCGCCCGTTGAGTTAATATTGAAATACTGGTATTGCGAGATTATGATTGCCTGTGTGGGTGGTTTCGGGGGAACGCCCCTCTATCACGCACGTGGAGAATTCTCGCGGAGTACCCGCGCGTCTGGCGGCGCCTGGCCTGTGGTCGCAGACCAAGGCTTGGCTGGGAAATACTTTCGGCGGCAGAAGGACTTTTGGAACATGGGTTGGGAAGGCTGGTTCACCACGCTGGTGCTTGCGTTGGTTTTCGCTGGGCTTGTCGCCAACTTCCCGGCGGATGCCCTCCTCGTGGGTGCCCTCATGCTGGTCACCCTGGCGGGCGTGATTGACCCGGGCGAAGCATTCGTGGGTTTCTCGAATACGGGGATGTTGACGGTGGCCGCCTTGTATATCGTGGCCGCCGGCCTGCGTGAAACCGGCGCGCTGGGCAAGGTGGGGTCGGTGATGCTTGGCAAGGCGCGCACAGAGCGCGGCGCGCTTGTGCGCATGGGCGCTTCCGTACCCGTGATGTCCGCCTTTCTGAACAACACCCCCATTGTCGCCATGTTTATCCCGGTGCTTACGGACTGGTGCAAGAAGAACCAGGTCGCGCCGTCGCGCCTGTTGCTCCCCCTGTCCTACATGTGCATTCTCGGCGGCACGTGCACGCTTATCGGCACCAGCACGAATCTCGTCGTAAACGGACTGATGATAGAAACGGCCGCGAGCGAGCCGGCCCTTGCTGAATCCCTGAAGCCGATGCACTTGTTCGAGCTTTCAACGGTAGGGATTCCCTATGCTGTCGTCGGCCTGCTTTACCTCTTCTTCGTTGGCCAGCGCCTGTTGCCGCAACGCAAGGATTTCTTTGACCGGCTTACCGACAGTGCCCGCGAATACCTGGTGAATATGCGCATCGCGCCGGGCTGCACGCTCATTGGCAAAGGGGTGCAGGAGGCAGGCCTGCGGCATCTCCCCGGCCTCTTCCTCATCGAAATTACGCGCGGCAACGAGATCATCGCGCCCGTAACGCCGGACCAGATGATGCGCGAGGGCGATGTGCTCACCTTTACCGGGGTCGTGGGCACCATCGTCGACCTCGAGAAGATCCAGGGTTTGGAACCTGTGGGGGACGCGGCCTACGAAACAGAGGCCCGACTCAGGCGGGGGCGCGTACTGTGTGAAGCGGTGGTTTCCGGCAACTGCCCGGCCATCGGCAAGACCATACGTGATGCAGAATTCCGGGCGCTTTACAATGCCGCCGTCGTGGCGGTACATCGTGGCAGCGAGCGCCTCAAAGGACGCGTTGGCGACATCGTCCTCCGTCCGGGGGACACCCTTCTCCTGCAAACCGCCGCCCACTTCGAGCGCGCCCACCGCAACAGCCGCCATTTCCTCCTGGTCAGCGGCATCGCGAACTCGCGCCCGTACCGGCATGACAAGGCCGTGCTCGCCATCGCCCTTCTGGGAGTCCTGCTGCTCCTGCTCAGCACCGGCTGGATTTCGACGGTCATGGCGGCTTTCCTCGTGGCTGGGCTGATGATAGTGACGCGATGCATCTCCGTCGCGGAAGCGCGGCAGAGCCTCGACTGGCAGACACTCATTACGATTGCCGCGGCATTCGGTCTCGGTGAAGCCCTTGTTGCGTCCGGCATGGTGAGCGTGATTGCGGAACTGATTGTCGATACGGTGGGCGGCCTTGGACCGGTCGCCGTGCTGGCGGGCATCTACCTCATGACCTCGCTCTTCACGGAAACCATCACCAACAATGCGGCGGCGGCCCTGGTCTTCCCGTTCGTCATCGCCATCGCGCAACAGATTGGCGTCTCACCGCGTCCCTTTGTGATGGCAGTGGCTTTCGCCGCCTCCGCCAGTTTCATGACCCCGCTCGGATATCAGACCAACATGATGGTCTTTGGCCCCGGCGGCTACAAGTTCAGCGACTTCCTGCGCGTGGGTTTGCCGCTGAATATCCTCTGCCTGATCACGGCAACCCTGCTGATCCCGCTGGTGTGGCCGTTTTAGACGTCTCCCCGCTCAACACTGCATGCCGCCAAAGACCAGGTAGGCTATGAACAACAGCGCCACGGCGCCGGCACTCGTGATGACGATGTTCGTCAGGAACACCGCCTTCTTGAAATAATCCCGGGCGGCGCCCTCAAGCATCTCATCCATGCGCCCTGCTTCCTCCCCCACGTCAACAGCCTGGCGCAGCGGCGCCGGAAAACCGCGTACGCCGCCGAGAGCCTGGCTCCAGCCCTGGCCCTGATTCAACAGATACGCCGCCTTGCGCAGCCTTGCCCGCAGCGGCCCGTGGGGAAGAAGCGCTGCCGCGTGGTGCAAGGCATGCCCGGCGGGCACCCCCATTCTGCTTTCCATCGCGAGTGTCCAGGCGAAACGGGACAGCGCGAAACGGCCGAAGATGCGCGAAAACGGCCACACATGAGCCACTGCAGTGAACAGCAGCATTTGCGCGAAACGGGACCGCCGGTACGCCAGTACGCAAACCACCACTAGCGCCAGCGGCGTCAGTCCGGACAAAAGAATCCGAAGCGCCGGCATGAACAGGGGAATATTGCCGAGCGCCGTAAAGAGCAGGAACAGGCGCACAAGGGGCACCCCGATGAACGCCGCCACGAGCACCGCCAGCGGGTAGGCGAACTGCCGCATGAGCCCCAGGGCGATACGCCGGCGCTCTTCGTACCAGGCATGCACCTGTTGAAATACGTCATCGAGGCCGCCCCATCTTTCGGCCACCCCGACAAGCGTGACAAAGAAGTCCGGGAAGCGTCCCTGCTCGGACTTCACCGCTTCCCCCAGGGACGCGCCGCGCGCGGTGTGCCAGGCCAGCAGTTCCGCCGTGCGCCGCAGTTCCCGGCTATGGCCGCATCCCGCCAGGAGTTCAAGTCCGCGCTGCAGCGGCACACCGCCTTCATAGAGCCGGGCGAGTTGTCCGGTGAACGAAAGCATGTCGCGGTTGGACAACCGCGCAGGTGGCAGTCGCATCCGCTACCCTTTCCGGCAGTCGCCCGTGTGCCGCCTCAAATGCCGCGCAGTCTTATTCTCGGTTGCGCCCCGTACGTGATGTCGGCGATAGCTCCGTCGTGGGTGATGGAGAGCCGGGCCGCCTCGGTGACCAGTTCGTTGTAGCTCGAGTTCGCGGGCGTAGCGATAAGCCCTTTTTCATCCACCTCGCCGATGAGTTCACGGCGCCTTGTGAGCGATTCCTCTTCCCCAAGCCCGTCCACTGTTTGCTCGATGTTGTGCATGGCCGTGATGCTCGCGGCGATGGACTGGAAACCGTATCCCACCGGACGCAGCCCATCCCCCTCCCAGGGTACCATGCGGAAGAAGTCCGGACTCACGTAGTTGTAGGTGGACCCCGCACAGCCCAACCCGTCGCGGTAGCAGTGGATGACGCCGCGGTGCTGGTCGTCGTGCTCGAGCATGGCGCCTTTGTTGTCCGCTTCAAAGAACATCTGCAGACACTGCTCGTTGCTGCCCGCGCCGTCGTCCGGATAGCCGAGACCATCGATGACGCTGAGCACGGCGCCGTTCTCGAATATGACGCGCCCGTTCGCCCACATGTATCCCTCATTCCCGTTCGGGAACGTGCCCTTCACGCCGCTGACGGAGACCGCCACCGGCTTCAGGCCCGTGATGAAACAGACCAGGTCCACGTAATGGCAACCGACGTAGGTGAAGGGGTCGGTGCGGTCGGAGGTAAACCAGTTCTGAAAATTACTGAAACGGTAGAAGTACGGTTCGATCATCTTCGCTTCGCCCATGACAAACTCGCCGAAATCGCCGGCGCGCACCTGGCGGCGGGCCATCAGCGCGCGCGTGTCGAAACGCTTGTGGTACTCGACCCCGACAAACAGGCCTTTCTCGCGCGCGAAGTCCTCGATCTCGACTGCCTGCGCATAACTCAGGACCAGGGGCTTCACGCACAGGACGTGCTGGTCGTTTTTGAGTGCCTCCATCACCACTTCGTAGTGCAGCTGGTCGGGCATGGCCACCACCACCGCGTTGCGCGGGGACATGCCGGCCAGCACCTCCTTGTAGCGGTCCGGGAAATTCTGGTCCGCCGGCCCGTCGAGCCCCGGGTGCGGCGTGAATCCATGTCCCGGGAAGGCTTCCGCCAGTTCCGGATTGTCCTTGAGCGCCTGTAAGGGCGGGGTGTTCAACGCGCAGATATGGATGTCGCCGACGATACTGCGCTGCAAATGGTACAGACAAGGCAGGATGAGGTCGTTCGTAATCATCCCGCCCCCGACCACGGTCACACTAGTCTTCCGATTTCGCGCCATCTTCCGTTTTCCCTTCCTCGTCTGCCACTCCACGCTCCACACGAATGAGCTCCGGCGGTGTTTCCTCCCGAATCTCTTCCAGCAGTGCGTCCAACTTGCGGTTCCGCTCATGGTCAAGCACGGCCCCGTCGAGCAGAGGCAACGCCTTCTCATAAGGCACGACCCCGGGGTTGTTGTAGCCGAGCAGCTTCACGATGTGCCAGCCTTCGCGTGAACGAAACGGCTCAGACACGTCGCCGGGCTCCATGCCGCGCAACTGAGCCGCGAATGCCGGCAACAGGGCCTCCTCGGCGACCTCGTCGAGCACGCCGCCTTTCGGCGCCGTCTGCCGGTCGTCTGACATCTCCCGGGCGACTGCGGCAAAATCCTCTCCCGCCTGAAGCCGCTCATGCGCCTTTTGAATCCGCTCGTGGGCGCGCGCTAGGGCGGCCCCGTCCTGCGGATTGGCCACTGCCGCCACCTGCGCGATGTCCGCGGTGCGCACGGGACGGTTGAGAATACGCTCCATCTTCAGGCGCTCGTAGGCCGCCCGCCGTTCCTCCTCGGTGACCTCCCGGTCTTCCACCAGACCCTGATAGAAGGTCTCATAGGCCAGACGCCTGCGAAGGATACCCGCGACGTCCTGCTCGCTCTGCCCGGTGTTTTCGAGGTAGGCCAGGTAGGCATCAGGCGTTTCGAAACTGGCCTTGAACGCGGTGAGTTCCTCCCGCACAGCCTCTTCAGGCACCGTAGGATTCGCGCGCTTGACCAGCAACGCCAGATAGGCCTCTCGGACCAGTTCCGCCAGGGCCTGCTCCCGCAGTTCCTCCCCCGGTGGACGAAGCGCTCCGTCCCGTCCCTGTCTCTGCCACAACTCGACCATGCGGCGTTGCAGAGCGGCCCCGGATATGTCGAACTCGCCGACCCGTGCAACCACGGGGGGCAATTCCTGCACGCCCTCCATCGCCGCATTCTGGCCCGAAGCAGCGCCATCTTGCGCCTCTTGCGCCTGCGGGCCGGCAACCGCCAGCCCGCAGAGGAGTGCACTGATTAAGATTCGGTATGCGTTTTCCAAGCTCAACCCTTGATGGTTACGGGCCGTCCCGTATTCGCCGCCTTGTAAATCGTCTCGATTAGCTCCACCGCGTTGCGGCCTTCACGACCGTCAATTGTCGGGGGGCGGCCCTGTTGAATCGCTTTCGTGAAGTCTTCAATCTGGCGCCGGTGGCCCTCGACCTTGAGACTGGCCAGGGGGTCGCTCGCCCCCGAACCCAGCGCCGCCTCAGCGTGCAATTGCTCCTGGATCTTCCGGTCGCTGGCGCGGTTCTTCTTAAAGTTCCAGTACTGCAGTTCACCGTCCTCAATCCATGCCGCGCCATCGACACCGTACACATCCACCCGCGCCGGAAAGCCCGGCCACATGGCGGTGCTGCCTTCTATCGTCCCGAAGGCGCCGTTTTCATACTCAATCTGCGCGGTTGCGAGGTCTTCCACCTCCAGTCCCTTGTGCAGGATGGTCTTGGTCTGCGCGGTCACGCGCTTCGCCTTGCCCATAAACCAGAGCAGCAGGTCAATCTGGTGAATGCCCTGATTCATCAGGCATCCGCCCCCGTCAATTTTCCGCGTGCCGCGCCACGCACCGCTGGCGTAGTACTCGGCGCTTCGATACCACTTGATGTAGGCGTTGCCAAGCACAAGCTGCCCGAAGCGCCCCTGATCAATGGCCTTCTTCACCTTCTGCGGACCTTCAGCGAAACGGCTCTGAAAGATGCAGCCGAGCTTGACCCCGGCCTTGTCCGTCGCGCGAATGATCCGGTCGATGCGCTTGGTGGTCACCTCGAGCGGCTTTTCGGAAAGCAGGCTCTTGCCGGCCTTCGCAATGTCCTCGGCAATTTCCGCGCGCAACCCGCTCGGCACGCACAGGCACACCGCCTGCACGTCGTCGCGCTCCAGCATCTTTTTGTAGTCGCCGTAAGAATCGGCCCCATACTTGTCCGCGAGCTTCTTCGCGCTGGCCTCCACCACATCGGAAACCGCCACCAGCCTGGCGCCGCGCACCTGCGAAATGGCCTCGGCGTGCACCGGGCCGATGTTTCCACAACCGATAATTCCGTAACCAACAGTCGCCATAACGTTTTCCTCCTTCGGCCGCGGAGTATAGCACGTGTCCGCGGCCATTCTCAGCCGTCACCACGCGAGACGTATGCGTTGCCCGCCTTCGCCGGGAGGCAGCTTCAGTACCACACCCCGGAGTTCCGGCACATAGACCCAGCCTGCGGCGCGCGGCGACAGTTCGGATTCGCTGGACGCCTGGTCTCCGGCGCCCTCCACAGAGGCCGGTTCGTCCACCGGGCACACCAGCACGTGGCATTGCCACCACGTGTTCGGCGCAATGCGCACGGTCAAGGCGTTCGCGGCCGCGTCAAAATCCGTTTCGTCTATCTCGCCCGGGGCATTGATCGACACCGTCCCTGACGTGGTCTTCACGCGGGCGTAACCGATTTCCGGGGATTTCCCCCGCAGACGAAACGCGTTCACCACGATGTTCTCAGGATTGATGTCCGCCGGATTGGGCGTGTTCCTCACCATGTTCCAGGAATCGGGGTAGGTCCCCGCGTTCGGACCCTCCGCATACTGCTGCCACATGGCNNGCAATCCGTGAAATCCTGCAGCGCGTAGGCATAGACCAGGCCGCACCAGACCACCGGCAGCCCAAGCCAGGAATGGGTGTAGAACGTTGAGCCGATGACCGAAATGACGTTGTAGCGCATCGTGGGGTACCCGTCCATCTCCCAGAGATACAGAAAGGGCAGTCCCGTCCACGCCCAGTACCGGGCCTGCGCGAGGTGCGCGGACTCGCCGGTGAGCCGCCACGCCTCGCAGTAGGCGCGAATCGCCTGGGCAGAGGCGAGGATGTCGGGTTGATACAGGGGACACTCCCAGGTCTGGGCGCCGCGCGGCACCTCGTATAGCTCCATCTGGTCCATTGCGGCCAGGGCATCGCGTGCCAATGACGCATCCCCGGACATGCGCGCCGCGCGCAGCAGAATCATGGCCGACTGCGCGGCCTGGCCGAGCGTGTGGTCCCCGTCCTCTCCGAGTGATGCGTACTTCTGTCCGGCGGGATGCCACACCCACAAGCCGCCTTCGCGTTCGTGGAGCCGTGCCGCGGCCGCATCCCGGAACGCGGCCATGGAGGCGCCCACGTAGCCGGAATAGAACGGCAGTTCACCCATCAGGATATGGCATGCCAGAGGCGACCAGAGGTACTGCGCGCCGCGGCGTTCGAGCGCGGCGTCGATGACTGCGTTCACTTTGCGCATGGAGTCTTCCCGCGTGGCTTCGTTTGCGGATTCCGAACGCAGCAAGATAACCGGCAGGGCGTGACCCACCGTGAGGTCCGGCTCCCAGCCATAGCAGTGACTCCATCCCGGAAGGCTGCCGTGCCAGACCGCCTCGAGGTAGCCCTGCATGCAGAGGGCCACCTCCGCTTCCCAGGCGCGCGGCATCGGGGAAGGTTCAACAAAGCCGTACTGCTCGAAATAGTGGTTGAAGGCCTGCAGAACAAGCCCGCCCCTGTGTGGGCCGTGCACCACCGACTCGGCGGCGTGATTGTTTTCATGGTCCGTCACCAGCCAGGCGTCAAGCTTCATCTCGCCACCGGGCGCCAGGTGGTAGGGCGTTTCCGCGCTGAACGTGTTCTCTTTCACGTACTCACCGATGGACGGCGCGAACAAGGACATGTGAATGTGCTCATAGCCTTGGCCGGGGTCGGGCGCGTTGAAACGTGCGACGGGATATGCCTCACCGGGGGCCCACTCCTGGCGCGGATTCCACAGCAGTGCCAGCAGCGTTCCATTGCCCTGCACCGCCATAACCGGGGAAGCGACCTTGTGAATGGCCGGCGCCTGGCGTTCGCTCAGCGGAAAGGCAAGGTCCCGTTCCGAAGAAGACGGCTCGTTCTCTTCGAGATACTCGAGGCCGCCGAAAACCGCGAAGTCTTTGCGCGCGCCGTAGGCCCGAGCACCCGCAAGCACCGCCGGACCAGCAAACGCATAGACCCCGGTCGTGTCGCGCGCCGAAAGGCGGGCAGACACGCTGAAACGCGCTGCGTCCGCAAGCGGCCGCAACCGGACTTCTACCTCCATGCCGTCAATCTCTTGCGGACGCAATGTGAGCGCCGCGCTCCCGTCCACGGTTTCCGTACGCGCAAGCAATAGCGAACACTTCCGGGAGCTGCCGTCCGCACCGGCGACCTCCAGGCGGGCCAGGGGATAAAGCGCCCCCGCGCGGCCCCAGGCCGCACCGTCCCAAACCTCGACAAGACCGTGCGCATGTCCGGCCTCGTTCCGGGCAATGGCAATCCTCGCAAACCCGTTCTCGATCACAGCCACATATTGGGTGTCGGGGTCCAGCCGCACGTTGGGTTTTCCAGGCGCCTCTGCCGGCAGGGGAAGCGGCGGCGGAACGACCATGGCCTGCCAAAGGTCCGTTTCCGCCGGGTTCAATCCCTCAAAGGTAATCCAGGCTTCCTCCCCGGGCGCCAATGCCGGCAACTCGGCACGATGCGGCTTCCCGTCCCCCATGTCGGCCTCAACAGTCACCGGCGCGCGCATACGTCCCGGGCCCGCATTCCTGTACTGCCGAATCAGCCGCACCTGTTCCCCCGCATAGAGAAGCGGTGTGGAAAGCTCCTCCTTCACGAGGCGGATGTCCGCCTCATAAGGCGCGACCCGTATTTCCCGCAGTTCGGCCTCGCCGGACAGCACCCGCGTCTCCGGGGAAGCGTAGCGCGGAAACTCGAGCGGCAGCCAGGCCAGTCCAGGCTCCAATTCTTCCTTCAGGGAAGTCTCCCCCACGCGCATTTCCACCGTCGCCTGGCTTCGGACATTGAAAAGTCCGAGGGCCAAGCCGTTTGCCGTGGCGGGAAACGCCTCCGCGGCCACCGGCTGATGGAGAAGCAGGCGCGGTGCGCCAAACATCGCCCAGTCATAGTTGGTATCGCCCTCAATCGCGTTGGTGTGGAACGCGACGTCCAGGGTCATCCCCGCCCAGGCGGACAAGTCGAGCGCGCGCGGCCGCCATACGGATACGGTAAGCTTGTCCTCAAAGAGCTTCTTCCCATCCACGTGGACCGCAAAGCGCACACCATTGGGCTTGTTGGCGCGTTCGGTCTCCCAGTCAATGCCGTCCCGAATTCCGATATCGAACACGAGAAAGGGCGTCCCGCCACCCACGGGCCGCGCGTGTCTCATGCCGGGAACCTGCACACCCTCGAAACGAGCTACCGCATCCCCTTCTGAAACCGGGTGCAGAAAGATGCCCGCCTTGGAGACATGACCCGCCGTTTCGCGATGCCCCGCGGAGAAATGCAAGACATTCTCAAGCTTCGCCTCATCGAACCGTTCCACAAAATCGAACAAGACCTCCGCCTTGGCCGCCTCCGGGGGCCCCGAGGGATTGAGTTGTCCGGACAGGCATCCCAACAGGCAATAGCAGGCCATGGCATAGTTCATCCCAAACTCCTTCTCTCGCAGCTTGCCCGCGCGTATTCCCGCGCACGTGTCAATTGGCTGGACGGCGGTTCAGCACGATCAGGACGAGGCCCACCACCGCCACGACGACCCATGCCCACAAGGGCACGGGCAGAGACAGAATGGCGTCGGGCGCCGCGCCCGTAAAAATCAGGACAGCCGCGGCCCCGCCGACAAGCAGCAGCATCACCCCAACAATAGTCATTTCCATTCCCTCCTCGGTGACCGGTCATTCAAACACTCCTGCCGTCCAGTATAGGTTTCGTCCGGAAAAGGCGTCAATGTGGACTCTCCCACCCATCCACGATAGAATGCTGCCGGAAATGCGGGACCGCGCGCGGAACGGAAACCCTATCACGCCAATGGACCCAGAAAAACGCATAGAAGAACTCGAGGCGCAGGTAAGCCAGCTATCGGCGCTCGTGCGGGAGATGCTCGAGCGGCGGGAAACTGCCGCGGACCCGGCCGGGCAAGCGCGGACGGCGCGCGAAAAGGCCATTATCGAATCGGCGGAACGCGCCACCCAGCCCGCCATCGTGCAGGACATGCGCGAGCGTATGGACCGCGCGTTGCGCGGCCAGGAAGGAAGCTTTGAAACCCGCATCGGCGCGGTCTGGCTGAGCCGGCTGGCCACGGTCTTTGCCATGACCGCGATTGTGCTTGCCGCACGCACCACCTTCTGGTCCGATGTCATCGGCCCGCCGGAGAAGGCGGTGGTCGGTTACCTGATGGCGGTGATGTTTATCGCGTACGGATTCTATTTCCGCCGCACTGAAGACCTTTTTGCGAAGGCCATTCTCGGCTGCGGCCTCGCCGCCCTCTATTTCACCACCTACGCCATCTTCTTCATTGGCCAGATGCGCCTGGACCAGATACATCAGTCCCTCGGCGATGCCGCCACGCCCGTGGGAATCGCGCTCGTGGCCGCGTGCCTGCTGTTGATGACGGGCGTTGCCCACGTGCGCCGCAGCCAGACCGTGGCCGGGATCGGGCTCTTTCTCGCCTACTACACCGTGGTCGTCGCGTGCAGCGCCGAGCCCACATTCGACGCCTTCGTCTATGCCTTGAGCACGGGGGCCATTGTGGCGCTCATCACCCTGCTGTTCCATTTCGCGCACCGCTGGCTCCTCTTCTCCTGGGTCGCCCTTATCAGCACCCATCTCACCTACCTCTACTTCTTCGTCTACCAGAACCGTTTCGCGGAACTCGACATACCGCCCCATACCTATTTTTGGCTCTCGAACGGGTTTCTCGCGCTCGTCTACGTGCTCTTCTCATTGACCTGCATCATGGATGCGCGCAAGACCGGCGAGTACCGGCGCACTGTGGCTCCCATGGCCGGCGTGAACTCCTTTGTCTTCTTCTGCCTGACCTGGTTCTCCATCCGAGAGCATTACCCCGAGTACGAATGGGCGTTCCGTTCCGCTTTCGCCCTGTTGCTCCTGTTCTTTGCGGGATTCGCCGAGACGACCGGCCCGCGCCGCAATTACCTCTTCCAGATATTCATCGCGAAAACGGTGATCATGGTGACTCTGGCGCTTGAAGCGTATCTCTCGGGCAGCAAGCTTATCGTGGCCATGGCCATTGAGTGCCTTGCCCTCGGCTTCTCTTACAAGCGCAGCGGCATCGTCGTCTTCAAGGTGCTCGGCCTCTTGCTGATGCTCATTACGCTGGTTGCGTGCCTCGCCAATGTGCGCACGAGCGGCGCCGTCGACCTTGCCGGCTATTCCGTCCCCGCCAACTGGTTCAGCGCGGTGGGTTCAGCCTTCTTCTTCTGCGTGGTGGCGTGGTTCTACGAGAAGTTCGTGCGGCGGCTTCGTCCGGAGCACCGCACCGTGAGCGGGCAATGGTTCCTGGCGGAGTCGTTCCTCGACCTGCACAGCGCCACACTGGCGCTTGTGCACGCCGCCGCGGCCGCGCTCATACTTTTCACCATCACGGTGTTTGAGCGGGGCGACGACGTGGCGCTCCCGTATTTCCTTGCGGGCGAAGGCATGCTGATGGCCGCGCTCGGGTTGGTCCTGATTACCCCACAGATTGAGATCGGGAGCGTGCTCCTGCTGGCCTCAGCGCATGTATGTTACTACGTTTTCCTCTATTTTCCTCCGGTCACCGGTTTCGAGGCGCAGCCCTATTACGCTCTGTACACCGTGGTTCTGGCCCTGTTCACCTACGGGGGCGCTTATGCCTGGGAGCGCTATCTGCGGCGGTACCACCACGCCGACGCCGTCTGGGAGCATTATCTGGTCGCCGCATTGCCCTATCTTGCCGCCACTGTGATGCTCGCCCTTCTGCTCGCCCGGCAACTGGCGCCGCTCTACATCCCGCCGGCCCAGGGCGCACTGGGCATGGCGCTGCTGCTGGTCGGTTCCCTCAGCGGTTTTCCGGCCGTGAAAGCATCCGGGGTGCTGGCCATGGGCCTGGCCAGCCTCAACCTCTACCTTGCCTTGTTCAATACGGAAAGTCCGATCACCGAAAGCCCGGACTTCCTGCTGTACTTCGGCCTGTTCCTGTTTTCCTGCATCGGTGCGGAACGGCTCTTTGTGCTGCTTGAGAAGCGCGAGCGGCACCCATCCCGCATTGAGGAATGGCTCCGCAGCCTGTTTGTGGCCGGCATGGTCGTCTTTGGCGCCGTCGGACTCTACCGCTACGCCTCGGACCGCACCGAAGTGTTTTACCTGCTCGCACTCGCCGTCATTGTGCTGGCCTGCGGCGCGCTCTTCCGTGAAAGCCGATACCGCTGGGGCGCCATGTGCCTTTTTGCCGTGGTCATTCTTGGCGCCTTTCGCCGCTTCCGCGACCCCACCGACCTCCAGCAGGTCCTTACCTTCGCAGCGCCCGCGGCTGTGCTGCTCGTAGTCTCCTGGGCCTATTCGCGCGGCCGAAGGAAGGGCCGGACCGGTCGCAGGGCCGACGAACAGCACCACAGCGCCGGCGAAGGCCCCGGCACTCGCCATGGATGACCGCGAACGCGCCGCCCGGGACCTCTGCGACATCCTGCGCACGGCTGGTCATCGTGCGCTTCTGGCCGGCGGGTGCGTGCGCGACCTGGTCCTGGGCCATGCCGCCGCCGACTACGACATCGCTACCGACGCCACTGCCGAACAGGTCATGGGCCTCTTTGAGACAACTATACCGGTCGGTGTCGAGTTCGGCGTTGTGCTCGTGGTCCGGCCCGAAGGCCGCTATGAAGTTGCCACGTTCCGGAAGGACGGTCCCTATCTCGACGG
>NPIG01001072.1_pt2 | contig 13527 bp, 7 predicted proteins | sample 8637441 | NCBI WGS metagenome assembly NPIG01 (sample SAMN07420675, study PRJNA396082) | bioreactor metagenome | isolation source: sample BR6 brine-fed electro-methanogenic bioreactor BR | place: Japan: Kochi | collected 2016-06-14 | reverse complement strand
GTCAGCGCCCCTTGCCATTCCTGGAAGACCCAGCCCGGGTCCGGCGTGGCGGTTATGGTAATTTCGCTGCCGGGCAAATGCGATGAGGCGCCCGGCGGGTCGATGCTTCCGCCGCCGAGCACGGTTGTGCTCAGGGTGTAGGTTTGAGATTCGTCGAGGAACACCGCGGTGACGGTCGTGTTCTCATAGAGCGTCAGGGTGGCCGGGTTCTCGGAACCGGTGAGACCGCCCTGCCATTCCTGGAACAGCCAGCCGGATTCAGGGGTTGCCGTGAGGGTGATTTCGCTTCCCGGCGCGTAGGTACTGGTCCCTTCCGGGTCCACGGCGCCGTTCCCGCTTGTCGTGGTGGTGAGCGTGAAGCCTGGCACGCTGGTTGTGAATACGGCGGTTACCGACCTGTCCGCATCCATGGTCACCGTGACGGGGTTGGCGTTGCCTGCCGCGTCGCCTTCCCAATGCCNNAAGGTCCAGTCCATCGACAATGCAATGGCCTGTACCGACGCATCCCTGCCGGAGAGAAATCCCGTGACGCCGGGCGCGGGCAAGGTGGAGCCATATCCCTGCACCGTCAGAGTGAGCTCGAAATCCTGCGGGGCGAATACGGCTGTGACCGATTTCGAGATGTCCATCATGAGGGTTTGATTGGCGGGGTTGACGCCTGAGAGACCGCCCTCCCAATGGTCGAAGGCCCACCCCGCATCGGGGACCGCATTCAAGACCACCGTTTGCCCGGAAGTGTAGGAATGGGTTCCTGCGGGCGGGTCGATGCTCCCGTTGCCGGAAACCGCGGTCGTGAGAGTAACGGCCGCAATTTCCGTGAAAACCGCGGTCACCGTCTTGTCGCTGTCCATGACCAGCATTTGCAGCGACGCATTGGTTCCGGAGAGGTCGCCCTCCCAATGGTCGAACCGCCAGCCGGGTTCGGCGAAGGCCGACACGAAGGCGGTCGCGCCGCTGGCATAGGTGTGTTCCCCGGCTTCGGGCGAGGTGGCGCCGTTTCCAACCACGGCGATGGCAAGCGTTTCCGCCGTGGCGCCCGGCGACAGGACGCATACAGCGAGCGCCAAGAAGAGGCTTCGCATGGTTTCGCTATCCTTTTCTTGTCTGCAAAGCACTGTTCAGTGGGTTCACTCGAAGATAAGAATGTCTACTGAGCCCCACTGACTGGTGCATCCCCAGGCATCAGCACGGTTGCTCTGCAGCCATACGTCATGGTTTCCTGCCGGCAGTTCCCCCGCCCAGAATACGCTGGCGTCCTGCCAGGCGAGCGTGGAAGTGTAGGTCAGCGTCATGTCGTAGACGGCGCCGTCGATGACCAGGAGCAGGTCCGCGCGTCCATTGTAGTAGCGTATGATGCTGCCCTGGATGAAGACCACGGCGGACCGGTTGAGCGTGAAGTTGGTAGTCCAGAGCGGAGTTCCGGCGGCGGCCGCCGGCAAACAGACTGCACGCGGGTCCGGTGAATGGATGGTGCGCGAGGCTTTGCTGATGAGGCCGGTTGTCTGCCCGGACACAGCCGTGTTGCCGGTAAACTTCATGGTGCCGTTGACCTCAAGCGTGGCCGTGGGCGTCGAAGTGCCGACCCCCACCCGGTTGCTGCCGTCGACCATGACCATTGCGGTACTGCCGTCGGGGCTGTGCAACATGCTGTGCTTGTGGCTTCCCGCCGCTACGGTGGTGTCCGAGGCGCCGACGGGCAGCCGGGCCACATCGAAGGTGCCGCCGGTTATGGCGCCGGCGTCGTGGGTGTGCCCGGCGGACGCGAACACGCCGTCGTGATTGTGGTCACTGCGGGCGGCGGTCGGCGCGGAACCGGACCCGGCGAACGCCATATCCACCGTCACGTCGCCTGAAGCGCCGCCGCCGCTCAATCCCGCGCTGGGGTTGACAGCAGTGATATCCCCGCCGGAGTCGGCGTCGTCTCCGTCCGCGAAGTCTGCCGGAATGCCGGTGATGCCGCCCCAGGGCACGGTGGCGGCCGCGCCGCCGTCCACGTCGTCCACACCGTCGGCGAAACCTGCGGGCATGCCTGTGACATCGCCCCAGGGCACGGTGGCGGCCGCGCCGCCGTCCACGTCATCGATACCGTCGGCGAAGCCGGGGGGAAGTCCCGCGAGCCCCGCCCAGGTCGTAGCCGCGGCACTGTCGGCATTGGCGACGGCGGAGGTAATCTGACTGCCCTCATGCGTGTGGGTGGCCGCCGCCTTTTCCGTGTCCAGTTCTTCGAGGGCGGCCTGGGCATTGTCTGCGCCCAGGCTGCCGGCAGGCGCCGCGCTGAGCTGCGCCGCGGCGTAGTCATCCGCCGCCGCCACGTCGCCCGTGCGCCCGAAAACAGAGGCCGCGCCGCTCTGGCCCTCGAGCCCTTCCGCACGTTGTTCCAGTTGGTCCAGCGAAGCCTGGGCATTGTCGGCGGCCATGCCGGAGGCGGTGTTGTCGTAGGCCACACTCGCGGCTTCGGCCGAGAGTGCGTAGGGCGCGGCTGTCAACGGGATGCGCGGCAGGAACGGCTGCGCGCCCGCGCCGAGGTCCACCGCGACCTCTACCCAGGCGTCTGGAAAGAGTTCAAAGACCGCACCCAGTGGCGCGGCGGTGCCGGTGGAACCGAGCACGACCGAAAACGCGCCGCTGTCCACATCGACCGCGGCGTGGGATTCCGTCCAGAGCACGGTTCCGCCGGTTTCCATGTCATAGAGGGTGAATGCTACTGGGTAGGCGCCGTCGGGCACGGTCGCGCCGCCGGCATCTCGCAATACACCTTGATAGGTGATGGTTTCGGGAGCGGCGCCGCCCGCCAGCGTGTAAAGCAGCAGGCAGCCAAGCATCGCGAAGCGTCCGCCGTTTTCAATGTGCCTCATTCTGGACCCCCATCTTGCGTTTTGCTTTTCTTGAGATATCCGCAACATGGCTGGTTTCCTATTCGAAGATCAGGACGTCCAGCGAGCCCCATCCGCCGCCACAGCCCCACACGTTGGCCTGCGGGCTTTGCATCCATACGGTATGTGAGCCTGCGGCGAGGACGCCCGACCAGAAGACGTGTTCATCTTCCCACTGTACCGAGGGGGTATAGGACAGGCACCGGTCGACTTCGGTGCCATCCACGACCAATTGCAGGTCGGCACGCGGGCTGGTTTGCACGATGATGCTCCCGTGAATGAATACTACCGCAGCACGCGTCAGATTGAACGGTACCGTCCAGAACGCGGTGTTGGCGCCCCATGCGCCCGGGCAGCCGCCCCGAGGGTCGGTTGTATGTATTGCGCGCGGGGCCTTGGAGACGATTCCCGTCGTCTGATTTGCCACCGGGATGTCCCCGGTAAATTTCAAGGTGCCGTTGATTTCCAGGTTGGCATCGGGCGCTGCGGTGCCGACACCGACCTGGTTCTCCGCGTCGACGACGACCACGTTCTGCGTGCCTGCGGGATTGTGGAGCACGTTGTGCGTGTGGTTGCCCACCGCGACCGTGGTGCTTGTCGTGCCGACAGGCAGCCGGGCGATATCGAATGTGCCCGAGAGCACGTCGCTGGCAATGTGGGTGTGGGACGCTGAGGAGTAGACGCCGGCGTGGTTGTGGTCGCTGCGGGCGACCGTATTGGCCGCGCCCGTGCCCGCGAAATCCACAGCGAGGTTCGCGTCGCCGGAAGCGGCGCCCCCGGTCAGCCCGGTTCCCGCGGTGACGGCGGTAATATCGCCGCCGGAATCATTATCGACACCGTCGGCGAATCCCGCCGGCATGCCGGTGATTCCGGCCCAGGGGGCGCTGGCCGCTGCGCCGCCGTCGACATCGTCGACATCGTCGGCGAATCCCGCCGGTTTGCCGGTAATGCCGGCCCAGGGGGCGCTGGCCGCTGCGCCGCCGTCGATGTTGTCGATATCGTCGGCGAATCCCGCCGGCTTGCCCGCCACACCGGTCCAGGGCACGGAAGCCGCGGTGGCAGCCTCGGCCACAGCCGAGGTGATGTCGCCGCCGGCGTGGGTGTGCGTGGCGGCTGCCTTCTCCGTGTCCAGCTCTTCCAGGGCCGCCTGCACATTGCCGGAGGCGATATTGCCCGCCGGGGTGACGTCGACTTGCGCCGCCGTGTAATCGCCCGCGGCGGCAGCCACGTCGCCGGTCCGGCCGAAGACGGAGGTCACCGGCGGCGCGGGCGCGGCTTCGAGCGCATCGACACGCTGGTCCACTTCGTCCACGGCATCCTGCACATTCGAAGCGCCCAGTCCGGACGCGGTATTGTCGTATTGCACCGCCTCTGCGGCGGCGGACAGCGCATAGGGCGCGGAGGTCAACTGGACGCGCGGCGTGAAAGGCTGCAGCCCCCCGTCAACGTCGACGGATACCTCGAGCCACACACTATCGGAACCTTGAAAGACCGGACCCAACGGTGATGCCGTGCCGGTGCTTCCCAGCACGACCGAGAATGCGCCGCCGGTCACGCTCACACTGCCGTGTCCTTCCGTCCACACGGCGGCGCCTCCCGTTGCGCCAGTGTAGAGCGAGAATTCCATGGGNNGCCGCCCGGCTCTCTCAGCACGCCCTGATACGTCACCGTGTCCGGCGCGCCGTGTGCCGCCAGGCTTAGCGCCACGAAGACGGCTATAGCGCCCCAACACCAGAGTGTACCCCTTGCATTCATCAAAACACCCTCCAAACGTTTGCGCTTCCGATTCACACCAGCCGTTCCATCAGGGGCAGGAAGCGCGTCAAGACCGGGTTCTGTAAAGCGCGCCGCGGAACAGTCCTGCAGTCCACAAAGCGAGCAGCAACGCCAGCACTGCCAGCAGGAGCGGCTGCGTAGCGGGCAGGCCGGTATCGACAACCAGAGTAATGTCGCCGGACACAATTGAAAGCACGGCATCGCTCACCTCGCAATTGTAGACGCCGCTGTCTTCAATGGTGAGCAGGTCAATCGTATAGGAGGCGCTGTTTGCGCCGGGTATTGCTTCGAATACTCCGGGCGATGTTTCTTTGCGCCATTGATAGGCGAGTGGTCCCTGACCGCCCTGTGCCAGTACTTGAAACGTGTGCGACTCACCGGGCGACTTCGAGACATTGGCGTCACCGACGACCTGCACCTCAAGCGGTGCGCCCGCCCGGGGGCCATGCACGCCATGGAACAGTTCGGCTTCACCCGCGCGCAAGGAATACCCCACGACCGGTTGGCCGACCGTGCCATTGAGCGAGTAGCCGTTGTAGCCGCTGACCCCGCCGCCGCCCGCGCCCGTCACTTGCCCGGTCAGTTCGTTTCCCAGGACATCGGAACCCGGCCACGCGGGCAGGGAACAGACTCCGGAAATGAGGAGAACGAAAGCGGGAAGGAAAGACGCGGAACCCCTCTCCCCAGAAAAAACACTTCGCACCCGCATAATGGACGCACCTCCCTTGTTCTGCATCCTGCACGCCCCAAGGTCTTCAGTCTAGCACATTGTGCCGCTCGCGGGAAGCCCGCGCTTCAGGTTGCGTGGTGGGCACGCGTGTTTCAGCGGCGGCAGGGCGGCAATGCCAGACGGCCGCCGCGGCGAGACGTTCACCTTCAGGAGCGAAGGCACTTGCCACATCGCCGGGTTGACACGGCACCGCGCGTTCGAGGCTGCGAGTTGTCTTGCGGTGCGCCACGGCTGGACGCCTGCAGGAGTTCCGGGACCGCCGCGGCTGGTCGCAGCCGATTCCTGGACGATTGACATGCGCCGCCGGCAACGGGCCGTTGGGCCGGTACAGCGCGTCTGTCCCTGGCCGCTGCCCGCTCGCTACTTCGCTGCGGCAATGCGGAAGAGCATGGCATACAGCACGGGCACCACAATCAAGGTGAGCACGGTGGCGAAGGTGAGGCCGAACATGATCGTGACGGCCATGCTCTTGAAGAAGGGGTCGAGCAGCAGGGGCGCGACGCCGAGGACCGTGGTCACGGCCCCCATGCAGACCGGCCGGACGCGGCTCACGGCGGAATCCAGTATGGCCGGGAATCCCTCCTTGCCCTCGCGGATTTCCAGGTCAATCTGGTCGACCAGGACGATGCTGTTCTTGATGAGCATGCCAGTCAGGCTGAGGAAGCCGAGAATCGCCATGAACTCGAAAGGCACCCGGAAGAGCAGCAGGCCAATGGCCACGCCGATAATCGCCAAGGGAACGGTCAGCCAGATGAGGAGCGGCTGCCGGATGGCGTTGAAGAGCATGACCACAGTGACGACCATGGCGATGAAGCAGAGGGGAAGCGTGCTCGCGATGCCCTTTTGCGCTTTCGTGCTGTCTCCGTATTCCCCGTTCCAGACCAGCGAGTAGCCCGGCGGAAGCGCTATGGCCTCGATTTTCGGGCGGATTCGCTGGAAGACCGTGCTGGTCAGCTCGCCGGGGGCGGGGTCGCACTGGGCCTGAATGGTGGGAAAGCGGTTCTCCCGGCGGATGATGCCGTTTTCGAAAACGGTTTCGAACCCGTTGACGACTTGCGAGATGGGCACGTACCTGCGCAGTATGGGACTGTAGACTTGCGCGTCCCGTATTTCATCCACGCTCACGCGTTCATCTTCGGGGAGGCGCGACACGATGGGCAGCAGCTTGTCTTCCTCGCGATAAGTGCCGACCTGGGCGCCCGAGAAGCTGAACTGAAGCGAGTTTCGCAGGTCTGTGAGCGTCACCCCAGCGCGGCGCGCCTGCGCTTCCGAGAACACGGGGCGCAGCACGGGGGTCTGTTGCCGCCAATCGTCCTGAATGGCGACCGTGCCGCCGTCCTCGTACATGACGGCCTTCGCCTGGTCGGCAAGACTGCGCAGCACGTCGGGGTCCGGCCCGCGGAAGGCGGCCTCGATCTTGCATCCGCCGCCGGGCCCGAGGACGAATTTCCACGCCTTGCCCTGGGCCTCGGGATAGGATTCGTCGATGGTGTTCTGGATGCGCTCGACGAGCGCGGGGATATCGCGGTAATCCTCCACATCGACCAGCAACTGCCCGTAGCTGGCGTTGGGGGACTCCGGGGCGTAGGTGAGCATGAACCGCAGCAAGCCCTGCCCGGCGACGGAGGTGACGTTTGTCACCCCGTCGAGGTCGCGCACCCACCCGGCAAGGGTCTCGATGTCGCTGCGTACCTGTTCGATGTGCGTGCCCTGCGGGAGCCAGTAATCGACCACGAACTGCGGGCGCGTGGACTCTGGAAAGAAGCCGGCGGGCACCATGCCGAACCCGATGACTGCGAGCACAAGGAGCCCGACCAGCACGAGCACGGTGGCGTTGCGGCGTCGAATGCAGACGCGGAGGAGGCTGCGGTACGCGCGAAAGAAGCGGTTGTCATAGCTGGCGGCGGCCGGTTTGCCCCGGGGCGCTTTCAACAGCTTGACGCACAGGAAGGGGGTGAGGGTGATGGCAAACAGCCAGCTCAGCAGCAGGGAGTAGGTGATGACCCAGAACAGGGAGCCCGCGTATTCGCCGGTATTGTCGGGCGAAAGCCCTATGGCGGCGAAGGCCAGCACGCCGACGGCGGTGCCGCCGAGCAGGGGCATGGTGGTGGTCTTCACCACGCTCTTCGCGGATTCGGCGGGGTCGTTGCCGGACTGAATGCGAACCAGGATGCCCTCGGTCACGACGATGGCGTTGTCGACGAGCATGCCCAGCGCGATGATGAGCGCGCCGAGGGAGATGCGCTGCATGTAGATGTCTTGCATGTACATGATAATCAGCGTGCCCATGACCGTGACGATGAGGATAATGCCCATGACGAGGCTGGGGCGGAATCCCATGAAGAGCCAGAGCGTCACGATCACAATGATGACAGCGGCGATGAGGTTGTTCATGAAGCCGCTCACGGCTGTGCGCACGGAATCCGACTGAAGAGAAATGGGGACCAGGTCCATGCCGATGGGCCTGATGGAATCGAGTTCGGCGAGTCGCGCCCGCACGGCGTCGCCCATGACCACTACATTCCCGCCGGCCACGTTGGAGATGCCGAATCCGACGGCGGGTTTGCCGTTGTAATACATGAGCGCGGACGGGGGGTCTTTGATGCCGCGCGTGACAGTCGCCACATCGCCGATTCGGACCTGCCTGGCGCCGTCGGGCGTTGCGACCAGCAGATTCGTGATGGCTTCGACCGAGTCAATGTCGCCGAGAGGCGAAATCTCGATGTGGCGGGGGCCGACCTTGACTTTGCCCGACGGGGCCACGGTGCTCTGGAGCTTGAGTGCCTGGTAGATTTCGTCCTGGGTGATTCCCTGCTGGGCGGCACGGCTGCGGGCAAGCTCGACGAAGAGGGCTTCCTCGGGCTGTCCGAGGAGGGCAATGCGCCCGACGCCGGGCACCAGCAGCAGTTCGCGCCGCAAGTCCTCTGCGTAGTCCGTGATTTCCACGAGCGAGTAACCCTCGCCGGTGATGGCGTAGAACTGGGAGAACACGTCTCCGAAATCATCGTTGACGATGATGGGCCCCGCGCCGGGCGGCAGATTCCGCTCGGCGTCTTTGAGCTTGTTGCGCAGTTTCGACCACAATTGCTGCAGTTCCGCCTTGTCTTTGGAAAAGGCGCGGTTCATCTCGACCTGGATTTCCGCGAGGCCGGCCTTGGAAATGGAGGTGATCTTCTCGACCTCCTGCAGTTGCTGCACCGCGGACTCGATCGTCTCGGTGACTTCATCGGCGACTTCTTCGGGGCGCGCGCCGGGATAGGGGACGGTGACGACGGCGACACGAATGACGAATTCCGGNNCCAGATTCGAATAGGCGTAGTAGCCGCCGGCGACAAGCAATATGATGCAGAGCGTGGAGACGGTGGCTCTTGAGATGAACAGGTCGGCCAGTTTCATCGTTGGTGCCCTTGGCTCACCGGCCAAGCGGCCGGACGCGCATGCCTTCGCGCAAGTACGCAACCCCCGCGGTCGCAATGGTTTCGCCCGGTTCCAGCCCGGAGAGGATCTCGATGCTGTTTTCGGTGAGCGTGCCCGTTTCAACCCGCTGGGCGCGCACCCGCATCGTGGCGGTGTCCACCACCCACACCACGGCGCCGCCATCGGCCTCCGTGCCGACCGCTTCCACCGGAATCCGCAAAGGCAGGCCGGCGCCGCCGAGCGCGTCGGCCCGGACCCGCACTTCGGCGGTCATGCCCGGAAGCACCCCCGCGTCGGGGGGCGCGTCCATGCGCAGCGTGAGGCGATAGGTCTGCGTCACGGGGTCGGCTTCGGTGCTGTACTGCCCGAACTCCGCGGAGTAGGACCGGGACTTGTCGCCCGCCAGCGTGACCTCGAAATCGACGTTTGCGCCCGCCCGGCGGCGAAGCACGAGACTCTCGGGAACCTGGAGTTCGACCTCGACGCCGCCGGCGTTCTGAAAGCTCAGTACCGCCTGCTTGGCCTGAATCTCCTGGAAAGTGTCGACATACACCGACGCCACGACCCCGTCGAAGGGGGCGCGGAGCTGGGTGTCACCGAGGGCGGCCTCGGCCTGCTGCACCTTGACGCGCATGGTTTCGACCTTGGTCTCGGAAGCGCGGATTTCCTCCTGGCGGGCGCCGGTGCGCGCTTTGGCAACCTGCTGGGAGGCGCTTTCCACGTCGCGGCCGGCGACCTCGCGGGCGGTATCATATCTCTCGTATTCGCTTCTGGAAACCAATCCCTGCTCGTACATCTGCTTCTGGCGGGTGAAATCGGCCTGGGCCTGGTCGCTGCGCGCCGAGGCCGCGGCGAGTTGCGCTTCGAGAAGTGCGATGTCCTCCGGGCGCGCGCCGGCCTTGACCACCGCGAGTTCGGCTTCCGCCGAGGCCAGGGTGCTGCGCGCTTCCGCCACATTGGTCTCGTAGTCGCGCGGGTCGAGCCGCGCGAGGAGGTCGCCTTCGGAGAACTGCTGCCCCTCTGCAGCGACAATCTCCGCTATCGTGCCGGGGACGCGAAAAGAAAGGTCGGACCGGGCGCCGGCCTGAACCACGGCGGGAAAGGTGCGCTCCACGGCCGCGGCGGGCGACTCCACGACCATCATCTTGATGGGCCTGCTCGGCGGCTCCTCGTTCATGACTTCCGCGCGGTCGCAGCCGGGCGCCACAAGCAGGGAGCAGCCCCCGAGGCAAAGCCCGATGAACGTCCGCCGCATTATCCGGCAGCGGGGCGCGGCGTTCGCGCCCGCCGTCTTCTCAACGACCACTCCATCCATAGGCACCTCACAGACTGGAACTTTTTCGGAAGTCCCCCTCAGGCAGAAGGATTGCACAACTATCGTGTGAGAACGATTAATCTTCGCAACGAATTCCCGGTCCACACCGGAGTAATGGGCATGCCTTATTCCCGTGTACTTGTAACACAAGCTTGTGGCCGGGTCAATACACTGCACATCTACCCAAGAGCAGCACGGGCGAGGCACTCCACTGCCGCGGCACAGTCTAGTGTCCGCTTTGAAACAAAGGCAAAGCTTGCGGCTGTCCGCCGGAACCCGCCGTTTCGCCGGCTCAGCGGTCTCCGGCCCAGATGGCTTTGATGGTGTCCTCTTGCCCGAAGCCGTCGGGCACGGCGCCGCCGGGCATGTGTCCCCAGTACCAGCCCTTGCCCTGCGGGCCGTGCACGAGGCACCGGCTTGCCGGCATCTGCAGGAAGCCGTTGGGGTCCGTTTTTCGTATGTACTCCCAGGCGTAGCGCAGCCACTCGTTCCGGTACTCCGCAGGCTGGTTGGCGAACCAGCTTATCTCGTCCCAACCCCAGCACCAGTGGCCGCCGGTGTTCTCCCCGGGACGGGGGGTGCTTTCGAAGTTGTCCAGTTCGACGAGGTAGGGGAGGGCCGCGCAGGCCCATCCGCTCGGGGTTATGCCGCCCGCGCTCCGGCCGAAGATGCTGTCGAGATAGCCCACCTGCAAAACGCCCTGGTGCGGCTTGTCGGCGACTTCTTCTATGCGCAGCGGGAAGGAATGGAAATCGAACATGAGCCTGCCGTCGTGCACGATTCCGCCGCCGGGCACGTGCGCGTCGCAGAGCAGGAAATGGCGCCGCGCGTGTTCTTTCGCGTAGGCCCGGCACCGGGCCATCATGTCGCGCCAGTGGATGTGGTCCGGGTCGCGGTCATCCATGATTTCGACCTGGCCGAAGTGAATGGCCTCGGCTCCCGCGTCGATGTACCGGGCCACCGCGTAGACGAACCACATGCGGGTCTCGAGCCGGCTCATGTCGGGCACGGAGGCGTTCTTGCGCCAATGGTCGACCCGGTGGCCATCGGGATAGCACATGTCGTCATAGCGGAAGCTGCGTTGTTCCACCGGCAGGCCGAACTCCTCGAAGAGCCACGGCGGCACGGCGATTTCGCCTACCCGTTCGGTGACGATCTCGAAGACCGCACCCTGCAGAATGATCTCCGGGTCGGCGGCATGCACCTTTTCCGCGATGGGTTTCGCTGTGGCCAGCAGCGCCTCCAGCTGGTCTTCACCGCCCCACCGGTAGACCGCGCGGCCGGCGAATTTCGCGCCTGTGTTCGTGAGAAACCGAATGTTCGCGTCCACATCGCCGCGCCCGGAGAGCAGGTCCATGAACGTGACCGCCCGGGACAGGTAATTCTCCAGCACCTCGCGCGAGATGGAACCGTCAAAGTGATAATCGCGGTTTGCGTGCGCGCCGGACATGCCCGCGGCCAATGCCAAGCCAATCATGAGCGCGAGAGCACGCGTGTGAGACATGGTGAATACTCCGTGTAAGAGAGGCGGGACAGAAGTCCGCCGGGAGAACACTCCCCGGTCCGCTGCGGCGGCCGGCTGCCGTTCCGGAGCGGTGCAGGGCGCCGCCAGGTCAGCCCGTCCGGCTCAAGCGGCCGGTCCAAGCTTCAAGGGGGCCTGAGACGCGCATGATTATAGCGTCATGCGCTGAAACAATCCATGTCTCTTCATCCGCCGCGGCGCATAGACACGGTGCTCGCCGATATCGCGGGCACGGAGCCGGCCACGGGCGGTTCCCGGTATCATTCGCGAAATCTCCCACCGGATGTGAGGATACGCCATAACCATAATGACAACAAGCTCTTAAGTGTCCCGTCAAAGGGGGTGGCCTGGCGGTGCTTTGCGTCGCTCCGGAGCGGCCCTTGCCCGCCAGCGGGTCGGGGAATGTCATCTTGAAAGCGCGGGAAAGAAGATGACCGCCAACACGGACCCGGGCACCCCTTTCATCCCGCCGCGCCACCGGCAGGAATTGGCGGGGGCGTGTCGCGCCGTGGCATACTCCACGGGGGGATACGCGGGCAACCATTTCAAAGGAAAACGGGCTGAATCGGATGCAGAAGACCAGGGGACAGATCGAGGCCGAGGTCAGCGAGGCCATCATCAAGTTTGAGAAAGAGTACATGGGCCGCGGTCCGTTGGAGACGAAGTCGTATGTCATCGGTGACATGCTGCTCGTGCGGTTGAAAGGGGTACTCACTCAGGCGGAGCACCAGCTGGTCGCATCCGGCGAGGGGTTCAAAGGCCGGGACCTGGTCAAGCAGGTGCGCATCGAGCTTCTGGAAAGGGGCCGTCCGCTTCTGGAGAAGGCGGTTATGGACATCACGGGGCAGCCTGTGAAGAGCCTGCACACGGACATCAGCACCAAGACCGGCGAGCGCGTGATTCTGTTCACGCTGGCGAAGCCGGTGGTGTTTCGCGATGCGCCGGGAGCGGGTTGAACTTGACTTTTCTCTCGGCGCTTCCTATACTCTCGCCACAATTGGGCAGAGACTCGGGGGGCGGTGTGGAAGCCGCCCGCTGCAGGGCAGGTCGCACGTGGCAGAACGGAAGCCACAGTGCAGTGCTTCTGTGCCCGCCTAGCGGTTTGCAGGTTCCGTCGGGCTGCGTTTTGGCGCAGTGCGGTGTGAAAGTGAGGCCGAAGAGCTGTCTTCAGTGGCGGCCCTGCGGCCTTTTTTCTTGTACGGTCTTCCGGTTTTGCTCTGAGTGCGCCGGAGGTTCTGACGGGGCGCTGCCCGGCCCGGCATTGCGGATATGACCGGATTGCGCAACCGGTAGGGCTTCAGTTCACACTCGGGGGTTCCGCCGGCGAAGTGCCGGAAGACCCGCAGCAGGGGAGGGAGACGGTGGCGGGGCCGCTGAAGCCGCACCGAAATGCGCATGCACGGGACTGTGCGAGCCCGGAACGAGGAGAAACGCGGATTGTTGCACCTCCGCGCGGGCGATAACGCGGATATTTCACAGGCATGCAGGACTGGCGTTCGGACGTGCGCTTCATGCCCGGCGCCACCGGCAATCCGGCGATGTGGACAGGCTGTGCAATGTCCATCAATGTTTTGAATGCGTAAGTCATTTAGCTGTAGCTAGTTTCACCTTACGGCCCTGCCGCCGGTGGGATATGCGGGATAACTCTGAAGGAGATAGACATGCTCGAGTTGAAAAAAGGCGTGGACATTCTGTCGGCTGTCGGCGGTATCAATACGATTGAGGAGGCCAGGAAGCTGTTTGCGGAGAAACTGGACGCGGAGAGCCAGGAGCGGCTGTCCAGAATCCAGACGGAAGCGGCCCTGCTGAAGGTGGCGAACGCCATCGCCATGTGCCAGCCCGACACGGTGATGATTCACACGGGTTCCGAGGCGGACAACGAGTTCGTGCGGAA
>NPIG01001321.1_pt1 | contig 13533 bp, 17 predicted proteins | sample 8637441 | NCBI WGS metagenome assembly NPIG01 (sample SAMN07420675, study PRJNA396082) | bioreactor metagenome | isolation source: sample BR6 brine-fed electro-methanogenic bioreactor BR | place: Japan: Kochi | collected 2016-06-14 | reverse complement strand
CCTGGGTGCGGCGGCAGGCCATCTCGCAGAAGCGCACGCAGACGCGGCCGCAGGACGCGGCCATCGGATATTTCTGCAGGATCACGCCGATCGAATGGGCGAATTTCCCGTCCCGGATGCAGTCGATGTACTTGGGAACGTCGACCTTGGACGGGCAGGCCTCGATGCAGGGCGCCGACACGTAAGTGGTGATCGGCTGCTGGGCGGCGGGAGTCGCCTCCTTGATCCGCTTTTCCAGTTCGTCGCGGAAATGGCGCAGCATTTCGACCAGCGCGACGGGCGAGGTCTGGCCGAGACCGCACAGCGAGGTGCTGCGGACCTGTTCGGCGATGGCCTCGATTTCCTCCAGGGTACAGTCCTTGGCCTCGCCCCGGGCCAACGCTTCCAACTTGGCGCGGATGATCGGCAGGCCGACTCGGCAGGGCGTGCATTTGCCGCAGGATTCATCGGCCGCGCGGCTGATGTATTGCAGCAGAGCGTCAATGAGATCGACACCGGGATCGAATACCAGAAAGCCCTCGCCGCCGATGAAAGCGCGAATCGGATTGCCGGGTTCGAATTCCTCGAAATCGTGGAAGTCGGAATGGCACTCGATCTGGAAGATCTTTTTGTCGCGGTTGTCGATCACCTTGCCGCTCAGGGCACCGAAGATGACATTCGTCATTGTTCTTGTTTCTCGTCGTGTTAGTGCGCGTTCGGGCTGGCACCGCCATATGGCGGAAAGGGATAACGCCGCTGTTCTCTTGGAATAGCCCCCACCTGTCAAGACGCCGTTTCACGTTGTGGAAAACGGATTCACGATTCCCGGTTCCCCCTGCCGCGGCGGCCAGTTTTGAGTGAGACCGATTGACGCCACGACAATTTTCGCGCGTGTTATGGCATCACGTATCCCCGTTTTCGCTGTTTCGAGTCTCGACGCCGGGTCTTGTCAATTGGATCTTATTTGGTTCTAATAATGGCGGAATGGATAGAACCACATCAGGACTGCAATTCGAGGAGGCCTGGTCCCGCCACCGTTCGGGGCCGGGCCCGCTGTACAAACGACTCGCCCGGAGCCTGCAAACGCTCATCGACGGTCAGGCGCTGCCACCCGGCGCCGCCCTGCCGTCGGAACGCGACCTGGCCGACCGCCTGGGGGTGTCGCGCCCGTCGCTGCGCGAAGCCGTAGCCGAACTACAGGACCAGGGCCTGCTGGCGACCAAGGCGGGATCAGGCATCTACGTGGCCGATGTGCTCGGCTCGGCGTTCTCGCCGGCTTTGACGCGGCTGTTTGCCACCCATGAGGAGGCGGTGTTCGATTATCTCTCGTTCCGCCGCGACATGGAGGGGCTGGCGGCCGAACGCGCCGCGCGGCTGGGATCGGACAGCGACCTCAAGGTACTGCAGACCATCTTCGACAAGATGGAGGCGGCCCAGGCCCGGCCCAGTTCCGAGGAAGAGGCGCGGCTGGACGCGCAGTTCCATTCCGCCATCATCGATGCCAGCCACAACGTGGTGATGCTGCACATGATGCGCTCGATGTACGACCTGCTGCGGCAGGGCGTGTTCTATAACCGGCAGGTGATGTTCAAGCAGCGCACCTCGCGCGCGGCCCTGCTGGACCAGCACGGGGCGATCAACACCGCGATCCAGGCCCGCGATCCGGGCGCCGCGCGGGCCGCGGTCGAGGCTCATCTCGACTATGTGCAAAAGGCGCTGCAGGACCAGATGCGCGCCGAACGGAACGAGGCGGTTGCCCTGCAAAGGCTGCAGCGCGAAACCGGCCGCGACCGCCGCCGCGGCTGAGCGTCCGGCGACCTGGAAGGCATCCAGCGCCAGAGGCGCCCGCAGCCCCGACCGGCACACAGGCCACCGCAAAAGAAAAACCCGGCCAAAGGGCCGGGTTTCTCATTTGATCAGAAATGCGATGCCAGCTCAGTGCAGCTTGGCGTCCACCTCGGCGATGGCCGCATCGATCAGCTTGTTGCCTTCGGCGGCGGTCATCTGCTTGGCGATCACCTCGTTGGCGGCGGCCACGGCGATGATCACCGCCTGGTCGCGCACCTCTTTCACCGCGGCGGCCTCGGCCGAGGCGATCTGGTCCTGCGCGGCAGCCAGGCGGCGGGCGATGGAATGCTCCAGGTCGGCCTTGGCCTGTTCGGCGGCGGCGGCGGCGTCGGATTTGGCGTGCGCCACGATCCGCTCGGCCTGCTCCTGCACTTCCTTCTGCTTGCGCTCGTAAGAGGCCAGCAGCGTCTGCGCCTCTTCGCGCAGCGCGCGGGCTTCGTCCAGCTCGGACTGGATGCCGCTGGCGCGGTTGTCGAGCGCCCCGCCGATCATGCCGGGAACCCTGAAGTAGAACAGGATCGCGACAAAGACGAGGAAGGCGATCAGCACCACGAAGTTGGTGTTGTGCAGCGAAAAGAACGGGCCCGAGGCGGCCAGCGCGGGGCTGGCGAAGCCGAGGCTGAGAAGAAGGGCGGTCAAATTGCGCATCTGTCTTACCCTTTCATCCTCTCTGCGACGGCGCCGGAAACGGCGGCCTCGTCGGATTTGAACCCCAGTGCGGAAACAATCTCCGCGGCGGTGTCCTTGGCCACGGCCTCGATGCTTTCCAGCGCACCGGCGCGGATCTCGGCGATGGCCTTCTCCGATTCGGCGGCTTTCGCGGCGATCTCGGCATCGGCCTTGGCGATGGCGTCGTCCAGGTCGCCCTGGATCTCGGCGCGGGCCTCGGCGGCGATCCGCTGTGCCTCGGCACGGGCTTCGGCCAGCGCCTTGTTATAGGCCTCTTCGGCCTCGACGGCCTGGGCCTTCAGATCTTCGGCGGCGGCCAGATCATTGGTGATGGTCCCGGCGCGTTCGGCCAGGATGCCGCCGATACGCGGCAGCGCCACCCGCGACAGGATGAGGTAGATCACGACAAGCGTGACAACCAGCCAGAAAACCTGGTTCGGGAAGGTCGAGAAATCCAGCTGCGGCATGCCCGGCGCGCTTGCGGCACCATGGGCCATTTCAGCAGCGGCCTGACCTGCGTCGTGCGTCTCAGTTGCCATGTCGTCCTCCTTGGGAACTTAGCCTACATCGGGCAGCGCCGGGTCATCCCCGCGCCGCCCGACCGTAAGGATCAGATGTTCCGAAGGTGCTTAGACAGCGAACATCAGCAGCAGAGCAACCAGGAACGAGAAGATGCCCAGTGCTTCTGCGAACGCGATACCGATGAACAGGGTCGCGGTCTGGCTGGCGGCGGCCGACGGGTTGCGCAGGGCGCCCGCCAGGAAGTTGCCGGCCACGTTGCCCACCCCGATTGCGGCTGCGCCGGAACCGATTGCTGCCAGGCCTGCGCCGATGTGTGCGAGATCGCCTTCCATTTGATTTCTCCTTACGATGGAAAGTTTAGATTAGGTGATGAGGGTCGGACCTTAGTGCGACGGATGCAGCGCATCCTTCAGGTACACGCAGGTCAGAATGGTGAACACGTAGGCCTGGATGAAGGCCACGAGGATTTCCAGCCCGTACATGGCCGAGATTGCCAGGACCGACACCGGGCTGACGATGGTCAGCGCGGCGAAGCCGGCGAACACCTTGATCACGGCGTGGCCGGCCATCAGGTTGCCGCCAAGACGGATGGAGTGGCTGACCGGGCGGACGAAGTACGAGATCACCTCGATGATCGCCAGGATCGGGCGCAGCGGCAGCGGCGCGCTGGACACCCAGAACAGGCCGAGGAACGCGGTGCCGTTCTTGACGAAACCGACCACGGTGACGGTGACGAAGACCAGGATCGCCAGAACACCGGTCACGGCGAAATGCGAAGTGGTGGTGAACGACAGCGGCAGCAGCCCGAGGAAGTTGGCGGTGACGATGAACATGAACAGCGTCATGATGTAGGGGAAGAACTTCAGCCCCTCCTTGCCGCAGATGTCCTCGACCATCTTGTGGATGAAGCCGTAGGTCATCTCGGCGATCGACTGCATCCGCGAGGGCACGATGGCGCGCCGCGACGAGCCCATGACCAGAAGCAGGATGATGGCCACGATCGACAGCCCCATCCAAAGGGCGGCGTTCGACGGGGTGTACCAGGCCAGCGTGTCGCCACCGAACAGCGGCTTCACGATGAACTGATCCATCGGGTGGAATACCAGTCCGCCGGTCTCTGCGGCGTGTTCTGCACCATGCGCTTCGGTTGCCACGTTCAGTTCCTCTCGTCGTCTCGCGCGGCCTCGTCGGCCAATTTCTGCTCCTGGATTTCCTGCGCGCTGCGGAGCATCGTCTTCACCCCGGCCGCAAGACCCAGCAATGTAAACAGCACCAGCAGGAACGGGAGTGTCCCGAACAGGCTGTCCAGCCCGTAGCCGATGCCAAAGCCGATCCCCAGACCGGCGACAAGTTCGATCACCATCCGCCAGGCCAGGTTCGCCTGGGAATAATGCTCGTCCACGCGGGGTTTGGGCGCCTGCGCCTGTTTCGCCGCCTCGATCCGCGCCTCCAGCTGCGCCATGCGCTGCTTTTGGTCGTCATCACTCACGGCGTAAACCCCATGCTTTTTCAGGCATGGTGCTAAGCGGGGGCGGGCGCAGAGTCAATCACCAGAATGCCCCAGGAAACGGGCATACAAACCATTGTTTTATTGGATATTTTCACAAATAAGAAGGACCGGGCGCGAAGCCTTGCGCCGCGCCTCGGCGCAAAACCGGGCCAAAAGGCATATTCAACCAAACGGTTGACGATTGCCGCGCGCGGGGGCTACGCCCTCGCCATGACCGACACGCTCGACATGGTATTCGCCGCCCTCGCCGACCCGACCCGGCGCGCGATCCTGTCGATGCTGCTGGAAGACGACATGGCGGTAACCGATGTCGCCGAGCCGTTCGAGATGTCGCTGGCCGCGATCTCCAAACATCTGACGATCCTGACCCGCGCCGGGCTGATCAGCCAAGAGAAACGCGGCCGGGTGAAGTGGTGCAAGCTGGAGCCCGACGCGCTGCGCGCCGCCAGCGTCTGGATGCAGGGCTTCGGCCAGTTCGAGCCGGTCAACCTGGACGCCTTCGAGCGGTTCCTGGCGGTCGAGCTCAGCCCGCCAGAAGATCATAGCCCCGAAGCCGGATCTCCAGATCCGACCGGCTGAGCGTCCCGTCCGCCGCGATCCACCACGGTTCGCCGATCAGCTTGATATCCGACAGCCCGACCTCGGGGAAGCTCAGCCCCATCGAATGCGCCATCGGAAGCCGCACGCCGGGCTTCGGGTTCAGGCCGGGCCGGATGTCGCGGCTGCCCAGCTTGAGATGGTGGGCGATGTCCCATTCCTGCACCAATCCGCCCGCGCGGGTCACCACCCAGCAATGCATATCCTCGCAATGGCTGCGCTTTTCCTCGGGGATGAAATAGCCGGTGACATAGCCCGCCTCGTACCCCGCCGCCCGGCAGGCGGCGATGAAATAGGCGTTGATGTCGACGCAGGATCCCACCGTCAGCGAACAGATCTGCGGGATCTCGTCATAGCCGTCGTTGAACCGCTCCTCGGGATGGCCATAGGTGAACAGAGCCGCCACATGGTCGGCCAGCGCCTTGAGCCCCGCCGGGTCGCGCCCGTCGGCGATGCCGCGCGCCTCTTCACCCAGCGCCGCGGCGCTGCGGGTGAAGCGGCTGTCGCGCGGGGTGAACAGCGCCTCCGGGTAGGGCGCGCCGCCACGGGCAAAGCGCCAGGCGATCTCCACCCGGTCGGCCGAGGGGGTCAGCATCATCGCATGCTGCGCCGCGCCCGGGTCGGCCACCAGGCGCATGTCCGCGCCCCGCACCTCGACCGCCACCGGCGCCACCTGCGGCGTCGACAGCCCCACCGGAGCCAGGAGCGCGCCGGTGTGGGCGGGTAGCGATACGGTCAGGCAAATCTCGGTCATGGCGCCGTGCTAGCCCCCCAAGGTCACGGTTTCATGTCATGCATCCTGCTCCAGCAGCAGGATCAGCGCCACCACCGTCATCGCGATCCCCACCAGCACCAGCCCGTTGGGCGCGCCGTGGCCCAGCGCGATCTCCCACAGGATCACCCAGCTGGGGGTTAGGTAGGTATAGGCCATCACCTTGGCCGAGGGCAGCCGCAGGGTGGCGAATTGTAGCAGCACGAAGGTGGTCGCGCTGGCGAAGATCGCCAGGTAAAACAACCCGATCCAGACGATCGGCGGCAGCGCGCCCCAGTTCGTCGCACGGATGTCGTTCCAGCCGAACAGCACCAGCACCAGGCACCCCGCCAGCAGCATGCCGAAGGTGAACATCACCGCCGGCTCGCCGCGATTGAGCCGCCGCACCATCGGGGTATAGACCGCATGTGCAACGCAGCCGAGGAAATAGATCGCCTCACCCTTGCCCACCTGGAACGCGCGCGCCGCCTGCCAGTCGGCATCGAAAATCACCCAGAGCGCCCCCGCCGCCCCCACCGCCAGAGCGGTCGCCATGCGCCGTGTGGTCACCTGCCGCAAGAGCCACCAGCCGAACAGCGCCGACAGGATCGGGGTCAGGGTGAACACCGCCGAGGCGCTGACCGCCCTGGCGGTCTTCAACCCCTCGAACATCAGCACGAAATAGATCGCGAACAGCCCGCCCAGCACCAGGTACCGCCACGGCGCGACAAAGGCGCGGCGCGTGACCTTGCCGGTGGTCACCGCCAGAAGACCGATCACCACCGCGGCGATGGCAAAGCGCGCCGCGTTGAGCGCGGCCGGGGCGATCTCGTTGGCCACCTGGGTGCCAAGCGAGAACGACCCCGCCACCAGCGCCGAAAACGCCAGCATCGCCAGATGCCCCTGCGCCCGCGGGCTCAGCCCCGCGCGCTCCAGCACGCCGATACCGTTCATTTGCACCATTCCTTCGACCGTTCCTTGAGATGCCGCAGAAAGCTTTGCACCTTGTTGGTGCGGTGCAGGTCCACATGGGTCACCAGCCACAGCGCGCCCGACCATTCCCCCTGCGGCGGCAGCACCTGCACGAGTTCGGGATGGCGCGCCGCCTCCCACACCGACATGAAGCCGATACCGGCACCGGCAAGGATCGCCTCGTGGCTGGCCTCGCCGCTGTTGCATCGGAAGGTGACCGCCTCCGGCGGCACATGGGCATAGAGCCACTTGCTGTAGGGCGCCCGGTTGTCGGGATCGTCGGCACCGACGAAGCGGTGGCCGGCGAAATCACCGGCAATATCGCCGGTGTCGCCGGGCCGGCCATGGTCCGAGAGGTAGCGTTCCGAAGCATACATTGCCACCGGCAGATCGGCGAAGCGCTGCACCACGTTATCCGGCTGATCCGGGGCAGAGCCCGCGCGGATCGCCACATGCGCCTCGCCGTATTCCAGCCGGAACAGCCGCTCGCCGGTCAGGAAGCGGACGATCAGCTCCGGGTGCTCCGCCTGGAACTCGCTCAGCACCGGCACCAGCAACGGCGACAGCGAGGCAAGCGAGGTCACCACCAGCTCGCCCGAGACCTCGTCCCCCTGGCCCTTGAGCCGCCCGGAAAGCTGGTTGAACTGGTCCTCGGTGGCCTGCGCCACGCGCAGCAGGTCCTGGCCCGCCTCGGTCGGGGTATAGCCGCGTGCATGACGCTGGAACAGCTTGACGCCCAGCCGCCCCTCGATGGCGTCGATATGGCGGATCACCGTGGCATGGTGCACGCCAAGCACCTCGGCGGCGCCGCTCACCGTGCCCATGCGGGCCACCTGATAGGCGGTGCGGATCTCGTCCCAATTGTCCATGCCCACCCCTCCGCTACTGTGCATCAGCTCACATCAGACCTGCTTTTTCGGCAATTGCGTTCAATGTTGCAATATCCAATTTCCTCCGCATACGGCAATCGCCGCCTGACGCGAAAGGAAACGACATGACCCAAACCGTTCTGCACATCGACACCTCGGCCCGCCGCAGCGCCTCGACCTCGCGCGATCTTTCGGCGCAAATCGTCGAGCGGCTGGCCCCCGGCCGCGTACTGCGCCGCGACCTGGCCGACCCGCTGCCGCTGATCGACGAACGCTGGATTGCCGCCAATTTCACGCCGGAGGCGCAACGCGACGAAGGCCAGCGCGCGGAAATGGCGCTCTCCGATGATCTGGTTCAGGAACTCAAGGCCGCCGACACCCTGGTGATCGGGCTGCCGATCTACAATTTCTCGGTGCCTGCCACGCTCAAGGCCTGGATCGACCTGGTGGCCCGTGCCGGCATCACCTTCCGCTATACCGAGGCCGGGCCCGAAGGCCTGCTGACGGGCAAGCGCGCGATCCTGGCGGTGACCTCCGGCGGCACGCCGGTCGGCTCCGAGATCGATTTCGCCACCGGCTACCTGCGCCATGTTCTGGGCTTCATCGGCATCACCGACGTTCAGATCGTCGCCGCCGACCGCATGAACGTGGACCCGGACGCGGCGCTGAAGGCGGCCGACGCCGCGCTGGCACAGGTCGCGGCGTGATCATCCGCCCGCCCCGTCATCGCGCCGGGGCGGGGCACCTGCGGTCGGGTGCGGGCACTCCCCGCACCCGACCCGGGATTACCAGTCGATGTGTTTCTGGAAATCGCCCAAAAGATCCTCCCACAGATCCAGTGCGGTCTTGAAATTGTCGACCGACAGGCCGCCGCCGCCCATGGTGACGTCATACTGGAGATAGGGATCGCCCTCGTCGTCGATCCATGCGCTGGCATAGCGCTTCTGGCGGTTCCACTCGTTCATCGTCGCCGCCGTGGTCGGAGTGCTCAGGTCGAACCCGGCCGAGAACTGGATCGACTCGCAATCGCGGTTCTCGGTGCAGTCGTAGAACACGATCGAGAAATTCACCCCGGCCGCGCTGGAATGAATGATCGGATCGCCTTCGCCGTCGGTCTCGATCGAGGCCCGGTACCCCATGTCCTGGACCACCGCGGCGATCCCCGCCGGGTCGCCGGCCTGCAGCGATTGCGCCTGTGCGATCCCCGGCAGCAGGGCCAGCGCCGCCACGTGCATCAGTTTCAGCTTCATCCCCGGAACCTCCCGTTTTCTACCGTATGGAGAAAGCTTATGGGATTTACATTGTGTCCACAAACTGCTTCTTCCTGCCGCGGCGTCGCAACCTGCCCGCCGGTCTCTGCTGTGCCTGGCCCAATCCGGGGTTTGACGGCGCGCCGGGGCCACGTAAACTCGTCCCATGCGCGTGACCCGTGATACCCCTGATCAGCTGATCCTGGCCGACACCCCCTGGCTGGTCGGCTTTTTTCTGATCCTCTTCATCCTGGTCTTTGTCGGGATCGGGCTGACCCTTCTGATGAACGGCGAATGGGCGGGCCTGCTGTTCGCCGGCATCGGCGGCGGTCTTGGCCTCCTCGCCTTTGCCGCCTTCGTGCGCCGGGTACAGCTGATCCTTGACCGGACCACCGGAAGCCTCATCCTGCGCCGCCGGTCCGTGTTCGGTTACCGCCAGGTGCGTCACCGGCTCGCCGATCTGAGCGGGGCGGAACTGGAGCGCACCTCCTCCTCCGAAGGCGGCACGCTTTACCGCCCGGTGCTGGTGCTGACGGGCGGTATGAGCGCCGGACGCCACCCGATCGTCGAGGCCTATACCAACACAAGCGGCCCGCGGCGCGCGGTCGAGGCCGTCAACGGCTGGCTGGCCCGGGCCCAGCTTGACTCCACGAGCCAAAGCGCCTAGACGCCCACCCATATATCCGGAAGTGAAAAACCTTCCGGTCCCCGCTTTCGCAGGGATCGCCCCCCACCAGCGAGTTTCGCCCGTGGGGGCAAAACCGTTTGGAAATGTCCCTGCAACCCGCGGCGGCGTTTGAGAATTGAACCGTCCCTCCCTACCTTGGAGGCGACACATGGAAACCGGCGTAGGAGGCCGAAGGCATGTTTGAAAATCTATCCGAACGCCTCTCCGGCGTCTTCGATCGGCTGACCAAACAGGGCGCCCTCTCGGAAGAGGACGTGAAAACCGCCCTGCGCGAGGTGCGCGTCGCCCTGCTGGAGGCCGACGTCTCGCTGCCGGTGGCCCGCGATTTCGTCAAACGCGTGCAGGATCAGGCCACCGGCCAGGCGGTGACCAAATCGGTCACCCCGGGCCAGCAGGTGGTCAAGATCGTCCATGACGCGCTGGTCGACGTGCTGCGCGGCGAGGGCGACCCCGGCGCGCTCAAGATCGACAACCCGCCGGCGCCGATCCTGATGGTCGGCCTGCAGGGCTCCGGCAAGACCACCACCACCGCCAAGCTCGCCAAGCGGCTGACCGAGAAAGAGGGCAAGCGGGTGCTGATGGCCTCGCTCGACACCAACCGCCCGGCGGCCATGGAACAGCTCGCCATCCTCGGCAAGCAGATCGGCGTCGATACGCTCCCCATCGTCAAGGGCGAGGATCCGGTCGCCATCGCCAAACGCGCCAAGACCCAGGCCAGCCTCGGCGGCTATGACGTCTATATGCTCGACACCGCCGGCCGGCTGCACATCGATCAGGAGCTGATCCAGCAGGCCGCCGACGTCCGCGACGTGGCCAACCCGCGCGAAACCCTGCTGGTGGTCGACGGCCTCACCGGCCAGGACGCGGTCAATGTCGCGACCGAGTTCGACGACAAGATCGGCGTCACCGGCGTGGTGCTGACCCGGATGGACGGCGACGGCCGCGGCGGCGCGGCGCTTTCCATGCGCGCGGTCACCGGCAAACCGATCCGCTTCGTCGGTCTGGGCGAGAAGATGGACGCGCTGGAGACCTTCGAGCCCGACCGGATCGCCGGCCGGATCCTCGGCATGGGCGACATCGTGGCCCTGGTCGAGAAGGCGCAGGAAACCATCGAGGCCGAACAGGCCGAAAAGATGATGCGCCGCATGGTCAAGGGTCAGTTCAACATGAACGACCTGAAGATGCAGCTCGAACAGATGCTCAAGATGGGCGGCATGGAGGGCATGATGTCGATGATGCCCGGCATGGGCAAAATGGCCAAGCAGGTCGAAGAGGCCGGCTTTGACGACAAGATCATCCGCCGCCAGATCGCCCTGATCCAGTCGATGACGAAAAAGGAACGCGCCAACCCCAAGCTGCTGCAGGCCAGCCGCAAGAAGCGGATCGCCAAGGGCGCGGGGCTCGAGGTCAGCGAGTTGAACAAGCTTCTGAAGATGCACCGCCAGATGGGCGACGTGATGAAGAAGATGGGCAAGATGGGCAAAGGCAAGATGCTGAAACAGGCCATGAAGGGCATGTTCGGCAAGGGCGGCCCCTCCCCCGAGGACATGGCCGCGGGCATGGACCCCAAGGCACTGGAAGCCGCCGCGCGCCAGATGGGCGCGGGCGGCAAGCTGCCCGGCGGGCTTCCGGGGCTCGGCGGCGGCGCCCTGCCGCCGGGGCTCTCCGGGTTCGGGAAGAAGAAGTAGGATGTCGCTCATCGCCTCGATCACCCCGCATGGGACCGATTGCCCAGCGCAACGCGCCGGGCAGCGCCGTGGTGAGCGCGCGCCGTCACAGGCGGACCGCGCATGAGCTACACCCTGACCATCCCCACGCTGGAAACCGGCCGGCTGATCCTGCGCGCCCCGGGTCCGCAGGACTTCGCCCCCTTCGCCGCGTTCTACGCCAGCCCGCGCGCCGATTTCGTCGGTGGGCCGCTGAATGCCGAACTGAGCTGGCGCATGCTGGCGATGGAGATCGGGCACTGGACGCTCAAGGGCTTCGGCCGCTGGATCGTCGCGGAAAAGGCCACCGGCGCGCCGGTGGGCATGGTCGGCCTGTTCGAGCCCGAAGGCTGGCCCGAGCCGGAGATCGGCTGGGACCTGTTCAACGGCCACGAGGGCAAGGGATACGCAACCGAGGCCGGCCGCGCCGCGCGCGCCTACGCCTATGACGTGCTGGGCTGGAACACCGCGATCAGCCTGGTGAAACCCGCCAACACCGGCTCCGCCCGGGTGGCCGAACGCCTCGGCGCGCGGCTCGACGGCGATTTCACGCATGAACGCCACGGGTTGATGCAGGTCTGGCGCCACCCCGCGCCCGACGATCTCGCCGACGGCGGGATGGACGCCTACGCATGACCGCCCTCACCCTCGATATCCCCACTGTGGAAACCGACCGCCTGATCCTGCGCGGGCCGGAGCGGCGCGATTTCGAGGCGGTTGCGGCTTTCTTCGCCGACGAGGCGCGCAGCTGGGGCTTCGGCGGACCGGCGGACCGCAACAAGGCGTGGCGCTGGTTCGCCAGCAACATCGGCCATTGGGCGCTGCACGGTTACGGGTTCTGGACGGTCGAGACGAAAGACGGCCAGATCATCGGCATCGTTGGCCTGTGGAACCCCGAGGGCTGGCCCGAGCCGGAACTGGGCTGGGTGATGTTCGCAGGCTCCGAAGGCAAGGGCTACGCCTTTGAGGCCGCCAAGGCCGCGCGCGATTACGCCTATGACCACATGGGCTTCACCACGCTGACCAGCAACATCTTGCCGGACAACACACGCTCTGTCGCGCTGGCCGAACGGCTGGGCGCGCGGTACGAACGCGACTTCATCAACGTCACCCATGACACCGAGATGGCCTATCGCCACCCCGGCCCCGAGGCGCTGGCCAAGGAGGGCACGGCATGAGCGGCTTCCCCCTCCCCATCCCGGTGATCGAGACAGAACGGCTGATCCTGCGCGGCCCGCGTGAGGATGATTTCCCGGCGCATCTTGATTTCGCAACCTCCGAACGCGCCCGGTTCGTCGGCGGCCCCAGCAGCCGCTGGCAGGCCTGGCAGGGGTTCTGCACCGGCATCGCGCATTGGGTTCTGCGCGGCTACGGGTCCTGGGTCATCGAAGACAAGGCCACCGGCGCGGCGTTCGGCAAGACCGGATTCCTCTGCCACGACGGCTGGCCGGAACCGGAATTGGGCTGGCACGTCTATGGCAATGCCGAGGGCAAAGGCATTGCCTTCGAGGCCACCGAAGCCGCCCGCGCCTACGGGGCGGCACATTTCGGCCTTGAACGTGTCATATCGCATATCGCGCCGGAAAACCTCCGCTCCATCGCTCTGGCCGAACGGCTGGGCGCCGTGTTCGAACGGAAGGGCGAATTGCTGGGCGAGCCCTGCTTTATCTACCGCCACCCGGCACTCGGGGGGGCCGCCTGATGGCACATACCAACATCCCCGTGCTGGAAACCCGGCGGCTGGTCCTGCGCGGCCCGGCGGCCGAGGATTACCCCAATTTCAAAGCCACCTTCACCAGCTACCGCGCCCGCTTCATGGGCGGGCCGCTGAACCCCTATGAATCCTGGATGCTCTACGCCGCCGAGATCGGCCATTGGCAGATCCGCGGCTATGGCATGTGGATGATCCACGACAAGGCCACCGACGAGACCTATGGCATGGCCGGCGGCTGGAAACCGGCGATGTGGCCCGAGGCCGAGATCGCCTGGGTGATCTGGCCCGACAAGGGCGGCAAGGGCTATGCGCTGGAGGCCACCGACGCGGTGCGCCGCTATCTCTACCGCGAAAAGGGCTGGACCACCGCGGTCAGCTACATCGACCCGAAGAACCTCGACTCCATCCGGCTGGCCGAACGGCTCGGCGCGGTGAAGGACGCGGGCGCCGCCAGCATC
>NPIG01001319.1_pt1 | contig 13539 bp, 13 predicted proteins | sample 8637441 | NCBI WGS metagenome assembly NPIG01 (sample SAMN07420675, study PRJNA396082) | bioreactor metagenome | isolation source: sample BR6 brine-fed electro-methanogenic bioreactor BR | place: Japan: Kochi | collected 2016-06-14 | reverse complement strand
CAAAACCGCCGCTGTTTTCATTCGAAGCCATACGATAAACCCCTCCTTACGCAGGAATAAAAGCGAGAAAAACACACAAAAAACCACCACTTGTAACCCATTGCCGCAAAGACATGCTCCATAGTTATGTATTCTTTTTTTACCACCTCCTGCCGGGGCGTGAAGTCAAAGATATTCTATCTTTTAGATCCCCTTTGCACATTACATACCATCACCCTTATTATAGAGGTCTTTCCCCTTAGAGAAAAGGGCTTTTTTGTATTTTTACAACGGAATATCAGGAATCATGCCGGAAAATCCAAAAAGTCGGTAAAGACGAAAAAGTGCAAGCAAAACCAAAAGATAGAGAAAATTGTGGTTTATTTTAAGGGGCAAACTAAACGGCAGGGTGTTTTTGGGGGGGGCAGTTTAAAGGTGTTTCGGAAATAAGAGTTCGAAAGGGGGAGAAATACCGTAAACAATCCTAATGTGCTACAATGCCTGAAGAGAAAAATCCCTTCCAAGGGTGTTTTGGGTATATATGCTGAGGAGGCGATGGTATGGCCCGTTTTTCAAATACTGCGGGGGATGTTTTTGAGGCAAGTACGTCTACCGCATGGGAACTTTTGCGACATTGGAAGCTTGAGAAAAATGCTCTCGCCGTGAAGGTGGATGGAGAGCTCAAGGATGTGCATGTTCTTCTTGATAAGGATGTCACGGTGGAGCCGGTTACCCCGGAGAGCCCCGAGGGCCTGGAGATTCTCCGGCACTCCGGGTCGCATCTTCTGGCCCAGGCAGTGCTTAACCTTTTTCCGGGTACTAAATATGCCATTGGTCCCGCCATCAAGGACGGCTTCTACTACGACTTCGAAGTAGCGGGACAGATAACCGAAGAGGATCTCCCGAAGATTGAAAAAGAGATGAGCCGCCTTGCCAAGGAAAAAATTCCTCTTTCCCGGGAGCTGCTCCCCCGGCAGGAGGCTCTGGATCTTTTTGCCCGACAGGGGCAGGTGTATAAGGTAGAGCTTATTGAGGCTCTGGAGGATGAAGCCATTTCCTGCTACCGCCAGGGAGATTTTATCGATCTCTGTCGGGGCCCCCATGTGCCTCACACAGGTTTTTTGCGGGCGGTGAAGCTTCTCTCCCTTGCGGGGGCCTACTGGCGGGGGGATGAAAATAACATCATGCTCACCCGGATTTACGGTACCGCCTTTCCCGATAAAGATTCTCTCAAGGCGCATCTTGCGAGGCTCGAAGAGGCCAAGCGCCGGGCTCATCAAAAGCTGGGGCGGGAGCTGGATCTCTTCAGCCTTCATCCCGAGGGGCCAGGGTTTCCCTTCTTCCATCCCAAGGGAATGGTAATCATCAACCAGCTGGTGGATTTCTGGCGGCAGGAGCATACCCGTCGGGGATACTGCGAGATCAAGACCCCCCTTATCCTGAATAAGGATCTCTGGCTTCAGTCGGGGCATTGGGATCATTACCGGGAAAATATGTATTTCACCGAAATAGATGAGCGGGAGTATGCCATCAAGCCCATGAACTGCCCCGGGGGGATCATGGTCTACAACAACCGGCTCCGGAGCTATAAGGAGTTTCCTCTCCGCATGGCGGAGCTCGGCACGGTGCACCGCCACGAGCGCTCCGGAGTGCTTCACGGGCTCATGCGGGTGCGCTGCTTCACCCAGGACGATGCCCATCTTTACGTAACCCCCGAACAGATCAAGGACGAAATCCTGGGGATTATGGATCTTGAAAATCACATCTATTCCAAGGTCTTCAACTTCAAGTATTCCGTAGAGCTTTCCACCCGTCCCGAAAAGGCCATGGGGGATCCCGCCATGTGGGATATGGCGGAAAAGGCCCTCCAGGAGGCTCTGGAAGAGTCCGGAACCCCCTACCGTGTCAACGAAGGGGACGGAGCTTTTTACGGCCCCAAAATAGACTTTCATCTGGAGGACTGCCTGGGGAGAACCTGGCAGTGCGGCACCATCCAGCTGGATTTCCAGATGCCCGAGAAGTTCGACATGACCTATGTGGGCAGGGATGGGCAGCAGCATCGCCCGGTGATGCTTCATCGGACGGTCTACGGCAGCCTGGAACGCTTTTTCGGTATTCTCATTGAGCACTATGCGGGGGCTTTTCCCTTCTGGCTTGCTCCGGTGCAGGTGAAGATCCTTCCCGTGAGCGATGACCATCTGGACTATGCCAGGGAGATCGAGAGAAAGTTGCAATCCCGGGGGTACCGTGCGGAGATTGATTTCCGGGATGAGAAACTGGGTAAAAAGATCCGGGATGCCCAGATGGAAAAGGTGCCCTATATGTTCGTTCTGGGGGATCGGGAGCAGGAGGAGAAGACTGTGGCGGTTCGAGAGAGAGTCCAGGGGGATCTCGGATCGAAGACAGTGGAGGAAATGCAGGAACTTCTCTCTCAAGAATTCACCCCTTTTTCTTGCGATCTCTCAAGAATAGTGTTATAATCCCTCTCTGGAGTAGCGATATTCTTTAGCAAGCCAAGAGATGCAATTATTAAAGAAGGGCAAAGCCCTCACCAGTTGGTAAAGACGCTGCCTGGTACTCACAAACAAGAAATAATTTGTTGTGTTGTACATAAAAAGGGGCGAAAGCCCCTTTTATTTTTTTATGGAGGTGAGCTGTTATCGCTAAGAAACCTAACGATGAACCTCGCATCAACGAAGAGATTCGGTGTCCCGAGGTTCTCCTCATTGATGATCAAGGGGTAAAGCTGGGTGTGGTGCCCATTGATAAGGCATTGCAACTCTCGGAAGAGAGGGGTTATGATTTGGTGGAGGTGGCTCCTCAAGCCTCGCCCCCGGTCTGTCGTGTTCTTGATTATGGAAAATACAAGTATCAATTGCAGAAAAAGGACAAGGACGCTCGAAAGAAACAAAAGGTCCAGACCATCAAAGAGATGAAGATGCGTCCCAAGATTGACGTCCATGATTACAACTTCAAAACGAAGGCCATAAAAGGTTTTCTGGATGCGGGACACCGGGTAAAGGTTTCCGTCTTTTTCCGCGGAAGGGAAATGGCTTTTCTGGATAAAGGCAAAGAAGTTCTTGCCAAAGTGGCCAGGGATTGTGAAGGGATCGCCACGGTGGAGATGCAGCCTCGTATGGAGGGGCGCTTTATGCGAATGATGCTAGTTCCTATCCCCAAGAAACCCGTTAAGGCAGGGGAAGCGGAATAGCCTTTGTGATCTGAAGAAAATTTTTAGGAGGGATTTCCATGCCAAAACAGAAAACTCACTCCGGCACAAAAAAACGTTTTCGTGTTACCGGAGGGGGAAAGGTCGTCTATAAAAAGGTTGGACGAGGTCACCTTTTGCGGAAAAAGAATGCCAAGCGCTTGCGTCGGCTTCGGGATCTGGGAGTTTTGGATGCTGCCCAGGCCAAGAACGTAAAGGAAATGCTGCCCTACGCATAGGGACGGAACAATTCTTAGATTTTGACATCATCAGTTTATGAAGGAGTGACAAGCCATGCCGAGGGTTAAAGGCGGAAGCGCAAGCAATAAAAAACGGAAAAAGCTGTTTTCCATCACCAAGGGCTATTTTGGCCGTAAAAAGAATGTCTACCGAAGGGCTCGAGAGGCCTTTCTCAAGTCCCTTTCCAACGCCTATCGGGATAGAAAAGGGAAGAAGCGTGAGTTTCGCAAGCTCTGGGTTGTGCGAATCAATGCAGCGGCCCGAATGAACGGCACCACCTACAGCTCCATGATCAATGGGCTTAAAAAGGCGGGGGTGGAGATCAACCGCAAGATGCTTGCGGATATCGCCATCAATGATATGCCCGCCTTTGCTCAGCTCGCAGAGACTGCGAAGAGCGCCCTTGCCCAAAAGTAATACCCCTGTGTAGGCGAGAGATAGCGTAGGTTCCTGCTGGTATATCTGGGCAGGAACCTTTTTTTATAGAAAATTTCGTATCGAGATTCCTAAGGAGGTGTGGATGTGGCTAAAACAGTGCTCGTCATAGGCTTAGGACGTCTCGGAATGGCTCTGTGCGATAGGCTGGCTCGCCTGGGAAACTCTGTCATGGCAGTGGATAAAGTCCATTCCAAGGTGGCAGAGATAGCGGATGCGGTGGATATCGCGGCGCAACTGGATGCCACGGATGAAGAGGCTCTTGGGAAGATGGGGGCCAAAAATGCAGATATTGCCATTGTTTCCATCGGGGAAAATCTTGAGGCAAGTGTCCTTACCACATCCATACTGCGGGATTTCGGCATTCCCAAGATTATCGCCCGGGCCCAGACAGCCCTTCATGCAAAAATTCTGGTTAAAGTGGGAGCCCATAAAATCGTCTTTCCCGAAAAGGATACGGGAGAAAGGCTTGCGGAGCTTTTGACCCGTCCCTGGCTCTCCTATTTCGCTACTCTTCCTGGGAGTGACCTCCTGACGGGTTCCATACAATCCCTGGAGGAGATGTGGGGAAAAACTCTGGTAGAATTGGATTTCAGAAACACGTATAATGCCATCATTCTTTGTATACGACGAGGAGAAGCCACCATCCTTCCCCGGGGTGATACGATTATTCAGGAGGGTGATTCTCTCGTGCTTGCGGGAAAAGAAGACGAGATGAAAGTTTGGCTTCAGAACTCGGAAGAAATGAGGGGGATGTAGTTCATGGATGCGTTGCACAACATGGAGGTAGTTCGAGAAGAATTTCTGAAAACCCTTGAAAATGCCCTTCACATGGAAGCCCTGCAGGAGGTGAAAAACCGCTTTCTCGGCAAAAAAGGGGAGATTACCCGGCTCATGAAGAACCTGGGTTCTCTTCCTCCGGAGGAACGGCCCTCTTTTGGTAAAAAGATCAATCTCCTTCGGGACGAATGTGAAGAGCTTTACGAAGAAAAAAAAGAGCGCCTCGAAAAAGAGGAGCATGAGAAGCAGGAGCTGGAGGATTTTCTTGATGTCACTCTTCCCGCCTCTTCCCGGGGGTGGGGGAGTTTTCACCCGGTGGTACAGGTCACTATGGATGTGGTCTCCATTTTTGCTGGGTTAGGCTTTACCGTGGCCTCGGGGCCGGAGATCGAAGATGATTTCCATAATTTTGAAGCCCTGAATATTCCCCCCTCCCATCCTGCCAGGGACATGCAGGATACCTTTTATGTGGAACAGGGAATGCTGCTCCGCACCCATACCTCTCCTGCCCAGGTACGCACCATGAGACAGTTGGGGGCTCCCCTGCGGATTGTCTGTCCCGGCAGGGTTTTCCGAAGAGACAGCGATCCCACCCACTCTCCCATGTTTAATCAGCTCGAAGGACTTCTCGTGGATGAAGATATCTCCGTGGCGGACCTCAAGGGCTGCCTGGATGTCTTTGCCCGGGAAATCTTTGGACGTTCTCTGAAGGTGCGTTATCGGGCGAGTTACTTCCCCTTCACCGAACCCTCTCTTGAAATGGATATCTCCTGTGTTATCTGTGGTGGAAAGAATAGCTCCTGTCGGGTTTGCAAGGGTACGGGATGGCTGGAGATCTGCGGCCTTGGGATGGTGCATCCCAATGTGCTTCGATACGGTGGAATCGACCCGGAAAAGTACAACGGTTTTGCCTGGGGAATGGGACTTGATCGTATCGCCATGTTAAAATATGAAATCGGAGATCTGCGTCTCCTCTTTGAGGGTGACGTGGGTTTTCTCACCCAAGGGAGGATGGGATAAGATGCTTGTTTCCTGGAAATGGCTCTCCCGGTTCGTTCGTTTTTCCGTGGGGGTGGAGGAGTTTGCGGAGCGCATGACCCTTACGGGAAGTGAGATCGAAGAGATCCGGGAGCCCTGGAAAGAACTGGAAGGGGTCATCACCGCTCGTATCATCTCTCTGGAGGAGCATCCGGAAAAATCCTCCTGGAAGGTGGCCCGCCTTGACACTGGCAGAGGAGAGGCCTGCTGCGTCACCGCTGCGGAAAATGTTCGGGAAGGTCAGATGGTTCCTTACGGGCCTCCCGCATCCACTCTCTCGGATGGAACTATTCTCGGTATTCGGGAATTCGGGTCCCTTGCTTCGGAGGGAATGCTTCTCTCCGCTTCGGAATTGGGACTGCCGGAACTTGAAAGGGAGCACGGCATCTTTATCCTCCCCGAAGAGACTCCCTTGGGAGTGGATTTCAAGAAACATTTTGAGTTGGACGATGTTATTTTTGATGTCTCCATCACGCCGAACCGGGGAGATCTTCTCAGTATGGTAGGCATGGCCCGGGAGACCCGGGGTGTCTTTGAAGACAGCGCTCTTCTGCCTCTGGAGGAGCCTGCGGAGGGAACCCGGGATTGGCCCTTCTTCTTCAAGGGGATTTCCCAGAGCGATCATCTCTGCCCCTATTTCGCCCTGGGGCTTCTTACGGATCTCGTGATCGAGCCCTCTCCTCTGGAAGCCCAGATCTTGCTGGTAAAGCACGGTATACGTCCCATCAGCAACGTGGTGGACGCCACGAATCTCTCCATGCTTACCCTGGGGCAGCCTCTTCATGCCTACGATGCGGATCTTCTGCCGGAAAAGGAAATTACCGTACGCACCGCCCGGGACGGAGAGCATCTCAAGACACTGGACGGCAAAGAGCGCCTTCTCTCTCCGGAAGATCTCTGTATTACCAGCGGGAACGTTCCCGTGGGGCTTGCGGGGGTCATGGGGGGGGAGAGTACGGAGATTCGGGAATCCACCAAGGTTCTCGCCCTCGAATCGGCCATCTTCAATCGTGAGATGGTGGGGGCCACTTCCCGGCGTCTGGGGCTTCACTCCGAGGCTTCCTACAGAAACGCCCGGGGGGTGAACCGGGAGAAGGCCCTTCTCGGGTTGCACCACTGTCTGGGACTCTTGGAGCAGTGGAAGGCCGGCAAGGGGGGGTATCGGGTTTACAGTGCGGGAGATCCCTGTTCCGAACCCGTGCGGATTACCCTGACGAAAAAGAAAATGCAGCGTATTCTCCTTCATCAGCGCATGGATGACGCCAGGGTGATTCTCGATCGCCTGGGATTCGAAGAGGTGGAGCGTTCCGAAAAGGGGAGAACCTACCTTGCTCCCAAAGAGCGGCTGGATATCTCCATAGAAGAGGATCTCATCGAAGAGATTGGCCGGGTGGAGGGCTACAACGATATTCCCTCTAAAATTCCGTCGAATCTCCATGCTCCGGGGAATATGACCCCCGAAATGGCCCAGATCTCCCGCTTCCGGGAGGTGGCCATGGGAAGAGGGTATTCCGAAGTCATTACCTATAGCTTTGTGGCTCCGGATATGTTCGAGAAATTGCTCCTTCCGGAGGAGGATCCGAGAAACCATCCCATTAAGGTGCTCAATCCCATCAGCAACGAGCTTTCCTGCATGCGCACCTTCCTTCTTCCGGGCCTTCTTCAGAGCCTGGTCAAGAATGTTCGGGGGGGCTGGAAAGATCCTATCCGGATCTTCGAATCCGGCAGGGTCTTCTTAAGAAGCGGAGAGAGCCATGTGGAACCTCCTCTTATGGGAGGAATCGTCTATGCGGGAAAACGCAAAAATTTGCTTCAGGATGAAGAGACTTTCTACAGAGTTAAAGGAGATCTCCTTGCCTTCTGTGAGAGTGCCAATGCCCAGATCTCTTTCCGACAGGCTTCGGAGCCCTTCGGTCATAAAGGACAGACGGGGCATATCTATCTCGGAGAGACTCCCATAGGCTACCTCGCCCGGCTGAAGCCCTCCATAGAAGATCTTTTTGATCTCGGGGCTCCCGCATATGCCTTCGAGATCGAAATAGCTCCGCTTCTGGATTCTCCCAAGAAGGCCTTTGGTTATACCGCGCGCTATCCCGGAGTGTACAGGGATATATCTCTTCTGGTGGATGCCCGGAGTGCGAGCGCCTCGGAGGTTTTAGAGAAGATTCACTCTCTCAAGGGGGAAGATGCCCAAAGCGTTTTGCTTTTCGATGCCTACGAGGGAAAGGGGATTCCCGAGGGAAAACGGAGCCTCTCCTTTTCCGTTCTCTACCGTCATCAGGAGAGAACTTTGAGCGATGAAGAGGTGGACGGGCAGCATGTCCGGCTCCGCCAGAGTTTGGAATCCTTGGGCTATACTCTTCGATAGGAGAAACACCACATTATACCAGGGGGAGTTTCTATGCACACACAGCTGCAAGAGATCGAACAGATTATCGAAAGGGCTCTTGAAAAAATGGAGCAGCTCCGAAAGGAGCGCCAGGAGCTCGTAGGCCAGATAGAAAACTACGAAAAGATCATTCAGGAGAAGGACCTTGAACTTATCCGCCTCCGAAAAGAGCAGCAGCGCCTTCTGGAGACCAAAGAGCGAGAAGCCATGCATCTGCTCAAAGAACAGGGACAGATGGAGCAAAAGATCAAGAGTCTTGTGGAGCGATTCGAAAACATATCGCAAGCCGGGAATTTCGCATAAAGGGGAGGTTCCCCCCGGGAGGAACCCTGGGGGGAACGATCCTTGCGGAGTAAGCGGGTTAGGGAGTGTGGTTGTCAATGATGGAGAAGAGGGAAACGAAGAGTCCAGAACAGGAAAGGCATACCCTCCATATTCTCGGAAGGGAATATCATGTCCTCTCCAAATTGGATGAAGCTACATTTACACGAATTTCAGGGATTGTTAAAGAGCAGGTGAATGCACTTCCGTCAGGGGCAAAGCAGGATGAGAAGATGCTTCTGGCGTGCCTTCAGCTTGCTTATACTCTGGATGGTATTTCGAGAAGATGCGCCGGTTTTCTCGAAAAGAACGAGTAGAGGGAGATTATGTCTGGGGCAGATCTTTTTGACGGCCTTTTTGCGGTGATGTTTCTGTATCTTGGGGTGAAGGGATTTCTTCGAGGCCTTACCGGGGAGATCTGTTCTCTTCTGGGACTTTTCGGGGGGATCTTTCTGGCATGGAAGCTCGGCCCTATTCTGGGGGAGCATTTCAGCGGTTCCATACCTCCGGATAAGCTTTCCGTGGCAGTCATTATCATTATGGCGGTTATATTTATTGCAGTGAACCTTGGCTCCTCTCTCATCTACCGGATGATACGTCTGGTGGTGAAGTTTGCCTTTCTGGGAACCCTGGATCGTCTGGGGGGGATTCTCTCGGGGCTGGTGAAGGGGACAGCACTGTTGCTGCTCGTTTTCGTGGTGGCCACCATGATCCGGCTTCCCCTTACCCAAAGCTGGTTTGTGGACAGCCGCTCCATGCGCATAGCTGCGGTTATATGGCCTCATATTTCGGAATACATGGATTCTTACGGCATGGTTTTTCCGGGAAATGCCCCAAATTCCTCCCAGGAGGAGCCTTCCTTTACCATTCTCTCTCCCCAAAGCCCTCAAAAAGAGACTCCCTCCTCGGATGAAAGGAGCGAATGGAATTGATTGTTACCTCTCGGGTGTTGGAGATCTTCGAGTTCGAAAAAATCCTGACCCTCTTCGCACCCTACTGTCGCACTTCTCTCGGAGTGCGATATTTTTCGGAGATGCAGCCCTTTTCGGGGTGGGAAGCTCTGGAAAAACACCATCGCATTCTCCTGCAGTATCGCGGATGTACTGAAAAAGAGAGCGGATTTCCCAAGGTTGAGGATGTGGAGCCTCTGGGGGATCTTCTGAAAAAAGCAAGAGAGTCGGGCTTTCTCTTCGGCGAAGAGCTTATTCTCTTTCAGCATGCCTTTGCTCTGGGGATACGTCTGCGATCCTTTCTGGGGGAGCGGCAAGAGGAATACCCAGATTTGGGAGAGTACGTAAAGAAAATCCGGGATTTCCAGAAAGAACACGACCTTCTCGGGGTGCTTGATGCGGATGGAGTGCTCTATGATCACGCCTCTCCAAAACTTGGGGAGCTTCGGTTGCGAATACGTCAGACCCAATCCAAGGCACGCTCCCTGGGAAACGCCCTGTTGCACGATCCGGGATTTTCCGGAAAGCTTCAGGAGAGGGTCCTCTCCTTCCGGGATGGTCGCTTTGCGGTGCTCGTTAAAAAAGAGCATGTCAGCTCCTTTCCGGGAATCCTGCTCTACTCCTCAAGCTCCGGCAACTCCTCGTATATGGAGCCCTCCAAGCTGGTATCTCTGAACAACGAGCTTGCCATGGCAGCCCAGGAGGAGGCGGAGGAAGAACGCCGGATTCTTCGGGAGCTTACCGAAGCCATCTTGGCCAGAGAGAAGGCTGTTCTGGCCCTGGAAGAGACCTTGGCTTTTCTTGATCTTCTCTACGGAGCTACCTGTATGATGCAGGAGAAGAGATGGGTTCTTCCCCAGCTTGATAAAGCCTCTTGTTTTGATATACGAAAAGCCCGGCACCCCTTGCTGGGAGACCAGGCGGTTCCTCTGGATCTTCTCTGCGGCAGGAAAGATAAGGCGGTCATCATTACGGGACCCAACACGGGGGGGAAAACCGTGGTGCTCAAAACGGTGGCAGTGATGGTGCTCCTTACATGGTTTGGCCTTCCCGCTCCTCTGGAAGAGGGTACCCGTATAGGCTCCTTTGATCAGATCCTCGGGGATATCGGCGATGAGCAGAGCATCACCCAGAGCCTCTCCACCTTCAGCGGGCATATTAAAAATATCGCTGCCATGTTGAAGAACAGTACCGAGCGATCCTTGGTGGTTCTTGACGAACTCGGGGCCGGAACCGATCCCCAAGAAGGGGCTGCCTTGGGCATCGCCATCCTTGAAGCCTTTCTCAAGAAGAAAAGCCTTGTTCTGGCTACTACCCATCACAACCCCATCAAACGATATGCCCTCACCGCTTCTCGGGTGGCCACCGCAAGCATGGAGTTCGATCCCGCCACCGCCTCTCCCACCTACCGTCTCATTTTAGGGATTCCCGGCAAGAGCAACGCCATTCTTATCGCAGAGCGGTATGGATTAGATAAGGAGGTGCTGGAGCGGGCCCGGGAGGTGACTCAAGAAGAGGCGGATCCTCTGGAGATGACTGAAAACAGACTGATTGAAAAGGAGCTTCTCCTGGAAAGAAGAGAGCAGGAGCTTCTTGCTTCCCTTCAGGAGCTTTTGGAGCGGGAGAAAAAAGTACAGGAAGAGATGGATTTTCTCCAGGATGCCGAGGAGGATATTCTTCGTAAGTCTGACGAAAAGGCTCGAAGGGTGCTCCGAGAGGCGGAAGAGAAGGCCAAGGAGCTTCTCCGTTCGTTTAAATCCGAAAAAGGATCTTCCTCTTCGGAGAGAGAGAAAACAAAGCGAGAAGTGGAGAAGCTCAAAAAGAATATTGATTCAAGGGATGAAAAAAGACTTCGGCGGAAATCCCTCGTGAAGGATGCCGCATCCCCGGAGCCGGGAATGTATGTGGAAATTCTTGACAGCAAGGTAAAAGGGGAGATCCTCCAGGTAAAGGGCAACAAGGTCACTGTGCAGGCGGGAGGCGTAAGCATAGAAGTCCCTCTTCATAAGATTCGTGCGGTTTCCCCCCCTTCGCAAAAAAGTTCCTCCAGGCCTCTTTATGTGGCCCCCTCCTCAGCTTCGGAGAGCCGGGTGGGGAATAGTCTCATGATCCGGGGAATGACCGTGGATGAAGCCATACCCCTTTTCGAACAGTATCTCGACAAGGCCTTTCGCTTGGGATACGACGCCGTAACCATCATTCACGGCCGAGGAGAGGGGATCTTGCGTCGGGAGGTGCATCGCATATGCAAAGCCCTTCCCTATGTGACCTCTTATACTCTGGGGGAGCCTCATGAGGGGGGCGTGGGGGTTACGGTGGTGAAGTTTCGGTAGGGGAAGTTTGCTTTGCTTGCTCCTTCCTTACAAATCGGGACGGTGTTCACGGAACGTAACATTACGTGGGCTAACATTTTGAAGAAGCCCGGATTTCCCAGGGGCAATTGACCGCTTTTCCTACACCCTACATTTCGAATATTTAACCGTTTTTCTCATCACCGAGGAGGGCGGTTTTTTCCATTTTTCCAGTCGGTTATGCGGTTGTTACATGTTTTTTCCAATGAATATGTCTTTTGCAATATTTCCAATTATTTTCGTGGTAACAGAGTCAAAGGTGCCGCCTATAAGGCCTCCCAACAGCGGAAGAGTTTTTCCTAAATTAACAACACCCTTTTCCCCAAATTTTGTAATAAGTCGAAAACCAACTTTTTGGTTAATTGTGGTAAGAGTTTTCCCTGAAATACTTTTAATTGCTTGTGTTGATAACTTTTTGCCGACAACTATCCCGATGTCCTTAAGAATGTCCTTTACAGCATTACCAGCAAGACAAGCATATACCAACGATTTTACCCTATCGTTTTTTAAGTCATGTCCACCCATGTGTGCAATGGCGGCAATCATCCTGATCTGCACATACATGACGCTTGCCAGATTTGCTGGAATGGCGGCAGGCATTGTGATAATTCCGCCTAAACCCGTTAAAAATCCAGATGTAGCAGCTTTTGAAACTTGCCATCTTATTAAAGAGTTAGCCCTTTCTTGCAATGTGCCGTTTCCTGAAAGGTAGTCTTCTGCCATTTCTTGGGCTGAATCAAGGCCAGGAAGTCCATTTACTGCTTTGTCATATGCCCAATCAAGGGCATTCATAATTTTGCCATGAGTTAATTTTTTAGCCATCGCCGTCTCCTTTTTTTCCATAATCACAGCATGCCTACAAGTTAATTACAGAGGTGTCTACAGGCACAGAGCATGATATCTAGTGCATCATTCCTGCTTATATTGTGGCTTTGGGTGAACTCCAGGAGCCGGTGCGAACAGCGTTTTTATAGAGCCACTTGCTCGCCGATATGAGAGCCACCTCCGCGCTGAAATAGAGCCACCGGCGCGGAACCTGAGAGCCACCCCTCTAGAAAGAAGCGGCTCTCCCTGTTGGTCAGCTAAAAGTTACGCATGAATCGTCTCACGCATGGATTTCTTGCCCTTGATGACGATCTTGTACGCCTGTGAAGAGAGGCGGTCTGTTATTGCCTCTGCGGCAACAGCGATCGGGATCTGATCCAGCCATTCCGCGGGCTCGAACTGGGACGCAATGATGGTCGACTGGTGATTGTGCCACCGAAATTGCGTCTCCATGTAGAAACGTTCGTTCCTCTGGCGGCATCTCTCAACGTGCTCCTCCCAGAGCAGCTTCAGGGTGACATGCGGCTTCGCCAGTTCCGCATGGACATAATCGAAATCGGGCATCTTGAAGGTTCCGTCGCGGGATGGTGCGGTGAGCTGTGGCAAGCCCTCTGCAACGGTGATATCGTCCAGGGCATCCAGGTCTTCCAGGGTAAGCCAGCCCTGATTTCGTGCCCTTCGAAGATACAGCGACACCGTGTTCCTGGATACCCCGTACATGGCGGAAACTTTGCGCTGACTCAGGCCGCTGTAAGCAGCCCGGACAATAGCGAGGAAACCTGAAAAATGAATCCCTCCTGAAGATAAATTCTGCCTTTTGGCAGTGATTTGATCTCACAGGAGTTTGTCCCGCCTGGCTCTCTGTCAGCGCGTCGGGTGGCCCTTTGCGGGCACGCCGATGGCTTGTGTTTGGTAATATAAAAGGGACCCACTTAGGGCCTCAATAGTAATCGAAAAGGGGACCACCCCGCAGCGTTTCACCTTATACTGAACCCTATGGTAAGACACCACTCTTCACATAGG
>NPIG01001316.1_pt1 | contig 13550 bp, 2 predicted proteins | sample 8637441 | NCBI WGS metagenome assembly NPIG01 (sample SAMN07420675, study PRJNA396082) | bioreactor metagenome | isolation source: sample BR6 brine-fed electro-methanogenic bioreactor BR | place: Japan: Kochi | collected 2016-06-14 | reverse complement strand
CACAGATTCTGCGGAGGAGGCAGGTTTAGGTAGGCCACCTGTTTCCACAACAGCTTTCACTCCATATCCAGTAGCTGCCGTTTCCAGAACAGCACCAGAGGCCGCCCCTAACAAACCCAATCCATTTTCGAACGAACCATCTTTGGCAAATTCCTGGCTCGCAAGATAAGTGTCACGCAATCTGGTAGCGATAATTGGAAAGTTCTCTATCTTACTCAAATCTTCTGCATATTCGATTGTTTCCACAGCCTTTGCCAGTGGAGCAGAGCCAACACCCATTATTTTTTTCGTGAATGTGGCCCCAGCAGTAAGAGCCAAACGAGCACCATCATTATCAAGGCCAGGTACACCGTTTTCGACACCTTTTGCATAGGCATTATTCAAAGATTCCGCAAAAGCCGAGTTGGTTTTCGCATTTGCATCCGGAAGTTCTTGCGCCAGTCGAGTCATAGCCTGTTTGGTACCCCGCCAAGACTTAACAAGACCTTCTTTTGCTTCATCCCACGTCAAGTATCCATAAAGATCGATATAAACCGTGGGATTCCCATAAGCATAAAGGTAACGATTTAGTGACGGCGGCATACCATCCTCACCCAAATAGCTATCCTGGTTGATAAACCGTGCACTATCTGGATCGTAATACCGCGCCCCAAAATAGATCAGCCCGGTCTGCTCATCATGTTCCTGCCCGGTGAATATCTGCCGGTTGATGCTGCTGCCGACCTGGTTGCGGATATGCCCCCAAGGATCGAGCCTGTAGCTGACCTTGGTGGCTCCAGAGCTGTCAGTGAGGTTAACGGTGCTGCCCAAGGCGTCGTGGTGGTAGTACTGGATACCGCCGTCGCTCGGTGCATCGAGGCTGAGCAGGCGGTCGCCGTAGCGGTAATGGGCCAGCAGGCTGCCGCTGTCCAGCAAAAGGGGTCAGGTCTCAACTTTTGACAATTCCCAATCGTTCTGAAGCCTTCTCTATTACCTTTTGGAGCTTCCGGTCCTTCTCCGCCTGCAGCGCAAATCTGCGGCTCGCCTGAGATGCTGCCGCATCACTGCCCCCAAACAGTTTCCCGATCTCTTTGAGCTTCTTTCCGCTGTACCGGTGACAAAAATAGATCCCCGCTTTTTTCAGCAAACCTTGATCCTCGCCGACCACTGCCCTGACCGCTGCGACAATCTCATCCAGCATCGGCCGTCCTTTCAATGCCCTCAATGCCGGCACACTCCGGTCCGCCTGCTTCGCTCCCACATGCGCTGCCGATATCTCCTCGACAAATGCCGTGCTGCCCAAAATGATGGAGGCGATGGTGGCCTGCAGCGGGCTTTGTTCGTCGCTACCGAGCGCATCCTCGACAAATCGGCGGTACTTTTTTCCGGCGTTTGCTCCCTCGTCCCCGAAGCTCTCCAGAATGAACCGGGCGTTCAGCCATTTTGGAGATTCTTCCTCTCCGATGAAACTGCGATAACTAGCCCACCGATATTCCTCCGGCCGGGCAACCATGCCGGCCTTTACCGGGTTAAGGTGAATATAGCGAGACAGCTCTGTCGCGTACGAATCGGCTTCAACAAGTATCGCTTTATATCTTCCTTGAAACAGGTGCCCCGCCCTCTTGCGCTTGACGTTGAAATAGGTTGTGTAGGCGCCGTTGATGTGCCGCATGATTTGCGACAGGTTCCCCTCCGGCGTCTCCAGCAACAGGTGGTAATGATTGCCAATGAGGCAGTAGGCGTGAATAACGGCTCCATAGCGCTCTGCCGCTGACTCAAGGTAGGAGAGAAATCTCTCCCGGTCTTTCTGGCTTTTGAAGATCTCCTTCTGCTCGTTGCCACGCGAGGTAACATGGTAAAAGGCCCCGGGATATTCGATGCGTAATGGCCTGGCCATCGTGATCTCCATTGGCAATTAAGGGGGATTATTGAACCGCGCCCAAATATTTCAAAGAAGGGCTACCCGTCAATTGTTGAGACCTGACCCCTTTGTCTTTCCTGACCCCTTTGTCTTTCCTATGTAATTAACGTTTCTTTTTTGATAATTTTGAAAGTAAGCTTTTAAATTTTTCCTTTTTATAATTTTCTATTTTTGAAATTTCATAATCTAAATCTTCACTTTTCAAAACAGTCTCTACAGCTTCATTTGAAATTATAATTTCTTCAACATACTTGCCCAAACAACTACATTCATCTATGTCTCGGATATTTATATCAGATCTAAGCTTGTAATTATTTTTTAGATAGTCAAATAAATCATCAAAAATTAACCACAGTTTTTTGCCATTGCTTTCCCCAGACGAGCCGATCCAGATTGAAAGATCACCTCTGTCAGTAGAAACAGCATAAAGTACATCAGAGACAGAAACACATATTGATGCATTTCCAAAATTTGCTTCGTCACAAGTAAGTTCAGTGGCAAAAATTTGCTTTTCAGGGAACATCACCTTAAAGCAATTAACGACCTCTTCTTGTGAAAACTTACTGCTTTTCATTGAATACCCCTATTTAATCAAGTCAACCTGCAGTGTAGACAAATCAACGCCCTTCTCTCTTAAATACCTTAATTCTCTGGCAAAATAATTTTTCCCTGGCCTTAAAGTCGTCCCAAGAATAATCTTGTCGCCCCGGTCAAGAGCCTCATCAATAAACAGTTTATTCATATCCCAAGCTTCTTTTTTGGTTAGCTTATTCCAGACAGCACCTGGGACCTGATAGAAGTCAGCCTGTAATTTTTTTGCTACTTCAACATACCCTTTCTGGCCCGCAGGATCATAGTGCCCAAGAACAATTTTCCCACTTGAAGGTTTTTGTACAAATCGGCCAGTCAGGGGATCTTTCCACCTTATTCCAGAAGGTGTTCTCACAGGATAAAGTCCACGACCAGCAGACACAAAAGAGCGTTTCAGTATGCCAGCTCCAACAGCTGCAAGCTTTTCACCTGAAGCACCGAGAAGTATTTCCTCTGTCAGACTCCGCCCCAAATTTCCAAAGGCATTTAGACGCGGGCTCTGGCCATCATGACTTTTGTTCTGTGGCTGACCAGTAGCAATAGCCCTCAAATCAGCTTTATGCTCTTCAAATAGCCCCTCGCTCGGCGCAATGCTAAGGCGCTCTTCGCCGCGAGGATTGAGTTCTGAATCGATATAATTTGCGATCAGCTGATCTTGATACTCTGCGTTGTAATCAGAAATATCCGCCTGATCCATCACAGAATCGATTCGACCACGATTCCAGAAATAAGCTGCAGCTTTGGCCAATTTTTGGTGCGCAACGACACCACCGCCAAACTCAACTGTCAATTGAACCTTATCGCCACTCTTTTGACCGACACGAACTCTGCGAGTGGTCTTTCTTGGCAGATCAAACTCAAAATCACTGGAGTTGTCATCCAGAAGCGAAATCCGCTCGACATTCCAATAGACATTGTTTTCGTTATCAACTTCGACAGATTCATAGCCATCCAAATCTACATAAATCATCGGATTCGAATAAGAATAAAGATATCGACTCAGTGATGGCGGCGTACCCGGCTGCCCCAGATAGCTATCCTGACTAATAAACCTCGCTGTATCCGGATCGTAATACCGCGCCCCGAAGTAAATCAGCCCAGTCTGCTGGTCATGCTCCTGCCCGGTAAAGATCTGCCGGTTGACGCTGCTGCCGACCTGGTTGCGGATATGGCCCCAAGGGTCGAGGCTGTAGCTGACCTTGGTGGCTCCGACGCTGTCAGTCAAGTTGACGGTGCTGCCGAGGGCGTCGTGGTGGTAGTACTGAATACCGCCGTCGCTCGGTGCATTGAGGCTGAGCAGGCGGTCGCCGTAGCGGTAATGGGCCAGCAGGGTGCCGCTGTACTCTTCGAGCACCGCGCCATCGTCGTAGATGTACTCGACATTACCCCGCTCGCTGCCGTAGTGGCGGATACGCATCCCTTGGGCGTTGTAGTCGTACTTGCCGAGGGAGGTGACCCCTTGGGTGGTCATCACCAGACGGTTGGCGACATCGTATTCGAACACCAGATCCTCGTCCGGCTTGCTGCTGTCGGCCTTGAGGGCGGTATTGCCATTGTCATCGTAACTGTAGGTGATGGTGTTGCTTGCCAAACTGTCGGCAACCTGGGTCAGCCAGTTGGTTTCGTCGTAGCTGTAGGTCTTGTCGACCGTGGGGACGCCGTTAACGGTGACCGTCTCTGTCTTGCGGTTGTAGCCCTCGAAGGTGTAGCCGGTCACCGTGGTGGTCGCGCCGCTGGTCAGGGTGAAGTTCTCCAACCGGTCGAGACCGTCGTAGACGTAATCGGTGGTCTCGCTGACCCCGCCCTGCAGTTCCACCTGCTGGGTGCGGTTGCCGTTGGTATCGTACAGATAGCTGTAGCTGGAGATGGTGGCGTCAAGGGCATCCTTGTGCGTGATCGTCTCCACCCGGTTGGTCGGGAAGTAGGTGTAGGTGGCGCTGGTCCCATTCGGGTAGCTGATCGTCTCGGTCAGCCCTTCCGGGGTGTAGCTGTAAATCGTGGTATCAGCGCCAACCGCGGCAGTCGCCAAACGGTTGCGGTGGTCGTAGGTGTTGGTAGTGCTACCACCCGGCGCAGAAACGCTGATGCGATTGCCGTTGTTGTCGTAACCATAAGTGACGACCGTACCGCGCTGATCGCTGGTCTCCAACCGGTCAAAGTTATCGTAGGTGTTGACCGTGGTATCGGTCTGGGTGCCGCCACCTGCGATCTGCTTGGTTTCCGTGACGCTGGTGACATTATTGTTGGCGTCGTAACCGGTGACCACATTTTCAATGGTCATGAAGGAGGTCGTCACAACCGGATAGGTGCTGGTGGTCAAACGGTTCAGTTCGTCATAGACGTAGGTGAACTGCCGCCCCATGGCGTCGGTCATCCGCGTGAGGTTGCCCTCGGCGTCGTACTGGTCGTAGTTGACCGTCAGGTTGCCGCTGGCCTTATGCTGAATGTGCTGCGTCTTACGGTTCAGCGCATCGTAGGTGAACTCAACAAGGTTTCTGCGCGGGTCGGTCTGCGTAAGCTGGTTATTGTTAGCGTCATAGGTATAGCTGGTGCTCAGCAGACCCCCCTCGGTGACCGAGGCCAAACGGTTCAGGCCGTCGTAGGCCATCGGTTTGTCATTCCCCTTCGGCTTCAGCACGCGGGTCAGGTTGCCAACACCATCGTAGAAGTTCTCGGTGGTCTCACCAGCGAACTCGACAGTCTTCTGTCGGTTCTCCTTGTCGTAAGTGTAGGTGGTGCCCTCGCTGTCCTCGTTGGTGAGGGTCAGCAGGTTGCCGACACCATCGTAGCTGCGCAGTTCGGTGTAGTCGTTGACCCCGTCGATATAGGTGGTGGTGGTCAGCAGGTTGCGCGGGCTGTGGAGATACTCGGTGCGGTTGTTCTCGGCATCAACGGTGGCGGTTAGGTTGCCGGCATCGTCGTACTCATTGCTGACCAGCCGGATGCCGTCGCGGCGCTGTTCAGTGACACGGTAGAGATCGTCGTAAATGGTTTCGCTGACGATGTCGCGTTTGTCGGTGACGGTGCGAACGTTGCCGACATTGTCGTAAGTGGTCACGATGGTCTGGGTATTGAACGGCGCCGGATCGGTGACGGTATCGACCCGACCCAGAGCGTCGTAGCTGGTGGTGATAATGTGGCCGCGACGGTTCTTGCTGGAAACCGGCTTGCCGTTCTTGTCGTACAGGGTTTCCACCAAGTTGGCATTGAAAGGCGCCGGGTCGTATTGCTTCCACGGCAGGTTCAGACCGTTGTAGGTGGTGACGAAAATATTGCCGTTGCCATCACGCACCTGCAGCGGGTTGCCAACTTTGTCGTATTCGACCACACCGGTGATACGCTGCTCGGCGGTGCCTTCCGCTTCGGTCGTAAGCAGCCTACGATCTTCGGCATCGTAGCCGATGCGGGTGACGAAACCACGGGCGTTGGTCACCGTCGCCACGTTGTCGTTGAGGTCGTAGGTGTAGGTAGTCGGCTGCAGTTCCGCGTCGGTGGCGGTCAGGACAAGGCCCCGGAGGTCGCGCAGGAAGGTACGCCCATGGCCGTTGCCGTCGATGATCTTGACCTCGCGACCCTCGCCATCCCGCTCGGTGCTTGTGGTATAGGCGACCGGATCGGCCGGGGTGGTCACCTGATAGGGCCGGTTCCACTGGTCGTAGGTGCTTTCGGTGGCATGTCCGTTGGCGTCGACGACGAAGCGCACGTTGCCGGCTGCGTCGTATTGCCGCTCTTCGATTGGGATCTCGCGCGCAATGACGCCGGACGCATCCTTGAGTGCCTTGTAGGCTAAGGTGCGGCGGTTCTGCTTGTCGTAGACGTAGCGGGTTTCATTGCCTTCCTCGTCGATCTCCTTCTCCAGGTTACCGGCGGGGTCGTACTGCCAGACGAATTCGTCAAGCAGTGCGTTGATCCGCTTGGTCTTCTGGTAGCGGCCGTTGTACTCGAACGTGGTGAGGTGCCCTTCGGCATCGGTGACCGTCTTCAGGTTGGCCGCGGGATCGGCTTCGTTGTAGTAGGTCTTGACGACCTCGCCGCGGACCGCCTGCCCGGGAAGCTGGGGCGCAATAATCCGAGTCTGGCGATTGAGATCATCGAACTCAAAGTCGGTGACCCGCCCTTCGAAGTCGGTGGTCTGTATCAGGTTGCCCGCCAGGTCGTAGGCCATCGCCATGGCGTCGCCGAGGCGGTTGGTGGTGCCTACACGTCGGTTGAGCTCGTCGTAGGTGTGGGTGGAGGCCACACTCTTCCAGTCGGTTTCGCTTGTCAGATTGCCGTTCTCGTCGTAGCGGAAGATTTTCTTGCCGAACTGCCCGGCCGCACCGCCGCGGGTGATGGTTTCCACCTGATTGCGGCTGGTGTAGGTGTAGGTGAGAGTCAAGCCGACCCGGTCGGTTTCGCTGAGCAGGTTGCCGAGCGCATCGTAGTCGAAGGTTGAAACGTTGCTCGAACCGGACGGCAGTGTGTAGCTGGTCAGGGCCGGATAGGTGATGGATTGAGGGTAGTCGAGCTCGTTGTAGGCGTAGACCGTCCTGTTGCCATTGGGGTCGGTCTCGGCCCCCTTACGGCCGCGAACATCGTAGTCGAAATCGGTCACGCTCGCCTCGGGACCGGTGACGGTATCGGGATTGCCGTAGGCATCGTAAGTGAAGGATGTGACATTCAGGCGCGCATCGGTCACCGTTTGCACTTCGCCCGTCGGGTAGTAGCTGTAGCTGGTGCGGTGGCCATCGCCGTCCTGCTGCCAGTTGAGGTTGCCGTTGGCCGGGTCGTAATCCCAGGTCTGCACCACCCCGTTGCGGTCGGTGCGGCTGGTCGGCAGGCTGAAGGTCTGGTTCCAGACGGTGGCGATGCTGTTGTTGTAGGGATCGGTCTCCCTGGTGACGTTCCCTTTGGCGTCGTACTCGTAGGTGGTGGTCAGATTGCGCACCGCTCCCGGCACCCCGGCGGTGACCGTTTTGCTGGTCATCACGTTGTCCGGCTTGCCCTCGTCGATCGACCAGGTCATCTGGGTGATCTTGCCGAGCGGCTCCTCGATCTGCAGAGGATTGCCGAGGTAATTCAGGGTATAGGTCGCAAGGTTGCCGCGCAGGTCGGTGACCAGGCGCTTGTTGGCGGTAGCCACGTCATACTGGAAACCGGCGGCGTGGCCATCGGGGTAGACGACCTGCTTGACCACATCCTGGCTCTTGAGCACCTTGGTGAAGTTGGCCAGATTGGGGCTGACCTCGCCGGGGCCGTGGTAGCCGTAGCTGTAGCTATGGTTGTTGGCGTCGGTGACCCGCACCAGGTTGAATTCGCCGCCACTGATACCCGTTTCACGCTGATAAGCGTAGTTTTCAACACGGCTGCCGCGCTGGCTGCTCTGCAGGTATCCGTTGTCGTCGTAGGTGAAGGTCAGAACGATCCCGTCGGGGCCGGCGACCGAGGCCAGCCGGGCGGGGTTCTCGTCGGGAATGGCCAGGTTCTGATAAGCGAACGTCAACTGGCGACCGACGGCATCGCTGACCGTCTCCAGGCGCCGATAGGCGTCGTAGGCAAAGCTTAAGACGTTGGCGTTGCGATCCTCGATGCGGCTGGCCAGAAGTTCTCGCTCGCCGCCTACTTGGTCATAGGTGTAGCGGGTGCCGTCTTTGGCGGTGTAGGCAAAGCCGCCGGCGATGTTCTCCAGCGTGCCGTGCCGGCCGCGCTCGGCGTACCAGACGCCGTTGTGGCGCTTGAACAAAGTGCCGTTGACCTGAACCGTGTTCCAGACCAAAGGTGTTTGGGGGATTGCCGAATCGGGGAAGAAACTGCCCTTGACGCCGGCAACCCAGTCCGGCACGGGACCGTTGCCGGTATCATGATTGAGCAGCCGCAGACGCAGGTCGAGGCTGTGGCCCCATCCCTTGCCGAGAGGGTTGAAACCGAGCCGTGAATTCTGGTTGCTGTAGCTGCGGTTGAAGGAAAGCTGCGGCCCGCGCCCCTTCAGTTCCACATCGGTGCGAGAGAGGTTGAGGGAGCCGTCCTGCAACAGCACGTCGTGAACAATCGTCTGCCCGAGGATTTTGGCCGTGTTGGCCCGTTCGGTGAGGCTACCCGGGAAAAGGGTGGTTTGGACCGCGCCGCTCGCGACTGCGATCTGCCGCAGGCGCACGAAGTAGCGGGGGGAGGTCACGATGTTAAAGCCGGCGCCGCGGACCTGATCGAAATCGACCACGAAGTTGTGGTTGCCCGCGGCCAGTTCGGCGGCGGGAACCAGGGTCGCCACCTCCTGCATGCTCTCATTCAGCAGGGTCGCGCTGACCGTGGAGGCTTCCGCCACGGCAAAGGGAATCATCCGGTAGGTATCGACATAGGCGCTGCCGATGGTAGCGGGCACGGTGGTGTCGAACTGGCTGACCAGGTGCAGGCGGTCGACTCGCAGCGTGCCGCCTAGGGTGCCGAAGCCGATGGGGACCTTCTCGCTCCAGATCTCGGTTTCCCAGGTGTAGTCGAGAAGGATTTGGACTTCGTAGCTCTTGGCGGGGTTGAACCAGAAACCCTGGGGAATGGCGACGCTGTTCTCACCTGTCACTCCGGAGGGCATGGCGGCAACCAGCTTGCCGTTTTCCCAGATCAGGAACTGGGCCGAAGCCGCCGCGTATTCAGCGGGGAGTATGGAATAGTTGACTGACGTATCCTGCACGGCGAAGCCGCCTGCGTCGATCTGGACGGGCACCATGGCCGGCATCTGGATCGCCACCCCGTAAACCTGCAGGGAGCCCTCCGCCGTCAGGTCGCGCGATTTAAGCTGCGCCTGGGAGGCGCACCCGGAACAATCATTGGGATACTCGGATACCTCCTTGCTGGCGGTTGCCCGCAGGACGACGTCGTTGAGGCCGACCGACAAGGTCATCTGGCCTTCGTAGACACCGGTGCCAGCTTCGGGCAGCAACGCGGCAGGCTTTCCGTTGACGGTGAGGGCCAGGTCGGCCGGCTGGGTGGAGGTAAACTGCCGATTGCCCACGATCTGGTCGCAGGACTGATTGCTCGGGCTGCAGGACAGAAGCTGCTGGCCGAGCGTTTCGCCTTCGCCGACGAGGAAGGCCTTGGCTCTGAGGGAGGTGGGGACGTTGGCGGGCCGAGCCGCCACGTTACCCACCGAGAGGATCAGGCGGTTGTGGGGCGGAATCTTTCCGCCGCACTCGTTGAACTCCGTGGCGGAAGCGATCAGGGGCTTGCTCCAGCTCTCGAAAGAGACCGTGGGCAGGGTTACGGCTCCGCTGGGATCGGAGTAGGCCGCCGTGATTGGATAACTGGCGTTGGGCAGACTGCCGAGGATAATCCCGGCCATGACCACCCCGTCGCTCAGGGTGTAGCCGCGCACGCTTGCCGCCGCGGCCGTGGCCGGGCATTCACCATAGCCCGGCAGCAGATCCATGCAGGATCGCTCGGTCGTGATTTGCGGCATCAGATCGGCCGGAGCGGGGTCGGGCGTCGGGCAGGACAGGGCCTTTTGCCCCGGGGCCAAGGCCTGGAAGTCGACCGCCGCATTGGCCACCGGGTTGTCGAACTGGTCGTAGAGGCCGAGGGCGATCGCCCCGGAATAATTGAGGATGTGCCCGTTGGTGCCGTTGTTCTGACGCACGATTTTCGCCGGGGGACCGGGCAGGCCGTACGCCACGAAAGGCTGGGCGAGTTGCGCCCCGGTGGTAGCCAACTGGGCCGCCACGGTGTTCTCGCCGGCGATGGTGGCGTAGCGGTCACCGGACTTGAAATAGGAGACCGGATTGGTGGCGGTGTACTTGCCGGGAACGAAGCCGGGCTGGGCGGTGGCGACACCGCGGGCATTGGTTGTGACGGTCACGCTGGTCAGGGGCGCCTGGTTGCCCTCCTGAAAGGCACCGCCGCCGCTGACCACCGTGAAAGTAACTTCGGTTCCCTGCACCGGTCGGCCGTCGGCGTCGCGCACCAGGACGGAGAGCGGCTGCGGCACGCCGACCCCGGCGGTTCCTTCCTGGAAATCGGTGGACGAGAGCTTGTGAAGAGTGGTGGCCGCTGCCGGGTCGAGGTTGGGTTCCTCCGAGAACGGACTTTCAAAGGCATAGACCAGCGCGGCCGGCCAGGCGGTGGGCGACACGGCGGTCATCCCCCCCGCGATCAGCCCGGAAAGCATGTAGCCGGCCTCGCCCGTGGCGAGGTTTTCCTTGATGTAGCCGGTTCCCGACCAGGCCCCGTAAACCACCTCGTTCTGAGGAATCCGGACGGTCAACTCCTCAGCGACCGCCGCCGCGATATCCGCCTTGACGTTGTCGGCGGCGGCGAGAGTCGGCAGCAGGCTGTCGACGGTGGTAGCATCGACGCTCAGAATGGGATTGAGGCTATCGTTGGCCCAGCCGAAGATTTTGGCGGTGGAGACGCTCTCCACCTCGAAGGCGTCTTCGAAAACCTTGCTTTCGAGCACCGACCCCTGCAGGGCGGAAAGCTCAAGAAAGCGGCGCTCCCGGTCATCGGTGGCCAGGACCTGGCTCACCACCCCCGCCGCGCGCAGATCGGCGTCGAGAAACAACCCCTTCCAGCTTACGCTCTGCGGCTGCCCCAGCAGCGTCGGCACCTCAACGACCCCACCCATGGTGACCACGGTGGGAATCGGCCGCACCACCGCGACCTGCAGCAGGGAGGAAAGCTCCTCCTCGGCCTGATTCCAGGCACCGACGTAGTTGATCGCCTCGCGGAAAAGCAGGTCGTCCGCCCGCTGCGAAGAGCCTTCGGTTGCCGGGGCAATCGCCTGCTGCGCCACGATGCCCAAGGCCTGGGGGTAGCCGGCCATTGGCGCATTGGCCAGGGTTTCCACCCCGTTGGGCGATCTCAGCTCCAGGGTCAGGCGGAACTCGGCGCCGACCGGCAGGCCTTCCTTGCCCACGACCACGCGCTCGTCGTTGACCAGCAGCACCGGCCGCACGCGCACCAGGTAGGCCGGAGTATTGTCCAGGCCGCCCCAGCCGTTGATGATCTCCTGATCCTCGACGGTTTCCGGCTCATAGCCGAGGTGAACCTTCTGGTTGGACAGCGCGGAAGCGTCGAGGGAAAGATCGAAGATGGGAAGCCCCTCGTTCGTCTCGGCCACCAGACGGACCTTGTGCTTGAGTTCGTCCGGCAATTGAGCATGTTCGCCGGTGACGGCGATTTCCTTGAATTGCAGGGTGGAGGGAAGAATTTTCAGGGACTCGGGGCGCAGGGAAATCTGGCTGAGAACATCAGCGTAGAGCAAACCGGGGTGATTCTGGTCCAGAAACGACTGGGCCTCGGCCTGCAAAGAGGCTAGCGGCGACTGCAGCTGAAAGGTGGCCAGGTAGTCATCGCGCAGGCTCGGCAGCGGATTGCCGGGACTTCCATAAAGATCGACCGCGGGCGCCGTGCGGGAATATCCCGCCACCTTGATGCTGGTGTCGAGCCCCACCCAGATCTTGCCCTGGGCGTCGGAAAGCACCCCGCGGTAATTGGCATAGGGAACCTGGGCCTCGACCCAGACATGCGCGACCTGATAGTTGGCGACGCTCAGCCCGGACATCACGGGGGCAAAGGGAATCCCCGCGCGCTGGAAAACCTCTGCGATCTTCTGCGGGTCCTGCACTCCGGTCAGGTTGGTGAGCCTGGCGAGATCCTGGGGATAGAACTCGATGACTCCGCGGACGAAGCGAGCGGGGTAGTTCGCGGAGCGCAGCAAAGAGACCAGGAGCGCCGCCTGGTCGGCATCATTGCCGCTTCCCTGGCGCAGGGTCTCGGCCGCGCCCTTCATGACGCCCCAATACCATTCGGTGTCGATGTTGTTCTTGACCCAGGCGTAGATGGCTGCAGGGTTCCAGTTCAGGGACTCGGCAAGGGCGGCGATCTCCGGAGTGACGGCCGTTTCTCCGGCGCCCTTCAGGTCTTCGGGGACGATCACCCCCCCGGCGGTATTGCGGTACGCTGGAACAATCACCGGAGTCAACGTGGGCTGCTTGGCGGGATAACCCAGAGTTCGGTACGGCAGACTGCCCAGGATGGGGGCCTTCTTTGCCGGAGCAATCTCCTCAAGAAGCTTGACCAGGTCGTCCAGCGAAGAAGAGGAGGTCGTTCCGGAAGAGATTTTCTCCAGAAGGGGCAAAAGCCTGTCGAAGACCTCCTGGTAGCGGCGCGACATTTCCGCCTGGCGCTGCTGAGCTTTCCCGCCGAGGGTAGCCGCCTTCTGGGCGCTCAAGCGATGGCGCTCCTGCAACAGCAGATGTGCGGACCGAATGTCCTCAGCCAGCCGCTGCAGATTTTTCAGCTGGAAAGAAATGTTTTTCCCGCTCTGTTGAGACGCCTGGACGGTTTTCGTCAAAACCGCCGCATGGCGAAGAGATTTGACGAGATCGGCCTCAGGGGAATACTTGTCAGCGAAGGAGAGGTTCGGAAGGAGAAAAGCCAGAACGAGAGAAATAAGGCATACGACTGCAAAAAACCGCTTCACAACTGCCCTCCAGAAAGGAAAATGAAAATAAATTTATTTCAAGACTGTCGATAATATTGAATTCAAAGGGTTTTCTCACGAAATCTGCAGATCGCACAATTTAGTTTTTTTTAAAGTCAGTGGAAGCCACAAAATATCAAAAACAGATATTTTCAATAATTAATTTTAAAGTTTTAAAACTCTATGTTGGGATTTTCTTAGAGAAGAGTAGAGTTTTTAGAGACTTATATGGGAAAGAAATTAATATAATTGGCTTTTTCAGGTAAAAATTAGATGGTTGGAAATTCCTTAAAAATTGTTATCTACTCATATTGTGCGCAAAATAAAATCTAATGGAGACAACAAAAAACGATAAAATTATTTTCATCCAACCTTCTCAGTGTCTGGGGCGGATCCCCTAATTTGCTCAGTGGAAAACAGATCTACATACCCCCCAGATAGCTTCTTTAAGACTACACTCACTTCCTGTCATAAATGTTCACCAGGTCGTCTTTTTTATCGCCATTGAAGTCCCCGGCGAGCCAGCGCTGGGCGTCCCAAAAACCAGCAAATTCAGTCAAACTAGAGCTGTGCTCAAAACCTGAATCTGTGGACAGATGCACCCAGGCA
>NPIG01001313.1_pt1 | contig 13562 bp, 8 predicted proteins | sample 8637441 | NCBI WGS metagenome assembly NPIG01 (sample SAMN07420675, study PRJNA396082) | bioreactor metagenome | isolation source: sample BR6 brine-fed electro-methanogenic bioreactor BR | place: Japan: Kochi | collected 2016-06-14 | reverse complement strand
CACAGGCCGTAGGGCGGCGTGACCAGTCCGAACGCCAGCGAGATGACGCCGATGATGGCGAAATGGATCGGGTTCATTGTGGCGAATTCCGCCAGTGGCCAAAGCACCGTACCGAGGATGATGATGGCCGGAATGGCGTCGATGAACATGCCGATGAACAGGAAGGCGCCGGCGACGATGAAGCCCGTGCTGTAGACTCCGGCACCAAACGGCTTGATCATCTCGACGATAGCCAGCGGAATCTTGTAGTAGGCCAACAGCCAACCGAACGCCGAGGCGGTGCCGATGCAGAACAGCGAGATTGCCGCAAACCGGGCCGAATCATAAAAGATCTTCGGAATGTCTTTGCCGTGAATCGAGCGGTAGCCGATGACACCGAGGATCAACGAATAAATCACCGCGATGGCCGAGGCTTCAGTCGGCGTGAAGAAACCGAGTACGATACCGCCGACGATGATCAGAGGCGTCATCAGCGGCGGAACCGCGAATAGAATGGCTAAAGCCGCTTCCTTGAAGGTCGAGCGCGCGTAGATCGGGTAGTTGTAGACCTTGGCGTAGATGTAGACGGCCAGCATCTGTGATCCGGCGATCAGGATGCCGGGAATGACGCCGGCCAGGAACAGACCGCCGATCGACACGGTCATCAGGCCGCCCCACACTACCATCAGGATGCTCGGCGGGATGACCACGCCCATCACCGATGAGCAGGCGGTGATGGCGACCGAGAAGCTCGTCGCGAAACCCTGCTTCTTCATCTGCGGGATCAGCAGCGACCCGATGCCGGCGGCATCGGCCGTCGACGAGCCGGAGATGCCGGCGAAAAGCATGCTGACCACAACGTTGATGTGACCCAGGCCGCCCGGCAGATGGCCGACAAGGGCTCGCGAAAGGCGGATAAGGCGGTCGGTAATACCGGCCTCGTTCATGATGTTGGCGGCCAGCAGGAAGAAGGGCACGGCCAGCAGAACGAAGGCGTTGTAGGATTTGAACATCTCGTTCATGAGCAGGAACGGCGTCAACCGATCCTCCAGCATGAACACCGGAACGCAGGCAAGACCCAGAGCGAACGCCACCGGGATCCGCAAGATAACGAGAATGCCGAAAACCGGAAAAAGGATTCCCGCAACTTCCCACGCTGACATCAGCCTTCACTCCTGAACTTCTTGATGTTGTCGTAAGTCTTTTCGATCAGGAACAGCGTCCAGCTCGCACCGGCAATCGGCCAGGCGATATAGATGAACACCATCGGCATCTCCGCCATCTCCGACTCCTGGAGAAGGCTGGAGGCGACAAAGCTGTGGCCCCAGACCAGGAAGACGAGAGCGACCAGGAAGATGACGAAATCCACGAACATGCTCTGAAGAGCTTGCGCCCGTTTGGTCGACCACTCGGGGAGCACATCGACGGTGAAATGGGTTCCTTCCCGCACAGCGATGATCGATCCCACCAGGATGATCCAGATGAAGCAGAATCGGGCCATCTCCTCGGTCCAAATGTACCGCGGAATGAATCCGACATAGCTGGAGAAAATCTGCAACGAAACAGGGACCATCAGGAGGAACATCAAGATCGTCAGGACAACCTTGAGGAACCGGTAATATCCCTCGGTAATGCGTCTCATGTCCGGTTTCCTAGAAATTTGCCGATTTTGGCATTGGTATCGACTATTTATTGGAAAAAGGGGCCGACGACAACGCTGTCGCCGACCCCTCCTTCAAGTACGGATCACTCAAACAGGTCCGTCTTACTTGACGGCCTGGATAGCCTTGAAGACATCGGCTGCCCCGACGTCGGCGAAGAACTTCTCGACGATCGGCGCCGTCGCCGCGACCAGCTTGTCACGCTCGGTGAAGGCGATGGTCTTCAGCTTGCCTTCGGCTTCCATCTGATGAAGCTTCATGGTGTCTTCGGTCGCTTCGAGGATGCGGCCGAAGGTCCCAGCGTCCTTACCGGCCTGGACGATCGCGTCTTGCAGATCGGCCGGCAGCTTCGCAAAGGTCTTGTTGGCGAAGCACAGCGGACGGATGGTCAGGGCATGCGCGGTCAGCGCGATGTTCGGGCCGACTTCGTAGAACTTCATCTGCTGGATGCCGGCGGCCTCGTTCTCGGCGGCCTCGATACGGCCGGTCTGGATCGCGTTGTAGACTTCCGAATACGCGATGACGGTCGGAGCCATACCGGCGGCGCCGAAGGTCGTGCTCCAGATCGGAGCGCCCTGAACACGAATCTTCAGGTCCTTGATATCGGCCATGGTGCTGACCGGCTTGTTGACGATCAGCTGACGGGTGCCGCCGCCGCCGTAACCCAGAATGCGCACGTCGGCGCGCTTCAGGATGTCGTCATTGATCGGCTGCAGAACGTCGCTGGCCAGAACCTTGGCCCAGTGGCCATGGCTGCGGAACAGGAACGGCGGGTCCATCAGGGTGGCCCACTTGGAATACGTCGACATGTGCGCGGGCGAGGCAACGGCGTAGTCCACCGAGATGCCCTGGCTCATGTAGTTGAAGTAGTCCTTTTCCAGGCCGAGTTCGCTGTTCAGGTGCATGACGAACTCGATGGACTTGTCGCCCGGGTAGTAAAGCTGGGTCAGCTGTTCGAATTTCCGCATAAGGCGGGTGAATGCATGGGTTTCATCGAACTGGCTGGCACCATGGAACTGGAAGTCCGCGGCCTGTGCCGTGCCGACGGTAAGCAACCCTGCCATAACGCCCAAGCCAGCGAGCCGAGCAATATTCTTTTTCATGAGTTCTCCCTCCACGATGGGTTTGCCCGAAAGTTATGAAAGCCTAACCCTGCTCGGTGAGTAGGTGCCCACCAAGCAGTTATCGATTTTTCATTTCCGGCGTACGATAGCATCGGTTAACGGGGGCGTAAACCGGGAAACAAGACCGAATTTCGGTTTTGGCCGGTCCGGGCGTGTCGCATAGTTTCCTGAAGACAAACGGGTTTTCAGTGGCCCATCCAATTTTTCAAGGGGTTAGCCCTCCTTTGTTGCCAACAAAATTGTTGCCAATAATTTTTAGTGTCCCGATATAGCCTCCGATAAAAATGCGGGTGGAATTCCAGTGGATACCACGGACACCGAGCGGTAGGTTCGGCCAACCGAGCCGATCCCTGCGCGGGATATCGGCCTGGGTCGAGAATTATTCGGAACTGAAGGAACCAACTACGGATGACGCAAACTTTCTCCCTGAGCGGTAAGGTGGCGATTGTCAGCGGGGCTTCCCGCGGAATCGGGTGGGCCATTGCCCGGATGATGGCCGAATCTGGTGCGCATGTTGTGTTGAACGCGCGCGACCAGACGGTTCTCGATGAGCGGGTTGCCAGTCTCGCCGATGAAGGACTCAAGGCTTCGGCCATTGCCTACGATGCGACCGACGAAGAGGCCGCGGCCAAGGCCGTCGACCAAGTCGTGCAGAAGCATGGGCGTCTCGACATCGTGGTTGCCAATGCCGGCACCAATCACCGGCAGCCGCTTACCGAACACTCGACGGAGGATTTCAGGAGAATCATCGATCTCAATCTGACGTCCGCTTTTGTGCTGGCGCGCGAAGCCTCGCGGCCGATGATCCGTCAGCATTCGGGGCGTATCATCTTCGTGGCTTCCATGATGGGGCAGATTGCGCGCCCGGGCGTTCCGGCCTATGTGGCCTCCAAGGGCGGGGCGGCTTCGCTCGCCAAGGCGCTGGCGGTGGAATTGGGCGAGCACGGCATTACGTGCAATGCCATTTGCCCGGGCTTTACGCGGACCGACCTCACACAGCCGTTGCAGGACGACTCGGCATTCAATGCCTGGGTCGAGGCAAGTACGCCGCTTCGCCGCTGGGCCGATCCGGAAGAGGTGGCGGCGGTCGCCGTGTTTCTGGCATCCGATGCCTCGTCCTTCGTGACCGGGCACTCGCTCAACGTGGACGGCGGGTTCGTCGTCAACGCTTGACGCAAGGTCGCCGGGCTGTTGGAGTTCGGCGCCAAGCTTTTGAAGGGATAGGGAAATGTCGATCATTCGATGGGGTATCGTTGGATGCGGTGATGTGACCGAGGTCAAAAGCGGCCCCGGTTTCAGGCTGGCCGAGGGATCCCAACTGGTGTCCGTCATGCGCCGTAACGGAGACCTCGCGCGGGACTACGCCGAGCGCCATGGGGTTCCGAAATGGACCGACAACGCCGCCGAGCTCATCAACGATCCGGAAGTCGATGCGGTCTATGTTGCGACGCCCCCCAATTCGCATCGCGACTACACCCTGATGTGTGCGGAAGCCAGAAAGCCGGTGCTTGTCGAAAAGCCGATCGCCACGGATTACGACGAGGCCAGCGAGATGGTGGAGGCCTGCGAGGATGCCGGCGTGCCGTTGTTCGTCGCCTATTACCGGCGAGCGATGCCGCTCTACCTCAAGGTCAAGGAATTGATCGATACCGGCCAAATCGGCGAGCCGCGGACCGTGCAGATCAGTCATTTCGAGACGCCGAAGGCCGAAGACCTGTCCGGTGGTGACCTCAGGTGGAGGGTCCTTCCTGAAGTTGGCGGCGGCGGGATATTCGTCGATATCGGCTGCCATGCCCTTGATTTTCTCGACTTCGTATTCGGCCCCGTGACCGACATTGCCGGGTTTGCGGCCAATGTGGCCGGTCTCTATCCGGCGGAGGATCTCGTGACCGCGGCGTTCACCTTTGCAAGTGGCGTCCACGGCAGCGGCGAGTGGTGTTTCACGGCTCGCCAGGACAAGGAACGGACCCGGATACTTGGAACACGGGGCGAGGTGTCGTTTTCCTTCTTCTCACCGGCGCCGGTCGTGCTGACCACCGACGAAGGCGAGGAGCGGTTCAATCTCGGCTATCCGCCGCATGTGCATCAGCCCCTGATCCAGACCGTCGTCGACGACCTGCTCGGGCACGGAACCTGTCACAGCACCGGTGAAAGCGCGCTCAGAACCACCAAGGTTATAGACAGCGTGTTGCAGGACTACCGCGCCGGGAGTAATAAGAACTAGGTCGCATCGCCCGGGCGTCGGACGTGCGGTTTCATTCCAGCGATCTTTCCAATGGTGACGGCCGGTAATCCGCCGGCCGGAATGCGCATCAAAACGATGACAGCCTTTTTCGCCCGCGTCCGCGCTTCACTGGGCGTGTTTTCCAGTCGTGATTTTTCGGTGTTCACGGCCGGAAACGTTCTTTCCCTTGTCGGTGTCTGGGTGCAGCGACTGGCGGTGGGCTGGTTGGCGTGGGACCTGACTCAATCCGGTACCTGGCTGGGGGCGGTGGCCTTCGCCGACTTGTTCCCGGCCATTTTCATCGGCCCCTTCGCCGGTGTTCTTGCCGATCGGTTTGATCGCAGGCGCATCCTGATCGCCTGCAAGACGGCGGCAGCGCTTCAGGCCGTGCTCCTGACAGTATTGGTCTATGTTGGGATGACCATCGAGGCTCTTTTTGTCCTCACGCTTTTTGGCGGGATCGTCGTCGGGTTCCAGCAACCGGCCCGTCTGGCCATCGTTTCCAACCTCGTGCCATCTCGTCTTCTGGCTCAGGCGGTGGCGCTGAATTCCGTCATCTTCAACCTTGCCCGCTTCGTCGGTCCCGCCCTTGCCGGTGTGCTGATCACCGGGTTGGGCGTGGGATGGGCGTTCGCGGTGGTCACCTTCGGTCATCTGATCGCGGTCGGCTCTCTGATGATGTTGTCTTTCCCACCCTTGCCGAGTCGGCCGCATCGGGGCGTGCTGCCGGAGATTGCCGAGGGGGTCCGTCACGTCTTCCAGCATGCGGCTCTCGGACCGATCATGATCATGTCGATCGTCAGTGCGATCCTCGGCCGGCCGGTCTTCGAGCTTCTGCCGGGGTTCGCCGATGACGTTTTCGGTCGCGGAGCCGGGGGATTGGCGATCCTCACCTCGTCGGTTGCGATCGGGGCCATCCTGGCCGGGATGTGGTTGGCCCAGCGGCAGGGCGTCGGCGGCCTCACCCGGGTCACGCTCATAAGCTTCATCGCCTCCGGGGTGATGTGCGTGGTGTTCGGCCTGACCGGGTGGTTCTGGGCCGGGGTCGTTCTGATGGCGATGGCCGGGGGAGCGATGGTTATCAACGGGTCCGGCACGCAAACCCTTATTCAGGCGTCCGTGGCCGGCAACATGCGGGGACGCGTTCTCAGCATCTGGGGCCTGACTTTCCGGGGAGGGCCGGCCCTCGGTGCCCTGGTGATGGGCTGGCTGGCCGAGTTCTGGGGATTCGGCATCCCGGTCCTGCTCGGCGGTGCTGCCTGCGCCGTTGTTGGGATCTGGATGTACCGGCGGCAGGCAACCCTTTCCCGGTTGCTGGAAACGGAACCGTCCGAACATTCCCGCTCGGAGCAGTCTTCCTAGGTCGCCGAGGAAACTCGTACGCGGCGCGAGTTCAATGAACGTGCCGATTTGTCGCTCGGTTCGCGAAAACGGTGCCTTACATACCTGCCCGAATGTCTTCGGCCGGAGCGTCGACGAAATGTGTTTCGACATCGGCGGTGGAGGCGGGCAGGGTCACCTTGAATTCTGCTCCGCCCCGCGCCCGATTTGAGGCCGTCATTTTGCCGCCGTGACTTTCGATGATGGAGCGGCAGATGGACAACCCCATTCCCATGCCGGATTTCTTGGTCGTGAAGAAGGGCTCGAACAGGCTCGTCAGGACCTCGTCGGGAATTCCCGGGCCAGTGTCGAGAACGCGGATCTCAGCATCGCCGTCCGGTGTGACACCGGTCCGGATGGTGAGGTCGCGCTGGGTTGAATCGGCCTCCCTCATCGCCTCGATCGCATTGCGGGCAAGGTTCACGATGACCTGCTGGATCTGAATGGTGTCTCCGTGCACCGGTGGGAATGCGGGGCTCAGGTTGAGGCGCAAGACGGTGTTGTTGTGGAGGGCGTCATTGCCGACCAATCCGGCGGCACCGCGGATGGCCTGGTTGAGGTCGATTTCCGGAAGTTCGCCGTCGATGCGCTGTTCGTCCTTTTTGCCGACGAACAGCCGGATGTTCTTGATGATCGAACCGGCCCGCTGCGCCTGCTCGGAGATTTTTTCCAGAGCCGGGATGACCTGGGCGGCCTCGCCCTGAATGCCCCGCAGGCGGCGTAGGCTGCCGGCGGCGAAGTTGCCGATCGCAGCGAGGGGCTGATTGAGTTCGTGTGCGAAGCTTGCGGCCATCTCACCCATGGTGCTGAGGCGGCTGACATGAGCCAGCTCGACCTGCAGGATGCGCGCTGCCTCGTTGGCATGTTTTATGTCGGAAATATCGGTGCTGACGCAGCCGAGACCGGAGAGATTTCCCTTGGCGTCGAACATGGGAAACTTGACCAGCATATGCGTATGGACGCTGCCGTCGGCGTGGGCGATGTCCAGCTCCCAGCGGCATTCCTTCTTCCGCGAAAACACTTCTTCATCCTGCTCTTTGACCATCGCGGCAAGATCGGCGGGGAGGAAGTCTGAAGCCTTTTTCCCGATTACCTGATCCTGGGCGACATTGTAGCGGTTCCGGTACTCCCCGTTGGCCACGAGGTAGTGTCCCTCGAGATCCTTGAGATAGATCGCCTCGGGGGAATGCTCGATCAGAGTCCGCAGTCTTTCTTCGCTTTCCCGCAGCGCCTGTTCCGCCCACCGGCGCTGGGCGATGTTGAATATCAACAGACCGATGAAAATTCCGAGTCCGAGGACGATCAGAATGGCAACGGCCATGAAGGTCCGGAAGCGTTCATAGGCCGTCTGCGCCAGATTGATCACGATGCTTCCCGGCGGCAGGGTGTTTTTTTGTATCCCGAATTTCGATAGCACCACCGCATCGAATAGGAACCGATTGGGGCTCTCCGTCTGGACCGGAATCTCGTCGGCCGATTTCCCTTCCAGCACATCGAGCACGAGATGTGCCGCGGTTTCGCCGTGAACGAACCCGTCGATCATTTTGCCGCCGACGACACCATGACCGAGGACTATCTTGCGGATACCGTAGACCGGCACGGGTGAAGCGGTCGTAATGCGCCGGGCTTTTTCGGCGTTGGTGAGGATCCGCCCGCGCCGAGACTTGGCAACTCCGCCGATGATGACGGCACTTCCCTTCGGAAGGGTGGCGACGCGGGCTTCGGAATCCTCGATCGGCAACCCCTGCCAGATGTCGACCTGGACCATTACCGACAACCGATCGAGATAGGTGTTGATCAACTCCCTGTCTTCCAAACCGGTAACCGTGTCCGGCAGGATGATGACCACGGATTTGACTTCCGGATGGAGTTGTCGGATCAGATGGATGGTCGCCTCGAAATCACCGTGTTCCGCGACGCCGGTAATTCCGCGGTGATCCTTGAGCATTTCCGGATCGTACCAGTTGATGCCGCAGAACACGACCGGGATGCCGGGAAACAGTCTGTCACGGTGCGTGAGCAGGAAGTTCAAGGCGTTGTTGTCCGATGCGACGATGGCGTCGATTTCTTTATCCCGATACTTGTGCTCGAAAACGGTTGCCAAGTCCGTTAGATGCGCGGGGCCCGGAAACCGTTTGGTGTCCATGTATTCGACCCATAGGTCGATGGGCTGAAGCGAATTGACGATGGTTTCCTCGATGCCGTGAACGACGTCGTCCGACCAGACGAACCCCTTGTGATAGGAGTTGAGGACCAGGACGTTTTTCGGCTCGGAAGAAAGAGTGGCTTTCGGTTCGTCGGCGCTTGCGGCTCCCGTTGCGACGGACAGGGCTACGGCCAGGACAATCCAGCGTTTGATGCGGTGAAGAAAACCCGACGGTATGTGCACCCCGACTCCAGCGATGGTTCCAAAGCCAAATATCACGGAAGACGCCTTCTCCCCCTGTTTTGCCGCTCCCCCCGCGATCACGTAAGTGCGAAATGCTCCCAACGTGCCCCGACTTATTATTGATCAACGGTAAGGGACGATACCGTGCATCAATCTAAACCGAATTGAAGCCGATAAACAGCCTATCATTGAACATTGCCCGCGCAACAATAACCTTGGGTGTAGGATTTCTTAAGGCTTGAAGGGAAATGAGAGCCTTTATGGAAAATCCGAGGTCGCTGTCAGGCCGCCGCGTTTTTATGTTCGGTCGCGGTCAGCACGACACTGAATCGTGCCCCTCCCCCGCTCCGATTTTCAGCCTGCAGTTCTCCCCCATGTCGTTCGACGATTGATTTGCATATGGAAAGACCCATGCCCATCCCCGACTCCTTGGTTGTGAAGAAGGGATGAAACATCCGTGCACGGACATCTTGAGGAATCCCCGGACCGGTGTCGAGAACCTGGATTTCCACCTTTTCGTGGTTAGCCAGAGTCCGGATGGTTAAGTCGCGTCGCTGGCTTCTGGCCTCGCTCATCGCCTCCATGCTGTTGCGGGCGAGGTTGATCACGAGTTGTTGGATCTGAATGGAATCAGCCGGGACTTGTGGCAGTTCGGGAGTAAGGACCAGACGCAACGAAACCCCATGTTTCAGGATGTCGCCGGCCAGAAGCCCGGCCGCGGCTTCGATGGCGGAGTTGATTTCGATGGACGACAGCGTGGCGTTGTTCTTGGCCTCGTCCTTTTTGCCGACGAATCCCCGGATGCGACTGATGATGTCCCCCGCCCGTTTGGCCTGAGCAGCAATTTCCTCCAAAGCGGTAGTCATCGATTCGGTGTCGGCCCTTGCCGTCTTAATTCTGCGGATGCATCCGGTTGCGAAGTTGCTGATGGCTGCCAGGGGCTGATTGAGTTCATGGGCAAACCCTGCCGCCATTTCGCCCATGGTGCTGAGTCTGGAGACATGGGCGAGTTCGGCCTGCAACGCTCGCATCGCTTCATCGGTTTGTTTGATTTCCGAGATATCCGAGCTTACGGAACCCAAGCCCGACAACGCGCCGCGGGCATCGAACAAGGGAAATTTGATGATCATGAAGTCACGGGTTTTTCCGTCGGCGCATTTCATACTGCGCTCGAAACGCAATTCGGATGCCATGGCGAGAACCCGGTCGTCGCTCTCCTTGGCGTCGGCGACGATTTCACGCGGCAGGACCTCCTCGGAGGTTTTGCCGACAATGGTTTCCGACTCCATTCCGAACCGGGCGCGATATTGCTCATTCGCGATAATGTAGCGACCGTCGAGATCCTTCAGATAGATGCCGGCGGGAGAGTGTTCGACCAGTGCAGCCAGACGCCCTTCGCTGACCCGAAGAGCCTTTTCGGCGGATTTCCGCCGGATGATATTGGAAACGAGAAACACGATCAGAGCGGCGAGGGTGAGCCCGATCACGACCGAACCGAAGATGAAATTGCGGAACTTCCGGGAGATCGGCTGGGGCTGATTGATGACGATGCTGTCAGGGGGTAGCTGATCGACGGAAACCCCGAACCGTTGCATGACCCGGTAGTCGAACATGTTGCGGTTCGGGCTTTCGGTTAAAACGGGAATCTCCGATACCGGCTTTCCGCGTAGCACCTCCAGGGCCATCGCTGCCGCCGTTTCCCCCTGGGCGTATCCGCTTAGCAGGCGTCCCCCGAGGATTCCGTGCCCAAGTGTGAAATCGGTGTCGGAATAAATTGGAACGGACGCATGTTCGGAGAGTCGGCGCACGACCTCATCGTTGAGGGCGGTACGGCCATCCCGTGTACGGGCCACTCCGAATTGGATCAGGAAGGTATCGGGCGACAGACTGGCGACGTCCTGGATCATGTCTTCGAGAAACCGTCCCTGCCAGAACTGGAACGAAAGGTTGGGGAAGACGGGCAGGATATCTTTGACCCGTTTCTCGTTGTCCCGGCCGGTGGCCGTATCGGCGATGATGATGATGGCACTACGGGCGTTGGAATTGAGAGTTTGGGCGATTTCCACGGTACCCCGAAGATCGACATTCTCGGCGACTCCCGTCACCGAGGTATGTCCTGCCAGCATATCCGGTTGAAAATGGTTGATGCCGCAGAAGATGATGGGAGTTTCGGGAAACAGTTCCGCCCGGTGTTCAAGTGCGAATTCCAGCGCATTGTTGTCGGAAGTCAACACCAGGTCGAACTGCTGGGTTTTGAAGCGGTGTCGGTAGCTGGCATACAGCAGGTTGCGGTGCATTCCGTCCGGATACCGCTTGGTATCCATGTACTCGACCCAGAGTTCGATTTTCCGCGGCGACGCTTCAAACTTTTGCTCAATGCCGCGGACGATTTCGTCGGTCCAAGCAAATCCCTTTTGGTAGGAGTTGAGGATAAGAACCGCCGCCGGTTCAAACCGGGGATCGGTGTCTTGAGCGGTTGCCATGCTTCCGGCCGCGCTGGCGGAAACGACGATCGCCAGCAATGTGATTACCCTGGAGAGACAGGAGATCAAGGCTCCACGAAGGATATGCGTGTGCTGAAGTCTTGTCGTCATGCCACACTATATCGGCCATGGTCGAAGAGGGTGCGCAAACCTTTCCGCGTATTTTTGTTTGGGAATACTATCGTTTCAGCAAAGTTAGCATTAGAAGAATGCTACCACAAATTATCGGGAAAAGAACAAAGTTGTCGGTCAGTGCGCTGAGAAAGGCAGCGTATGCGGTGGAATAACAGCTAATTGTTGTGGCTGTGTTCTTTGCGCAGGCGATATTCCCGAAGTTGCGGCGACAAGAGATCGGATACCGTCTTGATCTAAGGCCGGATCGACGGAGGACAGTTCCAGGCACATGCCGGGTTCCTTCGCTGCCGAAGCCGACGAAACATGCGCGAGAGCATGTATTCAGTGATTGCCGGAAGGGCGCCCTTCCAATGGGCATCCGATGCCGGCGGGCTTTCGCGGATCGGCTTCACCGGCGGCGCCGGTTGAGCCCCAAGGCCGCATGGATAGTGACCGTCAAGATGATGAGGCTGCCGCTCAGAAGGACCCTCAGACTCGGTTCCTCGCCGACGAAGAACCACACCAGAAGCGGTCCGAGAACGGCTTCGAGCAGAAGGATGAGGGCGACCTCGGGGGCGGGCAGGTATTTCGGCCCCAGAAAGATGAGGCCGAACGACACCGGCATCACGACGCCGCCGAGCAGGACCAGGACCAGGAGGTCCGTGCTCGAAACCAGGGTCGGTGCGGCAAACGGCAATGTCATGAGAGCGGCGAAGGTGCCGCCGATCACGACGGAGGGGAGGGGCGTATCGAGTCGGCTTCGGCGAAGGGCGGTCAGATTCCCGGCCATTGCCGACGCGGACCCGATGGCCAGCAGGTCGCCAAGGAAATGGCCGCCGCCGATACCGCCGGCGAATATCGCCCCTATTCCGGCCATTACCACGAGGACGGCGATCCAGGTTTCGCGTCGTTGGTGCTCGCCAAGAAACAGGTGACTGAAGACGGCTGCGATCAAAGGTGTGGCGGCAAGGATGACCAGGGTATTGGCGACAAGGGTCCGATTGATCGATTGCACGAAACAGATGTTGCCAAACCCGTAGAGAAGCCCGGCGATGACGGCCTGGACATCCATGGAGCGCAGCAGTCCGGGCGCGTCCCGACGGTAGCGCGCTGTGAGGAAAATCACGAGGACAAGAGCTGTAAGAAAGCCCCGGAAGAAGATGATCGTCCAGTTGTCGGCGGCGATCAGCCGGATCAACAGGGCATCCGGGCTGAGGATAATGACACCGGCGAGGGTGAGGGCGAACCCTTTCGCGTGGTCAGGAACTCCGTGCATTTAGGATTATCCGCATCTGCAAGCCCGCCCGCCGCCCCCATTTGGCACAAGGGGGGGGCCACTTCTTCAGCCGGCGTGGTCGTCAGACGGGCTCAGACGCCATGGACCGGGGTTCGCCGCCCCGTCGCCAGCGGTCCAGTTAATGGCATGAACACGTACGATATGCTAGAATTTTCATAAGGTTCCGGGTTTTCGACGGTGACCCATGCGCGGCAGAGACCGCGGGAGAGGAATATGCCGTTGTCCTTCAAGGGGGGCTCTGGAGTCTGGTTCGCCGTGGCGGCGGGCCTTGGTGTTCTTGCAGTATTTTTCAGCCTGCTCGGTTGGACGGTCGAATGGCTGTGGATGGGGGAACTCGGCTACCGCCAGGTGTTCTGGCGTATCCGGTTGACCCAGGTCGGGCTGTTCTTCGCGGTGTTCGTGCCGGCGTTCCTCTATCTTTGGCTCAACGCCATTCCCCTGGTTCGCACATGCTCACTGGCCGAAGCAACCGTTCCGGTGGGACCGTGGCTGCGTGCGAAGCGCAGGGATCCGACGCCGGCATGGGCCATCGGTGCCGCCGTAATCCTGTTGCCGATGGTGGTGGCTGTTTTGCTTGCGACGTCATTTGCCTCCACCTGGGACGAGTTCATCCGCCTTTCCTTCGCGCAGTCCTNNATTCTCGGACGGGATGCCGGTTTCTACGTCTTTACCCTGCCGTTTCTCGATATCGTTCAGGACAAGCTGGTGGTGATCGCGACACTCGGCTTGGGCATGCACTTGCTCGCCTATCACCAAGTCGGGCTGTTGCGGAACTGGAAAACGGTGGACGACGAACTGCGCCAGCGGGTGTTGCGGACACTTGCTCCCAATGCCATCTTTTTTCTGCTGGCCTGGGGATGGGGCTACTATCTGGACCGCTTCCATTTGCTGTTCGAGTCCGGTGGCGCCGT